>JACCDG011743511.1_pt1 | contig 12519 bp, 8 predicted proteins | sample 7442471 | NCBI WGS metagenome assembly JACCDG01 (sample SAMN15323444, study PRJNA562643) | freshwater metagenome | isolation source: river surface water | place: USA:Blue River Watershed | collected 2017-08-17 | reverse complement strand
CTCAATAATTGCAACTCTGTTTTCGCAAGATCTTTTGAATTCAATTGGTGCTTTTTCAACCAAAAATCGGCGATACTTCTATCCAAATCGTCTCCACCCAAATAGGTATTTCCGTGCGTAGAAAGTACTTCAAACACACCATCTTCTAAGGTTAAAATGGATACATCGAAGGTTCCGCCGCCCAAATCATAAACCATTACATTTCCGGATTTTTTCTCAGAAATGCCATAAGCTATACTTGCTGCTGTAGGCTCATTGATAATTCGCAACACATCCAATCCGGCCAATTTTCCGGCGTCACGCGTTGCCTGTCTTTGTGAATCATTAAAATAAGCGGGAACCGTAATAACCGCCTGTTCAATTTGTACTGAAAGTTCTTTCTCTGCCTGCGTTTTAATTTCCTTTAGAATCAGCGAAGACAATTCAATAGGATTGTAAAAATTACCATCAATTTCCACTTTTACCATAGATTCAGATGATGGATCTGATTCTATAATTTTATAACTCACATAATCAGCCTTTTCCGATACGTCTTGATAACTCTTTCCCAAAAGTCTTTTTACACTAAAAATTGTCCTCTCAGGCTCAGTTACCATTTTGCTTTTTGCATATTGTCCCACACTGGGTGTGCCATTTTCATCAAAATATACCACTGAAGGCATCAACCCATGTCCTCTAACCGGAATAATTTTCGGTTCTCTCGTATTTTTTGAGCCTATTTCTGCTTCTGATTTCTCCAAATTTGGTACATAAGCAATCAAAGAATTTGTGGTTCCCAAATCTATACCCACTATCACCTTAGGCAATTCAATTTTGCCCTGTTTGATATTTATTCCAATCTTTGCCATGTCCGCGAAATTACAACGGTTTAAGCAATTCTTTGTTGAAGTCATCAATGACACTAAATTGACACTCGATGACATTAAGATGACGAATTTGATAAATCGCAACCAGCATGTTAGGATTACCTTTGCACCGAACAAAAATTCTATGATTAAACATACTTTTTCAGCATTGTTAGTGAGTGCACTTTTTGGTTCCTTGGGAGCTCAAACTGTCATCACTGACACCGTGTCAATGGGTGCAGGTTATGCGAACAGTAATTATTTCAATGTAGTCACTGGGAGCAAACATACATCACCTATCAACAAATGGCACATGGCACATACTTCTGCCACCCGTGATAACTGCATTCGTCTAAATCACACCGCTGGAGTTAACGTCTATTTGTATCCAAAAGGAGACAACTCTGCATTTGATCAGATGGATACCGCCGGATGGAAATCATGGGTAAAGCCAGTGAACGATTTGCACGTTCATGAAAAAGGTGCCCTTAACCAAAATTTTGACCCAAACAACCAATGGGATTTTTCATGGGGAGTTTATGATGCTGGTTCACACAAAGTAAAAGGTGATTCATTGTATCTTTTCACTTTCGCAGTAGGAGCAAATACCTACTTCGTAAAATTCATGCCCATTTCTCAAGAGCCAAACGGTGATTTCATCTTCAAATATGCTCCTTTGGGTAGTCCAATGTCTGTTACAGACACTTTGAAACAGTCTGAAGCAAACGGAGGAACTTACAAATACTACGACCTACAAAAAATGACCCAAGTCAATGTAGAACCCACCGGCGGCGATTGGCATTTGAATTTTACTCGTTATTACGTTCCAACTTTCACAGGTACGGCTTACATCCCTTACCTAACAATGGGCGTAGAATCAAAACGCGGCTTGAAAATTGCAAAACTTGAAAATGTTAAATGGGCTGACCTGCTCGCAAAGCCTGAATTATATATCACAGATACAGACACCACAGGCGGAAAAGGCTTCAAAAACGACTTAACCCGCGTTGGTTCAGATTGGAAAGCCTTCAACGGACAAGCCTTTGAAGTTGTAGCAGATCGTGCGTACATTGTTGAAGTGCCTAATGCAACCGGCGCTGACTATTGGGGAATTCGCTTCACCGGTTTTGGTGGCACATCTAACGGAAACAGCGTTTTAGATCGCGTAAAATTGGGTTCACAAGCAAGCGTTAAGAAAGCCATCAACGCCAATATCATTGTTTTCCCAGTTCCTGCAACTGAGCAACTCAACGTAATCGTCCCAGAAAATGTTACCGCTAGTAATTTTGTAGTGAGAAGTTTCGATGGACGTATTTTGTTGAACTCTACTCGTTCTTCTATTGATTTGTCTTCGCTTTCTGCTGGACAATACATCGTGGAAGTAACCCACAACCTTGGTCAAAGTACCATTGCTTTTTCAAAGATCTAATTCTCTCTGAGCATTAAATCAATCCATTGAAAAGAACGCTATTCATAGTTTTAATTTTGGGAGTGCTAAATTCATTGCACTCCCAAAATTCTTTGCGTTCCAAGGAAGATTCCGTTGATTCTACCGTAGAATTGATTAACCCCGTCAGTATAACTGCTTCAGTAAATCCTCGCTTAGCAACTGACAACCCATACTCTGTTCAAGTAATTAATTCTAAAACCATCAAAAATATGGCTGCTCAGAACTTGAATGAAGTTTTAAACAATCAATCATCCATGATTATTTCAAACGACCCTAGTTTAGGTTCCTCAGTGAAACTTCAGGGATTGGGGGGACAAAACGTTAAAATTCTAGTAAATGGAATTCCCATGGTTGGCAGGTTAAATGGGAATATTGATGTATCTCAAATCCCAACTGAAAGCATTGAAAGAATTGAAGTAGTTGAAGGCCCAATGAGCGTGGTCTATGGTACAGATGCCATAGGTGGTGTAATAAACATCATCACTAAAACACCATTAAACAACCGAAATTCTTATTTTGCAAAAGCCTATTTTGACGGCGCCAAAAACATCAATCAAGATGCTGGCATTAAGTATTTTTATAGAAAAAATCAGTGGTTAGACATCAACATTGGAAGACAGTTTTTTGAAGGCTTCGACTTCAATCCTACAAACAGAATGGTAGATTGGAAGCCCAAAACCAAATGGTTTGGAAATGCGGGCTGGGGATACAAAACAAAAATGACAACCCACAAAATCAACTTAAACTACTTTCACGAAAAATTAACAGATCGCTCCAATGCCGAGTTCAATTTAATTGGAGTCACCGGTTACAACAATTATTTCTACACTCAACGCGCTGATATAGGCTACAATGTTGACTATAAATTGAATGCAAACAACAGTTTTCGCTTTCAAAATGCCTTCAATATATATCATCGAGAAAAAATCAATGTTCGTCGCAATTTAGTTTCGGGCTCAGAAGTGGTTACAAGACCCTCTGACCAAGACACTACCTTAAATACACTAATGAATTTGCGCGCTCTTTGGGAAAATAACAAATTCAAAAAGTTTGTTTTCATGGCTGGTTATGATATTCAACGTGAAGATATCACCGGTCAGAGAATCCAAAAGTTTCAACCCATCTGGGATGCCGCCTTATTTGGATCGCTCGAATTCAAACCTACCCAAAAAATCAATCTGAAACCCTCATTAAGAATTGCTTATAACAACGCTTTTGGTACTGAAATAGCCCCTGCAATCTTCAATAATCACTTAAAATTCGCTCCCATCATACCGTCTTTTCAACTCAAATATCAAATTTCGAAATTTACTCAATTCCGAGCATCTTATGCCCGAGGATTTAGAGCCCCTACAGCAAAAGAAATGTATTTTTTGTTTGTAGATATCAACCATAACGTTCAAGGCAACGAGAACCTACAAGCTGAAAATTCTCACAATTTTATTGCCTCTCTTGATTATCGTCACACCATTAACAAAAATATTGCCGCACAATTTAAACTATCCAGTTTTTACAACTCCATCAATAACCAAATTCAATTGAGTTTGGTAGACCCCAATACCACCATGTATAAATACATAAACATTGGTGAAATGACATCCAGCGGTGCCAATATTTCATCTGAATTTTTTATTTATGACGCAACCTTCACTTGGAACTCATCATTCATTCAAAATAAAGCTAAAGTTAATGTTGACGGCGGACTCAATGAATGGCGCGTGTTTCAACATACCTTAAACATCCAATACCCACTTAAAAAATATAACACCAATGTTCTTTGGTTTAGTCGTTTCTCAGGCAAAACTCAAGGATTTACTTCTAATGGTGAAATTTATTCTTTGCCCTCCTTCACTCTTGCTGACCTTAGTTTTAGCCATAATTTCTTCAACAAAGCGCAATTTCAATGGGGGGCTAAAAACATCTTCAATGTAAATCAATTAGTTGCAACTGCTCAAACTGGAGGGGTCCACAATAATGGTAATGGAAGCGTAAACATTGGTATGGGTCGGATTTTATTTGTTCAGCTTACCGTAAATTTGTAATTCATTTTGTTAGTTTCATTTTTCAATCACTTATTTTCAAAATCCAGTATCGGGTTTCTGGTGTTTTTTGCAATGGTTTTAACTTCTTGCGAAAAAGACGAACCCTTGTATCCTCAACCCAAGGTAGCTGCTGGACTGCAAACTCAAACATTTGAAATGGGTGAAACCTACAGCAATCAATTATATTTTGACTTCGAAACTCAAACCAAAACAACCAACTTATTTGGTCAGTGGGACTTGGGTTTCGCTTGTAATGGAACACCACACGTCATCGTTTGTGCAAGCAAAAGCACCAGCTATGCATTAGCTAAAGTTACTGATACTCATTTCGATGATCTACATCTACTACAAATGTCAACATTGAATTGGGGATTTGATAATCCGAACGGACACATTGACTCTTTGGTTACTTCCAACTGTTTCAAACCCAATGCTAATGGCTATGAAGGCAATCCCAATGAAACATATGTTTTAGACCTAGGTTCAGATTCGATTGTTGCTAATAGATTCATTAAAATTAAATTTTTATCCGTTAGAGGTGGAATGTATGAATTCCAATGGACATACGTTTTTAATCCATCCAAAATAAACATTACCAAAATTTATACCAATCCAGAATACAATTACACATACTTCAATTTTGGAACATTAAAAACCGTTGAAAACGAACCCATCAAAAATAACAAATGGGACATTGTTTTTACCACTTACAAGGAATCCATTCACGATGTAAACGGGCAACCCTTTCCTTATATTATTAGGGGAGCCTTAATCAATCAACATAAAATATCTGTTTGTGAAGTTAATTCGAACACAACCGGTATCTCTTTTGAAAGTATGACTAAAGAGTTAGCTCAAGGTTTTTCTTTGAGCAAAACTCTCAATGAAATTGGCTACGATTGGAAAGTTTACGATCAAAACTCTGCAAAATATACCATCGTTCAAAACAAATACTTCCTCCTAAAAACAGAATCCGGCAACTGGTTTAAAATGAGATTCATTGATTTCTATGACGATAAAGGTCGCAAAGGATATCCAAAGATGGCTTGGGAGGTATTAAAGTAGAATACATGAAAAAAATCACTCTATACTTCGGTTTGAGCTTTTTTGCTGCAACCACTTTGAATGCCCAACAAGGTCAGCAAGGACATGAAGGTCATGGCCACGGAATTCCAAAGGAACACAAACCAAATATTGCCACTGAACCTGCAACACAGCCAGAACCACACCTTAAAAACTTAAAACAACTTACTTTTGGCGGTGATAATGCCGAGGCCTATTTCAGCTTTGACAACTCATCCATCGTTTTTCAAAGCAACAACGCCAAATGGGGACTTCAATGCGATCAGATTTTTTGGACCAAACTGTCAGACATGGGCTCAGCTGATTACAAACCTGCCATGGTTAGCACAGGACTTGGTAGAACTACATGTTCTTATTTCATGCCAGGTGACTCACAATTGGTTTATGCTAGCACGCATTTAGGTGCCAAGGAATGTCCACCAACGCCTGAAACTTCTGGCGCGTACCTTTGGCCCATTTACAGAGATTTTGATATTTTCGTTTCAGATAAATCTGGAAAAATCGTCAATCAATTGACCAATCAAACCGGTTACGACGCAGAAGCAACCGTTTCTCCTGATGGAAAATCTATTGTTTTCACGAGCACCAGATCCGGTGACCTTGAACTATGGATCATGGATATTGACGGTAAAAATCAACGCCAAATAACCAACGGACTTGGTTATGACGGCGGAGCATTTTTCTCGCCAGACTCTAAGAAGTTGGTTTTTAGAGCTTCACGTCCCCAAACAGAAGAAGAAATTAAAAAATACAAAGATTATCTTGCCAAAGACTTGGTGGCTCCTACCAACATGGAAATTTACACGATCAATGTAGATGGCACTGATTTAACACAAATTACGAAACTAGGAAAAGCGAATTGGGCACCCTTTTTTCACCCTAACGGCAAAAAAATAATCTTCTCCAGCAATCATCATTCAACTAGGGGTTATGACTTTCAGTTATACATGATAAATTTAGATGGAACCGGACTAGAAAAAATCACCAACAACAGTATATTCAACGCATTCCCCATGTTTTCACCTGACGGTAAAAAGTTGATTTTTAGTTCAAACCGCAACAACGGCGGAACCCGTGATACCAATCTTTTTATTGCAGACTGGGTAGATTGATTTTATTTTTGGTCGCAGATGTTGGTCAAGACCAAAGGCATTGTTATTAAACGCATTCCCTACACCGATCATTCGGCGGTGGTACACATTTATACTGAATACTCAGGTCTTGCGGCCTTTCTCGTGCAAGGATTGGGGAAAGCCAAAAGTAAAAATGCCTATTACCAATCAGGGACCGCTGTTGAATTGGTGTATACCGTAAAACAGTCCCCGGGATTATTGAGAATAAAGGAAATATCGGCATTGAAAACATCCATTGTACCCGATGCGATGGATATTCAGCAAGTGAAATTTTTCTATACTGAATTGATTTCATTGTGCGTACATGAACATTTTCCGGATGCTGTTTTTTTTCAGTTGGTATTAAATGAGTTTGATAAACTGAATTCAGCCAATAAAAGTTCGTTGAAATATTTACCCATCCAATTCGTATTGAATGTTTGTAGGGGACTCGGTTATGAATTAGACTGGCAACAATTCTATACCCCCAGTTGGATAATCACGGCGCTAGATGAGTTGGAAAACCAACAAGAAATCAACTTAAACCAGGAACAAAGAAGATTGGTATTGAACGAAGTTCTAAATCAGTTAAAATATTATGCTTTCCCAGACAAAAAATTAAAAAGTCTAGAAATTTTCGAAGGCTTTTAAGCCTGTTCCGCTATAGTTGCCTCGGCTTCTTGGTACATTTTCACAGCCAAATCAACCATATTCGCTGAACCTATAAAAATGGGAACTCTTTGGTGCAAATCTGTTGGCTCAACGTCTAAAATTCGAGCGACACCCGTAGATGATTTCCCTCCAGCTTGTTCAATTATAAACGACATCGGATTGCATTCATACATCAATCTTAATTTACCATTGGGGGTTTTTGCTGTTGGTGGATACATAAAAATACCTCCTTTCAAAAGATTTCGGTGAAAATCAGCAATTAAACTTCCAATATAACGAGCGCCATAGGGTCTATTGGTTTCTTTATCCTTGCTTTTGCAATATTCAACATAATTCTTAACCCCCTGAGGAAACTCAGCATAATTCCCTTCATTTACGCTGAATATCTTTCCGTCTGTAGGAATCTGAATGTCTGGATGAGATAAGCAAAACTCTTGAATACTATCGTCTAAGGTAAATCCATTTACGCCCAATCCTGTTGTATAAACTAGCATGGTACTAGAGCCATAAATCACATACCCTGCTGCAACTTGGTGCTTACCCTTTTGATAAAGATCTTTTTCATTGGCAACTTTTGAAGAAGAAGGTCTGCGATAAATCGAAAAAATAGTTCCGATACTCGCGTTTACATCAATGTTTGAACTTCCATCTAAAGGATCAATAGCCACAATGTACTTCTCTTCCTCAGATCCCTCCACAAAAATAGGCTCGTCGTTTTCTTCAGATATCACTACACTTACTTCTCCACTTTTCGATAACGCATTGATAAAACGATCATTGGCAATAACATCCAACTTCTTTTGATCTTCGCCGTGTGTATTCGTGCTTCCTTGGTTTCCGAGGATATCTACAAGGCCTGCCTTCCTTACATCTCTATTCACTACCTTAGCAGCAAGTTCGATAGAACGAAATATACGACTCAAAGACCCGCCAGCATCTTTGTACAGTGATTGTTGATCTACGATAAACTGTTCTAATGTGACGATTTCGTTGCTATAGGGCATAGGGAATTGTGAATTAAGAATTAATTTTGCAAAACAACTAAAAAAACATCAGTTTTCCTTGACTTTATAATTTCATGAAGATTTACAAATTTGGTGGTGCATCTGTTAAAGACGCCTCAGGGGTTCAAAATGTAGCCCGAATTATTTCCGCTGGAAATCCAGCCCAATTGTTGGTAGTCATTAGCGCCATGGGCAAAACCACCAATGCTCTTGAATCCCTAGTAGATGCTTGCTTCCACAAGAAAAATACCCTTCATGAAATACTCTCTGATTTACGTCAATCGCATCAAACAATCATCAACGAATTGTTTGGTGAAACCGCACTAATGTGGGTCAATGAAGTAGAGAATTTGTTCCTCGAATTGGAGTGTTTGGTAGACAATGAAAATTTACAAGATGACTATGATTTTTTGTATGATCAAGTCGTTGTATACGGAGAATTGATCTCAACGAGAATTGTAAGTGCCTATTTACTCTCTCAAGGAATCAGAAATCAATGGGTTGATTCGCGAAATTTCATCTTAACCAACGATCGCTATCGCGATGCACGAGTTGATTGGACAGACACCGAGAGGGTAGTTACCAACCGTTTACTTCCATTGGCTCAGAAAAACCTAATTATCACGCAAGGATTTATGGGAAAAGGCCCCAAAGGAGAATCTACCACTCTAGGAAGAGAAGGCAGTGATTACAGTGCCGCTATATTTGGTAAACTCCTCCACGCCGAAAGCGTTACCATTTGGAAAGACGTTGAAGGTGTCATGAATGCTGACCCTAAAAAATTCCCTGATACTCAAAAAATTGACCACCTCACCTACAATGATGCCATTGAGCTTGCTTATTACGGAGCATCGGTGATACATCCAAAAACAATTCAACCCCTTAAGGCTTCAAACATTCCATTGTTTGTTAAAAGTTTCTTGAATATAGATTTGCCTGGAACTATGGTATCCGACTCTGGACAACCCATAAACGTACCTTGCAAAATATTGAAAGAAAATCAATTGATGCTTTGCATCTCCACCAAAGACTTCAACTTCATTGCCGAAGACAACCTACGTGAGATCTTTGCCGTGTTTAGCGAAAACAAAATCCGAGTGAATATCATGCAAAATTCAGCCATTCAACTTAGATGCGTGATTGACAACAAAGAAAATAAGCATCAACCCCTGCTTCAAGCCCTTTCCAACTCCAATTTAGACATTGAAGTTATTGAGGGACTTAAACTTCTTACCGTTTACAAACCCACTACAAACGAAAAAGATGCTGCGAATATTCACGGGTTAGGACAAATTCTGCTTCAGCAAAATACGGGCTCTGCCATGCATTATGTGCTCCAATAATTTAGCGAATCTTTAGCTTTTGTCCGACCTTAATGGCGTTGTTCGTCATTCCGTTCAACTTTTTAATCTGATCAACTGAAACACCATATTGAGTGCTGATTCTGAATAAAGTCTCTCCTGGCTTCACAAAGTGGATACTCGCGTTCTTCAGTTCAGCATTCACATCATTCATTGGAACCTTGGCTTCTGAAACCGATTGAATGTTTGACCCGCCTTTTGCTCCTGGAGCCAATGCCAAAATCTGTCCAGTACTCACCTCAGCAAATTCCAAATCATTCCAACGAACAATATTCAATACCGAAGTTTTATATTTATCTGCAATTTGCTCTATGGTTTCTCCAGCCTGAACTTCATGGGTATTGGGTATATTCTTTGAAGCACTTTGAACCGCCGGGCGCATAATGGTACTCGCCGTTGACATGGGAACTGGACCCTTCACGGTTTTGGGCTTGGTCTCACGCTTTTCACTCAAATAAATTTCTTCTCCTATTACCGGCTCTTCATTGCTGGTCAATTGATTCATTTTCCTCAAAGATTTTAATTTGATGGCATACAACTGTGAAACATCGTGTAAGGTTTCACCGCGTTTCATGATGTGAATCTGATCAGGTGCTGATGTTCTCTTAGGTTTCAAATACAAAATCTCACCCGGATTGATCATCTGATTCTTCTCTAAATCATTGTATTTATATAATTTCCATTCAGCCAATTGGTTTTCTTTGGCAATATCCGCAGCCGTATTTCCTGGCCTCACAGCCACTGCAGGAAGCCCATTATATTCTATCACAGGAGAACTCCCAGATTTATAGAAATCTTGTCCGAGTACTACCATGCTATCGTATTGACCCAATCGATTTCGCTCAATCACTCTAATCAATAAATTTCCATATTCCGGATTTGTTGCATATCCAGCCTCCCTCAAACCGTGAGACCAAGATTTATAATCAGTGGGGTCCAATTCAAACAAACTTGCATACCTCTGACTGCCTTTTAAAAACAGCGAGTGGTCTCTGTAGCTTTCTAAGGGACTTTCATACCCTCTAAAACACTCATCTTTTGCATCATCATCGGCCAAACAAAAATTCCCATTCCAATTTTTTCTACATTTTATGCCAAAATGATTGTTGCACTCCAAACAAAGTTTAGAATTTCCCGAAGCACTTTCCAAAATCCCTTGGGCCAAGGTAATACTCGCAGGCACTCCATTCAAACTCATTTCCAACATAGCATACCGCTTGAATGAATCTACGTACTCTTTGGTATTCATGGATTTACGTGACTGTGCTTGCAAAGACAAACATCCCAATAATAGAAATAATATAATTAATTTAGACTTGTGCAACTTGTTGATTTTCATGCTCGTCTTCAAACCTAAAACGAATTGTTGGTTCCTTTGACGATGAATTGTTCACATTCAGAGGATATGTGCTAATTTTGTAAATAATGAAAAATCTCTCCAAATCAGGGCTATTCATAGTTCTTTCCTTACTTGTGAGCTATACATGGGCTGCTGGATTTCCAAAACCCAATTTCAAAGCGAAGTATAGCAAATCAGAAGTAAAAACGGGTGAAACCATTGAGTTAATCATCCAATTTGATGTCGCTCCAGGATTTCACGTTTACAGTGAAAAAAGCGACTGTCCTGAATACGATGGCCCTTTGAGAGCAACCATTGACTTTACTCCAAGTTCCTCTTACCAATTGGTAGGGAAATTTTACGGTGTTGGAGATCACATGGTAAAGGAAACTGAAATATGGAATTGCTCCACAGGAGAGTTTACGGGCAAAGGAGAATTCAGACAAAAAATCAAAGTTTTGGGCCCCATTCAAGGGATAAAAATGGTGTTTAACGGACAAATTTGCAATGAATCTGGCTGCGAAAACCTCAGAGACCTGTCTATAAATGCACCTGCTTTGAAAGTCACCGGAGAAGTCATTTCGGCCCCAGCTGCCATTGCACCAGAAAATCCATCCGAAAACAACTCTTCTGCTCAAGACACCGCAAAAGAAATTTCCTCCGAGAAAATCGTCCCAAGCAACGAAGCGCCAGATTATCTAACCAAAGATTTGAAATCTACCAAAACATTCAACGGACAAGCCGCTTCAGAAGAAGAGGGAGGAATGCTCGGGCTTTTCATTCTTGCTTTTTTGAGCGGACTCACAGCCTTGTTGACTCCATGTGTTTTCCCCATGATTCCAATGACCGTTTCTTTCTTCATTAGAAATAAAAATCGATCTATTGCCATCAGAGATTCGTTCATTTTTGCGTTCTCCATCATTGCCTTGTATACCGTTATTGGTACCATTGTAGCCTTCCTATTTCAAGCCAATGCGGCCAATTGGATGAGCACACACTGGGCTCCAAATATTTTCTTCACAGTGATTTTCTTGGTTTTTGCAGCGTCTTTCTTCGGAGCCTTCGAAATCACACTACCCTCTTGGGTGGTGAATAAAGCCGACAAACAAGCCGATAAAGGGGGAATCACCGGAGCTATCTTCATGGCAATCACCATTGCCTTGGTGTCATTCTCTTGCACTGGCCCTATTGTTGGTACCGTATTGGTGGAAGCAGCTGCTGGTGGCGCTTCACGTCCCATAGTCGGAATGTTTGGATTCTCACTCGCATTTGCCCTTCCCTTTGGACTTTTAGCGCTTTTCCCATCATGGTTAAACTCACTCCCAAAAAGCGGTGGTTGGCTAAACAGCGTTAAAGTGGTTCTAGGGTTTGTGGAATTAGCGTTTGCCCTAAAATTCTTAAGCATTCCTGACCAAACCTACCATTGGGGAATTTTAGACCGTGAAGTGTATTTGTCTCTTTGGATTGTTATTTTTTCTCTCTTAGGATTGTATTTGTTGGGTAAAATCAAATTTGACCACGACTCACCCATGGAACATTTAGGGATTTTCAGATTAACCACCGTCATCGCTGTTTTCGCTTTTGTAGTTTACATGATTCCAGGTATGTTCG
>JACCDG010644414.1_pt1 | contig 12522 bp, 19 predicted proteins | sample 7442471 | NCBI WGS metagenome assembly JACCDG01 (sample SAMN15323444, study PRJNA562643) | freshwater metagenome | isolation source: river surface water | place: USA:Blue River Watershed | collected 2017-08-17 | reverse complement strand
GTTTAGCATAAGACATTCTAGAATCTCCTATAGCGTGATAACCTTGAAGAAGATAATCATTTAACAGCTTATCGCCAATCCACATACATTCTTCTCCTTTGCAAACCTTATATTCTGTAATTGGAAAGCCAGTTAAGTCACCAATCTCCATTTCTGCTACATTTAGTCTAATATAATGGTGTGTATTTAACTCTTCACAAATTTGCTTAACCACTGAAGTTTTAGCAATACCCGGATTACCTTCAATATTTAAAGCAACTGGCATGTGGTTATTATTAGCAAGTTCAACATTTTGAGTAATCATATACTTAATAATGTTACCTGCTTCTGATGGTGTTAATTCTGTATTAAAGTTTTTCATAGTTTTTTAGTTTTTAGAATCTGTGATTTAAAAATTGTGATTTAATAAATTTGATTTTTTGTTCAATTACCCTCGTTTTCTTTCTTCTCCACCAACTTCTACCATTGGCTTTTGCTAACAATAAATAAAACTGATCAAGACATTTTTCGTGATCATACTGAAATAAAATAGCTATCCCTAAATTCAATGTTTCTACATCAGGAGATTGTAACATTTGTTGTATTTTAGCTACCATTTCCTGTGGTAAATCATCATTTGCTGCCTTAAATTTAATAGTTTCTGGATTTACGATACTTATATTTCCATTAATAAAATCTATTGCTTTATTAAAATTTTCTAAATAATGATCAGTTCTCCAACTTTTATTCTCAATTACCAGTTGATTTGTATTATAAAAACTAAACCAAAAGCTTGGTTTTTGATTAGTTATATAATAATCAGCTTTACTTAAATTTTGAATTACCTTGTTATCTGGATACTGTTTTTTGAATTCTGTTCTTGAAGTCTGCACAGATTTATCAAAGAAAACAGTTTTACCTGGTTCAAGATTAACGGATTTTTTCCATTTTGAATCCAATAATGCATCTATTTGATCATAATCGGATTTTAAAAGTGTATCTCCTAGCTTATATTTTTTAAATTGTGTCATATTAATTTCTGTTGTTTAATTATTTTTCTTGCCAAATTAAATGTCTCATAATCACTTGAAAAAAGCATTTGTTTAAGTTTATCATGCTCTTTATTAAATAATATTGGAAACTTTGATTTAGTTATAGGATAAATACCATCATCTATTGCTCTAGTTATTGCTTTTTGAAAATAATAACGCCATTCTCTAGCATTTAAAAGTTTTTTAAAACATATTTCCATATTTACATCACCGCATATTGGACTTTTTAAATCATCAGAATGAATAACCTTATAATTTGAAGCACAATTACAAATTATTCTTCTATGTTTTTTAGTAGTAATAGAGGGACAAAAATCCTTTACATAAAGTTTATCACCTTCTATCCTTGCTAATGGAAAACTATCTCTATAACTATAAGCAGTATCCCCCTTAAAATATAACCTTCTACTTTTACCTCTACCCTGTATATGAACTAAAGGCGTCATAGCTTCATATTGTTCTTGTTTTACAAACAATTGAGCTACTAAATTTACATCATTAAAAACCTTTTTCATAGTTTTACTACTCTGTTTTTAAGTGATTTATTTAAAGAAAGATTGTTATATGCAGAAATCAAATTTCTTTGCATTTCTATACTTAATTTATTATTCGTTAAGAATTCATTTATTAACTTCATAATATGTGGTTCTCTTTCTTCTTCAGGTATCTGTTCTGAAGAAAGTAATAGGCTCCCAAAGAGCCTATTTTCTTCAATATCAGAATTAATCAATTGTTCAATTAGATCGTTTTTACTCATATTTCGCATTCTAGTTGTGGTTCAATAATAATTGGTTTAAAATCTTCTACTTTATCCAAATTGTAATTTTCCCAGTTCATTCTCACTTTTCTAGCTCTTAAGACTTCTCTCATAGTTTTTAAAGCAAGATCAGCTTTAATCTTTTTATGAGTATATTGAGAATTAACATTGACAAGATCATCTGCAAATAACTGTAGAAAGTCAAGGTTTTCCTTAATTTTATCTACCTTGTTAAATATATTTACATGTTCTTGGTTATAAAGTTTAGGATTGTCTTTATAAAGATCATAAAGTTCTTTTATTATACCACTTTCGTGAACTTTGTTATCAACATTATATCTAGACATAAGCATTTTTAGCTCTGTTATATCATTTGCAATGGTTGCAGAAATATATTTTTGTATTTTGTCTACATTATCAAATAAAAATCTATAACCAATCATTTGTTCTTTAATATACAAAGCAGTAAAATAATTAGCTAAAACTGTAAATCTTTCCTTGAGATTGTCAATATGTATAAAATTCTGTGGATTTTCATCCTTGATTACCTTTTCGATTTTGTCGTTTACCATAATCGTTTGTATGTTTTTAGTAAATGTAAAAATTTGCTCAATGTTTCTTCTTCTAGATTCTGTGCCATAAATATGTAAAGCTTTAAGCTTTTTTAGTTCGTTAACTTTTACAGCTTTATCTTCCCAAACAGCACTCCAGTTTATCCATTTTTGTGGTTCTCTTGGATACTTCAAGATTATTTCATCGTCACCTTTATCAATCTTGCTCTTTCTTCTTTGAACCTTAGGAATAGTATTTCCATAATTTAATGGAACTATATCTTCTACATTGGGTATACATTTTTCAAACTCTGCCATTAGAGTTTTAAAATCATTGAACATTTTAGTAAGAGACTCAATATGTTCTTCAGTTAATGCATCAATTTTTACTTTTTCAAAATTTTCCATATACCTCAAAAAACTTACTTGGTTTTCTTGAGGATTACTGAATACAAATTCTACAGGTTTCTTTTTATAAATTCTTGAATCACTATTTCTCAAAACAGTCTTAAAGTAAGTTTGATAAGTTCTACTAAATGACTTTTTAATAAAATAACAATCATGTCTACCAATATATCCTGCGTGTCTTGAAAGATTACCATGTCTTATTGTTGCAAATCCTTCGTAGAAATAATATGAATATCTATTTAAAAAATAATTAAACCCATTTAATGTACCAGCACTTATATTCTTAAAAGTAACAGTATTAAAGGTTTTTAAGGAATAAAGATTACAAAACAAGAAAACATCTAAATTAGTATTAGCTAAAGAAACATGTTTGTTTTGTCTTTTTTCTAATTCGTCAATATAATCATTCAAATTATTACATTCTCTCATAGGATTAACTTCATTCCATTTATCCACAAGCCAATCAGCTACCTTTTCTAGCTTTGCAACAATCTTTTCTTTGTAATCAGGTGTAATAGTTAATACTTCTCTAGTAGGATTAGTTTCAAAATCATTTAAGTTAAATCTAAGAGCCAATGGAAGATTTACAGCATCAATTTCTAATTCATCCCATTTAATTTCATAAGCGTATTGATCTAAACAAATATGAATTTTACTACTTTTATTCAAAGTACTATACTGAAAATCATCAGATTTAAAAATCTGAAAATCTTTGTTTATAGTAACAAGTCTATTACTAAAATTACTATACCTTAAAGAATAAATAACATCAGCATCAAAGTTAAATTTGATGTTTTGGAAATACTTAGCTTTCTCTAAAAGCTTATTTACAAACGTTTCAAGACTATCAATAATCTGAATTTGTAAAAAGACACCGTCTACTTCAGCAGTATCATAATAATCAGATACTTCCATAAATAAACCCTGTCCATCAATTTCCTGTAATTTTGCATCAAACCCTTTACCATTTTTATAAACCTTGTAATCCCAAGTTTTATTATAAGCTGCAACTGCAATAGAACCAATACCAAACTTACCGAGTTCCTGATTTTCAGCACTGTCTTTATTTTGTGTTTTACTTGATTCCAATAAAGTACCTACTAATCTCTTAAATTCTTCTATGCTATCAAAACTGCAACCATAATCCCTAATAGAAAAATAATAAGTACTATTTTTCAAATAAACATTAACGTCAAACGGTTCATCTGCTTTACCACACTTACGCATTGCGTCAGTACTATTTTGCAAAGCCTCTTGTATAAAACTGTATTTATCAGAATACAATTTGCTACCCAATAATTGTTGTAACTTTGCTAAGTCACTTTTTACTTGTAATTGTTCCATCTTTGTTGGTCTATTGTTAAAAATACTTTTACGCTATTTAAAACTTTTTCTATTCCTCCACTAGTCCAATTAGTCCTATGATCCTGAAAAAACTTAATCTTGTCCTTTTCAAGTAGTCTAACAGCTAATTCTAAAGTTTCAACATCTTTACTTTGTGTCATTTTATAAAGCTTTTTTGGTATTCCTTTATAGTCTTCCCAAAGTTTCTTTATTTCTTCATGCTTTAAATCTTCCGGTATATTATTATAATCATTCCCATGTAAAGTTTTAAGTAAACTTATACCGTATGGTAAATCATATTCTTCTTTTTCAATCACTAGTCGCATATTCTGTTACTCTATAGTTTAAATCAAGATTAATTTTATTATCACCTAAAAATTCAATGTTATTTACATCGTAGTAATCACTATCTTCAAGTTCACCATTACCACTATACTCATATTCATGATCATCACACATTTGTTTTATAATTTCCATTATAGACTTTTCAATTAATTCCTTTTCTGGTGAAACAAAAAAGTCTATTTTGTATGCAAAAACTATTGCATCAATACTGTAATTATCTTTAATGTCCTCAACATGCTTTTCAAGATAATCATATTGCTCTTTACTGAACTCAATTTGAATTCTATCAGTATAACTTTCGCTATATTCAGATTGAGCATCTTTATCAAATTGAAAACAAGGTTCTTCACCTTCTTCTTCAACTAATGTAACAGTTACAGTTCCTGCTTCACCTTGATAATGACCATCACTTGCATCGTAAAAAGTAATATTGTTATAAATTTGATTTTCAATTTCACTATTAAAATCTACTTCTACTTCATTATTGTCTTTATCATAAAAGAATAATTCTGTATCTCCCATACTGTCTCCGCCACAAGTAAATTCAAATTTAGCCCTATCTATATTATATTCTTTCCATTTCTTGATTAATTCTTCCATTTTCTTTAAGTTTATTAGCTAATTCAATAGCTTCTGGGTTATCAATTAGTTTTACACCATTCTGCATCCATTTCTCTACAGTCATATGTTTTAAGAAATCTTGTGGCGTAGGTATAAACTGCATTCTGAAATCCTCAAGTATATGATAAAGAGCCACATCTACAGTATCTACAGATTTACCATCACTGTTAATTATGTTATACCCAAATATTTTAGGTATAATTTCATACGCAAACCAAGTATTATGTGTAAGAAATCTGTTAGTGTGATTATTCATTACTACTTTAGGACTATCAAGAAGTTTATGTATCTCAAGATAATCTTCAGGTTTACCACCATATCTCTTTGCACTTGATTTGCTATGTATATAAGGATTAGCCATATAATTTAAATTAAAAACCCCTAGTTTTTATATAGGGGTTTGTTTACTTAATATTTCTATTTTATTATTTAGTAGATCTTCTATCTCTTGCAATGTTTCAAACCTACTATTGATTGCACAATATTCATATTCTGTTGTACCTTTATAGTCTAACTTTTGTTTTTCTGCATTTACATATATTCTTATGTCTACTAAAGTAGACAATTGTCTAATGTTGCACAATAAATCTAATGATTTTTCAATTCCTTCCATGTTTTTTAATTTTTAAAACGGTAATTCTTCATCAAACTTTGTCCAATTAATAATAAAATCAGAACCATTACTTCCTTTAAGTAGCTTGTTTATAAAAGTAAATAAGTTATCGTGTTTAAATTCCCTATTTTGTCTTGCAGCTGCTGCTGGATGTTCTACTATTTTATTATAATGAATAAAAGGTGTTTCAAGTTTATGCAATTTAGCTGCTTCTTTACCAAAATATACAAATATTAACCCGTTATGCTTACAATAAACATTTTCATACATATACTTATGAAAAGGATACCAAAGATCTAAATGATTACCTGCTTTTTGATAACTAGTTGTTAATGCTGCATTTAGTAACAAAACACCTTGTTCTGCAAGATAACTTAAGTCATTAGGTTTATCACCTTTATATCCTAAATCATCATCCATTGCCTCTTTTAGCAATTGTAAACTTGGTGGTGTTTTACTTAACATAGTACTAAAAGCTAAACCATCTGCATAATCCTTATTGTTGTACCTTGTATGATAAGGACTTAAACCCATAAATACTACCTTAAGATTACTTTTTTTACATTCTTTAAAAGGCCGCCACAAAAGATTACTTTTTGGTATTGCTTCACCTTTAGGTAAAGCTTTTAGCTTTTGATAAATGTCATAGCATTCTTTGCTTTCTATCCATGGTTTTAAATCATTATGCCAACTTTCATCTATTAACATTTCAAAGTTTTCCCACTCAAGTTTGTTTTCCATACTTATTCTGATTTATAGTTTTCGTTGTAGTATTGTTTTGCAAATTCTTTACTATTTTGTTCTGATGTGCAATCAGTATTATCACCATTCCAAAAGGCATCCATTATCTGCTCCTTTTCAACTGATAGTTTACCTAAACATCTTAATCTAATAGTTTCAAGAGTCATTCTTGAATCATCACTCAAATCATCATCATAAGTAAGATGTTCAACTATTTCATTAATTAGTTGTTGCATTGCTGTTTGTTTATTTTCCATTATTTATATATTGATTATGAATGTTTACAATATGTTCAGCCATTTTTTTATTTATAGATGCCGAGCTAACTATACATACTTCTTCTACATTATCAGAACCATAATTTATAGGTTCATCAGGAACAATAATTCTGCACCAACAGTCTTCACCTGAAAAACATGGTTCTACTTTCCATTTGACTTTTAGTGCTTTATTGTATGCTTCTTCGTGGGTCATATTATTTTCCATAAGTTTCGTTGTAGTATTGTTCAAATGATTCCCATTTTTTTCTGTCACCTTCGCAATTCCAAACTGCACATTCAACGGAAATGACTCTTGATTCAGCAAATGTTTTTAACATCTGCTCCTTCTCCATTTCTTTGGCTTTGCTTAGTATAGTATTCCAAGTAAGTTTATCTTTAGGCGTTTCCCATAACTGCTCAAATAGATATTCAACTGCTGTTTGTTTCATATGTTATTTCTTTTTAAATTGTTCAAACTCTAAATTGTTTCTATCTATAATCACATCAACAAGTTTTCGCTCAACTTTATTATCTCTGTTTGATAAAAAGTTAGCTACACATTGCCAAGCAAATTGCTTCATATCTTCCTCACTATACATTCTCTCTGCTTGCCATTTTGGTTGTTCAACATAATTACCATAGTGTTTTTTCTCCCATTCTTCAAATGTTAGTTTTTCATTATATATAGCTGTAGCAAAAGAATATATACATTCTCTTTTTATTTTATGAAATTGAACGTTTAAGTCATAATTATCATCTAAAATATTTTCAAGGATTTTAGCTTCTTTGTTATCTTGTTCTTGTTGCCATTTAGCAAATAAAATATGACTTTCTATAATTGCTTCTTTACTTGCATGAATGTCTGAATATGTTTTATCTCCACTAATTTGTTTAGCAAATCTATTGTTTACAAATATTTCAGCAGCTTCTTCAAGTGTTTCTTTATTTTCCACTATTCAATTTTTGCGTTTAAACCATTTTCTACTAAAGCATCACAAATAGGTATTAATTTGCTAAAATCAGCTGTTTTTACAGCATATTTACCTTTATTGTGTATGATTTGAGCACATTGTTCTGCTTGTTCGTAATCGTGATTACAATATTTAACTAAGCAAATTATTACGTTTTCAAAGCTATTCACATCATCATTATAAACTATAATCTTGCTTTGCATAACGTCTTTTATTAAATTGTCTACTAAGATATCTTCTTCTGATTTCATGCTAATTCTATTTTAACTTCTCTTATTTCAACATCATTTTTAAAATCTTTTATATAATTATGGTATTCTTTTTTCCAGGTGCTTTCTTTTATTCCGATTTCCCACCAATACTTTAAAGTATTTAAAGCATTTTTTGCACCTTTTTCTGAATTATAGACATCAGCTTTATTTATATCATTATGAAACCCATAATTATTTCGATTATTATAAAATAAATCTTTATCTTTTATTTTAATTACATACATTTTAAATCATCTTATCGTTTTTAAAAATTTAATAGCGTCTTCTTTATTCTCTCTATAGCAATCAGATATGTCCTTGCAACTAAGATAATCAGGTCTGTCAAAATAATCTATATCATAAAGGTCAAAAAGCTTTTCTGCTGCTGCTATACCTGCTTCATCCCAATCATAAAGAGATTTAATTCTTTTGCAATACTTCTTGATATGTCTAATAAAATCCGGAGAAAATGTTGCATTCTCACCATGTATCGCTACACTTCTGATGTTATGTTCCCACAAAAGCATTACTTCCTTCATAGAAGAAGTTAATACTAACAAATCTGGTTTATAGTTCTTTATATCCATTTGGTAATAACCTTGAACATCACAAATGTTATCAGTATTACTATACCACTTTTTACCTTTAGATCTTGTAGGGAAATAAATCTTTAAGTGATTAGATTTAGGGAAATAATATGCAAAGCATAACTCATTCTTCTTGATAGGAAATGGGTTCTTTTTAACCCACAAACTTTCTACAGAATAAACATTAAACAATTTCAATGTTTCAAAGCTAATACCAAAGCTATTCCAATATTCCAAATCTTTATCAGTAAACTTTTTGGGTACAATCTTAATGTCTACAGCTTGTTTTACAGGTTTTACATATTCTTTAAGTATTGGTTTTGCATTAAACTTTTCACCATATAACCCAAAATCAGCTACAATCTTTTTTACTGCTTCAGGGTAACTTAATTTATATAGTTCTTGAACAAAAGCAATTGCAGAAAGATTATCTCCTGTTGCGTGATCCTTAAATCTTAGCTTTCCAGTAGAAGAATAATAAAGACTACAAGAAGGATGTTTATCAGTTCTTAAAGGAGAACAAAATAACCTATCCTTATGACCAATATAATGATAGAGAATATCTGCATCATCCAAACATTCATTTATCATTGTACTGTAATCTACATTCTTATTTACTTTCATAGTACAAAAATAAAAAAGCCCCAGTATTTCTACTGAGGCTTCTTGTTAAAATAAACAATTAATAATCAGCATTAGTGTCTGTAACTACTGCACTTTCAGCATTTACAGGATTCATACCTTCTTGATATTCAGTAAGTTCACCTTTAAAAGTGAAATTCTTAACACCATATTCTCCATAGATATCTTCTACAAACTTAGCTAATTGATACATACTTGTATTACCCATCTTAGCTTTAGTGTTCAAACCTTCAAAGTTATTCTTAGCATATTGTCTAAAGAACTTCATATAGTGACCACTACAAAAACCTTTTGTTTCAATACGGTTGTATTCTTTAGTTTCAGTATTACCATCGTTATCAGTAACTTCTTTAACTCTTACACTGAAATTACACATTACTGTATTTGTACTAAAATCAATAACCAAACTATTAAGTTCTTTCATGTTACCTGTCCAAAACTTCTTAGTGTCTTCAGGAAACAAACTTGATTCTGTATCAAAAGGATTAATTCCTGTCCAACTTGCCAAGAATTCTAGCAAATTAGCTTCACCTTTATAAGCTTTCTTATAAGCCAAAGGTTGTTTAACTTTACCTGGTGTATTAGTAAAATATTCACTTAAGTTAGCTTCATCATCACAATAAATAGATTTACCGTGTTGATTTACGAACTTATACTTACCTGTTCTACTAATATCTTCAGTTTTATAAAGGGTAAAGTTAATAGGTAGTTTTTCACCAGTTTTTACTTCTTTAACCCAAACAGTTACATTTAGCTGATCACAAAAGATGCTATCTGTTTCATTGCCATCTTCATCTTTTTGCTTTAATTCTACACCTTCTTTAAAATATTCAAATTCAGGTTTAGCTTCGTAATCTTCATCACGTTCAATACCAAGAATATTATCCAATTCTTCACGACTTGGATTAAAACCTAGTATTTGCACTTCGCCAATACCCACCATCATTTTTCTTTCTTTCGATTCGTTCTTTTTTACTTGCATTTTTATTTAATTTAATTGTTTAACTATAATAATCTTCTAATGATTTAAAAATATAACTAGCATCATTTGCTATTTCCAATAAATTATTACCTGTTTTATCAGGAAATAATCCTTCAGGTGTTTTAGAACTTGTATCTTCTGCAAATGTTCTTAAAAAGTATTCAGGTTTCCCTTCTTTAATTCTCTTATCTGCAAATAATACAACTGTATAGTAAGCTTCAACTCTGCCTTCGTACTGTTTCCCTTGAACTTTAGCTTTTCTTTGCTTATAACCTTGTTCAACTACAGTTTCATCATGACTAAGAACAATTACATCTTTTTGTACAGCTCTAATCAAATCAAAATACCTTGCTAATTGTTTGTTATAATTGCTATAAACATCAAATCCTTTAAAATTTTGTTGCATTTCATTATGCAACATATCAAAACCCATTGATTGTGAATCTACAATAATATTCTTGATATCAGGATTATTCCCAAAATCTTCAATATTCTTTAAGAACCCAGCCCAACTCTTAGGTCTACCAGTAAATTTAAAATTACCTTTAAATGGTAATGGTTTCTGTTCACTATTTACAAAACCTGTTTTGTCAAAATCAGCTGTCTTGCTTAAGAAACTTTTACCATAACCCGAAGGTCCAACTACAAGAACCTTTCCCCAATCCAAACGCTGTACTTTTTCTTCTTTACTCATGTTTATTTATTTGTTACAAATATACTAAATTGCTCTTGATTCTGCAAGCTTTTTAAGCTCCCTTTTGTCTATTACTACATAATGGTTATCGCTTGATTTATTGTTTGAAATATTCCAAACATCATTAAAACTAAGACAAGGTTTATTACAAGCTATATAGTTTTCTGCTGCTTTTTTTGTAAAAAATATTTCATCCTTATTAAAAGATTTAAACATAAAATATTCTTTTATATTTACATAAAATATTTTCCAGTTAAGGTTAATTCCATATATCATATCATCTTTATACACTTTTACATTATCTGTTGTAATAAGTAAAACAGGTTTTTCAATTATTTCTTCCCAAAATTCACTACTTGGTTCTACACCAATTTCTACACAAAATCCTGATGATTTTAATACACCATCTTGATATATGGCTATTTCTCCTGTTTTTAAATGTTTAAACTTTTTCATATTCTTATTGCTTTTTCTAATGGTATTAATGGTTTTTGTAGGAAGTATGTATGATTAAATATGCTATCATAATCCTTTTGTTGCCAATCTTTTATTTCTGAAGATTTGGGTAATTCCTTAAATAAACCATTTTGACCCATAAATACTGTTCCTATTGATGCACCATCAATACCATAACTATTCTTTAGGATAGCTACACTTCTAAAGTACTTGTGACCATTGATATTACTTCTGAACTTCTCTACATCACCATAGTTCTTATCAGTTGTGTTATACCTAATAGGATCAAATAAACTTAGTACTATATCAGAAGCTTCACCTAAATTACCAGTTTCTTTGATGTTATCTAAATGTGGTTCAAAACTGTCCATTTTTTTATACAATGGATTACTTAAATCACGATTTAACTGAGAAACTGCTATACAAGTATATCCTAAATGGTCTCGAAAGTATTGCAAATGTTCTACTAATCTGTCAATTGCTTGTTTCTTAGTAGGGTAATCTTTAATAGGTTTAGTTAAACCAATATGATCTACAATTACAATAACGTGTTCATTTGGATCATTTGCAACATATTTCTTCTTGAATTCTGTAATGTTTGTTTCTTTACCATTAGCTTCTGAATAACCTTTTACAATTCTAAATATATCATTAGGACTTCTTTGACCTTCGTATATATCTAATGTATTTTGCAGATTAGTAAAATAATCTTCATACATTTCTACATACTTAAATCCATCAGGTGTAAGCTTTTTGTTTCTATACCAACCTAGTAAGGTTCCTAAATCTAAATCAACTCCTTGTTCTTGGAATATCTTTAAACACATCCACTTACCAAAACTAAAAACAATACTTCTCTCCATAGAAAAAAGTATTATCTTAAGTTTTACCTTGTTAGTATTAAAGTTATCCTCAAAAGGGTTCATTAGAAATGCTAAATTAGTAAATGCAGATTTACCAGAATTATGAGTAACTGTAAAATCCTCTAAAAGAAACAAGTGATCACCATCCAAAGTAAATCCATAATAATTATCTATACCTGCTTTTTCAATAGTTATACCTGTATTTAAACTATCTACAATTTTATTACAGTTATCAGATGTTATTTTCTTTCTTTTTATTTTTAAAGGAATATTTTGAATACATCTACCAAATATACACATTGTATAAACTTCACAGCTATAAACACTCCCATCTTTTCTTTTCATAGTTGCTATTTTTGTATTTATAGAACTATAAAAACCAAGACTTCTTATAAGATAATTTAC
>JACCDG011210303.1_pt1 | contig 12525 bp, 6 predicted proteins | sample 7442471 | NCBI WGS metagenome assembly JACCDG01 (sample SAMN15323444, study PRJNA562643) | freshwater metagenome | isolation source: river surface water | place: USA:Blue River Watershed | collected 2017-08-17 | reverse complement strand
TCAATGATTTTCCTGCAAATTTAGATACAGCAAAACCAACAGACCCTGGCTATATCAGCGATAAGATTGCACGTTATGTTGACATGGACGAATACCGAATTTTAGTAGTGGCAAATAAATATCTGACAGGTTATGACCAACCAAAATTAACCGCCATGTATGTAGACAAAAAACTGCAAGGTGTAATTGCTGTCCAAGCCTTATCAAGATTAAATCGTTCATCGGACAAACTTGGCAAGAAAACAGAAGATTTATTCATACTTGATTTTTACAATACCACTGAAGACATTAAAAAATCTTTCGACCCATTTTATACTGCAACCTCATTAAGCAAAGCTACTGATATCAATGTACTACACGAATTAAAATCTAATTTGGATGACGTTGGTGTTTATGAATGGACTGAAGTAGAAGATTTTGTGGCAAAATACTTTAGAGGTGTGAATGCTCAAGAATTAAGCCCGATAATAGACATTGCAGCCGAAAGATTCAATTTAACATTAGCGTTAGAAGACAAAGTAAAAGCAGATTATAAAATTAAAGCGAAACACTTTGTAAAAATATACGGGCAGATGGCTTCTATAATGCCTTATGAAGTGGCTGCATGGGAGAAATTATTTTGGTTTTTGAAATTCTTAATTCCCAAACTAATTATAGTTGACAATGAAAAGGATGCCTTAGATGGTTTGTTAAATTCCGTAGACCTTTCTACTTATGGTTTAGAACGGGTAAAATTGAATACCAGCATTGGCCTTGATGAATCAGAAACAGAAGTTGACCCACAAAATCAAAATCCAAGAGGTGCACACGGTGGCGACTCTGAAAAAGACGAACTGGATTTAATAATCAAAAGTTTCAACGAACGCTGGTTCCAAGGATGGGAAGCTACACCTGATGAACAAAGAGCCAAGTTTGTAAATCTTGCTCAGAAAATGAAGGAGCATAGCGACTTCAAAGAAAAGTATTCCGATAATTCTGATTTGCAAAACAGGGAAATTGCTTTTAGTAAAATATTTGATGATGTAATGGGTAAGCAACGCAAGAATGAACTTGATTTATATAGATTGGTTTCTCAAGACGAAGGATTCAAGATAGCTATGCAGGATACTATTAAAAGGTTATTGAAACATTAGACAAACCAAATTATAGGCACATTTAAAAATTGAACAAGCCGACCAAAAGAAAATTTTAAAAATGCCCCTAACTTTAAACACAATATAAAAGGATTTCTCATTAGCCAGATTGGTAAGGGTGTTGAAAAATCATATGGAGTACCATTAGCCTATTGGATAATAGGACAAGTACAAAAGTACTCAACTCACTCAACTGCGCTTTCAAACGCTATTGCAACAATTGAAGCAATCTTCCATGGAAGTATACCCAATGCAGTACTTGTTAGTAAGATGAATAATAAGCTGAAGAAAAAAGTTATGAAATCAATGAAACAGTATTAATTGGGTCGAATATAAAATGCCCTAAACCTAATTTCCTTAGCCTTGTGTTCCATTTCTTGTCATATGTCCAATATAAAAAGTTTTTATTTTTAATGTAAACAAGATTGAACATATCCATCCAATCATTTGTACGAAATATCTCAACATTTTTTAATTCCAACTGCTTGAAAAAATAAGTCATTACCAATATGAAAGGTTCGTATCCTTTTATCTCCTTAAACTCTTTCTTTTTTTGATAGGCATTTAGCAAATGATCGGATGCCATTCTTGCGACTAATTTTCTAACCCCGGGTGTAGTATCTAATGCGTCATGTGCTTTACTACCCTTACCTATTTTTGCTCTTATTTCAGGTAAAGTGCCTGAATTAATTTCTCCCATAATTTTATCCATAGGTTCTTTCCGTTCTTTTACAGCATTTGCCATTTGGGTGAAATTTTCTTCTGGGATTGTACTTAAATCCATGCGTGCAAATATTTGTAGTGATTGCCACATTTCTTGTGTAATCTTCTTATTCCTACAAAACCAGATAGAGTGTGTTTTAATTATTATTTCAATTGGGGGGCGCAAATCGACTTTACTTGCATGTGTTACCAGAACTAATGCTGCTCTTTGTACTCGAGGCAGATTACTTCTGTCGGATAGATATGGGCTTCTGCCCAATTCTGCAATACTGTTGTAGGTTGCAACAAGGTATAGTCCCTTTATGGCTTCTTTAGAGATAATCCCATCTCCTATATTATACCAAATATTAGTGTCGCAAATAATTTTCGTAGTCCTATTTTTATGCATATTCCCAAATTTAGTACTTTTATTATCTGATTTTGTGGGGGAGAGGTCAATTAGTAGACAAATTTAATTTTTAGGGTTTTCCCTATACTAATTTAGGGTTTTCCCTATTCCATATCCGAAATAAAATACAATACCTTTGAGTAGAAAATTAGAATAAACAATATTAGAGCGTATACTAAGAATTTCTCTTTCGATAAAACCGCGAATTTTAAGAACAAGAGGAATGGCTTTGGGAAACGCCTCGAAAGAGGCGTACCCTTTGCGTTCAGCTTGTTCAGGGTGCTTCGCGGTACCTTTCGAAGGTTGTTTGCAGTAGGGATACGCCTTTTTTGTTTACGATTTTTTCCGTAACTTGCTTAATACTAATCTGCGTACAATGACTAGGTTCTTTTCTGCCGTATTGTTCTTATTAATAACTCTTCAGGGGTTTGCTCAGGACTACAAACGTACCAACGTCTGGTATTTCGGGGATAGTGCAGGACTAAATTTCAATACGATACCTCCTTCGCCTCTTCTCAATGGAAACATGAGAACCATTGAAGGGTGTGCTACCATTGCTGATTCGAGTGGCGCACTTTTGTTGTATACAAATGGTGCAACTGTTTGGAGTAAAAACCATCAGGTTATGGGTAATGGAACTGGTATTGGTGGAAGTGATGATGCAACACAGTCTTCAATCATACTTCCGAATCCATTACAAGAAAACACATACTATATCTTCTCGCTGTATGACTATGCCTCCACGAATGGCGTAAAGTTGTCAAAAATTGATATACAACTAAACAGTGCACAAGGAGGAGTCATTACAAAAGGGACTCCAATCATTGCACCTGCGTCTGAAAAGATTACTGCGGTTCATCACCAGAATGGTGTAGATATTTGGATACTTGTACATGGATTCAATAGCAATATCTTCTACTCCTATCTCCTTACGCAGGATGGAATAAAAGGATGTCCCGTTACATCATCGGTTGGACTTAGCCATGCAGGAAGTGGGTCAAATGCACAGGGTGCAATGAAACTTTCTCCAAATGGGAGAAAAATAGCCGTTGCCATATTTGTATCTCAGGTTGTACAGGTTTTTGATTTTGATGCTTTAACAGGGAAAGTAAGTAGCCCGATAACGCTTAATAACATTCAACAGCCGTATGGGGTTGAGTTTTCGCCAAATGAAAAATTCTTCTATGTCACAGACAGAGGAAAGAACCTTTACCAGTATGATGTTAGTTCGAAAAACGAAAGCGTAATCAATGCTTCGAGACAGACAATTTATACTCAGAGTAAAGAAACTCTAGGAAGCATACAGCAAGCTTCTGATGGGAAGTTATACATCGCTAATTTTGATTCCACATTCCTCTCAGTTATACATGCACCAGATAGTTTAGGGAGTGCATCTAATTTTGTATACAAAGGATTGCTTCTCAATGGGCGTAGATCAAAGTATGGACTTCCTAATTTCATTTCGTCATATTTCTTCAGGGACACACTTTTGAATTTTAATTATTCTTTTCACTGCCCCTCAAATCAATGTTCATTCTTCAGCAAGAATACTGTAGCACAAGTTGGCTGGACAATAAGGCGAACGTCTTCATCAGGCCTATGGAGTTACAGTACCGATTCTTTTACCCATACGTTTGACACCGGAACGTATACAGTTCAGCTTAAATCAGGTATTGATAGCTTGAGCAAAACTATTTTTGTCGGTACTAGTATAATCCTACAAAATCACGATACTACAGTGTGCCAAACAGACAGTATTCTTTTGATATCAAATACCTCACTACACTGTCCAAAATGGAACGATACAATCAATAGCAACAGCATGTATGCAAGGTCGAATGGATGGTATCGGGCAGAAGGATGGAATAGCCATAATTGTAAATTGATTGATAGTATAAAAGTAACAATACGTCCCTTACTCCTCTCTCCTTTACAAAAACCCTTACCAGATAGTATTACTTTCTGTGTCGGCAACACTATCACTCTCGATGCCGATAGTGGTAGAAAATTTGCGTGGCACGATGGAGTTCAAAATGCAAAAAGAAGCATTGATACGTCTGGTACGTTCTTTACGCATTTCATTGATAGTAATAACTGCTACCGAGCAGATACAGTAAAATTAAAAACATATTCCATAGCCAAACCAATTGTAGAGCTTTTCTTGGATAGTTTTTGGACGAATGACACATACACAGAATGGCAGTGGCATCGGGATGGACTGCCTATTAATAGTGCTATTCAACATTATCATAAGGCACTGCAAAATGGGTACTATCAGGTAAGTATAAAAGATACAGGAAGTTGTTATGCGATTTCTGACTCTATGTTACTTGACAATGTATCTTCTCGGGAGTTTCAATTATCAACCATTAGAATCTCTCCGAATCCAGTTTCAGATATTCTCACAGTTACAAGTATAGATTCTGAAATACACATAAAGCAAATAAATCTCTATACCAGTACAGGGATTATAATACTCAGCTCATCCTTTACAGATATGAATGCGACTATTAACTGTTCACAGTTTAGTAAGGGAATGTATTTTATTCAAATCAACACAGAAAATGAAATTATAACAAAAAAGATACTCATACAATAACCTTTTTAATACACCTAACCTATGAAACAAAAACGACATCTACTTGCGGTGGCCTTTATCTGTCTGCTAAGTACGTTTCTTCATGCACAAATTCCCTGTGCGTTTGACACTATTCAGAGCAGTAGCGGATTAAAAGAAAAGCAACATATACATCGTAATAACATTTCTCAGAATAGAGATAAACTCGCTCTCTTACAACACGCATTTAAGCCAAATCCGCTTCATCTCAATGGTAATGGTTGTGCATATACTCGTTACCTTATTCCCGTTGTCGTTCATATTGATACCACAGGAAATACCATTACCATGAGTGATGCTCAGGTACAAAATCAATTAGATGTGGTCAATACTGAATTCGAAGCATACGGGATACAGATATGCTTATCAACCAAAAAACCTGATGGTAGTTCATTTAATGGAATTAACCGAACAGGAGGTGCGTCAATTGATAACCGCATAGAATTTCAAGATACTAGTTTTGCGAGAAAGGCATATTATGATCCTGAAAGATACCTGAACATCTATGTAGTGAGAACTATCCTTAATGAAGACAATAGCAACAGTACGTATTTGGGATATAACAATCGGTTCCCCGGACAAGGAGGTGTGCAGGGAATCTTTATTCGCTATACTCGTTTTGGTGACTATGCAAGTTGTAGTGGTTGCACTACCCTCGATATAACGTCTCGGGGTAAAGTACTTGTACATGAACTAGGGCACTATTTGGGCCTTTGGCACACTTTTGATGGGGGCTGTACTGCGGGAAACACAAGTGCTACCTGTGATAAAAAGGGTGATATGTGTTGTGATACTCGTCCTGTATCATCCCAAAACAATACATGCCCGTTACCATCCCCCAATACCAGTTGTACATACCATTTAAGTATCCCTGAAAACCGAAGCAACTATATGGAATATAGTGGTGAAGATTGTCTTGATAATTTCACCCCAAATCAAGTTTCTATCATGTACACAACACTTGAAACGAAACGAAGAATTTTAGTGAATGCAGAAAATGTAGATACGCTTCAATTAACCTGTTGTTCAAATATGGCAGCGTTTAGTAGTAATACTAATTTTATGTGTGCGACAGAGGCGGATACCCTGTACTTAACCGCATTTAGGCCAGACACAGCATGTATCTATACGTGGACAATAAAAGACAGCACTAATAATAGTGTACTATTTGATACGACAACGAGCAGTAATAGATTTAACGTTCTATTAAATGGAATTGCTTTTTATAACATCAGTTTGCGTGTAATCAATTCACAAAATGACACAATGTACATTACTCGAAACAATCACCTACAAATTGCTGATTGTGGAGTCGCGCTTCCAAGTCCACAGGCTAATTGGTATTTCGGGTACTATGCGGGTTTGAAATTTACAAGTAACGGGGTTTTTAAAGACGTTGAACCTTACAATAAAAGAACATCGGGCAATATACATACATCTGAAGGGGCCATTAGTATCAGTAATAATCAAGGGCACATTCTTTTTTATGCGGGTGGAAGATACAACCCAGCCGATCCTTTCTTCTATGGAGGTAAATTAGATGTATATAATCGTTACTATAAAGCCTTCCAAACATCACCTCTCAAAGGAGACTGGAGTAGTGCTCAAACAGCTGTTAGTTTTCCTGTCCCTTATTCACTTGGCAAATACTACCTTTTTGCAGTTTGCGGAGATAATGCTTATGATGTTTCATTTCAAACCTATGACAGTCGTGGCATGCGATATTCAATTATTGACACTTCGGTTGTTGACCCACCTAATCTTCAATATGGAGAAGTAGAAAGTGGCAAAAAAGATATAATTGTACCTGCACCATCTGGCTCAGATATCAACGTGAGAGATAGTGCGTTCATGTCAGGAGAAATGATAACAGCAATTCCTCAGTGCAATAACACCGACTACTGGTTATTGGTAAATGACAATTCACCTGATAGTTTTTTGAATCATCATAAGATTATCATATTCAAAGTAGATAGTGCTGGAATACATCATCACAATACAACAGCATTCACTCCTACAAAGGAAATAGGACAATTAAAGGCGTCACCTGATGGAACGAAGGTTTCCGCACCTGGGCTGATATTCGACTTCAATCGGATTACAGGAACATTGACTCTTATAGACTCGATGGTTTCTCCAATCAATGTATCTTCATCAACGTTTAGCCCTGATTCAAGATCATTGTACTATCTTGTCGTAAATGGAGCTTATACATCACTTTATCAATACAGTTTTGATGATTCAACTCACACATACATTACCGACCATGAGACTGTTGCAGATAATGGAATGCAACTTGGTCCTGATGGTAAAATATACATATCGAGAATAGATGAGGAATTTCTATCAGTTATTCAATATCCAAATAAAAAGGCCCGCTTTTCTGGTGATAATAGAGTAGGCTACGCTGAGGTTGGCCCATCGCTCGCGAGTGGTGGAGTTGGTGGTACGTGTAGTTACGGACTACCGAATATGGTAGACGCCAAGTTTCCTAGTGAAATCGCCAAAGAAATCGTGTACTCACAAGCTAATTGTTATTCATTCAAATTCAGTAACACGCTATGCTGTGCTGAAAATTTCAAGTGGTATTTTGGTGATGGGGATAGTGCAACAACTAAGTCAACAACGCATACATATGATTCATTAAAATCATATGTAGTAATTCTTATCGCGGATGGTGATACGTTAATCGACACGGTAAAAGTTGGAATTACTGCCCCAATAATTGCAGGTTCTGGAGTTTCGGGTACAATTTGTGACACAACAAATCACCAATACAATTACTCAATTGGTAATCGAGAGGATGAGTACACTTATGACTGGTCTATTAGTTCACCCAATACATTAAATGTTGACCCTTCTGGAAACGCTAATGTTGACTGGAAAGAGACGAACTCATGGTTAAAGGTAGTCGCAACTTCTCCGTCTGGATGTATTGATTCGAGTACGATAACTATCCAACTCGGACCAGGCATTTATTCAAATACAATTATGTTTGATACAACTGACTGTGATGATATTTTAGGTTCAACACCGTGGGCATTATGGACGTATACCTATAGTTGGCAACGAAGTTATGACAGTACTACTTGGGTAAATATCCCATCACAAACTGCAAAAGACCTGATTACACCTGTGTATTTCAGAACAACGTACATTAGGAGGGTGGTGCAAGATTCTGTATGCACATCATATAGTAATATACTGAAAACGTCTCCCTCTATTGATTTCACTGTTTCTGCCGTGAATGACACTATGTGTCCACATGGTGAGTTAACGATAAATGGGAGTACACCTTGTAGCAACAACTCCTCAATTTCGTATCGCTGGCAGTACAAAGCACCAACTGATACTGTCTTTAATGACATTGTTGCATCATATGGACAACTCTCAACACTACAAAAATCCGAATGGTTGCTTGAATGCTCCCTGAGAAGGTATATGGTGTCAGCAGGAGATACAGGATATACAGACACTGCGTATATTGTTGTTCGAGACTATTTTAATATTATTGACCCAATCGGACCTGTTCCATACTTCCATCGTATTTGCAGTAACACTAACATGCCTATGATGGAAGGATATAATGCTTGTGCACTCACATACTGGCAATTCCAATGGGAAAGTTGTACTGATACAACAAATAATAGTTGGCAGGACATATATAATGCTACGAGCAATAATTTTCAACCTGGACATATTTCCATCACTACATACTATCGAAGAAGGGCAAGTTTCTTCCAAAGTGGGCAGCCTCAAATAACTACGCATAGTCCCATTTTTACTATGCAAGCTATTAATCCCCAGATTATTCAACAACCTCAAAATACGACACGCTATGAGGGTCAAGACGCTGTCTTTGTGGTTCAATTTGAAGATATGGCAGTTGTAAAATGGCAACAAAGCTATGTGAGTTTTGGTGTAACCTTCTTAAGTGACATAGCAGACTCGGATAACGACACATTGGTAGTAAAAGCAGACCATTGCAGACATGGTAAAAAGTATGTAGCCATTTTGCAAAACCTATGTACACTTGGTCAATTGTACAGCGATACCGCAACCCTATCAGTTACCCCATACAACTATGACCTGTGGAGCAAGGATAATGATCTAGACAATCGCTCAGAACCTTCAGGTGGATTTATCTGGAACAGCCCCGATGTATGGAACCGCAGGAGCAACGATGCAGGAACAGCTCATCAGAATGCCGAGCACAGGGTAAGTGCACCTAACTATGTGTATGTAAAAGTGCGTAACGTAGGAGGTAGCGGACAAGTAGCCAGTGTACCCTCCAAAGTATATCTGTACTGGACATTTGCCAATACAGGTGAAAAATGGACCAAACATTGGGTGTATGATTTTGATGCAGATTCAATAACGGGCAACTGGCGCACCTATCAGGGCGTAAAACATGCTTTGGGTAGCCTGATTTCCATACTTGACCTAAGTGCTTTGAATGCAGGCGCTGAAACTACCATGTACGTTCCTTGGTATCCACCAAATCCAGGAGTAATTAACAACGGAACAGATACAGTGAATGCTGATGTGTGTTTTCTCTCCCGCATTGTGACCTGTGAAGAGGCTCCTTATGGCATGGTTACTCACCCTGAGGTGGCTGATGTAGGGTTTAATGTGAGATACAACAATAACATCATTACCAAAAACTTTGTGGTGTATGATACGCTGGCGGGCAATGGTAAAACTCGTTGGGGTGGTAACGGCAACCCCGCTGATGATGCTCGTATAGGGCGCTTAGTCTTTACAGCAGACAATTGTGATTACTTTGATTACGGAACAGTCTTGTTGCATCTGGATGCAGGTATGCAGGAAGCATGGTATGCCAATGGTGCTAATGGCTCAGGCTTTACCGTTTTAAATGATAGTACACTTCAAATAGATACGTGCGTGGCCGTGTTGGATGAAATACTGTACAGTGCCAACCAACAGGCTTGGCTGGGTGTTCAGTTTGATGAATCTGTTGGAGTTCCCATTACAGAAGAAATAAATGAGTTCTTTACTTTCAACCTGCAACAGTATTTTGATGCAGAAGATGAAGACACTTCAGTCGGTGGTATTGTGTATGGTGTTCCCGTGCTTTTGTATCCACCTGAATCAGGTGAATCTCAAAGAAGAAACACACCTGTTAAGGACACCAAAGTTAACCAGCTAGCGTTCTCCGCTTTCCCTAATCCATTCAACAATGTGTTGAAAGTTGTATACAGTTTACCAAAAGACGAAAACGTGACTATCACATTGACGAATTTACTTGGTCAAACTATACAAACGGTTGAGCAGAATGAATTCAAAACAGCCGGAATACATCGTTTGGATATAAATACCGTCAATCTTACTGAAGGCATCTACTTTATCACCTTTAAAGCAGGTAATGAAATAAAACAGAAAAAGATTGTTTTAATCAGGTAAGTTACTTTATTTCGTGTAGCAGACAGATAGGTTTTTCATAGTTCCCCCGGAGTGCATTCGCATCTTCGGGGGTTTCTTTTTACAGGGGCAGGGTTTAACCTACCTGCTGCGTTTTAGGATTAGCCATAAAATATAAACCCATTTGTTGTTTATAGCCTGATTTTTGGACTATTCACAGAATCCAACAAAATCAAAGGTTGCAATGAAGTGCAAGTTGTGTTTTAATTGTTGCTTAATGGAATAAAGCAAACTATTTAATGCTTTTTGACCTTGTTTTAATGGTTGCACAATGGTTTTCAGATGCAGTTTTAATGATTTTTGCCGACTCTGCTAATGATTGTTGATAGGACAATAGTTAACCTAACACTCTGCAATGCATTGTTGTTATGCTATACAGTAGTGTATTGTTCTTTCTTAAGAATGCATTTATTTTGTCAAAAAAGTAAAACTATGACTACACAATTAAATGAGTTCTTTCCACTATTAAGAGATAAAGAAACAGGCCGCTTATCTATTAGGAAAATACTTGGTATACCTATACTTTCATACTTGACATGGCAAGCAACCAGCCAATTTATTAAAATTGATGGGGCTGTTTTCTTTGACAGTAAAACAACCCTTCAGTTTTTCTTAGATGGGCACTTTCTAGTTTTCATTGTAGTTTTTGGCTTAATTATTAAAGCAACATACCTTTTTTCTGTGGCTTTTCAGGTGATATTTATTCAAATGCTTTCAGCGAGGATTAAAAGAAAAATCAGAGAGTTTGGAATGACAGAGGAGCAATATTCAGAAAAATGTAAAACAATAGCAGAAAAAACCGTTTTAGGGGTTACCGAAGACGAGATTAGATTAGTGCCTGCAATATTGAGAGATGTTTTGAATAAGGAAGGATGGCGGAGTTTTTCTGATGCGGTAGAAAAGGCCAGATTAAAATTAATGGTTACAACTTATTTCTTTATTCTTTTTTTAATTGTTTAATAATTTATGTTATGGGTAATTCCTTGTTTTCTTGGAAGGGTATTTTGCCTCTTTTATTAGTTCCGGTTTTGGCTATCTGTGCGGAAGGGTTAACATATATATTCATGGATATACTTCCATTAATCATTAAAACATTTCTAAAAGCCATTACAGGATTTAGAAATAAGTCGGAAAGGAATATATTGTCTTGATATGTATATTTGTGTTTCACAATTAATATTAATTTATATGGCAACAAAAACACCTCCTCCAAATGGGCCAAGCAAAACCACAAACCCTTCAGGTCCTAACCGTGGTAACAACCCTCCATCCAAGCCAACACCCCCACCAGCCCCTAAGCCTAAAAGCAAGTAAACCCATCATTAACGAAGAAGACCGGATTTTGTCCAGTCTTCTTCGTTAAAATTTAAATAAACTCTAATGACAAATTACGAACTTATATGGGAGTATTAACGAAGAATAACCGAAATATATAAGAATGAAGGCTTGACTTGTTCGAGTGGGTTGGATAATACATATCAACTAAACGGGAAAAATATACTTGCCTGGCATAGTGATGTGACTCGTAAATGTACAGTCAAACACGATAGGTATTTTGACTACTTTCAGAATTTTGATGATCTTATGTACATTGTAAAATAAACAAAAAGTAAATTATTTTTTTCTACCTTGCTTTTCTATACACTAAACCTATTATGAACACCAAACCAATCGGGCAAACAATATCCGAACACCCGTCTCTCGTAATAACCATAATTATTGTTTACTTCGGCATTTGTGGTGGGCTTTGGCATATAGGCTATTGGTCTACATTTGAAGTTAATTTCCTGCAATATATTGACTTTGTAGATGTCATAAAAGACTTCATTTTCCCGTTTCTTATGTCGTGCGGTATGTTTATGTATTTATTCATACCCATTTGCTGTATCTATTATAGCAATGAGTTAAAGTGGGGGTTAGATGGTAAAATAATAAAATACAATAAGCCATATTTATTAATCAGCATAGTCGGTATTTGTTTTGCTTTGTCTGGTTTTCTATACTTTTCTGAACTTCAATTCAAATGGAGGGCAATACCTTTTATTATTTCTATACCATTAGGTTGGTCTGCCGTTCATTATTATGTTTTACTGCCATCCATAAAATCCAAAACACTAAGAATGATAATTTTTAGTTACATATTTTTTATGCCCGTTAGTAGCTTTTGTTTAGCAAAAGCTCAAAGCGAAAAAACAGAAATTAGTAACTCTATTAATATGGTC
>JACCDG011179398.1_pt1 | contig 12528 bp, 14 predicted proteins | sample 7442471 | NCBI WGS metagenome assembly JACCDG01 (sample SAMN15323444, study PRJNA562643) | freshwater metagenome | isolation source: river surface water | place: USA:Blue River Watershed | collected 2017-08-17 | reverse complement strand
GGGCCGCAACCCCGACGAGATCCTGCGCATTCTGGATGGCTTGCAAACGGGCGAGTTGTGCCCCAGTAACCGCGCTTTGGGTGGTCAGACCCTGTAATTTTCTTCTGTTTGGTTCTCTATGCTGTTCTTGCTGTCTCCGGCCAAAAGTCTGGATTACGACACCCCCGCGCATGTCAAAAAACATACGCTGCCTCAATTTACTGACGAGTCCGCTGGGTTGATTGAGGTACTTCGGCCCTATACGCCCGCACAAATTGCTTCACTGATGGACCTCAGCGATGCGCTTTCGACCTTGAACGTGGCTCGCTATGCGGCGTGGACTCCTACCTTCAGTGCAGACAACAGCAAGCAGGCCATCCTGGCTTTCAACGGTGACGTCTACGAAGGTTTGGACGCAAAAACCTTGTCCGCCAAGGATCTGGATTGGGCGCAGACGCATGTCGCCATGCTCAGCGGCTTGTACGGCATCCTGCGCCCGCTTGACTGGATGCAGCCCTACAGACTGGAAATGGGCACCAAACTGACGAACCCACGAGGCAAGGATTTGTACGCCTGGTGGGGCGACCAATTGGCGCAATACCTGAACGATGAATTGGCCAAGCAGGGCGATGATGTCCTGATCAACCTGGCGTCGCAGGAGTACTTCAAGTCAGTCAAACGCAAAGCTTTGAAAGCCCGTGTTGTTGAGTGTGTGTTTGAAGACTGGAAGAATGGCCAATGGAAGATCATCAGCTTCCATGCCAAGCGGGCACGTGGCCTGATGGCTCGTCACGCCATTTTGAGCCGGGCGACCAAATTGTCTGACTTGACCGGTTTTGACGCCGAAGGTTATGCCTACGACGCAGCTGCATCTGAGCCTGACCGACTGGTGTTCAGACGCCGTTTGGCCGATTGATTTTTTGAGGACGCAAGATGTCTGGAACCCAGCAAATCACACCTGAACTGCGCCAATGGATTGTGGATCAAGCTGCAGCTGGGCACAGTGTGCCTTCGGTGCTGGACGCGATGAAGGCCAGTGGGTGGGATGAGTTGGTGGCCATTCAAGCCGTCGAGGAAATTTTGGCCAGCGAAGTGGCCCGACGTCATTTATCTGGCAAGCCTGTCCCGGAGATCGTGGGCGAGCCAGATGCCTCCCGTCTCTGGGTGCATGACAAATGGGTCAAGGTCTTGCTGCGTTTGCAACGCCCTCGGGTCGTGGCCTTGGGTGAGTTCTTGTCACCAGACGAGTGCGAAGCCTTACGAGCTGACGCGAACAGCCGACTGGCTCGGTCTGAGACCGTTGAAACCCGCAGTGGTGGCAGCGAAGTGAACGTGGCCCGAACCAGTCAAGGTATGTTCTTTCAAAGAGGCGAGACCGATTTGTGTCAACGCATTGAAGCGCGCATTGCGGCACTGGTGAATTGGCCAGTTGAAAACGGTGAGGGCATTCAGGTGCTACGTTACTCGCCTGGTGCAGAGTACAAACCGCATTACGACTATTTCGACCCATCACAGCCAGGTACCGCGGCGATTCTCAAACGGGGCGGGCAGCGCGTTGGCACGGTGGTGATGTACCTCAATACGCCTGAGCAGGGCGGCGCCACGATTTTTCCGGATGTGGGGCTGGATGTGCATGCCATTGAAGGCAATGCAGTGTTCTTTGCATACGGCCTGCCAGATCCCTCATCGCTGACCTTGCATGGCGGCGCGCCGGTCGTTCAGGGTGAGAAATGGGTCGCCACCAAATGGATGCGCGAAAGCAAATTTGAATGACACCGAAAACTTGGGGCTGCGTTGTCAACCAACTGCTGCAGCTTCTCGTTGAGTCTCTACAGGCTGCATGATTCGTAGCCTGATCTCTCTCACCTGTTATTCATTCTTTGGAGCCATTTCCATGAAAAAGCTGATTGCTGCCCTGGTTGCCTCGATGTTCGCTGTTGGTGCTTTTGCTGCTGAAGCTGCTGCGCCTGCTGCTGATGCGTCAGCGGCTTCTGCTCCTGCTGCCAAGAAGCAAGCCAAGAAGATTCACAAGGCCAAGAAGGTTGAAGTCGCTGCGTCTGCTGCTTCGAAGTAATCTTGCCTTTGGCGAGGGGCTAGCGGCTCGTACGCTGCCCACAAAAAACCCGGCTTCAAGGCCGGGTTTTTTATTGCTTAGCGAGTGCGGGCCCGCGGTGGGTTGGCACCATGGCCGCCTGAGCCGCCGCCGGGGCCTCGTGAGCCTGCAGGGCTGCCAGGACGGCCCGAAGCAGCACCAGCACGGCGACCGCCACCGTTGGCATTTTGACCCCCTGCGCCATTGCCCGATTGAGGCTTGCGAGGCGCGGCATGACCACGGTTGTTGCCGGATGCGCCACCGCCGTTGTTGCGAGCGCCACCGCCGCCGCCACCACTGCGGCTGCCTGGCGCACCATGCAACACGCGTCGGCCCAATTGAATAGGCTCGGCTTTAGCGTGTGGATCAGGCTCGTAGCCGGCAATGACCTCACGGGGGATGCTGCGCTTGATCAGCTTTTCGATGTCGGCCAGGAAGCCCTCTTCATCGACGCAAACCAAGGATACGGCTTCGCCCTCAGCACCTGCGCGGCCTGTACGGCCAATGCGGTGCACGTAGTCTTCAGGCACGTTGGGCAACTCGTAATTCACCACGTGTGGCAACTGATCGATGTCGATGCCGCGTGCAGCAATGTCCGTGGCGACCAGCACTTGCAGGTCGCCTGATTTGAACTCGGCCAAGGCCTTGGTGCGGGCGCTCTGGCTCTTGTTGCCGTGAATGGCCATGGCCGTCACGTCTTGCTTGTTCAGGAACTCAACCAGGCGGTTGGCGCCATGCTTCATGCGCGTGAACACCAGCACTTGATGCCAGTCGTTGGACTTGATCAGGTGTGTCAGCAGTTCTTTCTTGCGGTCACGATCAACCGGGAAGACCTTCTGGCCGATGGTGTCAGCGGTGGCGTTGCGGCGCGCCACTTCAATGACTTGGGGCTTGTTGAGCAGACGCTCGGCCAAGGCTTTGATCTCGTCAGAGAAGGTAGCCGAGAACAGCAGGCTTTGTTTTTTGGGCGGCAAGATGGCCAGCACGCGGCGGATGTCATGGATAAAACCCATGTCCAGCATGCGGTCAGCTTCGTCCAGCACAAAGTACTCGACCTGAGACAGGTCAACGGTGCCTTGCTGATGGTGATCCAACAGACGACCCGGCGTTGCGACCAGGATGTCGACACCACGACGCAAAGCATCGATTTGCGGGTTCATGCCCACGCCACCAAAAATCACCATGGACTTGATGGGCAGGTATTTGCCGTAAACGCGCACGCTTTCTTCGACCTGCGCGGCCAATTCACGGGTGGGCGTCAGGATCAGGGCGCGAACGGGGCGTTTGCCGGGTGCGGGCGTTTGACCAAGTTGAACGGCCAGTTTGTGCAGCAGGGGCAAGGTGAAACCGGCTGTTTTGCCCGTTCCTGTTTGGGCGCCTGCCAATAAATCGCCACCATTTAATACAGCCGGGATGGCTTGGGATTGAATGGGGGTGGGAGCTGTGTAACCGGTTTCTTGAACGGCTTTCAGCAGGGGTTGAATCAACCCCAAACTTTCAAACGACATATAACTGCTGGCCCAATGTGGGTTGTACTGCGACTGCTCTCATCCGTCCGGGCCTGGAGGGGATGGGTCAACCGATGTGGGTTGGTTAGCCGTTCGACGCATGACAAGACGTTGGGGCCACCGAGCTGACATAGTTTTGAGGTACGTCAGTCGCGAATTGTAGGTGGTACTACGCGTATCTCCTAGCATTTCGTTGGGTATTGCACGGCACATATTAGGGGGTAAGTGTTTTTTTTGTATCCGAGTTTGTTTAAACAGTCATTTGGCCGTCAGATCGGACGCCGCTGAGCCCCTTAGAATCCGGGCAATGAGTTCAATGGTTCTTGCTCGCAAATATCGGCCTCGCGGATTCGACAGCATGGTCGGCCAGGGACACGTCGTCCAGGCTTTGACCAACGCGTTGATCCAGCAGCGTCTGCACCACGCTTACTTGTTCACCGGCACGCGCGGTGTGGGTAAGACCACGGTCTCGCGCATCCTGGCCAAGTCGCTCAATTGTGTCGGTCCTGATGGGCAAGGCACGATCACGCCGCATCCTTGCGGGCAATGTCAACCTTGTCGAGACATCGACTCTGGTCGTTTTGTCGACTACGTCGAGCTGGATGCCGCATCCAACCGCGGTGTCGATGAGATCTCGCAGTTGCTGGAACAAGCGGTTTACAAGCCAGTGGTGGGGCGCTTCAAGGTCTACATGATCGACGAAGTGCACATGCTGTCGAACACGGCGTTCAACGCCATGCTCAAGACGCTGGAAGAACCCCCAGATTATTTGAAGTTCGTACTGGCTACGACAGACCCACAAAAAGTGCCAGTCACTGTGTTGTCGCGTTGCTTGCAGTTCAACTTGCGCCCGATGGCTGCGCAAACGGTGTACGAGCACTTGCAGCATGTTCTGCAAGAAGAGCAAATCGAGTTTGATCTGGGTGCCTTGCGCCTGTTGTCACGTGCTGCACGCGGGTCCATGCGCGATGCCATGTCCTTGTCTGACCAGGCCATTGCCTTTGGCGGTGGCCGTCTGGAAGAAGGCCCCGTGCGCCAGATGCTGGGCTCGGTAGACCGCCAGCACGTGCAGCGCATCATCGAGGCTGTTGCGGCTGCTGATGGTGCAGGCCTGGTTGCAGCGGTGGATGCCCTGCGTCAGTTGGGGTTGTCTGCGTCTGGCACTTTGGAAGAATTGGCCACAGCCTTGCAACGCATGGCCGTGATTCAAGCCGTGCCTACAGTGACCGATCCGGATGATCCGGATTCGGCCACGTGGCAGGCCTTGGCACCCTTGTTGCAACCTGATGAGACGCAGCTGTTTTACAGCCTGTGTTTGCAAGGGCGAGCAGAGCTGAGCCTGGCGCCAGACGAGTACAGCGGCTTATTGATGTTGCTCTTGCGCTTGCTGGCTTTCAAACCCGGTGGGCAGGAGGGGCTGAGCCGCCCAAAAGCTGAGGGCTCGGCCCAGCCTCAGCGCTTGGTCGAGCCAGTTGTTTCACAAACCAAGCCTGTGGCGCCTAGTCTGCCAGTTGCCACACCGCAGCGACCTGCTGGCGTGACTGCGCCTGCAACGGTGGTGCCTGCCGCTGTCGCTCAACCAGCGCCGAGCACGGCTCGCGCAGAGGCGACCGCGGCCCCAACACGTACGTCGACTCCGCCATGGGAACATGCGCCCGCCGGTGAGCCGGATGCGGGTGAGCCCATGCCATCGGGGGGTGGCATGGCAGCAGATGATGCCGAGCCAGCTTACTTGCGCGACATGCCTGCGTTTGACGAGGCGCCTGCGGTGGTTGAACCGGAGTTTGCGCCAGCACCTGCCCCTACGGTGAGCTTGCCCTCTGCGCCAGACCCACTGTCAGACCGGTGGGCCGCATTGGTGGCCCAATTGGTGGCCAAGGGCAGCATCGTGGCCTTGGTGCGAGAGTTGGCCATGCAGGCACAATGCGTCAGCCAAAAGGAAGAGGGGGGTGTAAGCCACTGGACCTTGAAGGTCGAGCGCGAAAGCCTGCGTACAGACATGCAACGCGAACGCTTGACGCAGGCCATGTCCGCCTTGCTGGATCAAACCGTGGCTGTAGAGTTGATTCCCGGTGTCGCGAGCAACACGCCTGCACAGCGAGACCAAGCCGCGCGTGAGGCGCGTCAGCGTCAAGCAGAACACATCATCACGACCGACCCATTGGTGACGTCGTTGTTGAATCAATATCCTGGCGCACGCATTGTGGCCGGGTCGATCCGACCGCTGTGATCACAGCGGCGACAATCACATCTCATTGCTCGTATTGAAAGGATTCATATGATGAAGGGTCAACTGGCTGGCTTGATGAAACAAGCTCAGCAGATGCAAGACAACCTCAAGCGCGCTCAAGAAGAGTTGGGCAACATCGAAGTCGAAGGCCAATCTGGCGCTGGCTTGGTCAAAGTGCTGATGACTTGCAAGAACGACGTCAAGCGCGTCACGATCGACCCCAGCTTGCTGGCTGATGACAAAGACATGCTGGAAGACTTGGTCGCTGCCGCATTCAATGACGCAGTGCGCCGCGCTGAAGCCACATCGCAAGAAAAGATGGGCAAGCTGACCGCTGGCCTGCCATTGCCACCCGGCATGAAGTTCCCTTTCTGATTCGCTGCGCTTGAGTTCGCACATGGCCGATCCCTTGTTGGATGGCTTGATCGACGCCCTTCGGTGTTTGCCGGGGGTGGGTCAGAAGTCTGCCCAGCGTATGGCGTTTCATCTGCTGCAGCACGATCGTGCCGGGGCACTGAAGCTGTCTGAGGCTTTGCATCAAGCGGTCGAGGATGTGGGGCACTGCGAGCGGTGTCACACATTCAGCCGTCAAGCCATCTGCCCGGTTTGCTTGGATCCAGATCGAGATCCGCACTTGTTGTGCGTGGTGGAGACACCTGCAGATCAGGCAGCGCTAGAGCGGACCGGAAGCTACAAAGGACAGTACTTCGTCCTCATGGGGCGATTGAGCCCCTTGGACGGCATTGGTGTGCGGGACATCGGCGTGTCGGCCTTGCTGAGTCGGGTGTCGGACGGCTTGATCGAGGAGGTCATCCTGGCCACCAACTTCACGGCTGAGGGTGAAGCAACGGCGCATGTCTTGAGTGAACAACTCAAAGCCCGCGGCATCAAAGTGACCCGACTTGCACGTGGGGTTCCGGTTGGTAGTGAGCTAGAGTACGTGGACTTGGGTACCATTGCCCATGCGTTCATGGATAGACGCTGATCATCAATATGAGCCCTCAGAGGCCGAGGAGACAATGACATGACGATTGCCAACTGGTGTGTAGTGGCTGCATCTTTGTTGCCCGTTTTGACCGTGGGTATGGCCAAAGCAACAACCCGAGGTCCGCGCAAGAACGGTGGATACGACAACCACAACCCACGTGAATGGGAAGCCAAACTGGTGGGCTGGAAGGCTCGTGCGGTAGCCGCTCAGAACAACGGCTTCGAGGCTTTGCCTTTGTTCATCGCAGGTGTGTTGCTGGCTCAGCAAGCGCATGGCGATCAGGCCCGCATTGACATGCTGGCCATGTCTTTCATCGCCATTCGCTTGGTCTATGTGGCGTTGTACCTCAAGGACGTGGCTGCGCTGCGTAGCCTGGTCTGGGCTGCTGGTGTGGGTGTCAGCATTGCATTGGTTGCAATGGCGTGATCAGCTGTTAGCTGAACCAATATGAAAACGGGGCGCAATGCGCCCCGTTTTGTTTGGCCAGAGCCCAGGTTTATCGAGCGCTGGCAACCCGAACGCGGTTGTTGCGCACGGAAGAGGGGCGAGTCGTCGCTTTGCTGCGTACGTTCGGCGTGTTCTTGGCAACACGGGTGCCGCTGCGCTTGGCCGCCAGTGCGCTTGATGCGGGCTTGTTGCTCTTGTTCACGTAGACCACGATGGTTTGTCCGCGCTTGAACGATGATCCTGCGCTGACTTTGTTCCACTGAGCAACTTGCTGAGCACTGACGCGATAGCGTTTGGCAATGCTGGCGACGGAGTCACGTTTGCCTGCCTTCAAGGTCATCCGTTTGAGCGGCGGCAGATCCGGTGCGAGCGCCATCATGGCGTTGTCAGCAATGGCTTCAGATACATCTTGGGTGCGGTGCTGGGCACGAGGAACCAGCAAGGCAGACCCGGCCTTGACCAGCATCTTGGGCGGGATGTGGTTGATCTCTCTCAGCGTGCTTTCGCTCATGCCAACCAGGCGTGCTGCGTCGGCTGAGCGCATGGTCTTAGGGACTACCCAAGCCGTCCAGGTCGCCAATGGGCCTTTGTAGTTGGCCAGATTGTGGGCAAACAGGCTGGCATTGTCGTAGGGCAGCAAAACCTGGGGTGTGCCAGCAGCGAGGATGACGGGTTTGTTCAGTGACGGGTTGAGCGCCTTGAACTCATCAATGGGTAGCCCAGCCAAGCGCGCTGCAACGGTGGCATCCATGTCGCGCTGGATGGGAACGCTGACAAAGTATGGGTGGTTTTCAATCGGCGTCAGGCTCAGACCGAAGGTCTCTGGGCGACCGATGATGTTGCGCACAGCATGGAGTTTGGGCACGTAATGACGTGTCTCTGCGGGCATGTTCAGGCTGACGTAGTCAGTGGGAAGCCCTGCGCGCTTGTTCTTTTTGATGGCACGTTGCACGTTGCCTTCACCCCAGTTGTAGGCGGCCAAAGCCAGATGCCAGTCGCCAAACTGATTGCGCAAACGTTGCAGGTAGTCCAGTGCGGCCCGTGTAGAGGCCAGCACATCTCGCCGGTCATCACGGAACAGGTTCTGCTTGAGCTCGAAATCCTTGCCCGTAGCAGGCATGAACTGCCACATGCCGGATGCGCGAGCGGAGGACATGGCCTGGGGGTTGAATGCGCTTTCGATGAACGGCAGTAGCGCCAGTTCAGTGGGCATGTTGCGACGTTGAATTTCTTCAACAACGTGGAACAGGTAGCGACTGGCTCGCGCTGTCATGCGCTGGACGTAGTCCGGGCGGGTTCGGTACCACTGCTCGTGATCGGTCACCAATGTGGACTGCAATTCTGGCAGGGCGTAACCCAAGCGGATGCGCCCCCACAGGTCTTGATTGGCGGTCAGGTCTGACAGGTTGACCGGTGCATCTGGACGCAAAGGGTCCAAGGGGGTGCCAATGGCTTCACGCGGATTGCCGTCATCCAATGGGATGGCAACCGCTTCTGTCTGGACAGATGGTTTTTTCAGAGATGTCGGGGCCGCCGCAGCCGTAGGTGCTTTGCGGATCAAGGCCTCAGGATCAAATGCTGCTTGGCGAGACGATGACATCGAGGCCAGTTCGGCACTCATTTTCAAACCGTGGTCCCCCACAAAATGCGGTGGGGTGGATGGACTGCTTGCGCAACCCATCAGGTACGTGCTGCCGATCAAAGCAGCGGGGATCCAAAGACGTTTCATGTTCAAAAAGTGTTCTTCCAGGCTCGCAGGGCGATGAATACAGCTTCAGGCTGCTCAGTCGTGGCGCCGTGCATGCGGGCTTGAGAAATGATCTCGGGTTCGGTCAAACGTAAATAAGGATTGATCTGACGTTCGACCAGCAAGGTAGTGGGCAAGGTCGGCAAATGCCGGCCTCGCAAATTCAGGCAATGTTGGCGATGTGTGTGCAGCGCAGGGTTACTTGGCTCGGCTGCCTCAGCAAAATCGAGGTTGCTCAGCGTGTATTCATGCGCTGGACATATTTTAGTTTGTTCAGGCAGTTGTGCCAAACGATTCAGGCTCTGCCATAGCAATTCGGGGTGGCCATCGAAAACCCGGCCACAACCCGCTGAAAACAGGGTGTCACCACAAAATATAACGGGAGTGGACTGATGGGCGAGCATCAGTTGTTCGCAAAAAAACGACAGGTGTTCTGCCGTATGGCCGGGGGTCTCCCAAACATGGAACGTCAGGGGCCCGAATGTGATCTGATCGCCTTCGTAAACAGGGTGATTGACGCCCGAATTTTGTAGTGACTCAGGCCCATAAATGGGCCCATCCAGATAGGGCTGAAGAGCAGCAATGCCCGCAATGTGATCGGCATGCCGATGGGTCACTAAAATGGCTTTGAGTTTCAGTCCGTTCTGATTCAAGGTTTGAATGACGGGCGACGCATCTCCGGGATCAACCACCAGGGCTTCTTGGCCGTTGTGGATCATCCAGATGTAGTTGTCGGTAAATGCGGGTAAAGCCAGTAATTCCATGACCAAAGTCGCCCCGATTGTTGAATTGCACCCCTGGTTGGCATTGCCGCCGGGTCAAGCCCTGCTGGAATGGGAGCAAGCGCAATTCGATCGCCTGGTAGCCGATATTTTTGGGTTTCACGCCATCCAGTTGGGTTTGCCTGAATTGGATGGTCTGAGGGCCAATCGGATGCAGCACAGGTGGTTGGCCTTGGACGCTTCATACGACGACTGGATCATATCCAGTACGGATGTCGTCAAGCGTAACCTGTTGATAGGAAATGTTGACGCTGCTGGCCGCGTGAATGCACAGGAATCGGGTGCCTTGTTGAGTTTGCGGTGTGACTTCGAGTCCCTGCCGTTTCCCAATAACAGCTTGGACCTGGTGGTGTTGCCGCATGCGCTGGAGTTGGCGCACGATCCGCATCGCACCTTGCGTGAGGTGGAGCGGGTGTTGATGCCCGAAGGCAAGGTGGTGATTTCTTGTTTCAATCCCGCCAGCTTGTGGGGCATGTATCAACGCCTGGGACAATGGGGGATGAACAAGTCGCCGGTGTTGCCGCAAGGTGAGTTCATTGCGCACTGGCGACTGAAGGATTGGCTGCGCCTGCTGGACCTGGAGGTGGCTGGTGGTGGGTTTGGTTGTTACCGGCCTTTTGTCAGCAATGAGTCATGGTGGTCACGCCTGCGCTGGATGGAAGCGGCGGGTGATCGGTGGTGGCCCTTTTTGGGCTCGGTTTATTTTGTGGTGGCGGTCAAGCGGGTGCACAGCATGCGTTTGATCGGCAAATTCAAGAAGGCGCGTAAAGCCAAGGCTGGCGCGCCTGCAGTGGTAGCACAGCGGCATCAACGCCAGGGCGCCACCCAACAGGATGGAAACGGATGACGGATACGGCTATGCCATCGGTGGTGATCTATACCGATGGTGCGTGTAAAGGGAACCCTGGCCGAGGTGGTTGGGGTGTGTGGATGGTCAGCGGCGAGCACGAACGCGAGATGTGGGGTGGCGAGCTGGTCACCACCAACAATCGAATGGAGTTGACGGCCGTGATTCAGGCGCTGACGGTGCTCAAGCGCCGCTGCAACGTGATCATCTATACCGACAGCGAATACGTGCGCAAAGGCATCACCGAGTGGATCGGGGGCTGGAAGCGTCGTGGCTGGAAGACGGCGGATAACAAGCCCGTCAAGAATGCAGACCTGTGGCAGCAGTTAGAGACGGCTGCTTTGGCGCATCAGGTGGACTGGCGTTGGGTCAAGGGCCACGCGGGTGACCCCGGCAATGAACGTGCGGATGGCCTGGCCAATCGCGGAGCCGAAGAGGCTCGTTGATCAGAGCATCAGGACCATGGTCATCTTGTCGAAGTAGCGCACTTGACCAGGCCCGTCGACCAACCTCAGGGCATGGGGCACAACGCCGCAGGATTTGAAGCCCGCATGTTCGTACAAACGGATGGCGCTGCTGCTTGAGGTGCTGACTCGCAAGGTGATCTGTTCCAGACCGATGGCTTTGCGCGCTTCGGCAATGCAAGCGTCCATCAGTAGGCGGCCCACACCACGCGCGGTGTGTGATGGGCGAACCATCATGCTGTTGAGCTCGGCGCTGTGACGCAGCTTTTGCATGGACTGGCGTTCCAGCCCGATCATGCCGACCATGTGGCCATCGGCCCAGGCCCCCAGCAAGAACGAACCGCCCAAAGGTTCACCCAAGCCCAAGCGGCCAATGAAGCTTTCAGGAGGGCGGGCTTGTTCGCTTTCGATGTCGGCATCGAAAGCATCAGGGTGCAGGCGCAATGCCTCGTCGCGCAGTGTTTTGTAAGCGCCCAAATCCGCAGGAGCGATGCGGGCGATGCGCAATCCGGGCGAATCAGATGCGGCCATGCAGGGACTCCAGGGTGTTCATATTGGCAAAAGCGGAAGGGTCGTCAAAGGATACTGCTGTCCAGTTCGTCGATTGGATGAAACGGCCTACTTTCCGTTCACCATTCACAAACTGGTCCAACAGTTTAGGATAAACCCGCTTGTGAATCAGGCTGCAGACCCAATGAGGTCTTTCTTCGTCGAGCTCGTTGGTCAGCGGTGTGGCGATATCCAGATCGTGCTGCAACGCAGCATGAAGCAGGCGTTCGACCAGATCGGCTGGGATGCGGGGGCTGTCACAAGGGCACACCATCACCCAGTCGCCAGGTGCATGGCGCAAGCCAGTGAGGATGCCGGCCAGCGGTCCACTGTTGGCGGGCAGGTCTGGATCGTCGACAAACACCTGCGTCGTGTTCAGCAAGGCTGCGTATTCAGTCGGATGACGATTGGCGCTGACGCCGAGCCAACTCACTTGGCCTTGCAGTGTCTGCCATACCCTTTGCGCCATGGCTTGCCCCTGGTAGGCCTGTAGCCCCTTGTCGAGCCCGCCCATGCGTTGACTGAGACCGCCGGCCAACAGCCAGCCCGACACGTTGTTGCTTGAATCTGTCATGGTGCGAGCTTAGCCGCCGATGTAGCTCATCTCAATGCGTTTGGCATGAACCGCCTTGATCGGGATGATGGTGGTTTGACCTCGGAGTTGCGAGTAGCGATCCGTTCGAGCGGACCAGACTTGCTCAATGGACTGGCGTAGCGCCTGATCGCTGGCGCCGCTCCGGATGGCGTCTCGCAGATCAAAGCCTTGGTGTGCAAACAGGCAGGTGTAGAGCTTGCCGTCTGTGGACAGGCGCATGCGCGTGCAATCACCACAAAAGGCTTGGGTCACGCTGGAAATCAGCCCGACACGGCCTTGCCCATCGGCATAGTCCCATTC
>JACCDG011892355.1_pt1 | contig 12529 bp, 16 predicted proteins | sample 7442471 | NCBI WGS metagenome assembly JACCDG01 (sample SAMN15323444, study PRJNA562643) | freshwater metagenome | isolation source: river surface water | place: USA:Blue River Watershed | collected 2017-08-17 | reverse complement strand
CGCTTCGCGTCCGCCTTTTTCTTCTAATCAAAAAATCTTAATAATTATTTTATCGCTTCTTCACTTTCCTTTTCCTGATCCATCTCCTGCTTGTATACTTTTAGATGATCCCAAAAATGAGGAACAGTCCCTTTGTTCTTAACTGCATTTTTTACGAACCAGTTACGACTCTTCGCATACATTTTGGTTGTGAAAATATCAAAATGATACATGAACCGCACAAGAATATGGAACACATACTGCATAAAAAATTTACGCAAGTGAACACTTTTCTTAAGCATAAATCGTATGATTGTGTGAACTGTAAGTGAAACATCTTTCGGACCATTATACTCAGGGTCAATCACAAGTAGCCCCTTACTCACCTTATATTGCTGCACCAAAAGCACTGACATTGCGCTTGTTACGAATATCAATCCTAGTACTGCAAAAATGAGTATAAGCATTGTTTTTTAAAGGGTTTCCCCAGAGTTGGTTATCCTATTGTGTACCTCACGAATTTTACAACCTGTGTGTTTTCTCCGAACTTCTGTACAGCACCATCAAGTCTCTGCTTTACCGTCATATCTGGGCTCTTGATGAACGCCTGATTAAGTAATGCTGTCTCCTCGCCTAACCCGTCCTCATTATTAACTGAAGTTGGCGCCATCGCACACACGTGCATAGCAAGGTCACGAGCAAGAGCCACGAACTCTTCGTTCTTGGCTACGAAATCTGTCTCACACCCAAGTTCTAGTAGTACACCAATTGTCCCTGTGCCATGAACATATGCAGACACAACCCCTGCTGTAATTTCACGATCAGCTTTCTTCTCAGCTGATTTAGCAGAATATTCTGCTAGCACCGCACGTGCCTTTTCTTTGTCACCATTTGCTTCGTCAAGAGCTTTCTTGATTTGTGCAAATGACAGACCTGTTTCTTCACGAAGTTCTTTTAATGCGTCCATAAGGATATAGATGTTAGATGATAGAAAATAGATGGTAGAAGATTTATACGTTTTTACATTGTGAAAACGTATAAAATCTATACTCTAACATCTATAATCTGCTTAATAATTACGCTTCAATTGCGAGCGCTTGTTTGATTGTTTCGAGCACAAATTTTACCGCTGGAACTGATCCGTCGTTTCCGACAATCGGGTACTCTATACCCTCTATTGTACAGTCAGTATTAGAAAGTGCAACTACTGGGATGTGAAGAAGTTTAGCTTCTTTTACACACATCATTTCGTGACGTGGGTCGATAACAACAACTACAGCAGGAATGTTAGTAAGTGAAGAAATACCTCCGAAATCTCGGTCTAAACGATCAATATCACGCTGAATGAGGAGCTGTTCCTTCTTAGTATATACAGCAAGTTCACCGGTTTCTTTCTTCTTAAGAAGATCGTGAAGCTTTTCGATACGCTTCTTCATTTGTGGGAAGTTAGTAAGCGTTCCACCGATGAATCGCTCAGCAATGTATGGTGAATTAAGTGAAAGCGCAACTTCCTTGATAACCTGACGAATTTCTGGCTTAACACCAACAAAAAGAATAGTCTTACCAGCACTTTGCATACTCTTAAGGTATGAAACTGCATCTTCAAGTTGCTTCTTTGTTGATTCAAGATTAATAAAGTCTACTCCGTTAGCATTACCTTCGATGAAAGGCTTAACTGTTGGGTGACGACGTGTACGAGAGTATCCGTACTGTAGCCCTGCTTTTTTCAAAGCTTCGATTGTGATTGACATAAATAATAGCTATTTGCCTTTAGCTATTGGTCTTTAGCTATGAAGAATGCATCTTTGCATTTCCTAAAAGCTAACAACCAAAAGCTAACGACTGATTAATAATTGCATTTGCCTCGTGCCACACTGTTCTTTCTCCGTAATGCAAGTTTTGCAAGCGTCAGATGTGCTCGAAAGATGTGCTCAGGTGTCCAAATCCTGATTTGCCCGATTGGATGGATAGTTACTATTTTAGCACACATGAGGCATTTTGGGAAGCCTTTATTAGCCTAAAAAAGACTTAGTTTGTAAGTTATTTAGCTCCACTAGTTGTGGTTATTTCGTCCATAACACTTGTTGAAACTTCAGTAATTATTGCGTTCACATCGATAGTATGTGCATCAAAAATATCAATAACCTCATCTAATCTATCAGCAATGAGCAAATCAACAACCTTTTTCTGGGCATCAGGAGGTAACATGTCAAGCATTTTATTTAGGGACTCAACCCAAATAGTCTCCCCCATCTCTGCAATTAATCGTTCTCTGTCTAAAGCTAAAGGAGCGATAGCGTAGAGAGCTGCATGTAATTTATCGATAATATCTTGGTTCATATGACTATATTAAATTATTAAGCATTATTTCTATACCCTAAACCTTCAATTCTAGGATTTTCTTCAACGTCACCAAAAACATCGTCAACATACTTCCTATAATCTGGATCTTCTTCTATGTTAGATAAATCTTCCTCCAAGTCTTCTGGATCTTCTGAAATTTCAGAGTTTTCTGGTCTTAGTTCAGAATAAATAGACTCAGAGCCGATTGTTACATCATTTTGTAGAGGTACTCCAGGATCATAAACATAGACATCTGGTATAGGTGTAGCTGACGAAGTAACAACGCTTTCTGTAATCGTCTTAGCGTGATCTAAAAGTGTACCTCCGAACGCATTATTATGATATCCTACTATACCTTGTCTAATCTCATTAAGGTCGAGCGTTTTGTCTACTTGGATAACCGATGGATCGGCAAACTGATTAATAGTTGCATAAAATGGACTCGTTGGATTCTCTTTTGCTTGTTGCAAAAGATTTTCAATAATATTATTTTTTTGGTAAGGTTCCATTGACTCTATTCCAGGAATACTTGGCAAGACCTGCTCTCTGATAATTTTTGTAAGACTGTCACCTGGCTGGATAGTATACTCAGGTAAATACACTCTAGAGGGATCAATAACAGTAGACGCGTCCGGAGGAGCAGCTTGTGTTCCAGTAACTTCCGGGGGAACCGTTGCCACTGTAGGTTCTGGCACAGATACTACAGTATTACCTTTAACAGCATTTGGATCATGTTGTAAATTCTGGACTGGAGTAGTCCCACTGAAGCTCGAAAAGTACTCTTTTAGTGAGTCCTTTAAGGATGCAACTTTTTCTTTTATAACGTCAGGAACTTCAATATGTGCAAATAGTGAGGACATAATCTGACTAGTTCCCAAAGAAAGCGCTAGACCATACAACACTGAAGTTGCAGCAAGGTGTGCTTTATTCGTCACAATATTCTTAGCTTCGTTATCTTTCAAAATTCGCATATAGCGCTGTGAAGCGAATCCTGCCGTTGAAATTCCTTGTGACAAAATACTTAATGCACCCCCAGTAAGAACTGAAGCACCCGCAAACCCAACCCCAATCAAAAATTTCTTTCGAGGAGAAATAGCATTGAACTTCTCGAGACTTTTCGGAAGTGTTTGTAACCCTTTTGCAAGAAGTGCTTGTATGCCTTTTAACTTTCGTTCATTAAGCACCGCAAGTGCTTGGTCTGGACTTGCGTTCATCACACCCTGACCTGGATCAGAATTCATTCCATGTCGACGAAATTGATCTATCGCACTAACACGACCACCTCCTGATACGTCTGGTGCAGGAGCAATGTTTGGTCTAGCACTATTTGAAGTTGACGGTTGAGAAGGGCTCACTATCTGATTCCTCCTCTTATTTAATATCACCCTCTGCCTTATTGGTAGATGCACTGTTCTTGTGATGTTGACAGACTCCTCACCATGTATCTTAGGGGTGTGATCTGTCTTAATAAAATTTGTTCCCTGGTTAATAAGAGACTCCGCAGTTACAGGTACATCACTTGCAGAAAGGTAATCGGGAGCTGCATCTAGTTGAACCTTTTCTTGTTGAGCATCCTCTAGTTGCAATTCAACAGGGCTGCCCTCAGCCTGTGATGCTAATACTGTTTTTTGTAACTCAGTATCTTTTTTTACTAACGCTACCGCCTGAGGATTAGCAATAACCATTTTCCATGACGAGTACCCCTCGGTCATCGCACTGAAGTCTGCGCGATTCTTCATGAGTTCTGGCATCACGCCAGCCTCCTCAAGACCACCTAAAACTGCTTTATTAAAGCTTGCCCCATCCAACGAATCCTCCACAACAGTTACTGGGGACGACTCACCCCCTACAACATCACCAGTGGCTGATAGTGTGGGCGATGATTCTGCTTGAGGAGGTTCTGTACGAATATCTGCCAATAGCGCATCTACTTCTTCTTGTGTTAAAAAAGTTTCCCCTCTCGGAGGGATGGTACTCGTACCTGCAGCCAGAGTAGCTGTGCCACTTTGTGTCAGAAGTGATTCTTGATCTGCTTGTTTTATATCCATAGGAGCATCGATTTAATAATATAAAGTGTACTACAGTACCACACTCAAACAAAATAAATTTCTACAAAATCTCCACCAAAGGATATGACCAATACAAAAGAAAAACCACCGCCCGTAATGGGTTAGGTGGGTACTAAGGCATGCCTCATCTCTTGTAGCTTCAAAGCTTGTACGTTGCCCTATATATAGGTCGATGCTTTGCAGGACTAACTTCAGATTGACCTGATGAACCGCTTGCGATTTTTATGTCCTCAAGTTGCGCGAACGCAAGGAGAGCCTCTTCATGCAAGGCTGCAACGGCTTTGACGTGCTTCTCAAGCGGGTTCAGTAAATTTTTAGAGAAAGTGCACGTGATAGTGTTATGCCGATCACGCACTCTTGCTTTCTCACCTTCCACATCCTCATCCGAACCCCCGAAAATAGCCTTGTTCACTTCGATTCTTTCGAACCCGTTCTCCAAGATTCTTTCGAGTGATTGTGGTGCATTCGTGCGAAGAGAACTACTAAGCGCAGCCAAAGTTGTTTGCGACTGCTCGATGGCCTCCTCGATAACCTCGAGGTTCATTTTGTCACGTGCAAGCAAAGTCTTCACAAAAAACGTGAGCAAAGTGACATGCTGTGAAATCAGCGCTTCAAGTATCTTTGCGTTCTGATATATTAAGTTCATACCTCTCCCTGGGTGTTGATCTTCCATCAATCTACTACAAATTATAGAAATGTCAAACTATCTTAGTTTAGACTGTGAGTTAACATCTATAGTAAGATTCATTCTTGTTGCCTTACCTACCATACCATACCCAGTAGACGCTGGTGTTCCGTCACAAACAATTTTTTTAGAGCATTGGTACTTCTGTAGCGCAGATTGTGTGGCTCGACCAAATAACATCGTCTCATTCCCAGGTGATCCAGCACCGGCGGAAGCAATTAGATAGCCATGAGCATTAAGGAATTTTTGAAGGTTTAAGACTTCTTGCCCAACACTTCCAAGAGAGAGTGTCTTTGTGAACGTTGTAGACCCACTCCCTACAGATGCACCTACACCTGCTTGGGAACTTGTCACCAATATAACTGGCACTTTCTTTTCTAAAAGTGTTCCTGAGACAGTAACGAACTGTGAAGCTAAGTATGACTGGTCAGTTGCATAGACTCCGTAGTAGTACATTTTATTGGCGATTACTTCCCTGTCGATACATTTCATCACTACTAAACTATCACAAATAACTTTCCCGTCTGTTGGAGAAAGCGGGAATGACGTATCTTTTTTTATCACTCTCACAGTCTTAAATGTATTCCCTGCTGGATTCTTCCAAGCTATTTCTAATCGATCAGTGAACGCAGTCATCGTAACCGCTTCTGGGTGATCAGTCTGGGGAGCACTCGCCTGCTGACTTGTGTTGTTATACACAGACGTAGTTTGCTGAACTGTTGTCTGTGAAGATGTACTCGAGGTCGCTTGTAGAGGGCTTGATACTTTAGATGTAGCGGCATCATTTACAGTAATCTCAATTGTGTCTGACTGTGGACCATTATTACCATCTCCGTCACCTGCTTGGATAGCATAGGTATATGTTTGTCCTGAAATAACACCAAAGTCAGTAAATGTCACCCCAGCTCCTTGTGGAGTTACCATAAACGTACCGTTTTTATAAATATTATAACGAGTCACCCCAACGTTATCTTGTGCTTGATTCCAAGTGATAACAACTCTGGTTTGTGATCCAGTATACGCAACTGCCTTTACATTTGTTGGAGCAGTTGGTGCTGTGCCGTCATATGAAGTTACTGCACTTACGCTTCCTGTTAGAGCAAATAACAGTGTCGTAGCAATCATCCACCTCGAAAAAAGAGCGCTATGTAATGTCATGTCGTAAGTGTACCAAACCAGCTATCCGGGGCAATGGATAAGCTAAAATCTCTTAAATAATAAGTTACTAAACATTGACAAAACACAATAAATAGTGTATAATTAATAACGAATCCTTGCTAGTCTTGCAAGTGAATAACACAACCCAAAACCTGGAGAAATCCCGATGAAGATCCTTTTTCTGCTCCTTGCCCTCATTGGCCAAGGAAGTGCACACGCTTGTGTGCGCGTCATGATGCCTGACGGGAAGCTCACAGATTGCTTCCCTGAGCCACCAGGACAAGTCCTGTACACGCCGAAGTGCTCGGCAGACGTTGCACGGGAATTCAAAACCCAGTTCAACGTTGTCCTTTCCGTGTCACCATCGACCCTCCGATGGAGAAATGCGAAAGAACGCATGGAGACGCTCACGAAGCAATGCTTCTGAGCACCTCGCTCGCAATAGGCGCCCCGAACCTCGGGGTGCTTTTTTTATTTCTATACCACTACTTTATCTCGTAATATCTCGTATATCCTGCTTCACGTAACTTCTCACATGCATCCAAAACTTCTTGTGGAATATCCTGAGGAATTTGGTACCCGAGTCGTGGAAACTCTTGTATTCTTCTAAGATCCCCCACCATCAAATGATAAAAACTATCTCTATCTTCTTGATTCTTATCTTGTATAAATTCCTCATACGTTACTTGTGGAGAAGTAACCATCACATCTTTCACCTTACCTTGCCATTGCTTCATAAACGTCGCGTATGTCCTGCGCTCCATGTACGGCTTCTGAACGAGAATAAATGAATGGAACTCGTGCCCAAGATCTTGTAATAACTTTTCAGTAAATAAAATATTCTCACCCGTATTGGTTGCGCTTAGCTCTTTAATAATTCTATCTTCAGGAACCCTGGTATTCACCAATATTTCTGCTATTACTTCAGCTTCTGGGCGAATGTTGTTCTGTGTAAGTTTACCAAACCCTCCTGAACAAATTACATATGATGCAAGTCCCTTGTGATACAATTCTGCTGCATATTCTGCAACTACATTTGTTCGTGAACCGAGAATAAAAATTGCATCTGCTTTTGTAAGCGTGTGATGCATGAGCATGTAGTCCCAAATTATTTTTGCATTCTTGTCGATGTCGATGTAGTCTTTTTGGATCATGGTATAGTGTGTGTGCACCTAAAATTAAATTACTACCTTTTTATCATTTTGTAGAGAAGAACTGCTAAACCAATCGGCATAGTTATTATTCCCAAAAAACCAAACCCGCCCATTGAATATAATAATCCACCAATATCTAAACCTAAAAATACACAAGGGTGATAGTTTGCCTCATTAAGCCTGCAATCAAGGCCGCCAGCAATACTATAGGCTGCAAGACTTGTTAACAATGGAGCCAGAAGGAATACTAACGCTATAACAGTAACATAACTTACTCGAGATTCTTTTTCATTTGAAGCAGCTTGGTCTGACATAAAAAATAGCGTGATTACAATTCTTAAGGAAGCTTAGTGATTACCTCCCACGGGCCATACGGCTGGGCTTTTACTTCAGGACCTCCACTTTCTTGGATCCAACGTTTCTTTAAGATGTAGCTACTATTTTCATTATAGACAACAAGCTCATTCCCAGCCCCTCCATACCAACATTTTACTTTTGAAATTTGCCCACTCTCTAATTGCTCAAAAGGCTTTTTAAGATAACAGTTTGGATACACCCCAAGATCATAGACTTTCCCTTTCACCTCAAGGCTTATTTTTTCGTAAGAAACCAATTCCCTATCTTCTTTTTGTGGAGCAGCTTCTGACTTCCATACAAAATCAGTAGACAGGTATGTTGTAACTGGCTTAGAATCAACCGGCACACTAGTTACTGATGATTTCGTTTCAGCTGTTGTACCCACATTTTCTTGAGTGTCGCTTTTAGCAATTTGTAATTTATAGATAATAAAAACAAGACCGAGCAATATGACGACTGAAAGCGAATATTTTATTGTTGTATTCATGTAAATAAGTGTAGCACAGCAATTATCAGTAATGATTTTTAATGATTACTCCTCCTCAGCTTCGCCGAATTCGCCGGTGAAGTTTTGAAGTGCTTCAACAATTGGGCTCATGTTACCAATCATAATCTTAGGAAGTCCGTGCCAGGATTGACTTAAGGTTTCTTTTGGTTTTTATAGCATTCCTGGGTATAGACTTCTCCATCTTCACCGAGAACTGTTGCATTAAGAGCTAAACTAATTGAAATCATTTTTTTAATTAGTTCATCGTCTGGAGTCTTAACAGAAATCATCCCTTGAGAGTACTTAAACCTAGCGAAGTTATCTTCATTAGTATTTTTTGAGTAAAGAGTCCATATGGCAACAGATTCTGATTTAACGCTCACGTCTTGTTGTGTTTGCTTTGTTATATCTTGTGTTACAGGTTCAACCAAATCAACCATCTTCATTTCATGATCATTTTTAACATAATCTTCCCATTCTTCTAAAGAAATATCACCACCATCCCGCTCATCAAGCTGGCTCGCATGTCTTGTTATAAATAAGTGATATCCCATAGTTGCTACGTCTACATCTAAAATTACTCCTCTTCAGCTTCGCCGAATTCTCCAGTGAAGTTTTGAAGTGCTTCGACGATTGGACTCATGTTACCAATCATAATCTTAGGGAGGCCGTGCCACGACTGACGGATACGGTGGTCTGTCACGCGGTCTTGTGGGAAGTTATAGGTGCGGATTTTTTCGCTTCTGTCACCTGTTCCAACTTGGGACTTCTTTTCATCAGCATGCTTCTTGTCATCTTCTTCTTGGGCCATTTGGTCAAGTTTGGCTTGAAGCATTTCGAGTGCTCGTTCTTTGTTCTTAAGCTGGCTTCGCTCAATAGTACAACGAATAGCGATACCTGTTGGCTTATGAATCACACGTACTGCAGTCTCCACCTTGTTAACATTCTGCCCTCCTGCACCACCTGAACGAGATGTTTCGAATTCTAGATCACTCGCAGGAATTGTAACCTTTGTTGCCTGACGAATCGGCATTGATGACACAGTAACCGTAGAAGTATGTACACGTCCATTCTTTTCTGTCTCAGGAATTCTTTGTACACGATGAACCCCTGTCTCATAACGAAGCGCCTCGTAACAACCCTTTCCTTTTACTTCAAATGATACATCTTTGTATCCTCCAACATCAGATAATGATTCATCAAGCTTCGTCCAACCCCATCCGCGCTCTTGTGCATAGTTCTGATACATGAGCGCAAGCTCTGCCGCAAAGAGCGATGACTCATCACCTCCTGCACCACCTTGGATTTCGAGAATCATCGCCTTTGGTGCTTCCTCTTCTTGCTTCGCAGCCTCTGCCTGGTCTTCCATCTGCTTCCACAATGCCTCTAATTGAGGCGCAAGCGTGTCTATTTCACCTTGTGCGAGTTCTTTCATGTCTTCATCAGTCAGTAAGTTTTCAGCGTCGACTTTTAATGCTAAAAGTCTCTCGTATTCTTGAGCGAGGTAGGACGTTCTAGGGTTTGATTTGAAATGAGATAAATCCATATAATGAAGTATGCAAATTATTTATGTCCAAGACACGATTTTGCTAAATCGAGCCACTCATACTCTTGAGCGATATACATTGTACGTGGATTGGATTTAAAGTCTTCGATGGTCATAGCGTGTAGCGTGTAGCGTGTAGCGTGTAGCGTGTAGCGTGTAGAATTAGTTTAACAGAAAATGTTCTACTGTCACGGGATGTAAGAAATCAGAAACAGGATTAAATACGCGAAGAGCGCATGTTTTTGGCGGGAGGTGTACTTGGTAGTACATTGACCGACAAAAACATGCGCTCGACAAAGTAGTTAACTTGTTTATGACTTCTTAGTAGCAGCGAGACGCTTCTTGAACTTATCAACACGTCCTGTTGTATCAAGTACCTTTTCAAGTCCTGTGTAGAATGGGTGACAAGTTGCACAAATTTCAACCTCGATATTCTCAGTTGTAGAACCTACAGTATAGGTTGCCCCGCACGCACATGTAGCGGTTGCAGTTGCATAAAATGTTGGGTGGATATCTGCTTTCATAGGTTTTAAATAAAAGTTATTTAGTTTTAGGATTATACCACTAAAACAGACGAAAAGCAAACAAGATACATACTTAGCTATAGGACTTTAGTCGTTAGCTGTGCAACATATAATGCCTCATTATCAAAGGCTTTTAACACTATTGACATATACATAAATTAATGATATAATATAATACTGCATTAACTTAAGAGGAGGAAATATGCAGGCTATCACAAAAAAACCCCTGGTTCAGGGGTCGGTCGCAGTCATCACCAATGACGGCGCACGGCAAACTGCTGGGCGCCACGGGTTGAGCAAACCACTGGTGAAAGTGATGGAGGTGAGAGGTGATGTCGCGTACATCACCCAAAACCAAGTTGGCCTCTCGGCCGGCAAGGTTATGACCTCCACCATCTCGGACGTGACCGTCAACGACGGTGTGCGTCTTATCCAATGGAAAGGCCAGCGGGGTGATGGATACTTGGAAGAGTACCACATGCCTCTGGTGCCGGTTCCGCTGGCATACCTGGAAGTTCGCTAGCGCCTTGCGCACTAGCGAACAAAGTCGGACGGCAACGTCCGACTTTTTTTATTTGTATCCCCATACTCCAAGTTTTTTCATGAGAAATAATCTGCCGGAGCGCTTGGCGCGAGGCAAAAGAAAATTTTTACCAAAAAATTATTCTGGTTATTTCGATGAAAAAACTTAAAAGAAAAGCAGATTTATTTACGTCGAAATTTGCTAATGTATCTACGCTAAATGTGTGCTCATTTTGACGCAAATTTTACGCTTAAAATTTAGCTTAAAAATCGTCTACCTCTGTAACTTATCAATATCCGCTTGCACTCCAATAATCTTCCTCATCACCGAGTTACCATAGGACGCGCCAGGGCCTGATGCACATGACCGTCCTGAGTAATACTTACACGCAGCATTTCGCTCACTTGCTTCATTGCCAGCAACTGCACCAAGATCTTTTAGATAGAGTGCCGTGGCTGTAATTGCGTCCCGAGGATTCCATGGGTCAGCTGTTTTTGAGCCAGTTATGCTCTCAATTCTGTCTTCAAAGATTTTCCAAGTTGAGGGAATAAACTGTGACGGCCCCATTGCACCTCCCCAACCTATTGGATTACCTCCACTATACATTGCAATCCAACATGACACAGGAGTTTTCTCAAGTGGACGACCTAAACGTGACAAGAGAGACGTAAAGACTGGCACATCACGATTCGGACTCATGGTACGAGGTTTAATAGTGCCATTTTTTATCGACACACCATCTCCGGTTATCGTATCACTTAAGTAACATGCACCAACATTAACTCCTAGAGATGATTCTTGCATGAGGATTGCAAGCACAAGCGCTGGACGCACCCCGGTACCTTTAGAAGCAAGAACCGCTAGATCATACGCTTGCCCAAAAGAAATACTCCCCGTATCACGAAGCTCGAAGAGTCTCGCACGGATAGTTGAGGCCTCCTTTTCGCGAGCGGCGAGAACTTTTTTGTATTCTGCCTCTTGGTTCTTTGTGATCTGCAAAAGTGTACTCTTCTCTTTCTGATTATTTTCTACTTTCTTTTTTTCTAATTCTTGTGCAAGTTTCTTTTCTGTTTCTTCGTCTTTCGCTTCAAGTAATTCACCTTTTACTTTTTCTAACTCTGCCTTATTAGCACGAATATCCTCAAAGCTTTGCTTAAGCGCACGATTAATTGTTGCGAAACTGTCCGCGTCCTCAAAAAATGAAGAGAGACTCTTGGACTGTAGGGCAAAATCGATTACTGAATATTCTTCAAGGTACATTGTCTTGCGCATGATCTGAGCAAGAGATTCTTTTTCGCGTTCTGTTTTTGCATCAAGCTCACTGATTGTCTGATTCTTTACTTTAATATTTTGACTAAGCTGATTGATTGCCTTGAGGTGGGACTGTATTTTTAATTTACTCTGAGTAATTTTATTTGTTAAAACAGTAATATCATTCTTAAGTGACTTCCCTTGTTGTTGTGTCTGTGAAATATTTTGACCTAGCGCTTTAATCTGAGCTTCAAGATCAGCAAGTTCCTTTTCAAGCTCAGCGCGTGTCTGCTGTGCGTATACTGGTGTTGGTGACTCCGAAACAACTGCCACCAGAAGCAGTACAGGAAAAATGAGGGCGATAGTAAAAACCGCAAGAGATCTTCTCATATAAACAGTATAACACTTAACAGCTATTGGCTATCAGCCTTTAGCTTTTAGCTTTGGGGAAAT
>JACCDG011135733.1_pt1 | contig 12534 bp, 18 predicted proteins | sample 7442471 | NCBI WGS metagenome assembly JACCDG01 (sample SAMN15323444, study PRJNA562643) | freshwater metagenome | isolation source: river surface water | place: USA:Blue River Watershed | collected 2017-08-17 | reverse complement strand
GGCATTTCCAATTCATAAGTTGCTGTCATACTATTTACCTCTACTTCCACTTCTTCTCATAGACGGTAAAGCCACACTCTGTGACTTTGATTTTGGAGCACTACCTTTTTCCATTGCTGGTACAGTATTGTCAACTGTATTATTCTGAAACTTTTGCAATAATTTCTCCTGCTCAGGAGTAAGGTTTGGTTTTCTTTTTTGTTTTGACATATAATTAGCACCTTTGCTTATATTATATTAATATTTATAAAAATAAATATAAAATCCTAAACGAATTCTTCTAATTCATTAGGATTTTCATTACTGTATGCATGAAAACTTAATTCATCATATTCCATCTCGGTGAATCCCAAATCAATCATATCATATTCTGAATTAATATATTTAACTTCGCCTTTTGAATTGGTTACTCTCAAACCAACAAACAAATCAACAGTCGAGCCATCTGGCAAATTGAAACCAACAACATCACCATTCCATGCCTTGTGTGTTGTTAAACTTGAATCAACATCAAAACCACCGGTACATTTGAAAGTATAAATATTTTTATTCATTAATGTTACCACCCATGTAACTTTGAAGATTCTCTCTGAGTCTAAACATTTCTTCGTCCGAAATATCAAGATGCTCTACTAAGTCATCATAAGTATCTGCATCACTTACTGCCTTGAGGAAACCCTCGAAAATTGTATGTATGTCTAGTTCAGATAGAGTGTTAATAAAATTTTTTAATTCAGTCATAGTATTTTGCATATGGGCGGTGAGGGATTCGAACCCCCAACCAAGGGATTATGAGTCCCCTGCTCTGACCGTTGAGCTAACCGCCCCTTTATGTGATACTATTATAGACTTTTATGCTCGATTTTTAAGAGAGAATATAAACCTTTGTAGATTCTGGGCTGAAGTCTGATTTTTGTCCGAGTTATTCTTCGGGCGATTTATTCGAAAATGGGTCGGGTGGGATTCGAACCCACGACCAATGCCTTAAAAGGGCACTGCTCTACCGCTGAGCTACCAACCCGAAATTTAGAAGAGGTCATGTGCTGTCTGGTTGGAGACTAGTTATCCAGAGCCAATTTGTCACATATCCTTAAAATTTCTTCTACGACCAAGCAGAGATTGCTCTTACTGCCTAACCTCTTCTAAAAATCCCCCAGACGAGATTCGAACTCGTAAGGCTTGCGCCAACGGATTTTAAGTCCGTCGTGTATACCGTTCCACCACCGGGGGTTGCACTATTATTATCTTACATTATTATAGAAAAGAGCATTGATTTTTTAAGATGTTTAGCGGAATCTTTCGATAAAGTCTTTTCTCTGCTCAGTGATATTATCAGGGTTCAGATTGATGGATTTCATAATCTTATAGTCTCTTGTGTTGAGTTGTCCCATGAGCATTTTGTCGTAGTTTGCATCAATGTAGATACCCTGCGCGATGGTTTCAAGTTGGTTGATTTTATAAGCACCAGCGGCTACTAAAACAAAGGTTAAGAAGCACACGAAGCCCATCAAGATTTCAATCTCGTGCTTTGCAATAAAGGCATTCCAGTCTCTCTTTGCAGTTGGGACAGTCACATTGCAAACACTACCGACACCACCGACACCAGTTAAATTAGAGTTTGTATTCATACTATTATAGAATCCTTGTTCGAATTTTTAAGAGAGAATCTGGTATCTTCCACCAGTTTGCTCATTTGCGATTTCTTTGATTTTGTCAAGAGTTTCCTCGTGACCTATAGACTTTTGCAGAGTCTTAGAAACTTTTTCCCATCTGCGACCAGCCTCTTCACTTACGAAAACTGCCAATGATTCTGTTTCTGTAAATTTAATATATTTGCCAGTTAAAGGATTTACAAATACCCAATATGCCTGATTGAGATTTGTATCAATTGGAGATAAAAGAAGTGCTTCGTTCATGGATATCTAAAACCTCGACAGGACTAGCCAGTTCTCCACATTCTGGACAATAGTCCTCGTCATCTTCTGCACCATGCCCAAAGCCCTCAAGGAAGCCATCGACATTTTCTGCATCAATACCAGAGATAGAGTTTACAACTTCGGAGTTGTCACAGTGTGGATTCACACATTTAAGAATAATAGTAGTCATGTTATTATAGAAATCCTTTATTAGTTTTTAAGACGAAAACACCTTAGTCAATAAATGACTCAAGAATTTCCCAGCCACGCTGAATCATCAATTCTAACATATGCTCTTCATTGGTAGCAAGAAAGTCTTCAGCCTGTTCATCAGTCCATTCTGGGCGAAGTTGCTTGACATCTGTGATATCCCATGAAGTGTTGCAATAACGTGTTGTTTCTGTATTTTCCACAATGATTAATCCTTCGTTTGATACTACTATAGACTCTTATACTTGTTTTTTAAGACAGATTATAAACCTTTGTAGGTTTTGGGGCGGCGCCCCAGAGTTATTAAGTATGCTTAATAACTCATATTTTGGCTGTAAGTTTGATCAATAAGGCTTAAGTTATTCGAATTTATCGAATAACTCGAAATTTATCACCTTATCCTTGCAAATCTGCCTCTCTTTGATTGATTGCACGACCAAACTGGGGAATCTTATCCTTAGTATATGCTTGGAATCGCACAGTCCAGTAAGTACCTATTACTTCATTCTTCTTCTGGAATAAATCTTTGCGATATTCCATTGTTCCAACAGGAGATGTCTCGAATATCTTGCCCTCAGGAGTTTCGCAAAGGAAAATAGCGGCTCCAACAAACTTACCTTTGCCGTCTATGACGTTAACTACTTTAAACTCTTCTTCAAGAAAGTCCTTGAGTTTCAATAGTTGGTTGGTTCTTTGGTTAATCTTATAGCCGTGACCATGTAAGCGAAGCATAGTGCCTTCCCAGCCTTCACCAACAAACTTTTCATGCAAAGGATAGATTTCTTCGTGCGATTCTATCACATGAGCAGGTGCAAGGATGACCTGCGGGTTGTTGGTATCTGCAACAATCTTCTTGCAGAGTTCATATCGCTCGGTGTAGCAGAGGTCTGGAGCAACAATGTCGTAGATGCGGTATAGCAGTTTGGGTGAAAGGTTATCACGATACTTTTTAGCGGCTGATACAGTATCCTGTAGTGGAAATCCCTCTGGTAGGATTAGTTCACCATCAACAATGAAATCACCACATACAACATTGTTCAAGTGTGCAACAATCTTGCTGTCGAATAGTTTGCCTCTACGAGACCACATATTTTCACCATCGGTCAAACAACGGATGCCATCAAACTTTGGCTGGACAGTAAGCGGAAAGTCGATGGTATGTATCTTATCGCCAAGCGGATAAGCAAGCATGGGCAATATAAAAGATTTGTCATCGGCTTCGCCAATCTCTCGATATCCTTTGTCTTTATTGGTTTTAAAGGTAGAGTTTATCTCTGAGATTGCCTGTTGCGATGGGGTAGTCTCGTTAGAGCGACCAATGTTCTTGCCTTCAATCGTAACATAAGCAGATTGAGTAATCTTCGAAATACTTTTACCCTCATGGGTCTTCAGGTCATCAGCAGACTGAATATCAACAATGGTCTTACCGATTGTTTGACAGTATGTTGTGTATGTAAAATAATCAGCACCATCGGTGCAAACATGACCCTGCCAAAACTTTTTCTTGCCAGTGGAAGTAGACGCTTGAAGAAGAGGTGTGGAGTAAATCGTATTCATACTATTATAGAAACTTGATGTATATTTTTAAGAAGAAAAGAGGAGGGGGACTCTAATCGTCCTCCTCCTCTTCATCATCCTCATCCCAGTCTTCTTCTTCGTCATCCTCGCCATAGACCCATTGCTCGATACCATCTGTATTCTGGTCTTCTTCGCAATCATCATCGCCTTCATAAGAATCAAACTGATAAACCCATCGGTCAAAATCAGAATCTTCATCTTCTTCAACCCACTCTTCTTCCAATTCAAACTTGATTCCATCTGCCTTCATTCGTTCGCAGAGGATAGCCATATCGCAATCTTCTTCGACATAAACAATACCAGCATTATGGTCAATATATGAATAGCCAGAAATTAACTTAGAAATCCGTAATTCGCGAAGGAAATCAAGTGGTACAGCACAATAGCAATGCCCACCATCATCATAAACTGTAAACTTCTTAACTTCAGTTGTTTCATCAGACATTTTAATACCTCTTAAATACTACAATATAATGGTTCATCTAACTCGATTGCGTCAATCAAAAGATTTGTAAGCATAGATTTCTTTTTAACAAAATACTCTAATCTCTCAGCATCTAAACTAGTTTCAGTCTTTTCCATACCCAAGACACTAAACAGCCTAGACATCATAGGTTCTTCAGTTACAGATTCTCCTATTCTCCTATTATTTATCTCTTGTAAAAGCCATTTACAGTCTTCGACAGATAAATAACTTTCTTCGTTCAGTCTTTTACTGATATCACTACTCCAAGAGAGACCTAACTGAGACAGTAAACTGCTCGAATTATAAGAATCTCGAAAATAGCCAACAGAGTACTGCTTATCAAGCAGAGGTCGGGTTAACTCGAAAAGTTCATCTTTGTTGCCATCTGCAACATCAAAAATAGTTTGCTTGTGTGTTGATTTGAATAGTGCCTCTAACTCATCAATTTGTTTCTGCACTTCATTATAGTTCTTATTGAATTTGCTATTCAAGTAAATATCTGCACCCATTTTGCACCTCTATTATTATAGATAAATCATTTCGAAATTTAAGAAGAAATGGGAGGGTTTTATACCTCCCTCAAAAAACTACATTGTGACAGGTTTTGCCACCAATGCGTTGCGACCTGTACTCATCTGATAGACAGAGTCTACGGGAACCTTTAGAAGGATGTTTCCGTAGCAGTCAATTGTGTACTGCTTTGGATTGGTAACGTTTCGTGGCTTGTGAGATGTTACTCGAATTTCATCACCGTTGGTGACAACCCAAACCTTATTGGAATCTGTCTTTTGGACAGTGGCTGTCAAGCGAACAGGGAAACGGATGCGACCACGAGAGTCTGGGCTGTATACCAGATTGTAAATGTGGCGTTGGGTAACTGGCTTACCAAGAGCAGTTTGTACAGCGGTTCGTGTACCCATTGATTCTGGAGCATAGAAGACATCGCCATCTACAGACATTGCTTCGTAGTTTGGCATACCATCTGTGAAGAACATCTTATTGATTTGAATCTCAACTGCATCTACATCAACAACCAATGATTGAGGGACAGTGAGGCGAGAAAGGACAGTGGCAAGATTGAACGACTTCTGCTCATTGACTAAACCTTCGACAGCAGTCTTTACTAGACCAGCGAGAACAACATTACTCATTTTTGATTTCCTTCAGTTTGTAACTTGATACTACTATAGAAACCAATGTAATATTTTTAAGACAGAATATAAGCCTTTGTAGATTCTGGGGCGGCGCCCGTGAGATTTTAAGAACATCTTATCTCATGGGGTTAAAATAAATAAGGGGGCTTTCGCCCCCTTTGGTTTAGAGTTCTTGTGCAATAGACCACAGAAACTCCAAGTCGTTCTCGGTATCATAGACATCTTGCCAAACTACAATGTCTTTACCAGCAAACTTTTTCGAAAGTTCGAAAGCGAGTTCATCATAGTCGTGTTGGTACAACCACTTGATAAGCGACTTAACCTCTACCTCTTGCTCAAGGAAATCATCCTCTTCTTCAGATTCATCTTCCCAATCACATTCGCACTCTTCGCATTCGCAGTCATCACAGCAGTCGTCATCCCAATCATCCTCATCATTCTCAGTAGAGAAGCGGGAATCGTAGACCGGAAGGTCAAGACGCTGGGTACAGATATCGACTACCTTGTACCGTGCAGTGCGGAGTTTCTGGCACTCGCAGTCGTGAGGAACACTCACAACATCAGCAGGGTCAATCTCGACGATGACCAGAGTAGCACTGCTACCGCCAAAGGTTTGTGCATACTCCAGAGTGCCTGCGTGGAGTCCAACGGAACAGCCACGGTTGGCATCATCATCAACATAGTTGCGATAGACCTGAATCTCTTCGCCTACACCGTTGAAGATGCGACCCTTGCCATCATCCTTGCCCTTGAGCAACTGAGCATTACCAGCAGTGATTGAATAGAAATCACTTGTAACAGCCTTGTAAGCAAGAAAGTTACCGTTGGTAGTAACCGTGAGGTTATTACGCTCAAGGAAGCGGTACAACTCTTCGACAGACCGACGAGAAGGGTTCTTCTGCAACTTAGACAAGAACTTGAGCAAAGGCATCGGGCTGAAGCCAGAATCGCAGAACTGAAGGATGCGGTCAACGCAGAGAGAATGAACAGCGGAGCCACCAAAGTACACAGCACCATTCTCAACCTTGATATCCTCATACTCAAAGAGGTACTGGCGAACAGCCTTCTCTGGTGAAAGGAATGTCATAAGGGAATCCCAGTCTTCCTTGCGATATGCTTCTACCGCTTGACCAAACAGGGGATTGTCGTTACGCATTGTGTACTGCTTGGAATCAACAACGACAGAGAGTGAACCGCCGTGTTCTTCTGAAAGTGACAAGATAGCAGACTGGACATTTACTGACATTTTATTTTCTCCTATGTGGAACTCCACACTACAATAGAAACAAGCAAAAGATTTTTAAGACAGAATCAGGGCATTGTCGCCCGACTCCTGATACTATTATAGACACCTTGTGTTATTTTTTAAGATGAAATTTAACCCTTTGTAGATTCTGGGGCGGCGCCCCAAAAATCAATATTTTACACTATTATCTGTTTTATTTGATAAAAAATGTACTGGAGCCTCTTATTTTGGTTTGAAAGGTATAGATAAGAGGCTCCAGTATCGCGATTACCGCCCTGATTCGAGTTTGGTAACCATTTTGATGACTCTATCGTGGTCAGAATCAGCGAACAATATCCCAGACATCTCTTTTATCAATGGGTTAATATCATTTAACTCATCAACCATCGTATTGACGGTATTCACTGGCGTTATGCCCAGCATTGACGAGGTCACCACATTTGAAAAGAATGCAGATTCAACACTGGTAAGAATGTTATCTGTCTCATTGATAATCTGTTCAATCAGATACTTAGAGCGTGTATTAACCTCAGAGTTTGCAATAACAGTCAGAAACTCAGACTGTACATCATACTTGCCTGTAGCATAGTTGTATCTAGATGTTTTACCAGATGTTTTGCATCGCAAAATAAGATTCACCATCTCCCACTTATTGGTATCAAGTTTGTTGCCATAAAACTTAGCAAGTTTCTCCGACAGGTTTTCATTGTCGATGTATTCACGGGTCTTTTGCGTGATATAGTCACTAGCCTCAACCCAGCCTGAGCCAACCTCTTTGACACTATCACGAACACCGTAGATGGTTGGTTCGTCCTGTCCCAAAAGATGTGACCGTTGTTTGATACGCTGTTGAACCGCACGAACACCGCCGGGATAAACCGCAGAATCATAGTTGGTGATTCGGATGTAAACGCCACCGTCTGTATTCACGTCCTTGTCGCTGATTTCCCAGTTCTCAGACTTGGTTTTGTGGTCGGTGTTCTGGTATTCAAACACCTTTGCTTTACCCATATCCTTGCCACGTTGGGATGGCACAGAGACTCTACCAGAAGAGTACCGCAAAGAAGGATACTTTTCGATGTTTACAATCTCAGCACCAAGGAACATAATGTGTTTCTTGAATGCATCAAGGCTTTCTTCCGTTGGAAAGTTTACTCTGACAATCTCACGGTCAGCACCCACCGATGCGTGAACGCCACGGATATGACTGTTGACATCTTTCTCCTTGACCTTGCCTGCAACATTGGCGACAAAGATATATTTCTTTGACGGATGCAGGGTTGTAACCTTGTAAGATTTGAGACGTGACGTATTGAAATAAGTACCATAAGATGCCATCTCAGTGTAGCCAATCTCATTCTGAGCCAATCGCAATGCGGTTGTACTGTAGAGGATACTATGATTACTGTAATGTAACTTAATCTTACCGTCAAACTTGACTGCATCAAGGACAAAGTAGGTGCTACTATTGTAACCGCCACCGAAAGCGTTTACGATTACGCCTGTATTCCAAGCACTGTTCTTGACGTTATCAACATCCGCTTGAATGCTTTGAGCCATCTCGATAATCATAGAATCGACCTTGGCATTAATCCAAGCGATTGTGCGAGCATCATACTCCAATGACTCACGGGACGCAGTGATAGACAACGCACCGATAGGTGCTTCAATCTTGTAGGCAGGTTGGTTACGGGAATAATAACCACGTCGCAACAGAATAAACTTGTCACTCTTGTTAGGAATAGCATCAAGGTTGATTGTGTATGCAACATTGCCCATAACAATGATGTTATCAACAGCGTCGTGCGTGTTGGGGATGTAGGAAAACCAGTCAGTACCCCGTGCAATAACCTGTGGGTTATGTGCCTCTTCCATAAACAGATTGAAAGTATCATCTGCGTTGATGAAAACAGGGCAGGGTACGAAATGCTGGTAGAACTTACGAGCAGTCTCGTTGAACTGGCGAATGTCGGCGTTCTTCACGGCAACATTGATTTCTACACCGTTATGCTCGGTTGTAGGCTCAGAGTAAACCTTGCGAATCTTTCCTATGTTGGATTCATCAAGGTACGCCGTGTACATAGTCTTGGTTCCTTCAAAGAACGAAATGATATCGAAGGAGTTGCCGTAGGCAAAGGCAGACTTGGAACCAAGACCAAATGTGCCGTTGAAATCGTTGGAAGATTCCTTGGTGGATTCACCATAGGTAGTATAGATGTTGAGAACAGACTCCTCAGACAAACCTACACCAAAGTCACGAACCTTGAAAACAGGTGCGAGAGTGGTAGGAAGGGTGACCTTCAAAGGACGGTCTGGAGTACCTGCAAGAATGTGACCATCCCAGCCGTTGGTGGAGTACTCACGGACAACAGCAAGCATCTTATCAGAGTAGATGTTGGAACGAAGAATGCTGAAAATCTTGGAAGAATCCTTGATGGTGTACGATGCCTCGATTGCGTTACCGAGGGTGGAGACGGTGCGGGTTGCAGTTGCTGTAATCATAATAATCTATACCTTTCATATACTATAGACTACCTGCATCATTTTTTAAGACAGAAATCATGCCCTACACTTAAGCCTTTGTAAATTCTGGGGGGAAACTTTTTCGCCCGGGAACTCATACAAATAATAAACCCTCATAGAGGGTAATAATAAATTTATATATATAAAAAAATAACCCCTCATAGAGGGGTCTTATCTTTCAAGCAACATCAATAGATTCAGAATCACAAACAACATAATCATAATCAGTACTCCACCATACTTATGATTCATAATCTTATCATACAGGTTTCTCATGCTCTTCCTCCAATTGTATTATAACATCTTCTGCTTGGTCTTTTCTGATTGCCAGATTATAACCTCTGACCTCTAAAACAATAGGTCCATCGCACCCACTACAATTTATAATTTTTATTTCTGTCCCCTTTGACAGTCCGAGTTCAGCTAATCTGTTCCTATCTGCCCCTACCAATTTTTTGACTATGCATTTAACCCCTTGAGGGCAGTTATCCAATGTATCCACTCTAACCCTCCTAAGGGCCCTAGAATGCCCAAAATGGGGGTTTTCAGGCCTATCTTATATCATCAGTCGTTTGGCAGGATTTCATTGTGTTCCTGGTCATTTAAAAGAGAATCGGCATCTAGTAATATGCCGCTTTTAATATGATATTCTCTAGTGTATTTTTTATTTATTTTAGTTTTATTATGTTCTTGAATCTTATTTTCGATCGCTGTCATTTCTTCGTCAGAGAGTTCTAAGAGTTCCTGTACAGTTCCAATTTGAAATCCTGCAGCTATGAGATTTTCTTTTTTATTAATTTCCATAGAGATTTCCTTTAAAGCGAAAGAAGGGAATCGAACCCTCGTCATCAGCTTGGAAGGCTGAGGTAATAACCATTATACGACTTTCGCACAAACTATATATTTTTTATACTAATAATTGTTTGATTATTGTTATGTTCTTTAATTTCCCATGACTTAAGAATATCGAACATTCTGGCAGCATTAGCTCCTTTATCAAACTCTTCAGGTCTTCCATCATTTGCATTATCAAGAAATAAAAATCTATATACATCCATGTCAGAGAATCTGGTGCAAACATATTCTATATTATCTATATAACCCATATCTCTAATTTTATCTGTACACAGGTAGTGACTATTCCCCATGCTATTTATATATTTTTTATTTTGAACATCAATAATAAGATTACAGAACTGTCCCATCATATTATTGTCCATGATTAAAAATGGATCAAATATAATATTATTTATTTTTGGATTTTGCCAATTAGGGAATGGATTATTGCATATATAGATAGTATCTTTTTTCATATTCTTTAAATTAATTTTATTAAAAAATAATAGATCCATTCTACTTAATATGCAATAATCATATTCTATACCAGTTTCTTTTTGATGCTCAAGCATCATATTATAAACTTTGTATGCGCTGGTAAATCGGCTTATATTTTTGAATAGCATAGATGTTGGATTATCATGATGCTTAGTTTCTTCAGGTATATAGAATCCAAAAGTTGGTTGTTCTTCAATAATATATTTTGTTGGTTTGAATGCATCTACAATTTCTTGTTCAGCTTCTTTGGACCATGAGTGAATAAATATATCATGATCTAAATCTCCATATACGTTATTGTGCCAAAACTTTGAGCAGTGGTATGAGTTGGATGATTTGCCGTAACCATTTTTACCATCCATGCCACCAATTATACCGTGAAATAAAACAGCTATTTTCATATTTTACCAGCTTACTGATTCGCCTTCATCTGGTAAGTAATACTTCCAGACATTATGTGTTGCTCCGTATAGGAATTTAGAGAAGCCTAATGATGAATTATATTTAGGTGCTCTTGGTTGTTTTCTTAAATTTAGACCACACTTATCTAATGGTTTGTCGCCTTTTTTGCCATTGCACTTTTTGCAGCATGTTACAAGGTTTTCCCAGGTATCTTTGCCGCCAAGTCTTTTAGGTACTACATGGTCAAGAGATAGATCACTTCCTGATCCACAATATTGACATTGGTAGTTGTCTCTCATGTATATTCCTCTGCGGGAACATCTTGCGACAGCTCTTGGTCTTTTAATTTGGAATTTTAATCTAATAACAGTTGGAACAGCATAATCGTTGTCACTGCCATCAAATACAAATTCTACATCTTCAGCTTCTTCTCCACAGTAGTGTAAGATGTCTGCTTTATCTTTATAGATTAATTTAATTGCTCTATGCAAATTACAGATGTTGAGCGGTTCATAGTCGCTATTTAACACTAATACATTTGTGCTCATAAAATTAACCTCACTATATTATTGTTTAAAATCCAACTAAAAAATAAATATATTAATATAAGAAAAACCCAGATCTCTCTGGGTCTCTTATTATTATTAACTTTCGTATTTAAAATCAAATACTGCAGAAAATACATTATTTAAAAATGCTTCGAAATCTTCGAAAAACTTCATTGCCCTTTTCTCCTCTATCATTAAATTTTCATCTACGAATGTCGGAGTATCGGCAATGATATTCCTATATATATTTATACTATGCAGTTTTCATTTCCTTACTTAATATATTAATATTTTTCATCATATCGGAAACAATATCTGTGAATAATCCTGCGTATGATTCGTCGTGCCATTTAAATTCACAATGTGCTACTTCATGTGCTGCTAGAGTAAGTAGTTCTACATGTGAGTTGAAGTTGGTAGTTGAATATTTTATTTTACCTATTTCATTTCCATTTATATATACTGGATTTAGCATTAGAGTATGTGCTCCATCATTTGCTACTTTATGGCATGCTTCCATTGTTTCATCGAATACAAATCCTGGTCTCCAATCTATTTCTTCTATTGCTCGAATTTTGCATAATGACTCTAATGCTGCTTCGCATGCTATTGCCCATTGTTTTAATAATTTTAATTTTCTTGATTCTGGGGCTTCAATTTTGTCGGGCGAGAAATTCTTGGCAGCAGCTCTCATCTTCTTGTCTGCAGTCTTTGTGAGAACCACCAGGCCATCTAAGAGTGGGCTCTTAGCTTGAATGCTCGAAATTTCATTTGGCTCTTCATTAAAATTTATATTATTATTAAAAATAAATTCATTGGCTTCGCCCTTAGCTGATATTGGGTTTGTATTATTTTTTCTTGTGAATTTTCGGGCGGAGCCAATTACAATTTCTTCGCCTTGAGTCTTGTCTCGAAAAGCTGAAAGTGTTTCTTTATTAATAAGATCACAAAATTGTTCTACCTCATCTGTGCACTTCCATGTTAAGCTATCTCTATTAGAGAGTAACACTTTTCTAGATTCCTCAGGATTTATTTCAACAATTACATTAATTGGAGCTGAGGTATACCTGGTGAACATTGCAACACCATTTACTCGAAAAATTATTTTATTTTTATCATGAGAACTTTTATTAGCATAAGCTGTTCCAAAGCTGAG
>JACCDG010784095.1_pt1 | contig 12534 bp, 7 predicted proteins | sample 7442471 | NCBI WGS metagenome assembly JACCDG01 (sample SAMN15323444, study PRJNA562643) | freshwater metagenome | isolation source: river surface water | place: USA:Blue River Watershed | collected 2017-08-17 | reverse complement strand
GTGGCGGCATGCTGGAGTCGGCGCTGGCGGGCTTGTTTGCCGTGTTTGGCGGTGACCGCGGCTTTGCGGCCGAAGGCATCGCGCACTTGCTCACCGCCTTCGGGTTGGGCGGCTTGCTGCTGCAATACCCCGTGGGCTGGATGGCCGACCACTGGGGCCTGCGCGCCGCCGGTGCACTGGCCGCGCTGGGCACCGCCCTGGCCGCTGCACTGTTGGCCCTTGCTCCGCAAGTCCCGGGCTTGCCTGGTGTGCCAGTGGCGTTTGCCACCATGTTTGTGATGGGCGGGCTGATTACCGCCTTCCTCACTCTGGCCCTCATTGCCGCCACCAAGACCCCCACGCCCGACATGGCCTGGAACGTCAGCAGCCTCTCCATGGCCTATTCACTCAGCGCCGTCGTCGGCCCGGTGGTAGCCGGTGGCGCCATGACCGCGACCAGCAGCGTGGCGCTGATGTGGTTTGCGGCCGCGGTGGGTGTGGTGATGGTGGTTTTGCTATTGAAAAAGTAGCTGTTCGCGCAGTATCTATAAGGGCTAGAGGTCTATTTCATCCTGAATAGAGCCGAATCCTGCATCAGATGCCTGCGATCACCCGTATGTAGTGCGCCACCACCTTGGATCCAGCTTTCGCAATCAGGAGGTGGTGCAACCGGGTATTCACAGTTTCACGCGCTTGAGCAGCAAAACGCCAAAAACACTGGGGTGATCGCCCCGGTCGGTGTCTGGATGGCCCGCACCGGATTGCATCAGGTGGGCTTGCAGCAGAACGGCCAAATACTGGCCCTCATCGCCGAAAAACATGCCTCTAACCCGGTATGCGGGACCGTTCTGCGGGTTCTTGTCCGGTTGGTCGGGATTGGCGTAGAAACAATCGCTCTCAAAGCGGCATTTCTGAATGTGGCCCTGCGCATTGGCATAGCCTTGGGTAAGTCTGAAGTTCGGCAGGCTGGTCATGCGGGGATCGGCGTCGCCGGGTTTTTCGTCCAGATGGCGTTTGATCGGCAGGTTGATGGTTTCTTTGCCGCGACTGGATTCCACCTGGACTTGCAAGCTTCCGCTGAGCTGCTTTTCCACGGTGAGCTCGACTGCTGCGTCATGCACGGTGATTTTTTCCTGGCGCAGCCAGGTGTTGTGGCTACCGTACACATTGCGCAGCATGTCGGCGGACGACAGCACAAAACGCAGGCGGCCTTTGTCCGAAATGTCACTCCATGGGGTGACCTTGCCAGTCATGAAGCGCAAAAATTGCCCGGGGTCCTTCATGCTTTTGTAGCGGCGCTCCAGTGTCTCTTGCCCCACCACGACCCACCAAGGCCGCTCCACTTTGAGTTCGGTCGCCGCCCTGTTGTTCAAGCGGCAGCACAGCGGCGCACCTTGCTGAAATCGTCCCCACCATAGTTCACCGACGTTTCCCAACTGACCATGCTCCGCAGCGCTGGCGGCGCTGAGATCCAGCATCGGGTCATCGGGCCGAGCGGGGGGACCCGCCGGGCGCCACCCGCGAAACCCCTGCAAAGTTCCGCCCGCAAACACAGCCGTCATGCCGTCGCCAGCCATTTGGCTTTTCAGCGGGTCAAAGTCCGGCAAACCGGAGGGGAGGAGCGTGTGCAGGGTCATGACCGATTGCATGCAGGCCCAGTCCATTTTTGCAGCGGGCTTTTGTAGCCACTCCGTATCAGGTTTGCGGCTGTCGCAGGCCATGAAGGGCGCTGTTTGCGCTTGCGCGGCGGGCGCAAACAACAGAAGGGCTGCCCACAGCAGGGCACCCGTTGTAATGGGTCGAACGTAGAGGGTGGTCATGGATCTTGTTTCGCTGAGGCTGTGTATGCAGGGGCATGCATCACTCAGAGAGTCAGTCTACCAAGCAGCGTCACATTGCAACTTCTGCCGAAAAACGTGAACAAGTACCTTGTCACGCTCTCCGCGGCAGCCTAGCCTTCTTCGCGGGAGTCTCGTCAAGCCTTGTCGGACTGCTCCAAGGCGCGCATTTCACGTCCAATTTACTGAATTTGCTCTCGTACACTACCCGCCACAAGCCTTGTTATTGCCGCCGCTGAGGCCGGTGCTTGCAAGACATACGACCGAATTTCGCTTCAGCTGTGCCACCTATCCGCTTTCTACCGTCTCTGTTGTTGGGCTCCCTCGTGCTAGCCAGTGCAACGGCGCCACGGGCTCAGCAGACGCCCAATGCGAGTACGCAGCTGCAGCAGATTCCTGCATCGCCCAGCGTGTCCACCAAGCAGCCGGACATGCCGCAGGATGCCCAGCAGGTGCCGCTCCCGGTCGATACCAGCGGGCCCAAGGTCCTTGTTGAGGTGCTCACCTTGGCTGGCAACCAGATGTTCACCACGCCTGAGTTGGTCCAGGCGAGTGGTTTCGTGGCAGGCCGCGCCTACACGCTGGGCGAGTTGCGTCAGCTGGCGACCAAGATCGGCAGCTACTACCGCGAGCGAGGTTACTTCCTGGCGCAAGCCTTGGTACCGGCTCAAGAAATCACCAACGGCGTGGTGCAGTTGAAGGTGCTGGAAGGGCGTGTGGGGCAGGTGGAGTTGAACAATGCCTCAGAGGCGTCCGACCGCACCGCGTCCCGCCTGTTGGACGGATTGCAGGACAGCGGCCCGGTGACACAGGCTGCGCTGGAGCGGCGGATATTGTTGCTCAGTGACCTTCCTGGTGTGCTGGCACGCTCCACCCTGCGCCCGGGTTCCACACCCGGCACGGCCGATGTGGTGGTGCAACTGTCGGCCGGTCCCAAAGTGGGCGGCAGCCTGGAGCTGGATAACCAGGGCAACCACTACACGGGGGCTTACCGCGTGGGGGCAACGCTCTATGTCAACGAGCCCATGGGCAGCGGCGACATGGCATCGGCCCGGCTGCTGACCTCGGGTGAGGGCTTGGCGTACGGCCGTGTTGCCTACCAATCTCTGGTGGGGCCTTTCACGCTTGGCTTGGCCACCAGCAGCCTCTATTACCAATTGGGCGGCGCATTTGCCCGCCTGGAATCCAGCGGTACGGCGCAAACCGGGTCCGCGTTTGCCAGCTATCCCTTGCTGCGCTCACGTCAGCAGAACTTGAGCGCGCAGTGGTCGGTGGACCACAAGGACTTCAATGACCGCACCGGTGGCGGTTCGCCCAGCCAGGCGTCCAAGAATGCCCGCATTCACACGCTGGGGCTGAAGGGCAACCTGCAAGATGCGGTGGGCCAGCGGGCTTGGCAATACAACGCGGCGTGGGCATTGGGCAACGTTTCTCTGCAAGATGCCACCACCCGCAACAACGACGCCATCACCGCGCAAAGCCATGGGGCCTTTGAGAAGCTGGTCTACGGCCTTGCCTTGCAGCAGGAACTCGCCCAAAAGCGCAGCCTGTACCTGAGCCTCAACGGGCAATGGGCCTCCAAAAACCTCGATGCGTCCGAAAAATTCAGCCTAGGTGGCACCGGCGGTGTTCGGGCTTACCCCGCAGGGGAAGCGAGTGGTGACGAAGGCTTTGTACTGACCCTGGAAGGGAGAATGCCTTGGCCGGCTTTGTCGAACTACCTTGCCGGATCGGCCCAAGCCGTGGCATTTGTGGATACCGGCACAGAGACTGCCAACAAGTCCCCGTGGGACGCTGGCACCAGCACGAAGCGCAGAACCCTGAGTGGTGTGGGCGTGGGCTTGAATTACACCAGCCCTAACAAATGGACAGCGACTGCCTATGGCGCCTTCAAGGTGGGCGATGAAACGGCGACTTCTGCCCCCGACGCAGCTTGGAGATTCTGGCTCCAGGCGGCCAAGTTCTTCTGATTTTCGAGCTACACCATGTCGCGCCTGAGCCCTTCCGCCTTCAAACGCCGCATCACTGCGTTGGCCGTGATGGCCAGCTTGGGAGGCACTGCTTTGGCATTGCCGGCGGATGGCGTCGTCACCAACGGAAACGCAACCATCACCAGTGGCGGCACTGGCGTCTTGGTCGTCACCCAAACCAGCAATGCGGCCACCATCAACTGGCAGAGTTTCAGCATCGGCGCCAGCGAGACAGTGCGTTTTGTGCAGCCCAGCAGCAGTTCGGTCGCCTTGAACCGGGTACTGGGCTCGGACCCTTCCCAGATCTTGGGCAAGCTGTCCGCCAATGGCCAAGTTTTTTTGGTCAACCCCAACGGCATCCTGTTCGGGCAAGGCGCTTCGGTCAACGTGGGTGGCTTGGTCGCCTCGACGCTGGACATGACGGACGGCGACTTCCTCGCGGGCCGCTACAGCCTGCGGGGTAACTCTTCCGCCAGTGTGCGCAATCTGGGCACGATTCAGGCCCAGGAAGGTGGCTACGTGGCCCTGGTAGGGCACACCGTGGAAAACGACGGCACCATCGCGACCCCCATGGGCAGCGTGGCTTTGGCCGCAGGCAGTGCCGTCACCCTGGACTTTGCCGGGGATGGCTTGCTGAATGTGGCGGTGAGCGAGTCTGCCCTGAATGTGCAGGTGCGCAACGGCGGCGTTGTGCAGGCCGACGGGGGCGCGGTGTGGATGTCTGCCTCGGCCCGCGATGCCTTGCTGTCCACCGTCATCGACAACACGGGCATCGTGCAGGCCAACACGGTGGGTTACCGCAACGGGCGCATTTACCTGGATGGTGGCGAGTCCGGCGTGGTGAGCGTGGGCGGCACCGTGCAGGCCGCTGGAACTGCCACAAGCACCACCGGCGGCAGCATCACGGTCAGTGGTGACAAGGTGGCCGTCAACGACGGGGCACTGCTGGACGCCACGGGCCAGGCGGGCGGTGGAAGCATTGCCGTGGGCGGGGGCTGGCAGGGCAAGGACCCCAACATCCGCCAGGCCAACGCGGTCTACATTGCGCGGAGCGCGACCCTGGACGCATCGGCCACCAGCACAGGCGATGGCGGGACGATTGTGGCGTGGTCGGACGTCTCCAAGCCGGGGGGCAGCACCCGCGTGTACGGCACCTTGCGCGCGCGGGGCGGCGCCTTGTCGGGCAACGGGGGGCGCATAGAAACATCCGGCCACTGGCTGGATGTGCAAGGTATACGGTTGGACGCTACCGCACTGAATGGAAGCGGCGGCACTTGGCTGCTGGACCCGGAGGACCTGACGATTGGTTCCGTTGCGACCGATGCAATTTTTATCCCTCCCGGGCCGTTTGCGATCTTCACATCGGGTGCGGGCACGCCGAATGTGCTGAACACCGACATCGAAACCCAGCTGAATGCGGGTGTGAGTGTGGTGTTGCAAACTGCGCCCACCGGGACAGGCGCTGGCAATATTGCAGTCAATGCCAGCGTTTCCAAGACCGGTGGCGGTAATGCTTTTCTCACCCTCCAGGCGATCGGTGGTATCACTCTGGCCAATGGTGTCAGCATCAGTTCCAGTGCCGGCGCACTAGACGTCAATCTGTTGGCAGGTGGGGGCATAGGCCTGGGCTCCGGCAGCAGCATCTCCAGCAACGGAGGCACCATTGTGTTGGCGGGGAGCAGTTTCTCCAACAGCGCTGGCGCAGGGGTTTTCAATACGGGGGGCGGGCGGTGGCTGGTCTACTCTGGCAGCCCCTTGAATGACTCTGTGGGTGGCCTCAACAGTGGCAACGCGGCCATTTATGGCCAAGACCCCGGCAGCCTGCCGCCCCCTACGGTCGCCGCGGGCAACTGGTTTATTTATGCCTCCGCCAACCCCACGACCGCCGTGACCCAAACACTGGGCCCCATGCAATCAGGTCTTGGCGCTACGCCCCCCGCTCCCAACGCGCCATTGCTGTTGGCCTTCGATCCACCCGACTGGCTTTTCCGAAGCGTGGAAGAAGGTGGCCTGGCGATACTGCAAACGGGTGGTCCCGACTCACCTGCGCGCTCCATTGGTGTGGCACCCACCGCTACGGCTGTGGCGATCTCGAGCACCCTGTCACCTGGGGCTGCGGCGGGCGGCGCAACAGCGCTTGCCAGCAGTGCCGGGGTAGCACCCACCAGCCGCTTGCGCAGCAGTGGTCTTTCCGGTGCTCCAAGGCCCGTCACTTCCACTGCCCCTGCGGTTGCCCCCCGTCCTTCCTTGGAGGCATATTTGAAGGGCGCTGCAAAGTCGCTCCAGGTCGGTGCCAGCAGCAGTGGCGCCGTGCTGTTGGGCGCCGTCAGCGCCCCCGGGCGGCCTCTCGGCATGACAGTCGCGGTGGCACCCGGCGAGGGCTTTCAGGTCAGCCTGCCACCCCCGCTTTTGCAGGGCCTGCAGACCAATGGGCGCGCCACAGCCTTGCAAGCGCGAGTGGGCGGTGGCTCGCTTCCCGCGTGGCTGCGGTTTGACCGCGCCACGGGTGGTTTGAGCGCCAGTGCGGTCCCTGCCAGTGGCTTGCCGCTGACAGTGCGGCTGGTCAGCCCGAACGGCAAATTTGCGGACGTGGTCTTCCAATGAGCTCTCGTACCTTCATGGCACGTTGGGTGGCGCTGCTGTGGTGGCTGTGCCTTGCAGGCACGGCCTTGGCCCAAGCACAGAGTGGCGGTGCAGTCTGGGGCTACAAGGTCAAGCCGGGCGACCGATTGATTGACATTGCCAAGACCTACCAAAAGAAACCCGATGAGTGGAAACAATTGCAGCAGCGCAATGGCGTTACCGATCCGAAGCTGCTGACGCCTGGCAAGCAACTGAACATTCCGGTGGGCGAACTGAAGCAAGGCAACCCGGTGGCCGAGGCGGTGTTGGTGCATGGGGATGTGCAGCGGCTGGACAAAACCGGGCAGCCCGCAGGCAAGCTGTCCTCGGGCGATATTCTCAAGATGGGGGAGCGGCTGCAAACCGGCGCCCGCAGCACCCTGACGATTCGCTTTGCCGACGATTCCCGCATGCTGGTGACAGAAAAAAGCACGGTCGACCTGACCAGCCTGGTCAACTACGGCAAGACTGGCATGACGGACACCAAGGTGCAGGTGCTTGAAGGCGGCACGGACTCCCAGGTGTCTCCGCAAAAGGGGCCTGCCTCACGTTACGAAATCGGTACCCCGGCCATCAACCTTGCGGTGCGCGGAACCGGTTTCCGCATCCAGGTGGACGGTGCCAGTGGCGCAACCCGCACCGAAGTGGGCGAGGGCTTGGTGGCCGGTACCGCCGACGGGCAGCAGGCCCTGATTGGCCGAGGCTTCGGACTGATTGCCGAACCTGGAAAGCCGCTGGGCCAACCCCAAGCGCTGCTGCCGGCTCCGGAGTTGGAAGGACGGGATGAGGTCATCGGCAAGCTGCCGGTCCAGTTCGCCTGGCAGGCATTGGCGGGCGCGCAGCAATACCGTCTTCAGTTGCTGGCGCGCGTCCAGGGCGCAGAGGCCATCATTGAAGATACGTTGCTGCAAACCACCAGCGTGCAATGGGATGACCTGCCCGATGGCGACTACCTGCTGCGCATCCGTGGCGTGCATGCCTCCGGTCTTGAAGGCCTGAATGCGGTCCAAGCGTTCTCGCTCCGCACCAAGCCTACGCCTCCGACGCTGTTGTTCCCGAGTGATGGGCAACGCGGCGCAGATTCCAAAGTTTCCTTCCGCTGGGATGCGGCGCCCGAAGCCCACACCTACCGCTTCCAGATTGCTGAGGACGAAAAGTTTGCGCAGGTGGTGGCCATGGTCCCGAACATCGCGGGCGATGCCGGTGCCGTGCTGCTGGCACTGGCGCCTGGGCGCTACTTCTGGCGTGTTGCCAGTGTGACGCGGGGCGGCATCGTTGGCCCCTACAGCGAAGCGTTTCAATTGGTGCTGCAAGGCGGAGGTCTGAAAGACTGACGCCATGCGCAAGTTGCTGTTCCCCCTGCTGCGCATGTTGCTCCCTGTGGGGGTGCTCTGTGCCTTGTTGGCCGTGCAGTTTGAGGATCCGCTGTTTCGCATGCGCATTCGCGATCTGGCGTTTGATCAACTGCAGAAGCTGCATCCGGCCCCCTATGTGGAGGACGTTCCGGTGCGCGTGGTCGCCATTGACGACCCTAGCTTGGCGGCTGTTGGCCAGTGGCCGTGGCCGCGCACGGTGATGGCACAAATCGTGGACCAGTTGACCGCCATGGGTGCCCGGGTGGTGGTGATGGATCTCATCCTGGCGGAATCGGACCGCACGTCTCCCGAACACGTCAAGCAGTTCTGGCCCGACAACCCGCGGCTGGATGCCTTGCTGGCCACCTTCCCCTCCCACGACCAGATATTGGCGGAGAGCATTGCACGCAGCCGGGTGGTGACCGGTGTAGTCGCGCAGCACCGTGGCGCGTCGAGCCCATTGCCAGAAAGACCTGCCCGGTTTGTCAGCCAGGGGGGTGATGCCCGCGATTGGCTGAAGGACTGGGCGGGTGGCACCGGTTTTCTCGCCCCTCTATCTGCCAATGCCGCGGGCGCGGGGGTGGTGACGGTGGTGCCGGACCACGACGGTATCCTGCGCTCCATGCCCTTGGTCAACCTGCTGGGCGGGCGCGTGTACCCCAGCCTCGCGCTGGATGCGCTGCGGGTGTACATGGGCGAAGACTCGCTGGCGGTGCAGGTCAGATCCCCAGGCGAAGCGGGGCTGCTCCAAAAGGCAGGCATTTCCGGCATCGGTTTGGGCCAGACGGCATTGCTGCCCACCGCACCCGATAGCCGGGTTTGGCTCCATGCCCGCCCGCAGAACACTGCTCGTTATGTGTCCGCCATCGATGTGTTGGCGGGGCAGGTCGAGCCCAAGCGCATCAAGGATCACATCGTCATCATTGGCGCCACCTCTGCGGGCTTGGGCGACATTGTTCGCACACCCTTGGGTGAGGCGGTACCGGGGCTGGAGGGCCATTTGCAGCTCATGGAGCAGCTGCTGACCAGTGAGTACCTGCTGCGCCCCAGCTGGGAGAACGCGTGGCTTACCGCCCTCTGGGGGCTCTGTGCCCTCATCTTGGCGTGGATGCTGGCGAAGTTCCGGCCGGGATGGTCGGTGGCCTTCGTCGTGGCGGGTATTGCGGGCTTGCTGTGGCTGTCGGACCATCTTTTTCAGTCACAGCAACTGTTGCTTGATCCGGTGTTCCCCGCAGCAGGCCTGCTGGGTATCTTCCTGTCGCTGGCGGTGCCCAGTTACCTGCGCACCGAGTACGAGCAACGTTGGATCAAGAACGCGTTTTCGCGCTACGTGTCGCCCAACCGGGTCAGGTATTTGCAGGAGCACCCTGAGACCCTCGCCTTGGGGGGCGAGTACCGCGAGTGCTCCTTTGTCATGACCGATTTGGCCGGCTTCACCGCGATGATGGAGCAGTACGAACCCGCCATGCTGTCGGCGTTGCTCAACGAATACCTGGACGGCATGATTGCCATCGCTTTTGCGCACGAAGGTACCCTGGACCGCATTGTGGGCGACGCCGTGGCGGTCATGTTCTCAGCGCCGGTCGCCCAGCCGGACCACGCCGCGCGGGCGGTGGCCTGTGCACTGGCCATGGACCAGTTCGCCCACAACTTCAGCCTGCAGCAACAGGCCCGCGGCATTCCATTTGGCAAGACCCGCATCGGGGTCAACACCGGAGACGTCTTGGTTGGCAACTTCGGCGGGCAAGTCATGCTGGACTACCGTGCGCTGGGCGATGCCATCAACACCGCAGCGCGACTGGAAACCCTCAACAACCACCTTGGCACCCGCATCAGTGTCAGTGCGTCCACCGTGGAGCAGTGTCCGCAGTTTCTCGGTCGCCCGGCCGGGCGGTGGGTTCTCAAGGGGAAGAACATTCCGACCCCCGTGTTCGAGCCGCTTGCTGCGGACGAGGCCCGCAGCGAACGCGTCAATGCCTACCTTGCAGCCTATAGGCTGATGGAGGCCGAGTCGCCAGATGCCTTGGCGGCCTTTGAAGATCTGCATGCCCGCTACCCGGACGATGGGTTGGTGGGCTACCATCTGCAGCGGCTCCAAGCGGGTGACAAGGGCAGCCTGATAGTGATGGGGCGCAAGTAGCGAAAACTGGGGAAACACCTTCATGAATGACGATTTGATTGATTTGCTGGATGTTGTGGTCAAGTACCACGATGTCGCCACGATGGCGACCAAAGCCATGCCCTTGATGGTCAACTTCTTGGGTGCGGACAACGGATCCTTGCTGCTGCTGTCGCAAGACCGCGTCGTGCACAAGGTGCTGGCCACCAAGGAGACCTTTACCCAGGTCTCGGACCACAAGGTGCGCACCGTCATTGCCGAAGGTCTTGCCGGGTGGGTGCTTCAACACCGCCAGGGCGGGCTGGCTTCCAACACCAGCCTGGATGCCCGTTGGGCATCCCTGGGCGACACCTCCATCGGGTCCGCGCTGGTGGTGCCCTTGATGAGTCGTAACACGGTGGTCGGACTGCTGTCCTTCCACCACGCACAACCTGGCTTTTTGCGCGAACGCCACCTCGCACAGGCTGCCGAGTTGGCGCAGGTGCTGGCCCCATTGTTTGACGTTGCGCTCATGGCAGAAGCTTCACTGGCAACACTCTCGCAAATTTGTCAGAACGCGAGCCAGCCTTCCGCCTTGCTGGACTACCAAGGCAACGTCAAAGTGGTGAACGAGGCCATGGGGAGTTTGGACATCATCTGGAACCCAGGACAGTTTTCGCAAAGTCTGCTGCAACGCGAACTGGGGGTAGATACCGTCGCGCAATGCGACTGGGAAGGCATGCGTGGCTTGAAGACCCTGCCGTTTGATGCGCAGACATTCCAGTTCCCCGGTGTTGGCGTGTGGGTTCAGCTCGCCAGTCGTTGATGGCAAGCCGCGTCCTCATTCACACGTATTGAAAGTTTGGCATGAACCCCACCACTGCATCGCCTCCCGCAACATCTACCCGGCCGATTACAGAATTTCCGGAGTTTGCAGTCAAAGCCGCGGAGCTGATGCGCAAGACCAGTCCCAACTTTGCATTGACCCTGCAAGAGGCGAACTGCATTGTTTCGCTTATGCGGCTGGTTCAGTTCCCTGCCGGCACCACCCTGTTCAGCGCAGGCGATGCCAGCAACACCGGGTACATGCTGCTGTTGCTGGAAGGTGATGTGTCGGTGGATACCGGCAATAGTGGTGGTGCTTCCAAAGTGGACATATCGTCTATCGGCCCTGGTGCACTGATGGGTGAACTGGCCCTGATGGACGGTGCACCACGCTCGGCGACGTGTACGGCCATTTCCCCCGTCGTTGCTGCCGGACTCTCCTCTGGAGGTTTGCAGCGCCTGATAGAACAGTTCCCCCAGGTAGCGATCAAGCTGGTGATCTACATTGCCCAGAGTGCTTCCGAGCGCTTGCGCTCGCTCAGCGAACAGCTGCAAATGTATGACCAGATCACCAACGACTTGCGGCAGGAAAATGCGCAACTGCGGCTGGCCGCCAAGCGTTAAAAGCTAGCGCTTTGGGCGCTGGATCGTGAAGGTCTTCACCGCACCGAAGATCGTTGCGTCAACTCTGATGCTACTGTTTTTATAGCTATTCACGCTTATTCCATAAGCACTTTATTCGGATTTGATGCTTTTTTAACTCATAGTCGTTCGCACTCGCTCGCCAAGCCGGCCAACAAAAGGCCCCGCAGACATTCACCTGCGGGGCCTTCGTCTTTCCGCTTTCTAGCGGCTTAACTCAGATGTAGCTGTTCAGCAGGTTCTCAATCCGCTCCTGGCGGCCGGAGACGGGCTGCACGTCCACGTTCTGGTCCAGCACGCGTTGGGCCACGGCGTCCAAGCCGAGCTTGCCGGTCAGCACGTCCTGACCGAAGCTGCCTTTCCAGCCGGCGTAGCGGTCTTCGGTCACTTGGGCGAACTTGCCGTCGGTGATCATCTTCTCTGCAATCAGCAGGGCGCGGGCCGAAACGTCCATGCCGCCGATGTGGCCGTGGAAGATGTCCTCAGGGTCGATGCTCTGGCGGCGCACCTTGGCGTCAAAGTTCAGACCGCCGGTGGTGAAGCCGCCGCCCTTCAGGATCAGGTACATCGCCAGTGCGGTTTCGGGAATGTTGTTGGGGAACTGGTCGGTGTCCCAGCCGCACTGCATGTCGCCGCGGTTCATGTCGATGGAACCGAAGATGCCGAGGTCAATCGCCGTGGCAATTTCATGCTCAAAGCTGTGGCCCGACAGGGTGGCGTGGTTGGCTTCGATGTTGACCTTGATTTCCTTTTCCAGGCCGTAGCGGCACAGGAAGCCGTAGACGGTGGCGGTGTCAAAGTCGTACTGGTGCTTGGAGGGTTCGCGGGGCTTGGGTTCGAGCAGGATGGTGCCCTTGAAGCCGATCTTGTGCTTGTACTCCACCACCATGTTCAGGAAGCGGCCCATCTGGTCCAGCTCATGGCCCATGCGGGTGTTGAGCAGGGTCTCGTAGCCTTCGCGGCCGCCCCACAGCACGTAGTTTTCGCCGCCCAGTTTCAGGGTGGCGTCCATGGCTTCTTTCACCTGCAGGGCGCCCATGGCAAAGATTTCGGGGTTGGGATTGGTGGCCGCGCCCGACATGAAGCGGCGGTGGCTAAACAGATTGGCCGTGCCCCACAGCAGCTTCATGCCGGTGGCTTGCTGCTTGGCACCCAGGATGTCGACCATCTCACGCAGGTTGTTCACGCTCTCACGCGGGGTGGCG
>JACCDG010670635.1_pt1 | contig 12534 bp, 14 predicted proteins | sample 7442471 | NCBI WGS metagenome assembly JACCDG01 (sample SAMN15323444, study PRJNA562643) | freshwater metagenome | isolation source: river surface water | place: USA:Blue River Watershed | collected 2017-08-17 | reverse complement strand
CCTCGGAACCTGGATCTGGCCGCGCGGCTCCGGTGCCTGCTGCTGCGGCATGTCGGCCGGCGGTTGTGCCTGAGCACCGGCCTGCACCTGGATCAGGTTCGGGTCCGCTTCCTGCGGTGGCTCGAACGATTGCGGGCGGATGTTCGGATCGCGCTGCGGCGGGGCCTGGACGGGGGCAGGAGCGGCGGGAGCGCCCTGGGCGGCACCTTGGTCGCCACCGAACAAAGCCCGCCTGCGCTCGGCTGCAGCGCGATCCTCTTCAACCTTCTGTCGAGAGGCCTCCATCTGCTGCCGGCGCAGATCGGCGGTCGCGCCCATCACCTCGCGCTGTGCTGCGTTCTGCGTTGCCGTCTCGCCGCGACGGATAGCCAGATCCTCGCGCGTCACGTCGAGCTTCTTTAGATCGATGTCGCGATCCGCGTTCTTCAGCATCATGCCCTGAATCATGGACATGCCGGCCTGCGGCCCGAGCTTGATGGCAAGGTCGAACACGCCGGGCGGAAGCTGCTCGGCCCATGCCGGCTTCTGGCCGCTCGACATCTCCTGCCACATCTGCGCCTGACGGGCCTCGGCCTCCATCTGGCGCTGCTCTTTGAGTTGAGCCATGCGGAGTTGCTGCATGGTCGAGGCGGTCTTGGCGCCTTCTCCCATGCCGTGCGCCCAATTGCCACCGTTCGATGCCGCTCCGTAGGTGGCAGCGCCCATCGTGAACATCGGAGAGGTCATCGCGCGCTCGAGATAGTTGCCGAAGTCGCCGAGTAGACCGCCGGCCATGCGCTGCCCTCCAGGTGCTGCGGGCTGTAGTTGAGGAGACGCATACGCTGGAACATTCGACGGCTGCTGCTCGACGGGTCCGCCAAGCTGCATGTGGCCGGCGTCGGAACCGGGGAGCGGAAAGCGAAACCCATACTGCGGCGCATTCTTGTAGAGCCACGCCTTGGCTTGTGGGTCGGACACGTCCCAATCGATCGCGGTGCCGTGCTGGTGCATGGACTTGCCAACAGGCGCCGCCATGCCGGGAATGCCGGTCTGATACAGGCCTTCGTGGAACGGGATGCGGTTGCGCGCTGCCACCTGCTCGATAGCGCGGCGCTGCGCGTTCTCATCCCGGTATCCAGACAACGGGCGCAGGCTCACACCGTCTAGCGATGCATGCCCGATCAGATTGTCGAGCCCTGCCTTGAAGTCGGTCGAGAGTCCGTCGAGGATGCCCATCAGCCGTTGTAGAGCCCGCTAGACCCGTTGTAGCGCATGCCGGTATCAGGGTTGGTCCAGCCGCCGCTGTTGCTGCTGAACAGACCGCCGGCAGCGCTCAGGCCAGCACCCGCAGCAGGAATGCCGCCGAGCAGGCCAAGCCCCATCTGCCCGATGCCGAGGATCTGCCCGAAGGTGTTTGTGCTTGGCGTGGTCTGGCTGTTGGAGGTCTGCGAGCCGTACTGCTTGGCCATGTTGCCGACGACGCCGTTCTCCCAATTCAGCGCGTTGACCGGGGCCTGCCGAACGGACTGGTCATAGGCGTCCTGGATCTGGCCCGCCTTCAATTGCGCATCGTATGGCGTCAGCGCCGCGTTGGTCAGGTTGCCGATCTGGCCAGCGCCCTGCATGCCGCCGGAGAACAGCGTGTTGCCGGCGCTCTGCATGTTCTGCAGGCCGGTCTGGTAATTGTTGTAGCCGTTCTGGTTATAGATCTGGCCGAGGTTGCGGGTCAGCTCGCCCGTGTGCGCGGCCGAGCCATAGCGGCCCATGCCGGAGAACTGCCGATTGACCGCATCTGCCGTGTTCTGCGCGGTGTACTCGTTGACCTGATCGAGATACGGGTTCGGCCCCATGAACGCGCCGTTGGCGATGTTCGACAGCGTTCCGAGGCCTTGATTGTAGGCGGCCTGCGTTCCGCCGCCGACCGTCTCCAGCGCCTGCTGGCCGTAGTTGGTGCCGTTGGCGAAGTTGTTGATATTGGAAATCGCGCCCTGCGTGCCTGCGCTCTGCGTCGGCGTCCACATCGACATGTCTGAGCCGTAGGACTGCGCCCGGCCAAGGATATCGGTCAGCGCGCCTTGCGCGGGCGCCCACGGCTGCGAGGACTGGACGGTGTTGGTCGTCTGTGGTTTCGACGGCATCAGACGAGATCCCTCTCGAGCAGAACATGCGTCAGCTTGTACGCGGGCAATTTCTTCGCCCATCCTTTCCGCGCCCACATATTGAGGCGCTGGCACCCTTCACGCTTGGCCCAAGTTTCCAGATCGGCGATCAGATGGCCCCAGCCGTCGATATTGGACCCGGTGCAGAAGCGAACTGAGCATTGCTTCTGTCCGGTGTCCGTCAGGTGCAGCTCGGTCCCGAGCGTGGCCTTCAACGCACCGTCCCACACCACCCACAACTGCCATTCGCCGCGCTGGAAGCGCTCGATCATCACCTTGGCGTCGAACTCGCCGTGCGAGCGCTCGGCCACCGAGATCAGGCTTTCGGCCACGATGTGCAGCACGTCGCCGACCATATCTCGCGGCACGAGGCGAAGGGTTGGCGCGGTTCGGACGACAGGCGTGGCGTCGTTCAAGGATTAGCCTCCCAGGACGGCATAGTAAAAGCTGCGATCAGTCTGCGCATTGTTGGCGTGCGTGATGGTCACGGTGCCCTTGGTTACGGCGGCGTACGTGGTGGCTAGCGCGGCGGCAGCGTTGGCGGTCTTCGGCATCAGAAACACGACGGCATTCTCGTTGATCGTGCTCTTGGAGATCGTCGTCGCGGTTGCACTTGGCGTCAGCGTCACCGTGCCGACGTAGTTGCCGCGGCCTTCGATCAACTGGCGTATGGCGATGTCACGGTCTCGTTCTGTGACGCCGGTAATGGGTAGCTGCTGCATCAGCGTTTGCCCCGCTTCTTCGCATCAGGCACCCTAATGCCCTGCATCAGCGTCCACGCCGTTCCAGCCGGAATCTGGAGCTTTGCTCGAAGGTAGTTGCCGGAGACGTGGCATGGGATCTCGCCAGTGTCCTCCATCGCCTCCTGCACGCCGAACGTCACCGTGTCGCCGTCGCGCTCACGGCCATGCACAGCCGCCGTGATAGATGGCGTATCGACGACCGGGACGATCCCGGTCAGGAACGCACGCCCTTCCGCGCTTCCATCAGCCGTGATGAACGTTGCCGCCATTGGCTGGCCCTGCAGGTGGTAGAGCTTGTGATCCGTGCCGAAGATACCGACCAGAGACGCGCCGCCCTTCCAGTACGGGCTGTCGAGCGAGAACGGCAGCGTGTCAAGCGTGCCGAACGAGTTCATCGTGTCGAGCGTGACGCCCGATGAAAGCCACGTCGTCATGGCCTCGACGGAGATGTCAGCGAACGTCGCCTCTTTGAGTGACCAGTCGTAAATCAGCACCCGATCCGGCGTGAGCGTGCCGTTGTCTCGGCTGACGTAGGCGAACATCACGATCGGGTGGACCGGATCGGCGGCAGCCTGCATCACGTATTCGGTGCCGGCGCGAATGTCGTTGATGAACGACTGCCGCCACTTGCCTATGCCGATCGGCTGCGTGGCTCCGCTCGACACTGAGAACTCGTATGGCCCGTCCGACGAGTAGTACCACGCCATATCTCCGACGCGGACCAGCGTGTTCTGCGCTGCGATGCCCTTTCCGCCCTGCACCTCGTCGAACTGGTACACCGCCGTGGAGCCAGGCGTGAAGGTCGCGCGGGTGACGCGCTGCTGCTGGAAGATCCAGGCCTGAGCGCCGCCGAGAATGCCGCGGATCGGGCCGCCTGATGCGGCATCCTGGTAGTCGCAGGACTGCGTGCCAGGCGTCCAGAACGCGGCGTTGTTGAGCCCCGACCAGTGAACCCGCTTCTCGGTGCCGTTGACTGCGCCGAGCCACACCTGATCGCGCACCACGTCGATGAAGCGGGCTTTCGGCGGCGATCCTGCCAGCGCTGCGAAGTTGGTCCCGCTCACCACGTCGATGAACTGCACGTCATCGGTGTAGTTGGTCGCGATGACATAGGTGCCAAACAGCGTGAACCGCCAGCGGTCGCCGAGCGCAGTGGCGTAGGCGCCACCAGAGACCCGCGACACATCAGACCACGTTCCCGTCGAGAGCTTGTAGAGCTTCGTTGCGTCGCCCGAGTACTGCGCCGCGTTGCCGTCGTCCTTCAGCACAACGACTGCGCCCTGACACGCAGCCGTCAGCGCCGTCGTCGCCGCCTGCGGGGCCTTCAGCGGGCCGAACATGCCGCCAGCGATCGGCAGCACGTTGCGGGCCTCCAGTAGAACCTTGGTGTTCACGCCGGCCGTATCGGGTTGGTATGGGCCGAATGGCAACACTACCCTTTGCCTCCGATGACACGGCGCGGCCTGATCTGCATGCGACCTGGATAGCGGGCAGAGCTGGCCGTCTTGTTAAAGCCTGCGACCTGGCTGCGGTAGCGGGCGAGCCAGCCCAACGCCTCGTTTGCCTCCTGCATGAAGGAAAACGCCTCGTACATGCAGGCGTTGAGGTAGACGAGCGGGAATGCGGTCAGCAGATCGTTTGTCGGGTTGTCGATGGAAAGCGCGGAGAACCGCTTCCAGTAGCTGACCTTGATATCGCCGACGTAGGACGGCGCGAGTTTCAGTATCCCGGCCTCAACGGTGTAGAAATCCGGCGTGCTTCCAGACGAAAGCTGCGCCGTGCGCTCCATGAAGAACTTTGGCTCGAGAAAGCTGATGCCCTCCTGGTCGCCGTCGCGCGCAATCTTGCGGAAGTCGGTGGCGCCTTCCGGCAGCGTCGCCGTGCTGTAGCCTGACCCGCTATCGGCGAACGTCAGCGTCGTCTCGCCTTCCATCACCTGCGTGCGCAGCGGCTCGGAATAGAGCGGGTCCTGCTCGCCGCGGCCGGCACCGGAATAGATACGGTCCTCGGCAAACGCGACGAACGTCTCGATGCGGTTGGAGAATACCGAATCCGAGCGGGCCGCGTAGACCTGGATCTCGTTGCGAAGGGTTGTGAAGTCGGTGATTGCCACCTGTCATAGCCTCACGTCGGCGCACATGAAATGCCGATAGTCCGGGTCTTTCAGGCGGCGCTGAATGCGCTCGGCGAACTCGTCGGAGAACACCTTTGTCGGCGGGATGCCGTCCTCGGTCGCCCACTTCAACAGGATCGATGCCGGGATGGAGGCGCACAGCCGCCAGTCGCCGGTCCAGTGCTGCCGCCCGTTGCCGGACTTCAGCGCCTTATTGCGCTCGATGATCGGCTCAACGTCCTCGACCGAGGAGATCGCAAAGCCGCCGTCGTCGGTCTCGTGGAAGTATTCGGTGCGGCCGGTCAGCGGGTCGTAGTCGAAGAACCGCTTGTAGCTCGACACCTGCGGATTGATGCTCATGCGCCGTAAGCCTTCATGATGTCCTCGGCCGACTCGCCCTGAACCCACAAAGCAACCACCTCGTCGCCGTGCTCCTGCGCGAGCGCGCGAAGCTCCGGCGGCATGTCGTCGTAAGAGCGCTGCGCCGCGGCGGCGTTGGCCTTCTGCGCGGCCTGACGGGCTTCCTCGGCCTTGGCCTTGCCGCGCGCCTTGGCGGCAGCGATGCCGGAGCCATCGGCGATCCTCACTTGATCCTTCGCGAGCAGCAGATCGGCCACCCAGCGCGGCACCTCGAAGCCGACATTGACATCCGCGTCCGCCACGTCGACCACCTTCAGGACGGTGCCCTTGATGTGCCGCCCGCCAAGGCCGTCGAACACGTCGTGCTCTGCAATCGTCTCGATGGCGGAGTAGCCAGGGGTTGCCCCCTGGCCTCCTTTCTTCGTCGCCTCTGCCATTAGCTGAGGTCCGCCGCGACGCCGTTGCCGCGCTCCTCACGACAGGCCAGCGTGACCTCCGTTTTGAGCAGGCGGCGCTCGGCGTGGCCGGTGCGCGACAGCGGAACCACCTGGAACGGCTGCAGGAACAGCAATTCCCAGGTGTTCGGCGTGAGCACCAGCGCCGACTGGCCTGGATAGAGGCCGTTGGTCGGGGTGCGGCCCGTGCCAGCACCGAGGAAGCGGTTCGGCACAACCTTGTGATAGCCGAAATCACTTCGGTACACGTCGACCGCGCTGTAGGTCGTGATTCCCTCAGACCGCTTGTTAGCCTGAATGGTGTTCATGTTGGTGGCGATGCCGGTGAACGTGGTGAACGTCTGCTTTTTCGAGCCGGACACCATGATCGTGTCTGGCTCGCCGCCGGAATCCCAGCACTCCTTAATCACCGTATCGATGATCGTCTTGGTAAAGGTGCGGGCGGTGCCGTCCGTCGCCAGCGTGCAAAGGCCGGTGCCGGAGTTGAAGCCGCCGTTGGCACCAGTGGCGCCGCGGTCCACGTTGGTCGTCAGCCAGGCCTCGGCGCCGGCAAGCTGGCCAGCGGTCGAGGTGTTGCCGACAACCGACGAGTAGTTGCCGCAGAACCGCATCTCCATGTCGCGCTTGAGCGCCTTGCCCGACTTCGCGACCTGGTAGTTCAGCTCGTTCTTGCGGCCTGCCGTGTTTACCGCGACAGCCGTATCCGAAACGACCACCGTCTCGGAGAAAAGCTGCACGATGTTCTTCAGGCGATCCGGCTGGCCGAGGCTGGCCGCGGTCGGGGCGTCGTCGCCTTCGATCGTGGCGTTGGTCGGCGACGGGTTGCGCAAGGTGTCACGCAGCCACTCGGGCGTGCGCGTGGTGGCCTTGCCCTTCCGCGCCATCGACGTGAACGGGGTATCAGTCGGCGCGATGTTGAAGATGGTATCCGAAAGCTGCTCGCGGATGCCGATCTGCTGGAAGGTCTGCAGGGTATTGGTGAGGATAGACATTTCCGATGGTCCTTAGAAGTTGAACCCATCGAGCGCGGCTGCCGCGTCCTCGAGGGAGCCGGACTGCTGCAATCTCTGCATGCCGGCGGCTTGGTTTCTGGATTGGGGAGTGCCAGACCTCGCCTGCGCCTTGATCAGTCTCGGCGTCGCCCTCACGACCTTTTTGGCCTGCTCTCGGGTGGCGAGTGATTTGCGATAAGCGAGCGCGTCCTTGAGGATCGCGTAGTCGTACGCCTGGTCGTACCTGTTGAAGCTGTTCTGGTTGAAGCCATACTTCCCGTATAGGGCCAGCGCCTCTCGCGACACGTCGTCTGCCGCCTTTGCGTCTTTGACCTCGGGCCAGATTTCATTGACCACGCGCGAGCGCTCGCGCTGGTGGCGGGCAGCGGTCAGCGCCTGTTGCTCGGCGGCCTGCTGCTCCTGATACTGCTGGATCTGATGGCGCAGCCCCTGCACCTGCTGGGCGCGCTGCTGGGCCTGCGCATACTGGCGCTGGTAGGCGCCGGGGTTGTAGCGCGGGGATTCCTCGTTGATCAGCTCGAGGTCCGGCTGCTCGGGGCGAAGGAAGCGCTCGGCAAGCTGAAGCTCCTGCAGCAGGCTCTGGCGGGCGCGGACGTTCTGGAGCATGACCTGCTCCAACTCCTCCGGCATCGGCTGCACCTGCCGGGCCTTCTCAAGCTCAACCTCGAGCTCCTTGGCGCGCTTCCAGCCCTCGACGACCTCGGACGCTTTGAGGCGGGTCGGCTTGCCGTCGTCGCCGGGGATCTCGAACTCGTCCTCATCGATGGGCTCCAGAACCTCGGCCGGCTCCTCCTCGCCATCGGGCTTCACCTTAGCCTCGGGCGGCTGCTCCTCGCCGTCCTTCGGAACGAAGCGCTGCGTCTTGGGATCGCGCGGCTGAATCGGCGCGACCGGCGAGTTGAGATCGGAGGCCGGCGCATCTTCGAAATCCGGCATGTTGGCGGCTGCCGCCATCAGCGAGCCGTCATTCGAGGTGTCGAAATCGTTAGCCATTTGCGATCTTTTCCAGGGTTGTCGATGACTGACGCCCGGCGGTGGCAATGCTCTGCAGGCGGGCGCGGAATTGCTGCAGGGCGCGGAGTTCAAGGGCTGCGGAGCGGCGCGTGTCGTCGTCGTCCGGGGCGGCGTCGATCATCTTCGCGGTGAGCTTGTTCTTCTCGTCGTCGAAGATCGCCTGCACCTCGTCGCTCAAGAGCACGGCGAGGCGATCGGCGAGCGCGATGCTCACGTGAAGCCGCTCGATCTGAGCGGCCTTGCTTCGGTCTGTCATGTCGTCCTGTGGTTAGGCGTCGAGGCGTCCGCCGGGGCGGAAGCCGCCCTGATTCACATCGGGCTGCGTGGCTTTCAGCGCCATCGCCTGCAATGCAAACTCGCGCTCCTGCTCCATCTTGAGCAGTGCCAGGCGCTCTTCCTGCTCCATGCGGACTGCCGCCATCTGCTCTTCGCTGGCGAGCTTCAGGCGGGCGATCTCCTGCGCACCGTCCTGCTTTACCTTCTCGATCTCGTGCGCCTGAGTGGCTTTCTGGCTCTCGATCTGAAGCTGAATCTGTGCGGCCTGCTGTGCTGCCTGCTGCTTGTGCTGAAGCTCTTGCTGCTGGAGCTGCTGCTTGGCCTGCATCTCAGCCTGCGCCAACTGCATCTTGCCTTGCGCCTCTGCCATCTTCGGGTCTGGCTGACCTTCCGGCGGCTGGTAGCCTTCCGGGATCTCCTTGAAGAACCGCTTGGCAGAGCGGTAGCCCATGGCGTCGGTGATCATGGCCAGCGTATTGCGAAGCTCGTTTACGCCGACAAGGGGATTAGAGAGCCCCATGTTGACTAGGATGTCCTTCTGCACGCCGAGAATGGTCGAGAGCATCGCGACCTTCTTCTCGCGGCTCTCGGCGGCCATCCCGACGTGAATGTTCACCGTCATCTCGTCGGACCAGCGGCGCGGGTCGATGTCAAGGCGCCGGCCGTTGACCTTGATGATGCGGGCGTGGTCCTGGTGGGTCGCAATGACCTTCAGGACCTTGACCATGACCTGTTGAAGGCCGAAGCCAAGCCAGCGGGCAACCTGCTCGATGCGGGCGTTGGCGGCGGACTGCAGCTTGTCGATGCCGCTGGCTGTGTCGTGCTGCTCGGACGGGCGTATGCCCTGCGAGCCGCGGGTGACGCCGGTTGCCTCCTCGCTGCGCTGGTCCCAATACTGGATCGCAGCGAAGGCCTGCGGCGACACGTCTGGCGTCACAAGCTCGGTAATAGCCTGCTTCGGGTCGCCCTTGACCACGATCAAATCGCCGATGTCGTGGTTCAGCAGGCGGTCAATCGTCGTGCCGTTGGTGTCTAGCGCGTTCTCGTTGATCGCGGTACGCGGCATCAGCGAGCGCGACAGGCTGTCGAGCGCGCGGCGCGTCAACTGCGTGCGGATCTCCTGAATATCGATCAGCGTGTCGGCCAGCGAGCGGCCGATCAGGCGATGCGCAACGCGGATCGGGCTCCACACCACGAACTCGCTGTCGTCGACGATATCGTTCTCGAGGATCGTGTTGCCGACGCGCTTGATGCGGCGAAGCTCGACGATGCCATCGCCGTCAAAGTCCAGCCGCACGTACTCTACGCGGACCTCGACCATGCGGCGCTGCACCTCGTTCGAACGCGAGCGGGCCATGCGGCCGGCGTCGGGCTCGTTGGGGAAGCGCGCCATGATGCGCGGATCGTTGGTCGGCTCAAGCTCGGAGCCGGTGGACTGGAAGCCGGGCTCAAGCTCGTGTGCCTTGTCGGGATGATCCTCGATCAACTCGGCCGTGTAATCGTGATAGACCCAAGCGTGATAGGCGGCCTTCTCGATGCTCGGCGCACGGCGCGAGATGCGGAATTCCTCGGGCGGCACGACGTTGATGCAGCAGCGGCCCTTGGTCGGGCGCTTGCGCAGCTTCACCGTGAAGGTCGGCTCGTTGTGGTGCTCGGCCTCGTGCGGCGGCTGCATAGGCTGCTGCCCCGGCATTTGGCCCGGCATCGCCGGACGCATCTGGGGCTGCATCGGGCGCGGCCCCTGCGGCGGCATCATCGGGTTTTGCGGCGGGTAGAAGCCGTCAGCGCTCAATGCCCTTCGCCTTCCATGCTCATGTTCATCTGCGGATCGCCGCTCATGCCGAAGTCGTCCTCGTCGGGACCTTCGCCCTCGGCCTCCTCGTCATACTCGCCGTCGACCGCTATCGAGATGATCTCGTATTCGGGATCGTGCGCGTACTTCATCAACTGCTCTGAGGTCACGCCTTCCATGACCTTCGCAGGCTCTGGCCGCGGGTTGTCCCATCCGACCCGGATGACGCCGATGCGCTGCAAGAGGCCGTCGAACGCGAAGTCGTGAATGATCTCCTCGCCCGCGTTGTCCTTGAAGAAGATGTGGTTGAGGTAGCTCGAGGCATCGACCAGCGTCTTGTCATCGTCGTCGAGCGCCGGGTCATCGCAGGTGATCAACTCGTCAGACGGGGCGAACGTGCGCATCAGGCCCGGCATGATCCAGTTGACGGTGTCCTCGATGTCGTGGGTCACGACCTTGGAGCGGTCCTCGAGCTCATCGCCGAGCGGGCGGGCGTGGTAGCGGTCCAGCGCCGTCGCCTGCGCGGTCGCGATCTCGGCCGTGTAGAACGTGGCTGCATCAAGCTCCTCGTCGCGGAGGATCTTTACGAGCTCGTCCTCGCTCATCGGCGTGGCTTCGGATTCGATAGGTCGGTCGTCTGGTCTCATACCGCCCGTCCGATCTTGGGCCGGCGGACCTCAATCTGGATCGGCACCGTCTTGGCTTCGCGAAGCATCATCACCGCGTATCGTGTTGAACTCATCAAGTCGTCGCGCTCCTTCACCACGAGGCCATCCTTGCGGTGGTAGAGGCGGAATTCCTCAAACCAATCGTTCAAGCCGGCGAACACCTTGAAGCGGTCTGTCTCCATGCGCTCGAGCATATCGACCAATCCCGCCTCGACGCCGTTGCCGCCTTCCTCGTGGGTGGCGCGCTCGGGCAGCATGTTGACGCCGTGCGTGCGGTACTGCTCGGCAAGCTGATCGCCCGAGCCCTTGTCTCGGATCAGGCCGTCGTGCGGCCAGGCGCAGGGTATCCAGTTGCCCCAGGCCTTGATCTGCACCGCATGGATGGCCGGGATTTGCCCGGTGATCCGGTAGCAGTGGGTAACGTAGATGCAATCGGCGTCGGCATCGAAGGCCAGGCGGGATGCCGCAAACGGATGGTCGATACCGAAGTCGACGCCGACGATCTGCTTCCAGTGATGCGGGATCGAGACCGGCTGGCAGGTGATGCGCGATTCCTCGATCGGGAACACACGGCCAGAGCCCATCGTCGGGATGCCCTTCGCGCGTGCTTCTCGCTCGTGAGCCGGATAGCTCGCGATGATCTGCGCCTTTTCGGCTGCGCTGTAGTGCTCCACGTCGTCGATAGTCATCGACGTGACGAAGCGGCTCATTGAGAAATAATTACCCCGTTTCGATGCGTGTCAGAAAGTGCCAGCCCGGAGATTTTGGAGACCAGCTAGATTTCTATTTCTCGCAAAGCAGGAATAGCGAAACTACTTCGCTCATGCCCAGCAGCGGCGTGAAGGTGATCATCGTGAACTGGCCGCGTTGGCCCCTGTTCGTGCGCGTCAGGCCCTCGGTGTAGATATCCAAGGGCGGCTCCTCGTCGAACCAAACACCGTCGAGCGTCGGGCCTTGCCACTTCTCGCGGCCCTTCTCGTAGCTCTTGAAGCTCAGAATGCTGTCGCCCGGCTGAACATCACCGCCGCCGCCCCAGCGGATAATCACGCTATCCAGCGAATTGGCGATGCCGAGCGCCCGAGTCGTCTCGGTCAGGCAGTCCTTCGGGATCATTCCCGTGCCCCACTGCGCTTCCAGGGCCGGCGGGCCAACAAGGATGCGCTGCGGGTTGTCTCTCGTGCTCTCGCCGGTCACGCCGGAAGCCCACATCGTCACGGGCTTGTCGAACGTCGCGCCTTTCCACCAGTCAGGATAGCGGCCTGTCAGGTGCATGGCCCATTCGGCGCCGCCGGCAATCGTCTTGCCAAGCTGGTTGCCGGCCATGAACAGGCGCTCTGAATGCGTGGCGCCTGCCGCGTGGAAGTCCTTCTGCTTAGTGTACGGGGAGTACTCGCGGAGCCGGTTCTGCGCCTTCCGGCGGGCCTGCTCGGCCTGCACCAAGCGCAGGAGCAACGGTATCTGCGAGGGTTCGAAGGGAAGCGAAGATTGCTGCAAGCTCATCGTCACTCATCTCACCAAGAGCGTTGGTGTTGACGTTGAGTTCTTTCGGCAGAATGGATGCGATCACCTTGAGGTACTGGTCTGGCTTCTCGATGCGGACAGTCTCAATGACCTTCTCGCCGTGCTCCTCGAAGTCGGATTGCAGGGCCTGAATGAAGGCCTCGCCGAGCTTGTTGCGGGAGCCTTTCGGGCGTCCGCGCGGATTGGCGCGCTGGCCTGGCTGGAAGAGCCACGGCTTCGACTGTTTCTCATCATTTGAAACTGATGTGTCTACACTGCTGTCTTCGCTCATTGTGATGCTGTGCAACGTTTCCGAATGTTACCGCGTTGAGCGGTGATGGACCGGGATGCTGAAGCCCTGCTGCGATCCGTTGAGGACTGGCAGGAAGCTCGAGAAGTGCTGACCGAGATGATGGGTCTGGCGGAAGAGTTCGCCCGTCTTGCCGGGGTGGTTTGCGAGAT
>JACCDG012036686.1_pt1 | contig 12536 bp, 23 predicted proteins | sample 7442471 | NCBI WGS metagenome assembly JACCDG01 (sample SAMN15323444, study PRJNA562643) | freshwater metagenome | isolation source: river surface water | place: USA:Blue River Watershed | collected 2017-08-17 | reverse complement strand
TACCGCGATGGTACGGAAAGGCGTGAGTAGATTCGCTCCCGAAAGCGCCACGAAGTCCTAGGATTCGCTCCCCTAGGCAACGGCTGAACCGATTCGCTCCCGGGTAGGCCACGAAGCCCTGCACTAAACCGCAGGGCTTCACCTTTTGTGGGCACTAAAAAGCCCTGCAAGCGCAGATCAACTCGCCCTAGTACCCAAGCCAGCCCATGACCCGAAAGCCCGTTGTAGGGCGTTTAAATGCGTCTTTTCCAGGTTGACATCATGGGTATTTTGGTGCTATACTATAGGCATAGTAAAGGAGCGAGCGATGCAATACACACTGATTACCAAGAGCGGCAAGGTGTATACTTTCTATGTACAGGCCCTGGCAGAGACCTATCAGAAGGCCTACGGCGGCACACTGATCCAAGCAGACATTTTGGTTGACAAGGTTGCCCAAAAGGCAGTATAATAGACTCATAGTAAGGAGCAAACTATGAAGTGGTCAAAGAAGGAAGAAGCCAAGTGGGCCAAGAAGCGTATGGACAAGAGCACTGGCCATAGCGTCAACAATGAAGAAGACGCGGCTTGGGAGCGCCTGAAGAAGAAGTTGGAAAACGACCAAGAGATGATGCGGGCGTTCAAGCGTTTGAAGAACCGATAACCATTCGGTTGACAGGGTTATCATTTGGTGCTATACTATAGGTATAGTGATAGATAAGGAGCGAACAATGATGCTAGTGATTGCAACTCAAGACTACGAGAACTATGCCGCCCACGGTGGTTTCAATGGCGAGTTCTACTGGAAAGCCAAGGGCGGTAGCGAATACAAGATTACCAACCTGCCCAAGGACTTCGATGTTGAAGCAGTCCTGGACATGGTTCGCGGTGAGATTGAGCGTGATGATGAATACTTCCAAACTCAGGTCATTGGCTTCGCAGTTAAGCCTGACAACTACCTCAGCGAGTTTGAGAAGAGTCAGTTGGAGTATGAAGGCTTCATCCAGTTCAAAGAGCCGGAGATTGACTATGCGGACATCAACAGCCGCTACGAAGATCCCCGGGCCTATGCAGAGGAATCTGCAGATGCAGACGCTGTATATTACGGCGCCTAATTTCAACAGCAAAGGAGCGAAACTATGCCAAATTGGTGCAACAACCGCGTGGTAATCAGCCACGAAGATACAGCGAAACTCGAAGCCCTTGTGGCGGCCGTAAAAGAGGGCAAGTTCTGTAACCATGTGATCCCAGTGCCCGAGGATCTACAGATCGTAGCAGGCTCTGTGAGCGATCCTGTGGAGCAGGCAGAACTCGAGCGTAAGACTGCTGAGAACCTAAAGAAGTATGGTGCTGGCAACTGGTATGACTTCTGCGTGAGTCGCTGGGGCACCAAGTGGGATGTCGATGCCTACGAGACCGATATAAAAATTGAGAACAACACCATTGAGTTCGGCTTTGATTCGGCCTGGGCTCCTCCTGTGGGTATCTACGAGGCACTGGTAGAGGACGGCTTCGAAGTAGAGGCCACTTACTATGAGCCTGGAATGGCCTTTGTGGGTCGTTGGTATATGGGCGAGGACGAGTGCATTGAGTTCAGCGGAGAGACCTCTGAAACCGTGCGTGATGTCATTGGTGAGGAACTGGATGACGAGTATGGTATCTCAGAGTCCATGCGTGAATATGAGGACGAGGACAAAGACGAAGTGACCCTCTGGTATGAGGATGGCGTCGAGTCTAAGGGTCTAGAACCCCACAAGTAATACCTTAGTAATACCCGTTCACTTTGGACGGGTATTCTTCTTTTGGTTGACATTTTGGTTAGGGTGCAGTACAATACACACATGAACAAAACAAATGAAACAATTCAGTGGGCAGGAACAGCGTTTATCCTCGCCATGTATGTGCTAATGAACTTTTTTAAGGACCTGAACCTGCACCCTGTTGCAGGATTACTCGGCGGACTTTGCTATCTAGTATGGACTATCCGTGTTGCAAATAAGCCACAGATGCTGGTTAACATTGTAGCAATAGCCGTATGCGCCGGCGGGATATATAAAGCATTTGGTTGACAGCCAGGCAGTTTGGCGATATAATATACACATACTGAAACAAACAGGAGCGAAAGATGAAAGAACTGTTCAAAGTGAAATTGGGAATGATTGCAGTAATCACAGGCATTGTGGGTGCAGGATTTGGTGTTGGCGGCGTTGAAAACAGCGTTGACAATGTCCAATTGTTTCAGAGCATTGGCGTGGCAGTGACCAGCCTGCTACTGATGCAGATTGGCGTTTGGATGATCAAAGACGAAATTTGATTTACCAAAACGTCAAAAAAACGGTTGACACCAAACCAAACTGGTGTTATACTATTGAAACTGTGAAGGGTTTCACAGTACTTTAAGGCAACTTTTGAAAGGCAATTAATTATGGCAACTGATAAAACTTTTACCGTCGCTGGTGTTTCTACACTGAATGGCGACTGCAAAATCCGCTTCGCTAACGATGTGATGCGAGTTAAGAATCTCGCAAAGAGCGGTCACGAAGACATTCGTCTCGTGGAACTCCCTGAAGCAATGCTCAAGACTGATGCGGCCAAGTTCATCGCCGCACTGCCTGAGTTCGAGGACGCTGTTGCGCAAGAAGCCATTATGGCTTACCTCGAGAAGCACGACAAGCAGCCTAAGGCTAAGGTCGAAGTCAAGAAGGCTGTGAAGAAGGCTGTTGAGAAGAAGCCCGCAAAGGCTCCTGCAAAGGCCAAAGTTGCGGCTCCTGTAGACGCCGAAGACGCCCCTTTCTAAGGTAGGCATCCAAGGGTCTTGACAACAGGGCCCTTTGGTGTTATACTTTGACACAGTAATTAGGAGCAAACATGAAAGTTTTTCTTTGGACACTGTTGATTGTCGCACTGGTAGTCGCTGGTCCTATCCTGACTATTTGGGCCACCAATACTCTGTTCCCAGCACTGGCCATTCCCTACACCATTGAGACCTGGTTCGCAGTTGTGGTCTTGGGTGCATTCGTTCGTTCTAACATCAAGGTGAGCAAATGAGTCATATCGTCGCGTTCGTAGCAGGTATCGTAGTAGCCACTGTGGGCTTCACTGGTGTTGCACAAATCGCTGACACGGGCGTCCAAAAGGTGCAGACCATCACCCGCGAAGCCACTAAGTAATCTACACTGGGCCTATGGCTTAATTGGTTAAAGCAGTGGACTCATAATCCATTGATTGCAGGTTCGAGTCCTGCTGGGCCCACCATTTTTCGGTTGACACAACGGCGTTTTGGTGCTATACTATAGACATAGTAAAGGAGCGGATATGAAACTCAAAGCACTGAAAAACGATTTCGAACGCTGTGGTATCAAACCCAACATCATTCAAGTCAACTTCGCAGATTGGAAGGACCTGCCTAAGAAGCATGGTCTCTACAGTATTTGGCAGGGTGATCAGTGCATCTATGTAGGCCAGGCTGGCGGCAAAGAAGGTTTCAAAGGACGATTCCTGCATCATTGGAACAAAGCCTATGGCATCGAATACAGTTCAACATCACATGGCAAGGGATGGGTCGCTGGACGCCTGACAGAGTCTTGGGCACCAGATGGTTGGATCGTAGAGTATTTCTGTTGCGAAAAAGCCACACATCGTACCTACTTGGAGGGTGCTATGATGTTGGAATTTGACCCTCTCTGCAACGATGAAACCTACGAAGATCGGTTGACAGCCTGACGTTTTGGCGATATAATATACACATAGCGTAAACAAACAGGAGCGAAAAATGACAATATTTCAAAAACTATTTTGGTTCTTTGTAGCCTCTTTTGTTCTTGTTATGGTGTTGCCTGAGCCTGATGTTAGTACTCGGACCCAAGAACCAGTCAAATACGGTAAAGAGGAACAGTGTAAAACCAGCAAATGGTATGTTCGCTATTGGACATATGACGGGAAGCCAATAGCAAAAGACACTGTTCAATGTTTTAACGATCTTGTGATCCGTACTGAAAATCTGTAATTTTAGTTGACACGAGTGCCCAAAATGTGTATAATAAACACATAGACAGCAACAAACAGGAGCGAACATGAAAGAACTTGAAACTAAAGAAGCAGGCGTGTATTCTTTTGCGGCAGTTATGGATGCCCAACGCAGGAATACAAACAACAAGAGCCTCTACACAGACAAGCAGATTCGCCAAGCCCTTACAGTGCGTGATTTGCTGGACACAGTGTTCGCATACAAAAGCCTCTACATTAACTATCGCAAGAACTTTATCGCAGTTAAAGCAGAGCAAGCCCGTCCCAAAGACCCTACTTACAAACAGGCTATTCAGTGCTTTGAAGCCAATGGCTACACTGTTGCAATGACGCCACAGGGCATTATTGTGCGACTTGACAAGACAACAGTTTGAGTGCATAATATACACATAGCGTAAACAAATAGGAGCGAACAATGAAATTTACCAAAAACGGCAACATCAACGGTACACACCTCCAGGGCTACATTCCTGCATACCTGCATCAACTCATCGAAGTGTTTGGCGAGCCCGAAGCAGGCGGCGACAAAACTACTGCTGAATGGTGCCTGACTTTCGAGGACGGTACAGTGGCCACAATCTACGACTGGAAGGAGTATGACACTCCCACAGGGCTCTATCGTTGGCACATTGGCGGACACAGCCCAGCGGCTGTATGGGCAGTGATTGATGCATTTGAGTCGGCAAAAACGGCTTGACAACCAAACCAAAACATCGTATAATAGACACATAGACAAACAAATAAGGAAGCGAAAATGACATTGAAACAAAGAGCAGTAGTCCAAACCTTGGGTATCCTGGCAGTGATTCTCGGAGCCAGCCTGGGCGTTACCTTCGTCCTCAACTACCTCACCGCAGGACAAATCATCAACGGCTTGGCATTCGCCAGCATTGCACTCCTCATCTATAGCATGTACGGAGTGATCCTGAGCCGCTTGGAGTACGAAGCAAAGTTGAAAGAAATGGTTGACAAGCGTTGATTTTGGCAGTATAATTAAGACTTACAAACACACATAGGAGCGAAACTATGCAATACACTGTACAGCAAATCAAGGACATCGTAGCAGAAGCCACCCAGGCTGCAACCGAAGCGGCTACCCTGTACTTCCAAACCAAACTCAACGGCCGTGACCAGTTCGCATGTGGCTTTGCTTGGGTTAACATCCATGGCATCAAGGGCAACACCAAGTTGGGTCGCGCTATGAAGGCGGCAGGCATCCGCCAGGATTACACCCGAGCCTTCCAACTGTGGAACCCAAGTGGCCTGCCCGTGCAGAACATCGACTGCAAGGAAGTGGGTGCAGAAGCCTGCGCCCGAGTGCTCCAAAAGTATGGCTTCCAAGCCTACGCTGGCTCACGTCTAGATTGACAACAAGCCCCTAAGGGCTTATAATATACACTTCACAAACAAACAATAGGAGAGCGAATGAACAAACTTGCTACAGCACCCAAGGGCTATCGTGTTATCAGTCTCGAGCAGGAAAGCCCAGCCCAAAGCAAAGAAACAGATGCAGAAATCATTGAGCGTCTGCGTGAACGTTTTGAAATCCTAGACGACATGACCCGTGCAGTTAAGAAGGGTGCTGTTCGTGCTATGATTGTAAGTGGTGCTCCAGGCGTGGGTAAATCCTTTGGTGTTGAGAAGGTACTCAGCAAGCATGGTGTCATGGCTGATATCGCCGGCGATGAGAAACTCAAGAAGTACGAGATTGTCAAGGGTGCAATGTCAGCCATTGGCTTGTACAGCAAACTCTACGAGTACAGCGGTGAGAAGAACATCCTAGTGTTCGATGACTGTGACAGCGTTCTGCTTGATGACTTGAGTTTGAACATTCTCAAGGCTGCTTTGGACACATCAAAGAAGCGTACCATCCATTGGAACACTGACAGCCGTTTGCTCCGTTCAGAAGGTGTGCCCAACTCCTTTGAGTTCAAAGGTGGTGCAATCTTTATCACAAACATCAACTTCCAAAACATCAAGAGCAAGAAGTTGCAGGATCACTTGATGGCTCTAGAGTCTCGTTGCCATTACATTGATTTGACTATCCATTCAGAACGTGAGAAGATGTTGCGCATCCGACAGATTGTTGCGGATGGTATGCTGGAGGAGTATGACTTCACAGCAGAAGAGCAAGCAGAGTTGATTGAGTTCATTGACGAGCATAAGCGGCGTTTGCGTGAACTTAGCCTGCGTACAGTACTAAAGACTGCGGACTTGATGCGTAGTTTCCCACAGGGTAAGTGGAAGCGTGTGGCTCAGATTAGCCTTATGAAGTAACAGATATTCGCTCCGGGGCGTAGTCCCCGTTTTAGATCCTAAAGGAGAAATCTTTTAGGATTTTTTTTTTGGTCGGTCGGTGATGAAGAAAAATTTTTTCTGAGAGGTGGGGAGACTTATATTTTACAACTGTTGTAAAAACGCAACAGTGCTAACACCACCGATGTAGAATCACCAGGGGTCGAGAAAAATACCCTATATATTAAATTTTTGCACAGCAGGTTTTTACGTCAAAAAAATTTGAAAATTTTGGCCGCAGTTCCCCGCCACAGTTAAATACCCGTATGAGAGATCCAGAACAATACATATATCACAATGGGCAAACCTACGTTTACAGCCCCAACGACAACAGTTATTACCCTGCGCCCACAGACGCCGAATACCGTGCGCAACTAGCAGTTATATGGGTCAGTGCTGTAATAGGCGCCATTGGCATCATGTTATTACTGTGCTATAAATACTTGTAAGGAGCGTACTATGCCAAAATACCTAGTAAAAGTACTAAACGTATCAGACGCCAACAGCAAAGAACCCTTTGTCATAGGCAACGAACAGCAGGAAATATGCATTGCAGAAGATCCAGAAACCGTGGAAAGGATCATACGCAAAGACATCAGTCTAACAGCAGATCCCAATGACTATTCTTGGACCATTACACAAATAGACTAAAAACCACCTGGGCTGGACTTTAAGTACTGCCCAAATTTTTTTTGCGCTAGAAAAATTTGTTTTATACATATACTCAAGGAGCACACTATGTCAGATCACAAAGAACAACAGGGTTTACAAGTAGAAGACTTGGACACAATGGATCTAAGCAAGTTAGATGAAGACACCCAAATAGACGTTGTGCTCACGCTATTAGAACAGTACACTTCCGCACTGGAACAACGTGGAATTCCAATAGAAGTCATTGACAGTGGCTTATTCAGCATATTCGTGGGTAGACTAGCAGAACGTGGCGACAAGGAGTCATTTGAAGCCTACGTAGAAGAAGCCATGGAAGAACCATGGGATAACGTTACCCTACACTGATGTTACGGTTTACAGCCTATTTGCTTCGTTATGAAGGCGATCCTGCTTGGTACTGTACAGTAGAAGCACTGTATCGTGAACGCTTGGCAGATTGGCTTGCTAGTAAGGGTTTCGCATTCCGTCAGGACTGTGATGAGTTTACCGTAGACGAACGTACATGGACTGCTATACAGTTGTGGGCTCCTGTGCCTGAACTTGAACTCGAGTGCGAATAAACTGGGTAGATAATAGGGTGCAAAATTTGCGCTGTGCGCTTCGCGGCTTCGCCGCCGAGGACTCTGGATCCCCTACATCAACACGTCGCTGCCAAATCCTGGGTTAAGGGTGTTACTGCCGGGTTTGACTTTCTGAAACTGCCAGCCGTGCTGATTACAGAAGATATTGCCCAAATGCTGTACTTCGCTGTGAGTGCGGCCTTCGTGTATCAGTGATTCCAAATAACGCTGTACCTGCTGAACTCTGTGGCGTGTGTGATCTCTAAGTTGCCAACCAAACCATGGGTAAATCTTGGTTTCTACCCAATTCAGCCACCACTGCGGATCTGGGTGTCCATCCCTGCTTTGTCCATTAAAAGGCTGGGCGTTGCTGGGCACTACATCTATTTTTTTGGTGTGACGATGCCACCAATCTGTGATGCGTGTGTCGTCAGTGACTGCACTGATTGGGCCGTCATAGGCCTGCATTTTCATTTGATATTTGAGTCTGTCGCCCAACAACAGTTCTGTGGTTATGCGGCTGTGTGCTGTGTTGATGACGTCATTGTTCCAGTCCCAATACTTTTTTACAAATTCGCCACGATAGGTAGGACTGTTTAGCACACTGCCTTCGGCGATCCAGCGATCCTTTTTGAAGCGGTCTTCGCGATTGATGCCTGACCACTGTATCATTACCCAGTCGCCTTCTTCAAAACCTCTGGTGTGTCTATACAGGGCTCTACGGGCAATCTGCTGATTTCCTCCGCCGCCCACAGCCCAATTTTCGTATTCTACTTCACGATCCAAGGCAATGATATCTGCCCAAGTGGGCCAACTATAATCTGTAAAACTACAGCCAAACGTAATCAGTCGCTTCATTTAGATATCGGATTCTTCGTTGAGATTATTCAAGAACTGACGCAGTCTTGTGCTGTCAGTCTTTGCCGCAATCTTGGGCACAGCCACGCCCTGTGTGGGATCTGTGATCACTTCGCCAGTGTCAGGATCTGTGGTGGTTGCTGTTTGAGGTTGTGCGCCTTGACGCTTGATTGTGTCAAGAATTGCTGAACTCTTGGGACGGTATTCATCGCCCTGTCCATCCAAACCAGGATCAGTGATACGCAGTGTGTCAATGTCAAAGTCCAGGTCAATCTTCATACCAACACCGCTTGAACTACGAGTTTTCATCAACTGAATCTGATACTTGCCACGCTCACGCATAGCACGGCTTGTAAAGATACCAAACACGTTGTCTGCTGTCTGAATCTTACTCAAGCCGCCCGAGATGTGACTGTGATCAAATTCAACTTCTTCCACAGCACCACGGTTCAACTGTGCCGCAGTAACGAACACACATTGTTTTTCCATGGCCAAGTTACGCAATTCTTCTGACACATACTTGTCTTTGACGAACAAGTTTTCCGCTGAAATCTTCTTTGAAATAGGCAACAACAAGTCCATGTAGTCAACTAACAATACGTCGACTTTACGATCCATTTTAATTTCGTACTCTTTCAAATAAGCACGAATGTCGTTGGCTGTCTTACCACTGGGCATGTACTTGATCTGTAGTGCGCCAGCCTTTTTGCCAATCATCTTAACCTTCATTTCAACACCGTCGAGATCTTTAAAAATCTCTTTAGTGCTGATACCAGTGGTCATACTATCGATACGCATACCCACCAAATGCTCACTGAGTTCCAGTGTTAGATACACAACGTTCATGCCCAGCAATGCCCAGTTAACACCCAAGTTAGCCAAGAACAAACTTTTACCTGCACCAGATCCACCAGCAAAGATATTGAGTTCGCCTCTGTTCATACCGCCGAACAATCTCTTGTCCACAGTATCCCAACCAGTCTTGACCTGTCCGTTTTTATCTTTGAGTCCTAGTAGTCGACCTTTGGGATCTGCCCAGTAGTCAGTGCCTAGATCTTTCTGCAAGCCCACTTGAACTGCCTGCTTGATCATGTCTTCTACTGGACCATAGTTACCTTCTTCCAACAAGTCTGCTGACTTTAGAATAGCACGTTCAAGTCCTTTATGACGTGTGAATGTTTCAAACTCTGTGAGCAGCCAATCATAGTGCTCGTCCTTGAGTGTTCCTGGATTGTTCAAGTCAGTTTTAGTTGCTGCCTTGACCATTTCATAGGTGGGCAGTGCATTGTGTTCACTGACATAGTTTGTGGTAAACTCTGCGGCATCCTGCAAGCGTTTGTCGAACAATGTGGGATCTAAAATGCTCTGACAGCGCACAAATGTACCTGCATCACTGAGCATCATTTCTAGATAAAGTTTCTGGATATCGTATCCGTAGTCTGTGTTTTGTCTTGTGGCCATATACTAGTATTATATACTAAAGGGTTATAAAAATCAACGGAATATTGGAATTCCATACTTTGTTTCCCACCGATCTGCATCTAGGTGAGTGTTTACAATTGGTTCGCCTTTGATGTTAAGGCTTGTGTTAACTAACATCGGACAACCAGTTCGTTCATACCATTCTGTGAGTAATGCATGAAACTCTGGATTGTCTTCCTTGGTTACAGTTTGTACTCGACTTGTTCCGTCCATGTGTACAATAGCAGGATACAAGTCGGGACGTTTACACTTGACTGCAAACTGCATATATGGAGTCAAGTTAGTGGGCATGTCGAAAATATCTCTGGCATGTTCGGCCAATACTGCTGGCGCAAATGGACGGAAGTCTTCGCGCTTTTTGATAGCATTGAGTCTGTCTTTTACATCTGGACCGCGTGGATCTGCAATCAAACTGCGATTGCCCAGGGCTCTTGGACCATACTCAGCACGACCTCTAGCCAATCCGCAAATCTTATTTTCTAATAGGTAATCGACAATATTTTTATTGGCTGTATGATATCCCATGTCGTAGCCTAGATAAGGGCCTGGCCAATAGATATGTTTGCGTTTGTCTGCTAGAACAGCACCAACTGCACTGCCAGCATCACCTGGGTTAGGCATGATCCAAACATCTTTGAAATATGTGTAGGCATCAACGTTGGCCACACAGTTCAATGCACAGCCGCCCATTAGCACAAGATTTGTACATCCAGGATTTAATCTAAATGCATCTTGCAAAATTTTATGAAAGATTAATTCGTAGACATGTTGTGTGCCTGCGGCAATGTCATAGCGATCCCAATCTGCAATCAAATCTGGGCGCCAATCTTTACAACCTCTGTGTAAGTTTTGTTTGAATCTTAGGCCGCATTCGCTGGGATGATAAAAATCTACAAAATCTGCGATGATGTCTCCGCTGAGTCGCAAAGGATCACCCAGTGCGGCCATGCCCATGAGAATATATTCTTCTTCATTGGCTTTTAATCCAATCCTGTCAGTCATAGCACTGTACCATAGTCCTACGCTGTCAGGATAATTTTGACTCCACAACTTTTTAAGTTTGTCGCCTTTGCCCTGCCAAATACTGATAGTTTCAAATTCACCAATACTGTCGATTACTACCACTGTGGCATCTTCAAAAAGACTTGTGTAGTAGCCAGCAGCCGCATGACTTTCGTGATGCCACTTGTAGGTAATGGGCGCACGAATATTAAATTTGCGGAGATAGTCTTTGACATTGTTTTCGTGGAACTTCCAACCTTGTCCTGCAAATAACTGTCTAAAAGACTTGGCCCAAGGATTTTCGTACCATACGACACGATCTGGTTCGCCATATTTTGCTTTTAGTTCATTGACCATCACGAGATCAAGATCGCCGTCATTTTTTACACGACTGTATCTTTCACTGTGGCTTGCGTACACTAAGTAGTCATCGGCAAAAACAGCAATGGCCGCATCATGGCTGTTAGCACTTATTCCCCATGTAATCATTTGTAGATAAAAGGATCCCGTTTACGTAACTCTTCTAATCTTTTTTTCAGTCTACGCTGTCTGCGTCTTTCCAAAAACCAATTCATCATTCTTTTGAGGAAACCCATTGCTTCATCCTTAATTTAACTTTTAATTCGTTCGTTTCAATACCGTCTACGATACTTTTGATAGTCCATAGTCTACCATATTTACGCACAGCATCGTTACTGTCTTTGATATCTTGGTGCCAATCTGGCAAACTGACCTTCCATTTTAAATTCAATGCTTGTTCAATAGTGCGAAGACCGTCTTGGTCTCTATCTGGCACCAGCACAGGCATCATGCCTAATCGATTAATCAACATTGCCTGTTTGTCCATGATATCTGCTCCAAGAATGGCAACACCATTAACACTTAACGCATCCATAGGACCTTCTACTACAACAACATAGCGATGGTCACCGGCCCAGTCTATAGGTCGTTGATTGTCTAGATTAAACACATAGCCAGGAGTCTGGTCGCTGATATATTTAGGTTTACCTTCTATGACTTTACGTGCAGTATTGCCTACAATCCTGCCTTCATATCTAAAAGGAATGATAACTCTCTCAGCAAGTCCAGCCAATGGTGTCCAATAAAAATCATCTAGTGGATTAAATCCTCTAGCAACAATATAATCGACTACTGTATCAAAGGTTGCTCGTAGTCTTGGATCAAACTGATCTAAATGATTGATCCATTCTTCTATGGGCATTGCGCCTTCAGGCAAGGGCTTGTCATCAAACTTAGGTAATGTAATTTGTTCAAGGAACTCTGTGTCTTTTTGAATACGCAGAGCGTCCAATGTTAGTTTGTTAATAATATCATCAGGAGTGCCAAACCAACTTAATAGTTGACGCATCTTTCTAGTAAGATGTCTGCCATTTACATAACTGGCTTTGAATCCACAGTTAAAGCAATGATAACTGCAACCTTCTGCATTTCGAATTATACCTCCGCGGGCACGAGTATCCGGAGTGTTACCGTTGTGAGAACAGCACACCGCGTTGAACTTTGTCCAACCACTAGGTGTTTGTTTTCGTTTTGCCGGAAGGTACGAATAGATTGCGTCTACAATATCCATGTAGACATTTTAGTTTCTTATTGTGATTTTGTCAATAGAACTGGCAGAATTAGTAGTACTTGCCTGTACAT
>JACCDG010362590.1_pt1 | contig 12537 bp, 12 predicted proteins | sample 7442471 | NCBI WGS metagenome assembly JACCDG01 (sample SAMN15323444, study PRJNA562643) | freshwater metagenome | isolation source: river surface water | place: USA:Blue River Watershed | collected 2017-08-17 | reverse complement strand
TGCTCAAAGAAAGCGGTTTATCTGTTACTGCATAGTAGATGCAGTGATGTTCGTCGCGGGATACAGAGTGTCAAAAACACGATTGTTACATACACATTCTCTTACACACGGAATTTCGGAGTGCGTAAGTGATTGATGGCCAATGGGATTGCATTAGTCCTGTCTTCTCATAATCCCTTGGTCCTTGGTTCGAATCCAAGCGGGCCCAGTCTTAAAAATCAATGAGTTAGGTTTTCATTGATTCGGGCTTTTTACGCCAGCGGTGAAGCAATCCCCTGAAGTAAGTTCGAATCCATCAAGAATCAATCACTTACGATCGCGGATTGCTTACACACCGCTTACACACTTGCGACGTTCTAGACCCTGTAATCGTCAGTGACGTAATTCTCGATTTCGTAGCACAATCTCTCGTCTGATTTCGTCATAAGTCAGTTGGTACTTATGTATCGAAGCCTCTATAAACTTCGATCATGGGACGAAGTAACTCACAATTAATCATCGTCCTAATTACGCTCAAGACTTAATTGACTATCAAACGGAGTCCGTAAGGTTTATGGCTGCCGTTGTAGGATGGCCTCATGGGCCGTCTTTCGACTTGGGCAAAAGCACTAAAGCGCGATGTCATGACGCTTTGGTTTGCTTTGCGTCATCCGCAAACACCATGGTACGTCCGCGGTTTCGCCGGGGTCCTCACGGCGTATGCGCTAAGTCCCATCGACTTGATTCCAGACTTCATCCCAATTTTGGGGTATCTGGATGATCTGATCATTGTTCCTGCAGGGGTATGGCTGCTGCTTCGGATGGTCCCGAACCAGGTATTGATTGATAGCAGAGCGCAGGCGGATCAGTGGTTTCTTCAAGGCAGGGAAAAGCCCGTGAGTTTGTTGGGGTTTGCCATCGTCTTGACCGTTTGGTGCGCTGTGGCTTGGGCTATCTACCTCATGATGTTGAACTGACGATAAACGAGATTGTGCTGCAAGCACTTAATCGCCTGAGTTCTTACAAGCTCGCCGAAGCGTCGCGTGAGGCTCGCGTAGAATTCTTGAAAAATTCGCCGGCGACGAGCCAAAGCGAGAAATAGAAGATTGTGAATACGGGCAGCAACGCCCAGTCGAGTGCAGCCGCAACGAGAAAAATGCCAAGCTGTGCAGCGGCCATCACCCGCATCGTCCAGGCAAGTCCCCGCGCGTCAAATTTTGTGACCAACGCGCCTACGACTCCGATCAGGAGAAGCCCATAGAACATCAAGTTCTGCGGGTTATCTTCATTGCCAATAATTCCGACTGCGAGATTCGCCCAAACCATCAAAAACCCGCCAATCACGCTCATGATCGCGGCCAGGCGATATGTCCATCGACTCGAGAGCCGCATGGCAAGTTCGACGCCAATGCAAACAATACTGAGCATCACGCCGAAGACAACGAAGTCAAAAGCTGTCCAATCTCCTTGTCCTGTAAAGCGCATCAGGAGCCACGGTGTAGCAAGCGCGAGTAAAGCGCCGCTCCATAGCGGGATACGCCAACGTGGGATCAGTAACGTCGATAATAGTTGCATGAGTGAGAGTCTAGCCCGCTGATACCAACAGCGAACGGCGAAATGTCGTTAAATTTCCTTCATGCGCCGGAGTGTCAACACCTCAACTTATCCGGTTAGGTCGACTTTTCGTACCAGCCCTTTGATCGATTTACCACATACACTACTGCAAGCATCAGTGGCACTTCGATTAGTACGCCGACAACCGTGGCGAGCGCGGCCCCCGACTGGAGCCCAAACAGGCTGATGGCCGTGGCGACAGCGAGTTCGAAGAAATTGCTCGCACCGATCAGAGCGGAAGGGCAGGCGATATCGTGGGATTCCCCGAACTTCCGATTCAACCAATAGGCGAGAGAGGAGTTGAGTACCACCTGAAGAAGGATGGGAACGGCTAGGAGGGCGATTACGATAGGCTGAGCAAGGATCGCTTCCCCCTGAAAGGCGAAGAGGAGGATGAGCGTTGCGAGCAGCGCTGAAATCGAGAGCGGCCCGAGCCACTCTAGTGTTCGCTCGAGATTCGAGCGCTTGATTGCTGTACGACGCCAGATCTGGGCAATCGCTACGGGGACCACGATATAGAGCGTGACGGATGTTAATAGGGTATTCCATGGAACGGTGATCGCAGACAGACCCAGCAGTAGCCCAACGATCGGCGCAAAGGCGAAGATCATAATCGCATCGTTGAGGGCCACCTGGCTCAATGTGAAAAGCGGATTCCCATTCGTCAGTCGACTCCAGACGAAGACCATCGCGGTACAGGGCGCTGCTGCAAGCAGTATCAACCCCGCAATATAGCTTTCGAGTTGGTCGGCCGGCAGCCAAGGAGCGAAGAGCTGCGAGATAAATATCCAACCGAGAAGCGCCATCGAGAATGGCTTGACCGCCCAATTGATAAACAGCGTTATCCCGATGCCGCGCCAATAGTTTCGGACCTGATGCAGCGTGCTGAAGTCTACTTTCAGCAGCATTGGGATGATCATTACCCAAATGAGTATCCCGACTGGAATATTTACCGCAGCGATTTCCATATCGCCGATCGTTTCGACCGCACCCGGAAATACCTTTCCCAGGATGACTCCGGCGACAATGCACAGAAAGACCCAAAGTGTTAGATATCGCTCAAAGATGCTCATCTTTTTTATGTTCGAATGATGTTCTGTAGGGCGGTTGTGAGCTCTGACCGCCCCATTGAGGCGATCGGTAACTGCAGTAGCTGCAGCATTCGGTAGGCAATCGCTTGTCGAGTCAACTCAAATGCACGGCGCTTACCTTCATCACCGCCTTCAGCGCTTGACGGATCGGGATAACCCCAGTGGACTTTCACCGGTGGATTGCCCTCTTGTCCCGTAAATATTGGGCAGACCTCTGTCGCTGCGTTATCGCAAACGGTGATGACGATAGACAGACGCGGTGCATTAGGCCCCGTGAACTCATCCCAGCTCTTGCTTCGAAATCCCGAGATATCGACACCAGCATTGCGTAAAACCTCCAGTGCGAAGGGATTAACCCGTCCGCTAGGCAGGCTCCCAGCGCTATGTGCATGAACATCCCTCCCTAATTTTTTCGCCCAATGATTCAGCATCCCCTCGGCGAGGACGCTTCGGGCGGAATTGTGGGTGCACAAAATAAGAATGTGTGTCGCCATCATGTCGCAGGGCCTAACTTCGGATAATGGACTATAAGTCTCAAGTGATACCGGATTTAACTTCCTCAGAGCGCTTTTCTGAAATCGTCAAAAAGTTGATACCTACGTACGCATTTTTCTGTTTATCGATATTAAGAAGAACTCAGCGAGTAATGCCTAATGGCAATGATCAAAACCGCTTTAGTTGTAATGTCTTTGGTATCGATACAAGTCCGGGTAGGCCTGCCCCCCTGAGTCAATGAGTTAAGTTTTCTTTGATTTAGTTTTTACAGCACAGTCAATTTTATTCGTGAACCCTATTTAGCCGTCAGTTCTTGGCGGGCACCATAGCCCGGAGAATTTCATTCAAATCATAAAAATGAAAGGTTTTATCAGCGGACATGGCGACCAGAAGTCCTCCCGGAAAGCCCGGAAGAGAGGCGGTCGTAATTTCGATACCGTCTGTTTCAAGTGCCGAAATTCTTACGCGTCCAATAACTTTGTTTTGCTCCTGAGATCCAAATTGTCCGTCTAAATCAAAAACCTTCAATTCACCCGCTTGCTGGTCGGAAACAAAAAGTAAGGATCGCTCGTTACTCCGACGAAAAACTGCGCTTCCTTCATGATCGCGCGCAAAGCCAGTACGTCCAAACTGCGCCAATTCATCGTTTGCATCGTCGATAGCGGGATCCGCTGAGTACACGCGGATACCGAAGGTTTCGTCACTCGCGAAAACCACGCCCTGAACCGCATCCACCGATAACGCCTCAATTTCCTTCAGACCACTCCATTCGCCAAACGCTCGGACTTTGATCCCGACCAAGGACCCGGTCCCATCATCAACGAGTCGATACTGATGAAGATATCCCGTTCTCGGAGCGAACCGATCCGATCTACTAACAATTACGAAAAGTGCACCATCAGAAGCGCGGGTATAAGCCGCTACGCCCATCACGTCGCGAGCGCGTTCGCCTTCAAATACCGGAATTCCGCCGCCGTCAACCGGTCGCATATCAGGCAATGTATAGACGCGTAAACGATGAGCAAATCGCTCGGTGACAATGGCGACATCGACTTGGCGACCACCGACAGTAACACCGTAGGCAACATCGACGTTATTGGGGCGTAAAAGGCCGCGAATGGTTAGCTCGGGCCGAATCTTTCCGTCGAGACCGAATACATACAGAGCCCCATCAATGTCCTTATCCGTTCCGAGCACTAGGCTGTTTTCAGGGTTTTTTCGATCGATCCAGATCGCCGGGTCGTCTGTGTCATGTCGTACAGGCTCGGTGATGAGCTTTGGTAAAACGGACCTTGACGCCTGTGGGTATGCCGATCTGATGCAAAGCGCACTAAGAAAAAACGCGAATAGGAGTTTGGAAATCGTTGAGCGTGTCATGCTCTTTAGTCTAAAGCGGCCAACGTGAAGCGTCATCGATTTAAACCGAATCGCAATATCAGTGAAATAGATCCGTAAGAATTTACGTAAAGAATAACGAGCGAACCCGCTCCACCGTAGGAGGAGTGGTTCATCCGGTCTGCTGCGTGATCCGGATCGGCAAAAAAATCCAACAGGGAGCGTTTCATGGGCGTGCTCAGTCGTTCGATTGCGTTTTCAATCTCGACTCTTATTTCGACAGGGTCTGTTGCGGGCTTCGCGGATCAAGGCGTCCCGGCTTCGGCGTCTGATCTGAGTGAAGTCGTCGTAATTGGGTCTAGACCGATCGCGGAATCGGAGGCGGCTGCGCTCAAAGTTCAGCGAAACTCAGATAACCTCGTGGCGGTAGCCGCTGCCGACGCCGTCGGGCGGCTGCCAGACCAAAATATCGCCCAAGCGGCTAGTCGGGTTCCCGGGGTAGCTGTCGAGCGAGATCAGGGACAAGCCCGGTATATCAGCCTTCGTGGCGCCCCGAACTATTGGACGACGCTGAGTTTCGATGGGATCACCGTCGTCAGTCCAGAGGGACGTGACGCTCGTTATGACTCGGTTCCTTCAGCGATTGCGTCGCAGATCGTTGTCGCCAAGGCGGTGACTCCCGACATGCCGAGCGAAACCGTCTCTGGGAACGTCAATATCGTCACGCGATCGGCATTCGACTTTGACGGCGAACGATTTTCGGCGAAAGCGGGATACGGTCAGGCAAGCCTCGGTGATCGACCGCAATACGAAGGATCCGGGGTCTATTCAAATCGGCTCGACACTGGGGCCGGAGAAGTCGGGATCGTGTTCTCAGCGACCTATTTCGAGCGTGCGATGGTTACCGATAACTTCGAGACGGATTTCGAGCGCGTGTCGCAAGATCAGCGCCCGGATAATCAAACTCGCTTCTGGGCGCAGGAAGCAGAGAATAAACTTTATCGTTTAACGCGTAAAAACTGGTCTGGGACCGGGCGGATTGATTGGCGAGATGGCGGAAACGAGGTCTCGTTGCGATCAATTTTCACGACGTTCACGGACGACGAGGCACGAGACAACTACCGCTTTGATTTGGATGATCGCCAGTCAGATCTCGTTGCGCAGACTGCAGGATGCACACCGAGTCTGAACTCGACGCCTACGACCACGGGCTACGCCGATATTTGTATCGGGAATACTCCGCTCAAGGGCACGGTCTACGGCATTGATATAAGACAGCGATCTACCCTTCGCGCGTTCGAGCAATCGATCTTCACGAATACCTTAGAGGGTAAACATCAGATAAGCGATGCTTGGACGCTTAATTGGCTCGGAAACTACACCGAGTCAAAGGACGACCGCTCGGTTGTTGGCGAGGCGAGCTGGGAAAGCCCGAGCACCCGCACCCTTCGTCCTACCGTGGCGTACGATTTTTCGGACCCGAACCGCTCGCGTCTGCAACTCTTCACGACATTGCAACTTTCGTCTCCGACGCGATACCAGGCGGGATCTCCGGTTACCGCGATCGATACGTTTACGAAGCCTTTGACGTCACTGACGACGCTCGATGCCATCGACACTACGACGGCCTATACCGGACGGGTTTTCGCCACACACGATACGAATTTGTTAGGGGGCGATGCGACGCTTAAATTCGGCGTGCAGTTCGATCAGCGAACCAAGGTCGTAGACGAGAAAAACCTCGTTCTGAATACCGCGGCACAGTTCAGTGCGATCGGGCTATCCACAGACTACAACCAATTTGCGCTCGATAAGGCGTTCCTCGGACGAATCCCGATGGATTACACGTTCCGCTATTTCGATCCGGCAAAGATGCGTACCGCTATCGACACTGCGCGCCGTAGTTTCCCGCTTCAGCCGGTAGCTGCAAATTTTTATGACGTTCGTGAGCAGGTCTTAGCGGGCTATGTGATGGGCACGGTCAAGTGGGATTGGGGTTCTGCAGTAGCCGGAGTTCGCGTCGAAAATCTGAAGAATCGTGGAATCTCTAATGGCACGATCGCAGGCGCTTCGGGCCGAATCGTTGCGCAGTCGAGTGACACTCAGGCCTTCCCGAGCTTACATGTCAATTACAACTTAGACGACACTAAAAAGCTGCGGTTCTCCCTGACGTCTGGTGCGGCTCGAGCGGACTACGATCAGATTCGCCCGAACGTTGTCGTTAATGACGCGAACCTGACGATTTCTGGAGGTAATCCAGCGGTTAAGCCAGAGAAGGCGCGCGGTGCTGATGCCTACTTCGAATGGTATATCGAACCGCAGGGGTACCTGATGGCAGGTGTCTTCTATAAGCGCGTTAGTGATGTGTTATATCGACAGTCTCGAATCTTTAATTCCGACTCGCTGAATACCAACGGAATTGATCGCTCGGGCTATCTATTCTCGGGAATCACTAACGGCGGAGATGGGTATCTCAAGGGTGTCGAGGCCGCTGCTCAACTGCAACTTGAACCGTGGCTTAGCGCCACGGGCTTACCGGACTGGATGGGCGGCTTCGGCTTCCGTGCAACCGCTACGCTCAACGACAGCGAAGTCACCAAACCGGCGATCGGTACAGTGCCGGCGCGAAAGCTCCGTCTGCCGGGAACCTCAGACGAGGTCTACAACTTCTCGGTTTACTACGAAAAGTACGACGTTTCGCTGCAGCTCAGTTACCAGAAACGCTCTCTCTGGCTCGATTCTTTCGCCGATGATCTGGCCGACGGTGGCGATACCTTCTGGGCCGCAGACGATGAGTTGGATTTCTCGGCTCGATATTCTGTAAACAAGAATTTCGAGATCTATTTCGATGCAACTAATTTGCTCAATAACCCGGGCCGGCGCTTCTCTGAGCCGGGTAACTTGCTGACTGCAACAGGAATACCGTCAAGCTTTAGTAGTGTGCAGACGATCGAGTGGGAGCGTTTTGGACCTCGCTATGCGGCTGGTGTTCGCGTAGTTTTCTGATCGAGCGGTCGCGGAGTCATTATTAAGTAAAGCATGTAGCATGGCGCTGAAATTGGGCATGCGGTGGTTCCTCGCTCTTTGCTTTTTGATAGCGAGCGCGGAATCCCCGCATGCATTCTCGGCGGAACATCACGGCAATACGCTGACCCATCAAGGGGATCATCGCTACCGGCCATCTCGCCATCCCGACAGACTCATTATTGTTCCAGGTGCAGACGCTGCCCACAGCGTTTCAATTAACTGGAGAACCTCGGCAAGTGTTCGGCAGACCGTCGTGCAATGGACCCAAGCACTTGATACACCCGGGTTGCATCTCGCTGCTAAGACTGCGCTCGGTAGTAGTCAGTTATTGAAGACCGTCAATGGCGCAGGTCGTCATCATTCCGTACGACTCGAGGGACTGCAGCCCGAGACGCTGTATGCATATCGGGTGCGAGGCGATGGAACATGGAGTGAGTGGTTCCAGTTTCGAACCGCGCCGACGGAATTCAAACCGTTCTCATTTCTATACTTTGGTGACGCTCAAAACTCTATTCGATCGCACTTTTCTAGGGTAATTCGGCAAGGGTTTCGGGATGAACCGACCGCAGCGCTGATGCTGCATGCAGGAGACCTCGTAAATCAACGTGCGGGGAATCACGATGATGAATGGGGCGAGTGGTTCGAGGCTGGCGGCTTTCTCCACGGAATGATACCCACGCTCCCCGTGGCGGGTAATCATGAGTACATTTCTCGTCGACTCCCATCGGGTACCGAGAAACGTACACTTGGTCCTCATTGGAGCAGGCAATTTACTATTCCGAGTAACGGACCGATCGGGTTTGAAGACACCGTTTATTTCGTTCGTTACTCCGGCGTGTTGTTCATCGTTTTGGATTCGATGCGTGCTGTCGACGACCCTGAGGCGGCGATAATTCAGGCACGCTAGCTCGATGACGTTATTGATCGAGAGAAAGCGCGCTGGGTGATTGTTAGTCATCATCATCCGATTTTTTCCGTAGCGCTAGGGCGAGACAATCCGTCATTGCGAGAGCATTGGCTCCCAATTTATGAAAGACAAGGAGTCGATCTCGTATTGCAAGGGCATGACCACGCCTATGGACGTGGACGTAATCTAATCGAGGGTAGGACAGTAAACTAGGGGCAGGGTGGACCTGTTTTTGTCGTATCCGTAGCAGGGCCAAAACAGTACATTGCTGCGGAGTCGGCGCGAAGTGGGTTGCAGCTGATTGGCGAGGACATGCAGCTCTATCAGTCTATTCAGCTCGAGTTCGATCGAATTAGATACCAGTCTAAGACTGTGGCAGGGCGCATCTATGATGCGTTTGATATCGTCTATCTCCCTAACGGAGAAAAACGAGTTGTATCGGACCTTAGTAGCCACACCCCTCAGACGCGATGTGGCAATTTACAGCGGCCAGCCGAAAATCGTTGCTGGGAAGGTAACGAATTTATGAATTGACTAGCCGAGACGGCGGCATGTCTCGAAAACGATCAAAAATTCGCTTGTCGTAATAAATTCACTCAGATGTCATTCTGGTGTCATTGGCGGAGTGCAGTCTCCGTGCATGAGTCCTGCCAACGCGCCTCGTCATTGGGTCCGCAGCGTCTTCATTTCGGATATCCACCTCGGTAATCGCGGCTGTAACGCCGGCGCGTTGCTGGATTTCCTCCGCGACGTACATGCCGACACGCTCTATCTCGTCGGCGACGTGATCGACTTGTGGAGTTTGCGGAAGAATTTCTACTGGCCGCAGGAACACAATAACGTCGTCCGAACGATTTTGGGGAAAGCCAAGCACGGGACGCGAGTCATCTACGTTCCCGGCAATCACGACGAAGATCTTCGCGAGTTTGTAGGTACGGTGTTCGGCAATCTCGAGATCGTACGCGACTGCGTACATACCACCGCACAAGGTGCGCGTTTGCTAGTTTTGCACGGCGACGAGTTCGATAGCGTCGTCAAATGCAGTCCGTGGCTTGCGGCTCTTGGCTCGAGGGCATACGATTTTTCTATCGACATGAATCGATATTTCAATCGCGTTCGTAGAGCCTTCGGCTACGACTATTGGTCGCTTGCCAATTACCTGAAGTACAAGGTCAAGAATGCGGTGAACTACATTTCGAGTTTCGAGCAGGCGGTTGCTCACGAAGTGAAAAGACGCGGACTAGACGGCGTGGTTTGCGGGCACATTCATCGAGCCGAGATCACGACGATAGAGGGAGTCCTTTATTGTAATGACGGTGACTGGGTCGAGAGCTGTTCGGCTCTAATCGAAGATCGTAACGGCCGTCTCGGTATATGGAACTGGCTTGAGATGAGTAAAGGATTGCAGCTCGCACGCGAGGTCGAGGCTGCTCGCGAGGTTGCGTGAGCGGAGTGTATCGTCTCGTCACCTTTTGCATGATCGCTATTTCGAGTGTCTGCCACGCACTTGCTGCCGAAACTACATTGTGGGGTGAGGTCGAGATAACGAGCCCGTCGGCACGCGGCTCACGTTTGGAGCTCATCGGTGGGCGCTGCGGTGTGTTCGGCTATAGCGAGTGGCGTGATTCCAACGGTGTAGCACTCGCGCGCGAGGAGTTGCTGTTCGGCGAAGCCGAAGCCGGTGCGCATTGGCATCAGTATCGAATGCAACGCTTTTCTATTGGGCAAGATGTGCTGGCCGAGCGCACGGACGGTTCTATTCAGTTAGATATTCGTGAGGGTGAGCGACGTCGCCAGGCTCAGTTAGTGGTTGGGGATGATGTCTTAGTCGGCCCGATGCTGGTCACGCATCTGCAGTCGAAGTTGCCACTGCTGCGGCGGGGAAAGGTCATCGTCGTTCCTTATCTCGTTGCCGAGCAAGCGATGGTGCTTGAATTGCGAGCCACCAGACTCGATAACGGAACGGACAGCCTCACTATTGTTCGAGTCGAGGCTTCTTCAGCGTTTCTGCGGCCGTTCGTACCGACCACTCGCGTGACGTTCGATCAAGAAGGGCGCTTCGTTGGCATGCAGGGGCGTTTACTACCTCAAATAAAACGCGCAACACCGCTCGATGGCTTAATCAAAGTGTCACATCTCGGCGGCAGTCGATTGAACTCAATGAAATCAATCTGTAATAAGCTCGCTATATCTTAGACATATGCGAATTCTAATGGTGTCGGACGTCTACTTTCCCCGGGTGAATGGGGTGTCGACATCGATACAGACCTATCGTCAGGATTTGCGATCGCTGGGTCATGCGTGCGCGCTCGTTGCACCGCAATATCCGCAGCCGCTCCATGTCGAAGACGATGACGAGATCGTGCGTATTCCATCATGGCAGGTGCCACGCGATCCGGAGGATCGCGCCTTCAACTGGAACGACTTCATGCGTTACGCGTCCGGGCTTAAACCCGAGGACGTGGACGTCGTGCATATCCAAACGCCATTCCTCGCGCATTACGCCGGTGTTCGGGTGGCCCGACGACTTGGAGCGCCGATCGTCGAGACTTATCACACCTATTTCGAGCACTACCTGCATCACTACGTGCCCGGCTTGCCGGCCTCGTGGATGAAGACTTTAGCGCGGCGCTTTACGGTCTCGCAGTGTCATGATGTACAGACCGTGATTTCGCCCTCGCGGCAGATGGCGGACGCTTTACGCGCCTATGGCGTACAGACGCCCATCGAAGTTTTACCCACTGGATTGCCGGCCGGTTGTTTCTCGCCGGGTCATGGCGCTCGTTTCCGAGAGACACACGGAATCGATGCTCACCGTCCGGTAGCGCTCTTTGTGGGTCGCGTTGCGCACGAAAAGAACATCGACTTTTTGATTCGTATGCTGGCGCGTCTGAGGGCGAAAGTGCCCGATGTGTTGTTGATCATTGCGGGAGAGGGGCCAGCCGAGTCGCATATCCGTCAGCTTGTCAATTCTCTCGGCCTCGCGTCGAACGTGCTTTTTAAGGGCTACATGGATCGTAAGACGACGCTGCTCGACTGCTACAAAGCAGCCGATGCGTTCGTCTTCGCCTCGCGTACCGAAACCCAAGGGCTCGTCTTGCTCGAGGCAATGGCGCAAGGTACGCCCGTTGTGTCGACAGCGGTGATGGGTACGGCTGATGTGCTTGCCGGTGTGACGGGGGCTATCGTCGTCCCGGAAGAAATCGAAGCTTTCTCGGAGGGCGTTGCCTCGGTACTCCGTGATCCTGCCAAACGCACCCAATTGTCGGATCTCGCCAGAGAGGACGCGTATCGCTGGACCTCGCGTAGCATGGCCGAGCGCTTGGTACGACTCTATGAGACCGTCAGCGACGCTGACTACGCTCGAGGCGTCGTAACGTCATGAGTGCGCTCTTCGTTCGAGTCGATCGTGCCGAACGAAGAATATGTCTACTCGCCAATGCGGCGTGTCGTCGTCGTTTGATTCGACAGACTTTCCGAGTCGTCTCGCGACTGGGTGATGGAGTGTTCTGGTATGCACTGATGGCTTCGATGCCACTCTTCGTCTGGCTCGACGGTGGTTCCATCGTAGATGGCTTTCGAGTTTCCCTGGAGATGGCCTGCGCTGGCACTTTTGCGCTGGTGCTCTACAAGGGGCTGAAAAAGAAACTGATGCGGGAGCGTCCTTTCATCGGCTTGATTGGTATCGAGGCCGCGATGCCGCCGCTAGATCGTTACAGCTTTCCCTCAGGGCACACGCTGCACGCGGTGACGTTTACCGCGATCGCGATCTCGCACGTACCGGAGCTTGCGGTGTTGCTCGTGCCGTTCGCATTGATGGTGGCGGCATCACGAGTCGTGCTCGGTTTGCACTACCCGACGGACGTCCTCGCGGGTGCGTTGCTCGGCACGCTGATTGCTCGAGGATCGAACTGGTTCTTTTAGTTTGACTGCAAGCGCCTCCCCAGTCATTGCTAAGGCGCGCTGTATCTATACGATGGGATAGAGACAATCTATGTACGTTTGTCTCAACAGGCAGGAAATTGTCACTTAGCGTTAGGGTCAAATAGCGCAATCCGCTGAACTTTTCCAGAATCTCTCAATCAAGGA
>JACCDG011406768.1_pt1 | contig 12541 bp, 21 predicted proteins | sample 7442471 | NCBI WGS metagenome assembly JACCDG01 (sample SAMN15323444, study PRJNA562643) | freshwater metagenome | isolation source: river surface water | place: USA:Blue River Watershed | collected 2017-08-17 | reverse complement strand
TATATCCTAATCCTAATGCAGGAGCAGATGAAATAGATTTGAAGTATGTTGAACAAGAAATGTCAGATGAGATTTTCTTTAGATTTAATTATACACAAATACTGCCTTTACAGCCAAGCAAAGCGGCTGCGGTATCATATCTAGCAGGAATTTTTTTTTTAGCTAGCGTTAATAATGGTGGCTCTCCGACATTCACAGACTTGGTAGTAAATGGATTTACTAAATTAGGTGAGCTAGGATCGCCATTTAAAGTTGCTTTTTTTAATAGCACATTCCCATCATCACAAGGTACAGCATCAACAGTATCATTAACTGGAATTGATGCTTCTAAAATAGTAACAATAATTGTAAATGGCATGTGGGCAACAGGTGGTGCATTTATGTCTAATCAGTTTAAATGGACTGATGGATATGAATATGATTGGCATACGAGTAATGGCTTAGACCCTCTCTTGCATTTATGCCTTTCAAACTTCAACTCATCTTTAATGCTTGATAAACCAGCTAAAATAACTGTTTTTTATACAGCGTAATTAATTTAATACATTATGAAATTTTTAAAAGTAAAAGACACAATACGAAAGAAATCAACATTGCCACCATCACCTATTAGAGACAAAGAGTTAAATACTATATATAGTATTAATAAAATTGTTGGTGCAGATATGTGGTATAATAAATTCATTAATGAAGATTTAATTGAAGAAAATAAAAAAGCTCTTTTAAATGACTTTGATGATGATACTAAGTATGAATTAGTAGAGGTAGCATTTAGAATACGAACTGTCTATGTTGATAAAGGCGAAATAAAAGAAACATTCAAATATAATTCGGCAGAAGAAGCTGACGCTGATTTAAAGCCTAAATCTATGCCATTTGAATTTAATGTAAAGTCTAATGGCGCAGTTATAAAATTAACAAAAACAGATATAGTAAAAGAAGTCAAAAAATAAAATTGAAAATACTAAGGTCTCAAATAATTATTAATAACTATTTATTTGATTTTGTAAATCAAGTAGATATAAATTCTTCTTGGGATATGCTTACAGATACTGCAACTATAATCATACCCAAGAAGATAACATTTGAGGGGAAGCCTATAGTTGCAGGTAGCAACTCTCTTTTTAAGAGAGGGGACAAAGTAGAAATTAATTTAGGCTATGGCAATAATTTAAATAAGGTATTTACAGGTTATATTTCAGCTATAAAGCCTAAACTCCCAATTGAAATTAGTTGTGATGATGAAATGTATATACTTAAACAGAAAACAATAAGTAGAAAAACATATTCATCTATTACATTAAAAAATCTACTTGGTGATATAGTAGGGCCTATGCTTCCCTATGAAACAAATTTTGATCTTACATTGCAAAATTTCAGAATAAGTAATGTAACGATTGCACAAGTTCTAGATGAGCTTAGGAAGCTATATGGTGTAGTTTCATTTGTTCGTGAAGGGAAACTTTATGTTGGTTTTGCATATCTTGAGAAATTAAGAAAAGAGCACAAATTTGATTTCCAAGATAATATAGCATCTGATGAGTTAGAATACAGGCGTATTGATGATATAAAAATAAAGGTAAAAGCGGTATCTATTTTTACAGATGAAAAGAAGAAAAAGATAGAAATCGATTTAGGAGACCCAGATGGTGAGCAAAGGACATTAAATTATTATAATAAGAGTGAATCAGAACTTAAAAAAATAGCAGAGGAGGAACTTAAAAAACTTAAATATGAAGGGTACTTTGGTCATTTTGAAGCATTTGGAGAGCCTTTTGTAAGGCATTCTGATTTAGTAAATATAGTTAATAAAAAACTTCCTGAAGGAGAAGGGAAATATTTAGTAAAATCTGTTAACTACCTATTTAATATAGATGGATACCGTCAAAAGATACAATTAGATAGAAAAATAAGTTCTCAATTATGAGTGATGGTATTGTAAGAGATATTCTTGAAAAAATTGTGAAGGACAACACTAAAAATACATATCCTTTTTTTGGAACTGTTTTAAGTATTGATGTTTCTAAAAAATCATGTACCGTTGAACCTTCTAATGGGGATGCTGATATTTTAGATGTAAAATTAATAGCAGACCAGAGCAAAGGAATATTGTTAATACCAAAAATAGGAAGCAAAGTTGTTGTATCTATGTTTGATAAAGACAACGCTTTTATTGAATTAACATCAGAGGTAGATAAAATAGAGATAACTATAGATTCTCAAAAACTTGAAATAGATACTAATGGATTTGTATTTAATACAGGCAACTTCGGAGGTCTTATAAAAATAGAAGAACTTGTAAATAAACTAAATAGAATAGAAAATGATATTAATACATTAAAACAAATATTCTCAACATCATGGATACCTGTCCCTAATGATGGGGGGGCAGCTTTAAAGACAGCAGCAGCAGCTTGGTCTGGTAATCAATTAAACCCTATAACATCTGTTTCTAATTTAGAAAATACAAAAGTAAAACATGGCGGCTAAAGATATTTTAATAGATAAAGATGGAGATGTTTCATTCTATCTAGGTGATTTTAATATAGGATTATCTGACACTCAACATAAAGAAGATATTATATTATCAGATATAGGAGGATGGAAAAAATACCCTTTATTGGGAGTTGGTGTAAATAACTATTTAAACTCACCTAACATGCAAAAATTAGAAAAGGCTATAAGGCTCCAGTTGGAATATGATAGTTTTAAAGTAGATAGGATAACAATAAAAAATAATAAAGAAATATACGTCGATGCTAACAGATTATAGGGTTTCAGAAAATCAATCATTATATGATGTGGCCTTACAACATTATGGTAGTATAGAGGCCGTATATAAATTAATAAAAGACAATCTAGATAAGGTTGTAAGCCTTGATTCAGATTTAGTGGGTGGTATGATTTTAAAAATAAATCCAGATCATGTTATAGAACAGTATTTAGTGGATTATTTCAAACTTAATAATATCATCATCGCAACAGGTAATTAATAAAACAATTAAATATATGCCAGAAGCAGACAAAAAAGGATTAGTAGCAAAAATCGCAATTGCATCAGCAGTTCTTATAGCCGTTATTGTAATCGCGTACTTAATTTTTGGGTAGGATTTTCTTTCTTCATGTTTTAAATGGAAAAATCTCCATTTTTAGTTTTAGTTAATCATATCAAAACAGGGCAACGTGCGCTTGCATTTGCCTTGTTTCTTTTACCATTCTTTTTACTTAATGCGCATGAGCTCTTCTCTAAGGATAGCACATGCCAAAACTGGTTTGGTTATCTACATTGTGCAGACTCATTTAAGAGTTACTACCATTTTGCATACCGTGTAGGTTATTACCTATCAGCTATAAGCTGGCTTTTTGGTGGGTACCTATTCCATAGTAGGCTAAGTAAAATAAGATGGGTTTATGTTGTAGCTATATCTTTTTGTATAGCTAGACTTATTAACTTGATTTCATCCAAAGAGTTTTTTGGATGGCATGATGAGATTCTTAACTTCTTAATCGTGATAGGAATATTTAGGATTTGTTCTTACGTATTCAAACGGAAGAAGAAAGAACTTGAAGGAGAAGACTTATTTTATCTTGCACGTACACACCATGAGCTTATTAGTGATGTAGACCGTAAGATACAGATTGCAAAGAAGCTATTTAAAAATGGCAAGATAGAGGTTGAAGATTTTGCAAGACGCGTAGATGTGCAAACTATGCGCATGAAGCAAAGCATTGAACAGATAGATCAATTCATAGAAAACGGTGGGTGATTTTGAGTTGTTAAAATTTTTATCAGAGATAGCAAAAACGCTTGTAGGGAAAGAGGGTGTAAGTCCTATTAGTATTTTATTGTTTATAGGCACTGTTGTATACTGGTATGTAAAAAAATACAAAACTAAAAAACAGGAGAAGCTACGTAAAGAGCAAGAAGCTAAGGAGTTTGCAGAGAAGAAGATAAAAGGCATTAAGCGGATGACTGAACATGGAGATAAGGTAGATAAAGTCCTTGAGCGTATTCTCCAAAAAGTAGCACATAATAAGGTAGTGAGGGCTTGTGTAGCTCAGATACTTAATGGTACAGAGCTTATGAATGGCGTTGGAATATTTAAAATATTGATGACCAACGAGGAAAGGCTATCTGTACATATTGGTTCTATAAAACATAGATATAAAGAAGTTATTATCAATGGGAGATATGACAAGTTATTTAAAAAATTGAGTTTTTCAACTAGGTGTCTTTTAAAGATAGAAGATGTTGAAAATATGAATTATGAGTTTGCAGAAGACCCAGATAATTACATTTATATGTATATGCTTTATACAGACTTAGGGCAACCTATGGCTGTGGTGATGGTGACATTTGAAGATATTCAATATATAGGAGATGAGTTCTTAATGTCAGCATTATATAATCATATTATGGAAATAGAAAAAATATTAAAGTCATGATAAATGCAGATGAGTTAGTAGCGTATGCGAGAAGTTTTGTAGGCCAGAAAGAAAGACCTGCTAATACGGGATTTCAGAAAGTAGACTTTGACAATATGATGCGTGAACAGGGATTTAAGCCAGGGTTCTCATGGTGTGCTATATTCTGTAAGCTGGTGTTTAATAAATTTTTAGATAAAAGCTTCATGCCTATATTCAGCCCATCAGCTGTTAAGACGTACAATAACTTTATAACCATACGGCCTAAGTCTAGGAAGCTAATTCCTTCTAAAGGAGCTATGGTTGTATGGCAAAGGCATAAAAATGGTGTCCCAACATGGCAAGGACATATAGGCATCGTATCAGAGGTGATAGATAAAAATAAGTTTAAATCTATAGAGGGGAATGGAAATAAGGAAGGAGGATCAGAAGGGAAAGAGGTTGTAGAGATTGAAAGACCTTTAGACTTTAGTGTTAAAAAGAATGGATTAGTATTGCTAGGATTTGTTGATTTAATATGATCTCCAGTTGCCTACTATTTTAGGAAGGCGTATATAGTAGGCATGGAGAAATGCAAAAAACAAGAAACTAAATTGTATATACAAATATATTTAAAAAATATGAATAGAGAGACAGTTATTATGTATGCAGCCTTTTTTATCTGTGTGATACAGGTAGTAGGAGATCAGTTTTTTTCTTTTGAATTAAATACAACCGCTTTTTTAAGTTTCTTGGCTGTTGGAGGTGGTGCTAATGCCATTACCGTCATAAATGCGATTATAGAAAAGTATAACCTATTTAAAGGGAAATCCAAATGAGAGTTTTTCTGTTTTCCATAATGGTATGTATAGGGCTGTCATGCTCCTCTAAGTGGCATTTAAGAAGGGCTATTAAGAAAAACCCTAAGATCATAGATACTTTATTGCATAAAAAGGATACGGTATTCGTATTAAAGCAAGACACTCTTTATTTAGATTCTATTTCTACACAATTCATTTATAGGCTAGATACACTTTTAAAAGACACTTGTATCCTTTCTCCTAAAAATAAGATAGCCATAAAAAACATCTTAAAAAAAGAAATACTACCTAAAGCATTGCAGGCTTTAAGAAAAGATACTTTGTTTATTCCCATTGAAAATGGCATGGTGAAGATTTGGCTTAATGGAGACAGTTTGTCCGCCTATGTTCGCTATAAGACTACCATCATACAAGACCCTTATAAAAGAGAAGAATATGGATGGATTACATTCTTTAAGAAGAACTGGTGGATTTCAATAGTATTTATAGTATTAGCTGTTTTAATATTTATTAAAAAGAATTTATAATCAATTTTACTCTTTCTCTCTAGGATGACAAGACTTATGCACATCTATTAATCGTTTATAATTTATTTTGGTATAAATCTGTGTAGAAGCTACACTTTCATGGCCTAAAAGATCTTTTATAGATAAGATGTTTGCTCCATTATTAATTAATGCAGTAGCAAATGAATGCCTTAAAACATGAGGAGTTTGGCCACCCATGTATTTTTTTACTAATTTTCTTATGAACTGGTCATTTGCGCTTACGCCTTTATTGTTTATTATTAATGAATCATTTGATGATTTAAAATAAGAATATCTGTGGAAAGTATAAGATTTTATTAATTCTTTTATCCCATCAACTATAGGAACTAATCTTTCTTTTCTGCCCTTCCCTATTATCTTTATGGTATCCCTAAATAAATCAATATGGGGGTAATCTATTCTAACCAACTCAGAAATTCTAATTCCAGTTAGATAAAAAAGACTTAATACTAGTTTATCTCTATAGCCTATAAAGTTTTCTTGGAATTTTTGTCCATTAATAACAGTCTCTATTCTCTGTACAGTTATAAACTTAGGCAATAAAGAAGATGTTTTTAAGCTATAAATATCTTTAATTGGGCTTAACTCATCATTTTTTTTAATTGATAAAAAGCGTATGAAGCTCCTGATTACAATCAATTTCTTGTTAATAGATTGGGGCTTTAATCCCTTTTCATACAATAAGTATATCCATTGACATACAGATTTCTTGTTTAAAGAAGAATCCTTGCTCATGAATATAAAATTTTTTAACTGATTTAAGCTGTAGATATAAAATGCAACTGTATGCTTACTATATCTTCTTTCTGTTTGTAAATAAATTTCAAATAAACTTATTTCTCTTTTAAGGTTTTTAACGTCCATAATAATTATTAAGGCAACTACATACAACTTGGGACAAGTAAATTATAGACTTTCTTAATCAAGTAATTTGGGTTTAAAAATTACTTCTTCTTAGCCTTTTTCTCCTTTTTAGTAGAGACAGCTACTTTAAGCACTTCGTCTAATGAACCTAATATACTTAACTTAGATTCATATTTATCAGCTCGTTTCTTTTTATCTGTTTTCTTCTTTTTTGTCTTCACTTAGACCGTGTTATTAATACTAAGATAATAGTTAAGTAATTAATTTCCAAGTCTATATATTCTACAGCATATACTATATGGTGGTAGGATATCTCATATGACAAAATGGGATACCTTTAAAATATTTGTGTATTATGTTAAATATATCTATATTTGTGTGTCGAGTGATAATAAGACAGATATGACAACAAAAGACAACGGCGTACTGAATCAACTTTCTGAAATAGAAAAAGAACTTCTATCCCAATTACAGGTTATAAGAAATGCGATTACAGATTTAAAGGGAGAAAAAGAAAAAGTAAAGAATAAAGTTAATACTAAATTAAACCACACGTTAATTAAGATACCAAAGGAATATAATCCGAATTTAATATGGAAGGATAAAGTTCTCTTTGCATTAAATAAGTTAAAAAAAGCTTACGTTAGTCAAATACTAGATTTTATATTAGATCTTGAAAAAGGATTAGATACAAAAGCAACGAAAAAAGCAATTACAATGAATGCTTCAAAATTATTTCAAGATGGTATAATAGGTGCTGAAGAGGAAGCTAATAAAAATAAATATTATTTAAAATAAAAAGGAACTATTAGATAGTTCCTTTGTGCTGCATTCTGTTTTCTCTTTACTGAGGAGACGGATAACCAAGGAAAACTGCAAACATATACAGTGATCCATATAATTAAAACCTCATAAGTCTGAAAAATGGATCTTACTTGGTGGAAAGGCGAGTTGCAGCTCGCCTTTCTTTATTCAAATATACCAAATTCAGTTTAAGCAATCAAGTTTTTGTATTTCAATCTACCATTTGTTTTACCTAGATAAATAGTAAAACGCTCAGGATCAGATATTTTACGTGTATTATATCTAGCTGAAAATTCTTCACAATAACGCTGCAAATGCTTAGGACTTATGTAATGATAAATACCTACGATACCTCTTTTGAATAAACTCCAGAAGTTTTCTATGTTCTGAGTATGAAATCGATTATCCACCACATATTTACCATCTTCATGTTTTACTACTATATGTGTAAAATCTTCATCTAGTTTTTTATATGATCTGTAAGCATCGGTAACTATAGTAGAACCCTTTTCTACTTTATTTCTGATTATAGATTTTAAGGTAGATGCTTTAGTATCCGTAACTACAAAGGCGATTACCTTCCCGTCTTTTTCAAGTAACCCTACTACTGGTGTTTTATCTTTAATGCTTCTACCTTGACTTTTTAAAGAACGTTTCTCAATATGCTTGTTCTTACTTTTTCCCCCTACATATGTTTCATCAATTTGGACAGTGTTCTTTAGCATCTGAGGAGCTTTTTCTCTTAACATCTCTCTTATTCGATGTAATACAAACCAAGCTGTTTTTTGGCTAATATTTAAATCTCTCCCTAGTTGTAATGAACTAATACCTTTTTTATGTGAAGTAGCTAAATAGATTGCTGCAAACCAGATTCGTAATGATATGTTAGAATTTTCAAATATAGTCCCTACCTTAACACTGAACTTCTTATAGCATTTACTGTTAGCACATTTAAACCCTCTGTTAGTACGATATACTTTTTCATGTTCACAGTGAGGACATGTAGGTTTCCCACCCCATCTTATTTTCTCAAAATATTCTATGCATGTCTTCTCATCTTTGAGATAATCTAGGAGCTGGGGTAAAGATTTAAAATCCATGATACTATTATTTAAAAGACAAACATAATACTTGTCCCGTATAATACCTAATTTTAAATACTATTTATTTTATCTTTGTCCCAAATAAGATATAGTTGCCATTATTAAAGGACGCGAGTATACAGAAAAAATAAACAGTATTTATATTTTATTTACTTTTTTTTTCAAGCATCTCCCCCATGCCTGTTAAAAACCAATGAGGGTTTACTTCTGGAAAGTAAAGATATATCTTAACAAGTTTTTTATAGGCAGGCAAATATTTCCCAGCTAAAAATTGTGATACGGAAGCATGACCTAATCCTACGTCCTTAGCAAGCCTATAAGGGGTTATATCGTAATGTTTTAATAGTTTTTTAATGCGTTTTGCAATATCTAAATCTGCATTCTTCATAGTTGATCCCATTGTATTGATAGTTTAGTTAAAAAAAAAATAAAAAATAATTTGTTTTTATAAAATAAATATTGTAGTTTTACAAAACGATATTTTTACATCGCAAATATAGTAAAACAAATTAATTACTTATTTGTAATGATTAAAATAAATTAAAACGTTCTTTTAAATTTTGGAATATATAGTAAAATTATTTATTATTATAAAGTCAATAGAGATTGAAAGAGATTATTACTATTATGTTAAATAGAAAATAGAGCATAATATACCTCTTCTCATCTCAGAGAGCTGTCTAAAAACAGACCTTACTATTGATCACACTACGTTTAGAATATTTTATAAGTATGATTTATATACTTTTAACTTAGATGATTTAACATAAAAAAAGATTGTTTACTAAAATTATGAAGAAAGAAAAAACAAAAATTGTATTTAGGAGGATTACCTATCTGAGGAATCCCCATGCAACACACACACAAAACGTGAACTATGAATTAATATTTGGTTCATTTATTAACAAACTAATAGGGCAGCATGAACTCCCAAATGAAATACTTGTGGAGATATGTCCTAAAGATGAAAATGGAATTTTAATCCATGAGATGGAATATTTTATAGAAATCCCAATTATGGATTTTATAGAATGGCTCATAAACACCTCTAAAATATATTCAGATGGAAGCATGTTTATTGAAATAATAGATGGGTTTGATGACTATAAGCAAGAATTTCTCCATGTAGATTTCATATTAGATGATTGCTACTTACGAGAAGAACACCTCTCCCCTCTTGTACAAGAATATATCAAAACACTCCCAGAATATAAAGGATACGAGTACATCCTTGAACATAAAATTAAAATTAACGATTTAGTCCCAGAATTATGAAAACCACTATAAAACTACTAGAAAATCCCATAGAGGATAGTTTACTTAAAAGACATATCCAAGAGACCTCTTACAAGCGCATAGAGGAAACAGTAAATACAGCTGTAGCCTTAATAACTGATAAGCTGGAGGAAGATATAGACCCTTTGCTTGTGACCTATTACATATGTAATACCATTAGCACTATATCAAAACTACTCATGGATACTGCCTTAAAAGACAGCTCAGCCGATGAAATAAACAAACTATTAGAAACTATAAAATAACTATTAACTATAAAACTGTATGCAAGAAAAAGAAAAAAATCCACTTATTTTCCAAACTATCAATAATGTACTTAAAGATGTCACAGCAATTGGTAAGGATAAGAAGAATACACAACAAGGCTATTCATTTAGAGGGATAGATGATTTATATAATGAACTACATGGGCTATTTGCTAAACATGGTCTTTTTTGCACATCAGAGCTAGTAAGTTCTCTTAGAGAAGAACGCACTAGTAAATCAGGTGGTGCTACAATCTATTCAATCATAGATATAAAGTTTACTTTCTACGCATTGGATGGCAGCAGCGTATCTTCTGTGATGCGTGGAGAGGCAATGGATTTTGGAGATAAAGCATCCAATAAGGCAGCCAGTGCAGCTTTAAAATATGCTCTTCTTCAACTATTCATGATCCCTACAGAAGAGGAAAAAGATACTGAATTCCAATCCCCAGAAGTAAAGCCTAAGAGAATAACTATTGACCAAATTATAGTTGAAAAAATATCTAAAGCTGATTTAGATAGTCTTGGCAGAATATATAATGATCTAATAGAAGAGGAAAAAAAAATATACTTTAAGTTTTTTAAAGAAAGGAAGGAGGTGCTATTAAAATCAACTGTAGCCAATGCAAAGTAGCAATTTAAACATATCACAAAGTTTAATAAAAGCATACCTAGAGTACTGCAAAGGTGAACTATGTGGTCTGCAATTAGAGGCTATCTATATCAAAAAACTATTTCAGATAGACAGCGAATCGATGGCTCTTGGTCGATATTTTGAGTTCATAGCTACAGGGCAAAGGCCAAAAGATGGAACTACTCCTCTCCCATTGCGAACAGCCAAAGGCCATCTTACAGCTGAATATAAGAGAGCAGAGGATCAAGCTAAAAGGTTTAAAACCTTTTGTGAACAAATGGATATTGAAATCCTAGAGACAGGGACTTATATCCAAAGAGATGGAATGGAATGTACTCTTGACATTATCGCGCTAGTCAAAGGAGAGAAAGCAGACATAGACCTGAAATATACCGCTAAACTATACAATAGATGGGATAAAGACGGATGGGATATTAACACGTTGCATGAGAAAGATTACCACATGATACAGGCACGTATGTACCACCACCTATCCGGTCTCCCCTTCTATTTTTGGCTTTTTAGTTCCTCAAATGATGATTCTCAACTCATAAAGGTAAATATTGACCAAAATGATAAACCTCTATTTAATGACTTGGTAGAGTCCATTAGACAGGGTATAGAGCTTGAATCAATACAAGGGTTTAGACCTATACCTGACTACAAGAGATGTAAAGAATGCCCCGAAGGGCTATCTTCTCAATGCCCTTTTAAAGCCAGTACACCGATTATAAAACAGATTTATTATACACAAACAGCATAATTATGAAAGACAACAAAAATTATTTAAACAAGTGTTATTTTGAGCAGGTTAGAAAGTTTCCTTATACCTATAAGGTAACAGAGCCTTATGGATCAATATTAGTTACAATACCCAAGGTAACTGACATGTTAGAGTTTGCCAACACAAAAGGAAAGGTAAAATTCTTTATAGAAGATATTGTGTGCTCATTCGATACAGATGCTTTAATAGATAAAGCAAGAAAAGATGGGAGCTTGAAATTTTCTATTAACAAGCGCAAAGATGTAAGCGAATACGGACATACACACTACGCTATAATATTAGATAGTGAACCAAAAAATACTGATTCTAATACCATTATAACTGGTGGTAAAGAAGAAGAAGATGATCTCCCGTTTTACGGGTTTATACAAAAAAATTATTAACTACACTAAAAATATAGATTTAATTTAAAAAGTAAAAAAAAAGAAGAATGTATGAACCCTTATCCTTATTTAAAAAATAGCTTGTGGGAAAAGTTAGAGGGCAATAAAATACACCCTTATTCTATAGCTATTTACGATGTATTACTTATGATTTGTAACTCTACTTTTTGGAAAGATAATTTTACTAGAACTGATGAAAGTATATGTAAAATTATTGGTGTTTCCTGTAATACTTTTAAGAAGTATAGAAAAGAATTAGCTGACTTAAAACTGATTGAATTTGCAGGAGAAAAACCAGTGGCTTATAAGATTACAGACTTAGAAAAGTACAAAAAAACGGCTGATTTTAATGAGTATCAAGTACCCAATACGAATCCTAAAAATCTTGTTTTTTCTAAAAATGATGTGTCACCACGTGACAGTGCTAACAAAATTGATATATCACCAGATGACAGTCATGTGTCACGACGTGATAGTTCAATGGACTCCATGTGTCACGACGTGATAGTTGATGTGTCACGACGTGATAGTATAATAAGACATAAGACTAATATTAATACTTATAAAAACAATAAGGGAGGAAAACAAAAAAAGCTAACAAGTGATTTTGACCTAAGTTTCATACAGGCCGATTTTTTACAAATTTTTTTAAAGT
>JACCDG011236364.1_pt1 | contig 12542 bp, 12 predicted proteins | sample 7442471 | NCBI WGS metagenome assembly JACCDG01 (sample SAMN15323444, study PRJNA562643) | freshwater metagenome | isolation source: river surface water | place: USA:Blue River Watershed | collected 2017-08-17 | reverse complement strand
TGTTTATAAGTATAGAGCTGAAATTGAAAAAATGAAAGATGCTCTAAATAAAAGATTTAGAGTTGTTAAAGGTGATGATATTAAAAAGTATTATCATAGAAATAAATATGAATCCGAAAGTGGAGACTTAGGGAATTCTTGTATGCGTTATGATAGATGTCAAATGTATCTTGATATCTATACACAAAATAGCCAAGCATCTCTTTTGCTATTGATGTCTGAAACCGAAGAAGATAAAATTTGTGGAAGAGCAATTCTTTGGGAAATGGAACCTTATGAGAAATCAACTAAGGTAATGGATAGAATCTATGTCATTAGAACAGCTGATCAACAATTATTTAAAGATTGGGCAATTGAAAACGGTTATTGGTTTAAAGAAAGACAGGACTTTTCTGAATATACTGAATTTATTTTTCAAAATAAAGAAACCGGTGAACAAGAAAGAAGACAAGGAGAATTCTCTGTTAAATTGGATAATGGTGGTGAATATCCATCTTATCCTTATATGGATTCATTTAAATACTATAATCCAAAAAATGGAACACTTTACAATTCATCAAATTTTGATTATGTGTATGAACTAACTGATACAGAAGGTGGTAATGGTTCTTGCAATAACTGTGGTGGTTCTGGTCGTGTTGAATGCAATGATTGTGATGGGGATGGAGAAGTAGGATGTAATGAGTGTGATGCTGATGGAGATGTTAGATGTGATTCCTGTAGTGGATACGGTGAAGAAGATTGTTCTTGGTGTGATGGTCTTGGTGAAAAAGATTGTTCTAACTGTGATGGATCTGGTGAAGAAGATTGTGATACTTGTGGTGGATCTGGTGAGGACGGTGAAGAAGAATGTGGTGATTGCTCAGGAAGTGGTAAACAAACTTGTCATAGATGTGATGGAGATGGGAAAAAAGAATGTAATGAATGTAGTGGAGATGGAACTGTTAAATGTGGGGAGTGTGATGGATCTGGTCGTGTAGAATGTGATAACTGTGATGGTAATGGACAAGTAGAATGTGGTAACTGTGACAATGGTCGTCACGATTGTCCAGATTGTAGTTAAAACTCAGGTCCTCTGAAAACTGCGTCAGGATCTTCGTAAAATCCAAAAACTAATTTGTGAGCTTTAAATGTATTTTCTGGTCTTACTGGAAGTTTTTCATATGCAAACTGCCAATTATCAGTAAATCTTATTTCTTTGATCCTATCAAAGTTCTCAAAATACATATAATTCATATGATGCGTAATATAGATATAGTTTGGAATTAAATTATAATTATCAAAAAGATAATCTTTTAACATCTCATAGGATTCTGATGCTTCAGAAATATTGTATTCTCCTCTTTCTGGTGTGCTAAATTCTATTGTTAGTGAATTATTGGTTATTGGACCTTGTGTGTATTTACCAATATCATTTGAAAATAGAACTTTCGGGCTGCCGGTTTTATCATCATTAAATAAATTCCAATCAATTACAACAGATGAACCAGTCTTAATGTCAATATCAAGTCCCTCTAATCCCATTTGTTTAAAATCAATAAGTAGATTATCTAATTCTTGTAAATCAATTTTAGATTCTAAGTTTTCAAATAGTTTGTATGTCTTTAAGTATTTCATATATTATATATTAACCTTCGTTTTTGAAAAATACTAATACTTTTATCTAAAGCTAAGTGTTATTCTGTTTGCAATTATTTTTGCGTAATCTGATTTAAGTACGTTTTCAACCGATGGGAAATATAAATAGCTCCAATCATTTGAGATATAAATATAGTATAATTCTAATCCATGATCACTATTTAGATAATCGGATATTAGACTAACAGCATCTGAGAATTCTTCTAAAGACATCTTTATTTTACTTAAAAAATCACCTTCTGGTCTAAGTTCAATGTCTAATGTTCTTATACTATCATACTGCATTATATTTTTATTCCATTTACAGTATTTATCAAGATTATTAGCTGGTATATATAATTTATTATCAGGGAAATCTATATCATCTGTGGAGTTAGAAAAACTTATAGTCCAGTCACATCCTAATTGTTTAAAATCAAGCAAGTAAGGTTCTATCTCACTTAATTTTATATCTTCCTCATTAATAGATTCAAATAGTTTGAAATTTTTAAGATGTTTCATAAACTATATATTATTCTACTGAAATCTTATTATAGAAGTTTTCATCTAAATAATTAATTCTACAGATTCAGAAATAAATTCCGAGTTTTTATTCAAGCTCAGAAGGAGTAAATACACTATAGGAAGCCCCATAACTACCAAATCCAGAACCTTTATCTATAGCAACTCTAATAGAATATTCTTTATCATATTCTGGACTTACTCCAGCATTGACAAGATTGAAATAGTTTAAATTTCTATCATACTCTGTCACCACAGATGTTTGGATATCCTCTATTCTATATCTATATGTAACTACTCCCGTTTTTGAATCAACATAAATATTTTGACCGAGACTTGTAAGAGTAATTCCTCTAAAGTCAGCTCTTAATTGTGTAGTTTCTGGTGGTGTTTCTACAAATATCTGACTATAAAAACTTTTATCAAAACTAAAATAAGTTGGAAAATTAGTTCTTATTATACCAGCTTCTGTAAAGTTAGTTCCGCTATTTATTGGTAATTTTACCTGAACACTCCAAATTCCACTTGCTGTTAGACTTTGAGTAGCTGGTAAAGTAGTTGCTGGTGTAGGAACTGGAAGAGGTGTTACTAAAACATCAGGATCAAATATTGTATCTGCTCTGTAATAAAGACTCTTTTGAGCATCTGGATTAGCTACGCTTATTTGACAAGGTAATGAGTCTGATGAAACTTGAAAATATATTTTTCTTGTATCAGCAACACCAGTAGTAGCGCCATAAAATTGTGTAGTACTTCTTAAAGGAGGTGCTTTAAATCCATTAGATGCGTAAAACATCATAGGTGTATTTTTATCTGAGAAAATACGATAATCACCGTCTCTATTTAAAATTATTTCATAAATACCAGCGGGTGCATCTTTTGGAATTATTAACTTAACAAGACACCTTTCATCATCTTGACCTGAACTATATTCAGTAATTTGATGTAAGTTTTGACCTGCCCAAGTTGGCTCTACTGTTGGATTCTGCGGAACAACATTAATAGCTGAGCCAACAAAACCATATGAAACGGTAGTATCTGCTAAAGATTGTGTGCTACCTGATTGCGGACACTGTAATAGTAAGTTTAGACGTTCTGAGCTTGTTTTATAAACTAATATTCTAGTATCAGAATCTTCTATTTTTATAAAGTGTAACCAAGAAGAAACTGGAACTGGAAAATTATTATTTTCAGTTAAAATATCCATATACAACGGTAATCCTCTTAAGAACTTTGGAAAGTCTGACCAACCAACGTTTGATGTTCCATCGGAACGAAGATATCTAGCCAAGTCAGTTGCCATATGTTCAAAAATAGAAACAAATGTGTTATCAGATTCTTTATTATAAATAAAATGTGGTGTGATACCAGAAGAACGACCTGTAATACTTGAAGCCTCAATTATAAATCTACCTGCTTTTTGAGCAATCTTGTGTATATAAGGACTGTCTAATGTATAGCCTAATTTCGTAAAAACATCTACATCTGTTGGTAGTTTATATGTTGTGCTATTATATGGTCTATTTTTTGTAATATAAAGTTCTCCTTCTTCATCTAAAATTCTAGGATTGCCCCAGAAAGTTTTTTCCAATAGTATTTTAGTTTCTTTAGACCAGCTAAATTTATAGCACTGATCTATTAATTTGACAACTTGAAGTGTTCTAAAATTAATTGCATCAAATGTCCACTCTTGTAACATAGCTGATTCAAATTGTTCAACTATATCTTTAGCTCTTCCATAACCGGTTAAATAATAATCTAAAATTGATCTTTCAATATCAGTGGTTGTTGTGAGCTGAAATGCTTTACCATCATCCCAATAGAGTGGAAAATTACCAGGACCTGTATTATTTGTATAAGTGTTTAGAGTTGCCACAAATAGTCCTTTAGTCTTAGCAAATGGCGATGGATTTTCACTATCCCAATGAGCTATATAATTATCCATAAAGGCTCTATTTATCTTAGTTGCAATTTCTCTAAGTACTCTTTCACCACTTCTAATAAATAAATACCAAGCATCATATGTATATGAATAGGTTAGTCTCCATCTTTCTGGATAAACATAAACAGGCCCAGCGCAATAATCGAAAAATCCTCTGAAAACAGAGTCATTTCCTCTGAAAGTATATGAAGGTCTACCTGGTATAGAAAGCTGGATAGGTAGACTTAATGATTGAGCAAGAAATGCTCTATCAACTATTTCTTCTAATAATGGGTAATTTGAAACGTCTTTATGATGTATATTACCTATTACCTTAGTCTGATATATCCATTCGGTGTCAGTGTGTGCGAAGGGTGGATTTTTTAAATTATTTACCCATCTTAGATTATCATCTAATGAAATAATAAACTCATGTGTTTTACTCCAACCAATTGCGTCCGTTGATCTTGAAACCACTCTGTCTATTCTTGCAGAATTCGACTCACCACTTATGGTTGCATTGAAATGATCGATATCAGATGCGGTCATAATTATATATGGTTTTAATCCCCATCTTTCACCAATCGCGCTCATACTAAAACTCATTTGACCTTCATAGAAATCGGTTCCTGTTGCACCGGTTCCTGATGTAAATAATTTAAAATTAAACTTATCATCGTCGATTACGAATGCTTTTGGACTTTGTAGAGCAAGATCTTTACAAGCAAACATAAAATTACCATCATCTCCAGTTATTGATACCCAATCACCCATATTGACACCGGTGTATAGTGATGTTGAGTTATCACTAATTACAAATTCATCATCACCTACAACTCTTGGAACCCATCTATTTCCCTCTAATTGTGGTCTCATACCCATTCTTTTACCATACTTCTGATATATGTTAATTCCAGAACCTAAACTAAATGTTGCAAAGGAAGAATTATCTAAATTATCAGTGCTTATATTAATCATTTTATTACTACCAACTGAATTTGGAATGGGCAACTCCCAACCCATTTCTTTAAACCAAATTTCATTTGTATTTCTTGTTAAAATTAAAGTATGAGTTACTTTTACCTGAGGTTGACCATAGAAAAATTCTAATCTTGTTATGTGTCTTGCTAATTCTTCAGTTAAATATTTATAAACACCTTCTATTTTTATACAGGCAGTTACTGAGTTTTGTTTTTCTATAACTTTAGTTAACTCTTCATGTTGAGCAATTCTATCATTTTGATCTATAATATAAAGACCATTAACGATTTCAGGTGAGTTTATTTTTATAATTGAACTACTATCATCGATAACATATGTAGCTACTCCTGTATTTACTGTTATTTCAGACCCACTTTGTGTAACACCAACTTCATTTATTGTGGTTGAACTCGTTCCGGATTTTACATAAACTTGAGTTAAACCAGCCGGAATAATTGAATTTACACCAACCCATTTTACTGAACCTTCATATCCCCAATTTGCTTTTACTTCAAAGTCAGCAGCAATTTCATTGTCTAAACTATCAGTTAATATTAGATTACCGACATTCCATAGAGAGCCTTCTGGAAAAGGAACTCCAAAATAAAGAACTTCATCATCACCAGGAGTTAGATTATCAATATTTACTTCAATAGAATCTGAAAAGTTAGAGGTATTTTGACGTTGAAATGTTTGTTCACATATATTACCAGAAAACTCAAATCTAGCTCTAATTATGTCTAAGTCAATAGATTTTAAGTCTATTTGTATAAACACTGCATCATCAGTGACAGTAATATCTTTTTTAATTAATAATTCACCACTTTCTATTGAAAATAATTTAACAGTCAAAACACCACTTGAACTCGGAAGTGAAAGAATGGTTTCGGCCCATCTTTTACCAGAACTTATCATATTCCTATCACCATATAAAGTGAAATTGTTATTGGATTTATAATAATTTTCACTTTCTTTCCAATACGGTAAAAGTTGTTGAGCAGTTGTAAAATCGGATTCTATAAATAATTCTGATCCAGGAGGAAGAATTGGTGTTTGTGATTTTTTTATATTAAAATACTTATTCTTTATATTCATACTTCTTCACATATTAGTTTTATGAAACCTATCTCATCAACGTTTACTTTAACCACATCAAGTTCGTTAATGTTAACACCTAATGTATATGGTGAATCGTTTACAGTTATTGTCACTCCTATAGATTCCGGATTTGTAATAGAATTTATTTTAAATGACTCAGGTGATATATAAACAAATTCTTCTAAATCAATAAAATTTAAAGCAATATAATAAGTAGAAACATCACCCACTACGCTATCAATGGTTGTTCCTGATTTTAGTGATAATGAACCACCGTATAGACCTAAATACTTAACATTAATTGGCGCTGGTTTATTTGATTCTAAACCATTATTTTTTAAAATTATTCTTCTTGCCATAAAAGTATTATATTTTTTTTATATATTAAATAAATAAAGTATATTTGTAATATGAAAGTCTTATTCTTAGATCATGATGGTGTAATTTGTCTTTCCACTCAGTGGGGTGGGAGATTTAAAAAGAAAGGTTACGACAGTAACCCTGCTACGCCTTTGGATATAAGAATGGATAGTTTTGATAAAAAAGCAGTTGATGTTCTCAACTACATAGTTGATGTAACTGGGTGTGAAATTGTTGTCTCATCTGATTGGAAACGATGGGGAACTATTGAACAAATGCGAGATATGTTTATAACTCGTGGAATTAAACCACCTATTTCTTATACACCTGACTTAAAGGATTTTGATAGTGATGCTAACCATTTTCTAAAGAGTTGTAATGATTATGAAGAAATTCGAGTTTTAGAAATAAATAAGTATTTAGAGGATCATCCTGAAATAACACATTGGGTCGCTGTTGATGATATGGATCTTTCTAAACTATCAAACTTTGTTCAAACTAAGAAGCCTCATAACGAAGGAATAAAACAATGTGGTGTTAAGGAGAAGATAATTAAATTTCTGAATGATTAATGTATTAGAATTTAACAGTTTACATGAATATAAGCACGCTTGGAACATGTCAGCCCGAGCGTGTTATCATATTTATGAAAATTTAGATAGATGTATGATGCTTTATAGATATAAATTATCAGATGGATTTATTTGGCAAAAATTCGGAGTTTCTGATCCAAATAATATAAAGTTAGAAAAACTACAGGGAGATAGTTTATTTATTTTTCATTTAGATATTTATGAAAAATCTACAGATAAATTATCAGAGTTATTAGATTATTGTTTAGAGAATAATATAGAGGTTTTTATTCCAATTAAATCTGATTATGCCCCAGTTAAACAAGGTGTGGATGATAAACATATATCTATAATAAAAGATATTTTAGATAAATATGAGACTACAAAGTATGACCTTACTAATATTAGTTATAATAAAACATCAGAGATAGAAAGTAGTATTATAGAAGCTACAAAACCAATAATTAGAAATTCTAAGTTGAGAAATTTATTAAATTAGATTTTTTTACATTTCTATCTTTTCAACATCATCCAAATCAACATAATATTCCTTATTATCTATCTCAACTGTGATTAGACCATCTTCATCTATATCAACTGGTGTGATTGGATCTTTTGGGTTATTATCTGGGTATTCTTTTACAATAGTTGTATAAATAACTCCTCTTTTCTTAATACAATTGATTATATCATCTATTGTTATAAGAGTTCCTTCTTCATTATTCTGTTTAAAATCTTCAAAAAGTTTTATCCATTTCATAAATTATATATTATATTTTTAATATATAAAAAGTATGAAGTATATCAAAAAATTCAACGAAGAGTTAGATCCTAAGACTTATAGAAGTGCTGGTCATAAACTTGATTATTATAATAAGTCAAAAAGTGCATCAAAACTACATGATTTTGCTGATGAAAGAGAGTTTGGTTTTTATAATATGACTTTTGCAAATAATAGTCCAACCTTTATAGCAAAAGACTCATCATTTACTCAACCCAAATTGACTGGTATTTATTATGCTTCAACTCCAACAAAATACAAAGATGAATTTAAAGCATTTAATGGAATGGCTTATGGAAAAGACCCGGAAATGTTAGCAGAAGATTTAGTTGAAAAGTGGAAATTGGGTCAAGATGGACTTAATATAAGTTTTGAGTTTTCATTTAAAGCTACAAGAGAAACTATAGAAAAAAGTAATAGAAGCACAAATTTTTGTTGGAATGCTAATAATCCTTCTGCTAAAGAAGTAAAAGCATTTAACTTACAAATAGACTTAAGTGATTTTTATAATGGATTAAATGATTGGGACGCTGATGCTAGATGGGATGCTGAAGATGCTGGTGAAGAATTTACTCCAAGCACTTTGACAGAATTTTATATGTGGTCTGCTTCTTATAATATAATCATAAAGTCTCCTAATGATAGTCAATATGGTATTTTCAGTGACAGAAAATCAGCAGTTAAATTTAAAAACTGGCTTATCACTAATCACTTAGATGATATTAAAGATGCTATTATGAATGTTTTAAGAATTGTTGGTGGTAAATCTGAAAATATTGAAAAAGCTGTTGATGCTTTTACAAAAATGAAAATTCAAGGTCTTTATGATGATGACTTACCACCTCGTGGTGGATCTGGTGATTGGATTCGTAGTAGATGGTATGAAAAAGAAATAAGTTTATGAAGTATTTAAAAAAGTTTAACGAAGAATTAAGAACACAGACTTATCTGTCTGCTGCTAAAAAACTTGATAAGTTAGGTCATACTGATAGAGCAAATGCTTTAAAAGACTGGGCTCGTGAAGTAGAAAAAAAAGAAGAAATGATTAAATGGAAAGATAGAATTCAAGACTATGCTCAATTTGGAACATTTAAGATGACTATAAAAAATCCAGAGACTAGAGAAACATTAACTGGTGATTTTCATTTAGATATTTCATTTGATGAAATGGCTTTCTCAGATGATCCAAAAGGTGGTATTTTATTCTTTTTAGGTCTTATTCCTACATCAGAAGAATTAATCAATCAGTATATAGAACTTTGTCCAGATTATGATTTTGGAAATGGATTTTTCTGGGGAAAAATATTCAATTTAGAATTTGATATAGTTGATGATATGGTTCAATTTAAAAAATGGAACTTCTGGGACTATGATGAGGATTTGAATGGAAAGATTACATTTGCTGATAGAAGTTCTGCAAATAAATTCAAAAATCTACTTATTCAATTTTTTAGTAATCCACAATTAGGATATCCATCTGGCTATACAGATGCTGATGATTTATATGAAAAACTAACAAACTGCATCTTAGCTGAAAATTCATTCTCATCTGATTATGGATTTAAATTAGAAGATGCTGCTAACTATATTAGAACAATATCTCCAAATTTATTATACTCAACATTATGAAATACTTAAAAAGATTTAATGAAGAATTAAAAGTATCTACTTATAAAAGTGCTGCTGATAAATTGACTAAGATGGGTCATAAAAGAAGAGGTGCCCAAATGTTAGATTATGCTACTCAAAGAGAAAAAGAAGAAGAAAGAAAAAGACTTCAAGAAATTATAGACGAAATGAGTAGATTTGAACCATTCAATCTTATTGTAAAGGGAAATGATGAAAGAATTGGTAAGTTTTATATCATGCCAAGTGCTGAAATTGATTGGTTTAAGGACACACTTAATGATTGGTTATGGGATGGTATGAATTATAACCTTTCAATCCCATTTGAATTTGGAATTATGGCAGCTGATGATGAAACAGAAGAAACATTTAAAGACCGGAACTGGTCACCAGAAAAATGGAATGGTGTTTCATGGCCAAGTAGAATGTATTTCTCAGTAATTAATACTAATTCACCTTCTTTTGAGGCTTGGGATAGAGATGTGTTTTATTTTTCTACAAGAGCAGATGCTATGAGATTTAAAAAGATGTTTGTTGATTTATTAGAAGATAAGAATGATTGGTATTTTAAAAGATGGAACCCGGATGGGGTTGTTAATAGAATAAAAGAAGTTCTTTCTCCAGAATATATCTCAGGACTAATAAGCAGAATGAATTATAATAATACCACACTTGCTGAAAATTTAGGTATGAGTGAAGAAGAGATAAAAGAAAAAATTGAAGTGATAAATTATCAAAATGTTATAAACTCTGCAAAAAATATCAAAATAAATCAAATATACAGAGACTAATGAAGTATTTAAAAAGATATAGTGAAGCTGTTGCTGTTTATCAAAATCACGAACATAAATCAGTGATTGGGGATATGTTGCTTGAACTTAAAGATTTAGAGTTTCACGCAAAAGTTAGTATTCAAAACTTTCATAATCAATATGAGTCAGTAAGAGTTTATGTCTCAAAAGAGAAAGAATTCAATTGGAATGATATATCTGGAGTTATATCTGATGTTGCAAATTATATGAAATCAGAGGGTTATGAAATAGTTTATTTTACTTGTAAGGATGATATTGAGTCTAAAGTTAATCCAGATGATTATGAAATAAAAAAAATGAAACAAGGGAACTTATGGCGTAGAGATCCAAGAGACTTTTCTATAAAATCAGAGAAGAAAGATTATTGGGTGACTCCACATGTTACAAAATCATCTGTTTATGAACCAGGAACTTTTAATCAAATTTCAAAATGGATGTTTGATATTGAATTTAGAAAAAATTTAAAAGCTAATGAAGTATTTAAAAAGATATAGTGAATCTGTTGATCACGAAAGTGTTTCGGTGATTGAAGATATGTTGCTTGAACTTAGAGATTTGGACTTTCAAACGGATTGTCAGTTTATAAACGATATTGTTATAGTTAATGTATCTAAAGAAAAAGAATTCCAATGGAATGAAATTTCACAAGTTATTTCCTATATCACAAACTATATGAAAGAAGAAGGTTATCAAATTGCTGATTTCACTTCTAAAGGAGATGTTGAATCACCAGTGGAAAACCCGGATGATTATGAAATAAAAAAACCAAGTAGAAGAAATGAAATCCCATTTGTTAAATTTTCAACCGTAATTGATCCAGTGGATTGGAATACAATAAAGAAATGGAGTTTTAATATAAGTTTTACAAAGCCCGGTAGCCAATGGATGAAGTATTTAAAAGCTAATGAAGAATTAAGTCCTTCTACTTATTTAAGTGCTGCTGATAAACTTAAAAAAATGGGTCATATAAGAAGACCCGAAGTTTTAACAGCTTATGCAAAAGAAATTCAAGAGAGAGAAAAGAACGCAAGAAAAAAGAGAGTATTTGAAGAAGCTAAAAAGTTAGGCCAATTCCAACTGAAACTTGAAAGTAGAGGTGAAGTTAAATTTGCTAATTTTTATTTAAGCTTACTTTTTAATGATAGTTATTATCATGAAGCTCTATCGGAGTGGATAGATGGAGAAAGATCAAATTTTTGGATAGGTATTATGCAAGGTCTTCATCCAGTTAGTGAAGAAGATTCTCAAGCTTTAGAATGGTATTTTGGAGATAGTATTTCTGGATATATTAATTCATATAATGGAATTATTTGGCTTCAAGATATTTATATTTGTTTATCAAGTGGTTCTTATAAATCAGAAGAAGGTCAAAAACTTCCTATGACGCCAACCGGACAACTATCTATTGAAGGTTCTGAGTTCAATGAGGTTTATTTTGCAAACAGAAGAGAAGCTATCAAATTTAAAAATCTAATTGTGGATTTATTTGAAGGAGATATTGAATATGTGCAATCTAATGGAAAGGATTTCAAAGAACAACTATTAGAAACTCTTTGTGAGAATGATGAGAGACCAGTAGAACTTTCTGAATTTGAAGAACTTATTGATAAATTAAGAGTAACTAGATTAAATCATTTATATAGAGATTAATTATTATATTTGCAAAATGAAAATTAAAAAATATCAACAATTTTTAGAATCACAAAGCTCTGATATGTGGAATATAATTCCTCAATCAGTTAAAGACTTGCAATTACTTTTCAAATCAAAAGGAAAAAAATTGTATGTCGTTGGTGGTGCTGTTAGAGATTTTCTTACCGGAGATAAACCAAAAGACTTTGACTTGGCAACTGACGCTCTTCCTGATGAAGTATTGGAAATAATCGGAAAAGATTATAGAACTAACTTACAAGGAAAAGCATTTGGAGTGGTAGTCGTTTATACCGACGATGAACCAGAAGGAATGGAGATTGCAACATTCAGAGAGGATGTTAGTAAAGGAAGAAACCCTGAAGTTAAATTAGGAGTTACTATTGAAGACGATGTTAAACGAAGAGATTTAACTTATAACGCACTTTTCTATGATTTAGATACTAAAGAGATTGTTGATTTAACTGGAGGTCGTGAGCACTTAGAAAAAGGTATAACTCAGATGGTTGGAGATCCTATTGAAAGATTTGATGAAGACTCTTTAAGAATTCTTAGAGCGTTTAGGTTTGCTTCAAGATATGGACATCCATTACATAAAGATA
>JACCDG010413478.1_pt1 | contig 12543 bp, 11 predicted proteins | sample 7442471 | NCBI WGS metagenome assembly JACCDG01 (sample SAMN15323444, study PRJNA562643) | freshwater metagenome | isolation source: river surface water | place: USA:Blue River Watershed | collected 2017-08-17 | reverse complement strand
TCACCCTGTGGCAACAAGGCAAGTTTGGGGGCGATACGGGCTTGAATGGTTTGCGTGCGGCGGGTTGGTTTGTGTTGGGTTGGGCCCTGCTCGCTTGGACCACTTGGCATGTCATGCACAGCCGCGCGCGCTTAGATCACAAGGGTATTCATCAAACTTGGATTTGGGACAAACACATGGCCTACGATGAGCTGGCATATGCCAAGCTCATCCGAATCCGTGGACTCGAATGGTTCATGGCACCACGTTTTTATGTACGAACCTTGATGGGTAAATTTGCCGTCTTTTACGTGAGCAACCCAGACGTGCAAGCTGAATGCGAGCGCCTCAGTACAGAGCTTGCAGCCTTCCGAGAGTTTTAAAACACTCAAAAAACGAGCATAAAAAAACCGCGCCGAGGCGCGGTTTTTTTACGTGCAAGAAAGCTGAAAATTACAGCTTTTGCTTTTGCATGAATTGGTCAAACTTAGCTTCGGTGAACTGGAACCAAAGGTTCGAGTCAGCACGGAACTTAGAGTAGTCAGCATAGACTTTCTTGAAGTTGGGGTTCTTTTCCGACACTTCGTTGTAGAAAGCCATGGCTTCTTTGAATGCCAACGCCATGACGTCTTTCGGGAACTCGCGCAACTTGGTGCCAGAGCCCACCAACTGCTTCAAAGCAGCTGGGTTGCGAGCGTCATACTTGGCTTGCATGTCAGAGTGCGCTTGAGCAGCAGCAGCCTCAACAATGGCTTTGTTCTCTGGAGACAGTGCGGCAAATGCTTTGTCATTGATGAAGAAATCGAGCTGAGGGCCACCTTCCCAGAAACCTGGGTAGTAGTAGAACGGTGCCACTTTGCTGAAGCCCAATTTCAAATCGTCATATGGACCGACCCACTCAGCTGAGTCAATCGTGCCTTTTTCCAAAGCTGGGTAGATATCGCCACCAGGAATGTTCTGTGGGATAACGCCCATGCGCTCGAGCACCTTGCCCGCAAAGCCACCCACGCGGAACTTCAAACCTTTCAAGTCATTCACAGACTTGATTTCTTTGCGGAACCAGCCGCCCATTTGCGCGCCAGTGTTACCACCAGGGAAGCTGACAATGTTGTACTTGGCGTAGAACTCGCGCATCAGCTTCAAGCCGTTGCCTTCATACATCCAAGCAGTCATTTGACGGCTGTTCAAGCCGAAAGGAATGGCACAACCCAAAGCAAAAGTTTCGTCCTTACCAAAGAAGTAGTAAGGCGCTGTGTGACACATTTCCACCGAACCTTGTTGCACGCCGTCGACCACGCCGAAAGCAGGCATGATTTCACCAGCGGCATGCACCGAAATTTCGAACTTGCCACCCGACATGGCTTTGACAGCCTTGGCGAATACATCGGCTGCGCCATGGATGGTGTCGAGCGACTTAGGAAAGCTCGAAGCCAAGCGCCAGCGAATTGCGGCCTGTGCGTGCACTGCGGGGGCTGCGCCAGCAGCCAAGATACCTGCGATACCTGCGTTTTTAATTACGGAACGACGGTCCATGAAAGACTCCCATGTGTTGTTGATACAAATCGTTTGGAGCACACATTTGTGACGTGGCACCTAGAAACGATGGGGCATTGTATGCAGTTGCAAATGCCTTTAGATGCACGGGTTTACCCCTGAAGAACTTGTGTTTCAAAATTCTTCCAAGAGTTTGAAATTACTTCAACTCAGAGTGGGTTCAAAAGAGTTGCAAAACGCTTTTCAATGGACATCTGAATGCCAGCAGCATCCAAACCCATCTCAGCCAACAGCTTGGTTGGGTCACCGTGTTCAGTGAACACATCGCCAATGCCCAACACCAACACGGGTTTGGGTTGTTGCAGATCTTGCAAAGCTTCCAACACAGCTGAACCCGCACCACCCATGATGGCACCCTCTTCCACCGTGACCAAGGCATCGTGGGTGGCTGCGATTTTGGTCAACAGTTCAGTGTCGAGTGGCTTGGCCCAACGCATGTTCACCACCGTGGCATTGAGTGCCTCACCCGCTTGCAACGCGGGGTACAACAAGGTGCCAAACGCAAGGATGGCAATGCGCTTGCCTTCGCGGCGCACCTCACCTTTGCCAAATGGCAAAGCTTGCAAGCCTGGCTGTACGGGCACACCGACGCCAGCACCACGCGGGTAACGCACTGCCACACAGTGGTCTTGTTGGTAGGCAGTGGTCAGCAACTGGCGGCATTCGTTTTCATCTGCAGGACACACCATGCTGACATTAGGTATGCAGCGCATGAAAGGAATGTCGTACACGCCTGCGTGCGTGGCACCATCCGCACCCACAATGCCAGCGCGATCGAGCGCCAGCACCATTGGCAGTTTTTGCAGCGCCACATCGTGAATCACTTGGTCATAGGCACGCTGCAAAAAGGTGGAGTAAATCGCCACCACAGGCTTCACACCCTCACATGCCAAACCAGCAGCAAACGTCACGGCGTGTTGTTCGGCAATCCCCACATCGTGGTAACGCTCAGGCAACCGTTTGTGAAACTCCACCATACCCGAGCCTTCACGCATAGCTGGCGTGATGCCCACCAACAACGGATCTTGCGCTGCCATATCGCACAACCACTGGCCAAAGACTTGGGTGAACGTGGTTTTAGACACACCCGTGCTTGGCACCAAACCCACCGCGGGGTCAAACTTGCCTGGGCCGTGGTAAGCCACGGGATCGGCCTCCGCCAACTCGTAGCCTTGGCCTTTTTTAGTCACCACATGCAGGAACTGCGGGCCTTCTAAGTGCTTGAGGTTCTCGAGCGTGGGAATGAGCGAATCAAGGTCATGCCCGTCAATGGGGCCGATGTAGTTAAAGCCAAATTTCTCAAACAAGGTGGCAGGCACCACCATGCCTTTGGCATGCTCTTCAAAACGCTTGGCCAGCTCAAACAAAGGTGGCGCACCTTTGAGTACTTGCTTACCCACCTCTTTGGCCGCCGCGTAAAACTTGCCGCTCATCAGCTGTGCCAAGTAGCGGTTCAGCGCCCCCACGGGTGGGCTGATAGACATGTCGTTGTCGTTCAAGATCACAAGCAACTTAGACGTGGACACACCACCGTTGTTCAGAGCCTCAAAGGCCATGCCCGCAGTCATCGCGCCATCACCAATCACGGCAATCGCATGGCGCTGCTCGCCTTTTTGCTGGGCGGCAATGGCCATGCCCAAAGCGGCTGAGATGCTGGTGGACGAGTGCGCAGTGCCAAAGGCGTCGTACTCGCTCTCGTCTCGGCGAGGAAAGCCGCTCAGACCATGGCGTTGACGCAGTGTGCCCATTTGGTCTCGGCGACCCGTCAAAATTTTGTGCGGATAGGTTTGATGGCCCACGTCCCACACAATGCGGTCGTGCGGTGTGTTGAACACATAGTGCAAGGCCACCGTCAACTCAACCGTGCCGAGGTTAGAGCTGAGATGCCCGCCTGTTTGGGCCACGCTTTGAATCAGATATGCGCGCAACGCATCGGCCAACGCAGGCAATTGATGGCGCGACAGCGCACGCAAATCAGCGGGCGAGTTGATGGTGTGCAACAAATTAGGCATGTGTGTTCAAGTATTCCGGTTCACCACACGCTCAGCCAAAGCGGCCAACGTGTGGGTGTGCGTCAAGCCTGTGCTGTGCAAAGCATCCAGTGCCTCTTTCAGCAAAGACTGCGCATATGACTTGGCCTCTTCCAAACCCAACAATGTCACGTAGGTGGGTTTGTCATTCACCGCGTCTTTGCCCGCAGTTTTACCAAGCGTTGCTGAATCGGCGATGACATCCAAAATATCGTCCACCACCTGAAAAGCCAAGCCAATGGCCTGACCATAGCGTTTCAAACCGTTCAGGGCTTGTGGTGTGGTTTCTCCGCAGGCCGCCCCCATCATGACACTGCCTTCGAGCAAAGCGCCTGTTTTGAGACGATGCATGTGGCGCAATTGGTCTTCGGTCAAGGCCTGGCCGACACTTGCGAGGTCAATGGCTTGGCCACCGGCCATGCCCGCCTCCCCTGCCGAAGTCGCTAGCAAGCGGCACAAACGCGCCTGCACACCATCGGGAATGGCCGAGGCGTCGGGCGTGAGAAATTCAAAGGCCAATGCCTGTAAAGCATCGCCCGCCAACAGGGCTTGGGCCTCGCCAAACTTCACATGCACGGTAGGCTTGCCACGGCGCAACACATCGTTGTCCATGCAAGGCATGTCGTCGTGCACCAGCGAATAGGCGTGAATCAATTCGACAGCGCACGCGGCACGCAAGGCGGCTTCATCCAGCGCAGCGTCTTGGGTGCCGTGGGCCACAGCCTCACGCGCAGCTAACACCAGCAAAGGCCGCAAACGCTTACCGCCATCGAGCACGGCATAACGCATGGCGTCACCTAAACCAGCGGGCGCTTCAGGATTGATCCAATTTGACAGCGTCTCTTCGACAACAGCTAGCCAGTGATTGCTCCATTGATCAAGCTCAGTCGTCGTCATGGGTCGGCTCATCGATGCACTCACGTGGGCGTCCAAGTTTTCAAAGCACCGTTGTCGAGCACCTTGATTTGTTGCTCTACCGCGTCTAGCTGCGCACGGCAGTAACCCAAAAGTTCAGCACCACGCTGATAACCCGACAACAAATCAGCCAATGGCAACTGGCCCGATTCCATTTGCTGCACCAAGCCTTCCAGCTCTTTCAAAGCAGCCTCATAGCTGACGGGCGCAGTGTCTGCGCCACTTAGGGTAGTTTTGGCCTTGGGCATGGTGCTCGGTTATTCGTTTTGATTAGGGTCAAATAACCTGCCATTTTAGGCCGCATACGAGGCAAAGTTTGCCCCTTGGGTACAATGGGCATCCTCCAATCGACCTTCGGGCCGATTTATTTTTTTCACCTCTCCCTGTGGGGAGTCTTTAGGTCAGGTCACCCATGTCTGATTTAAGTCTTCAACTGCAGCAGGCGCACAGCCAACTACCAGTTACCAGTTATTTTGACGAGGCGCTATTTCAGCGCGAACTGGAGACCATCTTTCAGCAAGGGCCCCGTTATGTGGGCCACCAGCTTGCCGTGCCCCATGTGGGCGACTACTACGCTTTGCCGAACGAAAGCGAAGGGCGTGCGCTTGTGCGCTCGGCCAACGGTGTGGAGCTGGTATCCAACGTATGCCGCCACCGCCAAGCGGTGATGCTCAAAGGCCGTGGCAATTTACAAACCCAAGCCCCTGGCTCTGCGGGCGGCAACATCGTGTGCCCTTTGCACCGCTGGACATATTCCCCATCGGGTGAGCTGCTGGGTGCACCGCACTTCTCGCACGATCCTTGCCTGAACCTCAACAACTACAAGTTGCGTGAGTGGAACGGCATGCTGTTTGAAGACAACGGCCGCGACATCTTGGCCGACCTCGCTGGCATGGGCCCAGCCAAAGATCTGAACTTTGACGGCTATGCCCTTGACCACGTTGAACTGCACGAGTGCAACTACAACTGGAAGACCTTCATTGAGGTCTACCTGGAGGACTACCACGTCGGCCCCTTCCATCCTGGCCTTGGCAACTTCGTCACCTGCGACGATTTGCAATGGGAGTTCAAGCCCGAGTACTCGGTACAAACCGTGGGCGTGGCGAACACGTTTGGCAAACCTGGATCGGACGTGTACAAAAAATGGCACGACGTGTTGCTGAACTACCGCAACGGCGTGCTGCCCGAACGCGGTGCGATCTGGCTCACCTACTACCCTCACATCATGGTGGAGTGGTACCCACATGTGCTGACTGTCTCCACACTGCACCCTGTCAGTCCCAGCAAAACGTTGAACATGGTGGAGTTTTATTACCCCGAAGAAATCGTTGCCTTCGAGCGCGAATTCGTCGAAGCTCAGCGTGCGGCCTATATGGAAACCTGCGTTGAAGACGACGAAATTGCCGAACGCATGGATGCGGGCCGCAAAGCCTTGATGGACCGTGGCGACAACGAAGTCGGCCCTTACCAAAGCCCCATGGAAGACGGCATGCAGCACTTCCACGAGTGGTACCGCGGCAAACTCAACTTCGCACAAAGCTAATTCAACGCGATGCAAGCCCTGTGGATGCTGCTGGGTGCAGCCTTCTTTGCCACCATGGGGGTTTGTGTCAAATACGGCTCTGCCCACTTCAATTCGGCTGAACTCGTGTTCTACCGAGGCGTCGTGGGTTTTGTTTTTTTAGCCGTCATCGCGCGGCAACAAAATATTTCACTACGCACCCACTACGTAAGTATGCATGTGTGGCGCTCCATCATTGGTGTCTCGTCATTGAGTGCATGGTTTTACGCCATCTCCAAATTGCCCTTGGCCACCGCCATGACACTCAATTACATGAGCAGTGTGTGGATTGCCGCTTTCATCGTAGGTGGCTCGCTCATCAATTGGAAACCAAGCGAGGGCCAAAGTCCTTGGTCACAAGGCCCCTTGGCGCTGACCGTGATGGCGGGTTTTGCGGGGGTGATCATGGTGCTGCGGCCCACCATGGCACAAGACCAAATTTATGCAGGACTCATTGGACTCATGTCTGGTTTCTGCGCTGCATTTGCCTATATGCAAGTCACGGCGCTGGGGCGCATCGGTGAACCTGAAACACGCACCGTGTTTTACTTTGCCATCGGCACCATTGTGGCGGGGCTGGCAGGCATGGCCTTCATGGGTGTATCGACTTGGGAATGGGCGCATGCGGTGTGGCTCATTCCTGTGGGTATTTTTGCCTCACTCGGTCAGCTGTGCATGACCCGTGCCTACAGCCACGGCGCTACGCTGGTGGTGGCCAACTTGCAATACTCGGGCATTGTGTTTGCTGCGCTCTACAGCTTGCTGCTGTTTGGTGATGACATCCCCCTCATCGGTTGGGCAGGCATGGCCCTCATCACCGTCAGCGGCATGGCTGCTACTTTGCTGCGTGCACGCGCTGCGCCTCAAACACCTGCTGAAGAGCACTGACACGCATCATCCGTGACGCCTTGAAGCCATAAAGGAAACAGACATGTACACCACCCTCATTTCAGTTGCGCAGCTTCACACCTTGCAAGCCAGCGGCACACCCTTGGCTGTGTTTGATTGCACTTTCGATCTGATGAACCCACCAGCCGGTCACACCCAATATGCCGAGCAACACATTGCTGGCGCACATCACGCGGACCTTGATCAACACCTCGCCACACACGATGCATCAAAACGCGTGAACGGGGGCCGCCATCCCTTGCCCCAACGCGAGACATTTGCAGCATGGTTGCAAAGCGTGGGGCTCAACAACGACACCCAAGTGGTCGTATACGACCGCAATGGCATGAACTACTGCGGCCGCTTGTGGTGGATGCTCAAATGGTGCGGCCACGAGGCCGTGGCCGTGCTCGATGGTGGCTTTCAAGCATGGGTGGCCGCAGGTGGCGCGGTGACATCTGGTGATGAACCAGCGAAAACCGCTGGCAACTTTGCGCTGCGTGAGCCTTTGGTGAAATTGGTCGACACCACACACGTCGCCAAACATCTGAACCATGGCACACAAACCATCGTCGACGCACGTGGCGCACCGCGTTATCGCGGCGAGGTCGAACCACTCGACCCCGTGGCAGGCCACATTCCTGGCGCGCTGAACCGCCCATTCAACACCAACCTCAATGCAGACGGTTTCTTTAAAGGTGCTGATGAACTGCGTGCTGAATTTGCCGCGCTGCTGGGCAACGCTACCCCTGAGTCCGTGGTGCACCACTGCGGCAGTGGCGTGAGCGCGGTGCCCAATGTACTGGCCATGGAAGTGGCTGGCTTAGGTCGCACTGCGCTCTATGCAGGTAGCTGGAGCGAGTGGTGCAACACGCCAGGCTTGCCCTGCGAAAAATCCTAAATCAGTGCTGCACCCACTCGCCCAATGCAGCGACGAGGGCAATGCCTGCAAACAGCCACGCCACTTGGGCGGCTGTTTCGCGTGGGCTTAAACGCTTTTGCAGCTGAGGAATCAAATCAGCGAGCGCCACATAAATAAAGCTGCTGGCAGCAGCCACCAAAAAGAACGGCAAGTACTCTTGCAAGGCGCCAACGAGCAAGTAACCCACTACGCCACCAATGGCCGTGACACCCCCTGCAAGGGTGAGCTTGAACAAGGCCGCGCGTGGGTTGCTGAGTGTTTGACGCAACACCACCAAGTCCCCCACATGGTGTGGTACTTCGTGGGCCATCACCGCCAAAGCTGCAGCAATGCCTAAACGTGGGTCAGCCACAAACGAGGCTGCGATCAAAATGCCGTCGCCAAAGGCGTGCACGCTGTCGCCCAGCAACACCGCCCAACCACCGCTGTGGTGAGTGTGACCGTGATGATGGTGATGCTTGTCGTGTGCGTGATGCGCATGTGAGCCGTGGTCATGCGAATGGCCTTGGCCATGGCTATGTGCATCGTGTTCATGTGTCACCGCGTGGTCATGCCCATGCTCGTGCCCGTGATGCCATAACTCGGCTTTGTCGAGCAAAAAGAAAAACACCAAGCCCACCAACAAAGCACCAAACAAAGCTTGCGCTGAGACACCCGCCGCCACAGACAACTCAAAGGCTTCTGGCAGCAAACGTGTAAATGCGGTGGCCAGCAAAGCACCAGCGGCGAGGCTGAGTAAATGTTGGGTGAAACGCGACAGCAGCGCGTAGGCCAACAAGGCCGCCAGCCACACACTGCCCATGCCAGCGACTAAGGTGCCGACAAGAATTGAAATCAAGGTCATGGGCTGATTATCCCGCGCCCAAGGCCCAAGGGTTTGCAGCGAGTATTTAAAACAGTTTGAATAAGCTGGTGGCTTCGAGGTCGAGCACTTCCACCTCTGACGCGTTGTGGAGTTGCCAGCGCCAACGCATTAGCCCCAAGCTCGGATTGCTTTTTGACACGCGACTCTCCAGCACCGTCACACGCAAACGCAGCACATCGTTGGGACGCACAGGATGAGGCCACTTGATGTAGGCCAAGCCAGGCGAGGCATACGACTCAGAACCTGCTAAAAAAGCATCCGCCGCCAAGCGCATGGCAATGCCACAGGTGTGCCAGCCACTGGCGATCAGGCCATCAAACGGGCCGCGCGCAGCGGCTTCTGGATCGGTATGAAACCATTGCGGGTCCCATTGTTTGGCAAAATCCAACACCTCGGCTTCGTTCACCACATAAGGGCCGGCATGCAGCACTTGACCTGTATGGAATTCAGAAAATTTCAAAACACATCCCCTTGTATGGGTTGCAGGCGCACACGCGCCAACAAGACATGGTTATTGTGGAATCCAGCTGGCAGGACGCTTGGCTAAAAAAGCTGCAAAGCCTTCACGCGCTTCATCGGTGCCTCGCACACGGGCAATCGTGCTGGCGGTGAGCTCACGCACACCGTCAGACACTGGGGCCACACTGAGTTGATCCATCAGTTGCTTGATTTCAATTTGCGCTTGCGGGCCACCTGCCACCAATTCGGCCACGACGCGGTCAACCTCAGCATCCAAAGCATCGGCACTCACCACACGTTGCACCATGCCCATGGCCAGTGCGCTTGCGGCATCAATGCGCGTGGTAGTCAAGGCCAAATAACGGGCATTGCGTTTGCCCACGGCGTTGACCACGTAAGGGCCAATCACGGCAGGCAAGATACCAAACTTGGCTTCGCTCACCGAGAAGCTGGCGTTGTCTGTGACCACCGCCATATCGCACGCGCAGGTCAACCCCACGCCGCCACCCAAAGCCGCACCTTGCACACGCGCCACGGTGGGCTTGGGGCACGTGGCAATGCGGTGCAGCATGCCCGCAAAGCGGCGGGCATCGGCGGTATTCCATTCAAGCGTCGCCTCACTGGCGCGCTGCATCCATTGCAAATCTGCGCCAGCGCTGAAGTGTTTACCTTCTCCAGCCAACACAATGACGCGCACGCTGTCGTCTTGGCTGAGTTGCGTGAAGGCGGCGTCGAGTTCGCCAATCATCACCTCGTCAAAGGCGTTGAACACCTGCGGACGTGACATGGTGATTTGTGCCACACCCGCACCACGCTGGCTGATGACGAGGGTTTGAAACGCTTGACGCATCAATACGTCTCCAAGTGCAAACGGCCTTCTTGTTTGAGCGACTGGCCCACGCTGTCCCAGTTCAGACCCGCTTGTGTGGCCACATCACGCAACGCTAGCACCACGCCCTCTTCCATGCTCTTCAAACCGCACACATAAATGTAGGTATTGGGATCTTTGAGCAAGGCCACGAGGTCGGCACTGCGTTCGCGCAAGAGGTCTTGCACATAGCGCTTGGTTTGGCCTTGTTCGCGAGAGAACGCAAAGTTGATGTCAATGAAGTCTTTGGGCAGTTTTTGCAGCGGGCCAAAGTACGGCAGTTCTTTTTGTGTGCGAGCCCCGAAGAACAGCATGAGCTTGCCGCCCTCAAACTTGCCACTTTGGCGCAAGCGACGACGCCACTCGGTCATGCCACGCATGGGCGCACTGCCCGTGCCTGTGCAAATCATGACGATGTTGGACTTGGGATGGTTGGGCATCAAGAAGCTGCTGCCAAACGGGCCAATCACTTGCACTGTGTCGCCTGTTTTGAGATCGCACAGGTAGTTGGATGCCACGCCTTTGACGGGCTTGCCGTCATGATCTTCCACCACGCGCTTCACGGTGATGGACAAGTTGTTGTAGCCGGGGCGCTCGCCGTTGCGAGGGCTAGCGATGGAGTATTGACGCGCGTGATGAGGCTTGCCCTTGTCATCGGTGCCAGGAGGCACGATACCAATGGACTGACCTTCCAACACAGGGAACGGCATATTGCCAAAGTCCAGCACGATGTGATGGGTTTCGTTGGCCGTGCCAGCTTCGTTCACTTGCACATTGCCCACCACCGTGGCAGTGGTAGGTGCTTTGGGGCCATGCAAGTTGGTATAGGGGTGAGCAGCCGACCATGGCGGTACGGTGGCACCATAAACCGCGGAGTTGAACGCCGCGCCTTCGCCTGCTGACGATTCAGCAGAAGCCGATGAAGCCACAGTGGCTGCCGCAGGTGCTGCACCTGCATCGCCACCAGCATGACCACCTAAAGCCTCCAAATCGCTGTCGGACATGGCCGCAGGCAAATCGTCCCATGACAGTTGCTCTTCCACGGTATAGGCCGCGGCTTTGGGACGCATGCGCCAGTTGTCAATCGAGCCTGTGGGGCATGGTGGCACACAAGCCATACAGAAATTGCACTTATCGGCAATCACCACATAGTTGCGGCTGTCATGCGTGATGGCACCCACCGGACAGGTGGCCTCGCACGTGTTACACCGGATGCAAATTTCCGGATCAATCAAATGCTGGTTAAAAAGTTCGGCAGGTGCATTCATGGCAGTTAACGCTTAAAGCGATCAGTTGAAACGGACGTAATCAAAGTCCACAGGTTGACGGTTGATGCCCATCACAGGAGGCGCGATCCAGTTGGCAAACTTGCCTGGCTCAACGCAACGACCCATCAGGCTCGCCACATAAGCGCGGTCTTCATTGGATGGCAACCACTCGCCTACTTTAGCGTTCCACTCGGCTTCGCTCACGACGCGGCCGTCTGGCGTGATTTTGGCACCTGACAAAGACCCGATGTTGCGGTGGAAAGCTTTGTGTGGCGCAGTCAGCTTAAATTGAATACCAGCCTTTTCGATCACGCGGTTCCAGCGGTCAATACCACCTTTGGAGTCGGTGATGTAGTCGTCGCGCAGCACTTCGTTCAAGGCGTTGAGCATCGGCACTTCTTTCTCGACCAACTTGCCATCTTCGACGGACAGGATCTTGTAGCTGTTGCCCTTCAACACGTGGTCATCGGTGCGCTTGCCTTCTTCGTAACGGCCCTTCAAGCCAGAGCTGTAGAAGGTGGCCGCATTAGACGATTGGTCAGCACCAAACAAGTCGATGGTCACGGAGAAGTGGAAGTTGATGTAACGCTGGATGGTGGGCAAATCAATCACACCTGCGGCGCGCAGCTTGCCCACATCGTCCGTCTTGAGTTGGTTCATCACATCCACAGTACGTTGGATGGTGCGGCTCACGCCAGACTCGCCCACAAACATGTGGTGCGCTTCTTCGGTCAACATGAACTTGGTGGTGCGAGCCAAGGGGTCGAATGCGGACTCGGCCAAGGCGCACAGCTGGAACTTGCCGTCACGGTCGGTGAAGTAGGTGAACATGAAGAAGCTCAACCAGTCAGGCGTCTTCTCGTTGAACGCTTGCAAGATGCGTGGGTTGTCGGCGTTGCCGCTGTTGCGCTCCAACAAGCCTTCGGCTTCTTCGCGGCCATCTTTGCCGAAGTATTTGTGCAACAAATACACCATGGCCCACAAGTGACGGCCTTCTTCCACGTTCACTTGGAACAGGTTACGCAAGTCGTATTGGCTAGGCGCAGTCAAGCCGAGGTGACGTTGTTGCTCCACCGATGCTGGCTCGGTGTCGCCTTGCGTCACGATGATGCGGCGCAAATTGGCGCGGTGTTCGCCAGGCACGTCTTGCCAAGCGGCTTCGCCCATGTGGTCACCGAAGTGGATCTTGCGCTCCTGCTCGGCGGGGTTCAGGAAGATGCCCCAGCGGTAGTCG
>JACCDG010854899.1_pt1 | contig 12545 bp, 12 predicted proteins | sample 7442471 | NCBI WGS metagenome assembly JACCDG01 (sample SAMN15323444, study PRJNA562643) | freshwater metagenome | isolation source: river surface water | place: USA:Blue River Watershed | collected 2017-08-17 | reverse complement strand
TTTTGTGATGGTGATGTCGAGCAGGCGGCCTGCCTTTTCGGCGTCGTCCCAGAACAGCTCGTAGAAGTCGCCCATCCGGTAGAAGACGAGCGTGTCGGGAAAATCCGCCTTGATGGCCAGGTACTGCGCCATCATGGGGGTGTGATTTTCAAGCCCCAGTGCCATGATGCGGTCGAAGCTATTTTCCATATAAATCAACGATCTTCGCGCTGACAGGTGGGCTCAGGTGGGTGCTTCTTGGAGCCTTTGAGTGCATGTGAGTGCACTTTTTTGTAGCTCCTATGTAGCTCGTTTGACCCCAATGGAAGACAATGCCACTCACTGGGCTACAAATGCCGTAAGCACTTGATTTTATTGTGTAGCTCGGTGCTTTTGCGGTTTGTAGCCTAGCGGGGATGGTGGGGCGCTCTGGCAAGCCCAAGGGAACGTGCCCACGCTGGTCTACAACCCCAAAGACGCCCGCAGCCCTGCCACCAGCCGTGGGCTGTGTGAGCAATGACGTTGACTGGATAGGAGAGAGCCGATGCATACCGAGCTGACCTTGAACCTGGTGCGCCTTGACCTGCAATTTGACACGCGCCCCAAGCTGAGCGCCCAAGGAACCATTGTCACCGATGCCAAGGGCAAGATCGTCTTTGAGCCCAACACCAGCCGAACCCCCTATATCGTCTTTGACACCAGCAGGGACGCTCCCCGAGGTTTTGGCATCAAAGTGGGAGCCACTGGCAAAAGCTTTTTGATCCAAGTGCGTGACGGCAAGCGGGTCATCAAAAGCAAAATCGGTAGCGTGCGCGATTTTCCTAGTCTAAAAGAGGCTTATGAAAAAGGGTTTGAGTTTTTAAAAACCATCAAAGACACGGGCAGAAATCCCAACGCCATCGAACGGCAAAAAGAATACCAAGACCTCACGTTGGGGGAGATTTTTGAACAGTACATCAAGCACCTCAAAACCCGTGCCAAACCTGCTACCGAGAACTCCATCACCACGCTGGAAAAAGGCATCAAGCGTTTGAGTGATTGGAATAATCGACGCGTCAGTGAGCTGACCAGCGACGAGATCAAAGATAAATTTCTAGCCATGAAGGCTAAAACGCCCACTGCCGCAGAGCAGACCATGCGCTGGGCGTCTGCCGCAATCAAATACAAAATCAAGCTGCTGATGCTTGAAGCCTCTAAAAAAGGCGTCATCCCTTATTTGGCAGTTAATCCTTTTGACATCCTTCAAATTGAAAAGATGTACCGAGGGCGCGAAGAATTGGAGCGTGCCTATAAAGAGTACAACCGACGAAATCCTATATCTAGCGAGCAGCTTGGAGCATTTATCAATACGCTTTGGGATAAGCGCCCTTATAAGCACACCGCTACCGATTACCTGCTGTGTGGTCTGCTGTGGGGATGCCGTAAAAGCGAGCACCGCGTGTTGCAGTGGAAAGAGCTCGTTCCAAAAAAAGAGCTGGCTACTACTTCATGGGTGGATCTGAAAAACAAAAAAATATTCTTCTACAAGACCAAAAACGGCTCCGATCATGAGTTGCCACTTGCCCCGATGGCTTTGAAGCTTTTGCAGATGCGTCAAGAGCAGCTTGCCGAAGAATTCGAAAACAACCCACCTGCCAAAGGGCACTCTTCGATCCGAAGGCTGTTTGTTTTTCCAGCACAAAATAAAACCTCTAAAACGGGCTGCTACACCGATCCCACCGAAATGCTTGCTTCCGTTATGCGTGACGCTGGTATTGAAAAAGTTACACCCCATGATTTACGGCGCTCTTTTGGGCGCGTAGCCGAAAGCCTCAACATCAGCACCACCATGATTTCCAATCTTTTAAATCACGGTGCTGGCAGTGTCACAAGACGCTATACCGAAGCCGAGTGGAAGCGCCTGAGCGAAACGATGGAACGCATTGAGCAAACGATCCTATCTTACGCTCCAAGGGTCTATAACGCTCTTCGTCCTCTATCGGTGCCCCCTCTACCCGAAGATGATTGGGTGGGGAAGCCTTACCGAAAAAGCAAATCCGCCGTATAGTGTCTGATATCAGTTCCAGCCATCAAACCGAGAACCGATCATGGATGAGACTTTTGCACCAGGTATTGCCGCCATCTCGGACGACTGGATCAAGTATTTACCAGCCGAACTTCAAGAAAGTTTTGCCAAAGCACAGGTCAGAAGTCGCCTTAATGCTTTGGACAACGACACACCCATTACCCAAGACCTAGCCAGCGTCTATTTGGATGTGTCGGATGCCACGCTTAAAAGAATGCGTGCCAGCGGCAAGGGACCGCAATACGTTCAAGGCATGAGCGAAGAGGGCACTAAAAGCCGCAATCAAAAGGTGCTCTATACCGTGGGTAGCCTTAAAGACTGGATTGCGAAAAACCGCACTGAATCCACGGGACATGCAGCCATACGCCGTGGACTAATGTTCCAATCTATATCCGATCTGCTGATCCCTGAGCCTTGGTGGGAAAAAGATGGAAATATTCTTGGACATGCACTATCTACCAGTTTCGATCAAATCAATTTTGAAGAAGTCAGTATTTGCTGGACTGGTATTGTGCTTGCATTGAAAAGAAATTGGTTGAGTTCGGAGCGTTCCAAATTTAGTTCTATTGTTCGGAATTTGCTGAGTCAAGAAATTTTGCAGATTCAAGCTGTGGACGAAGCAAGCTATTTGGAGCAGCGTTTAAGCCAAAAGGGATGATCGTGATTGGTGGTGTGGAAAGAATAATTTATACACCTGACGCACCTGCGATGCCAGTATTAGACTGGCGTTGCAGCGCCAGTGCTTTGCCAGTGTTAGATTTCAAACGTTGCTAGCGTACTTTTTTGTTTTCCATCAGAGCTTAGTGCGGCAAGTTCGATTGTCCAAGCGCTATTTTTCCGCCGCGCAATCAAAATTGTGGAGCCTAGTGGCTCCTTTTTTATGGCGGAGTGCAAAGCAAGACTTGGCAATAACACGATCCCGATCTGAGGTGTTATACGTTGGTCATTGATCTGAATGGCTGATACCTGGCATGGCGCTGATCCCTGAGCCAGTGTTACCGTTCTGGGCAAAGAAAGGCTAGCCACAACAAGCGAAGAGGGAGACTTTATAGAACTTACAAGTAGCTCTTCAAGCCATACCCGTAGCGGAACACCGGGAGTATCGTTGTTGGGATTCTCAAAAGAGGAGGCTTCTGATTTATTGGGCTCCAACAAATCTGGACGCAGTTGTCCTACTATATCTAGAAGTACCGTGCTAATTGCCGTAAGTGCTTCATTGGTTGACTCCTCGATACGATCCAAACGTTTAAGGAATATGCTGAATTGTTCCGGCGATAGCTCTGCGTCTGATGTCAGACGTTTAGCTCCATCGTCAAAAGGGTCTAGAGTATCAATCAGATGGTGAAGCACTTGTGTAGGTGCGAGGGGGAGCTTTTTATTGTTGGCGTAAAGCCATAAATCCGTAGCTCTTGTCGGATTAAGCCAAATCGTGACTTTTGTTCCACGCCATTTTTCAATAGTATCCCATCGGTCAAGTCGGGAGCCAAATCCCTTTTGATTTTTCGCCACTTTCCCGCCTCGTCCTGATGTAGAGTTGTTGGCAGCAGCTAAATTTTCGCCTTGACTAAATAATTTTTGATTTTTCATATCTTCTCCTTTTTATATTTTTATTGTTTCGGCTTGGCATTAAATCGCTCCACCAGCTCTTCCCCTCTAAGATTGGCATAGCGGTTGAGCATTTCCAAGCTACTGTGTCCCACAATTTTCATGATTTCGTAGACCGAAAGTTGTCGTCTGAAAAGCACCATGCGGCTGATGCCTTCGTGACGCAGGTCATGAAATCGAAAATCCTCTAAACCTATGGTCTCTGTGAAATACTTGAAAGTGCCAGCACAGCCGTCCTTGGTTTTAAACCAGTGGAAAATTCTCTGATCCTCAGACGAAGCATGTGATTTAAGAATTTTCAAACATGCCATGGCTTTATGGCTAATAGGTACGGAGCGGCTCTTTCGAGATTTGCAGTGTGCTGCCGGGATGCGCCAAACGCCTACATCAAAATCCACCTCTTCCCACTTGGCGTAAAGCATCTCTTGCAGCCTGGCAGCGGTTTCAATCGCAAATGTAAGTAGCATTTGCCACACAAAGCCATTCTTGGCTTGATGCATCCGAGCACGCAACATCTTTTCCTCCTCGCGTGAAAGACGTCTATCGCGTTTGACGTTCCAGCCTCTTGGAAGCAGCGATGTTTTAAATGGAAGGCTGGTTAGCTCCACTTCCATTTCATCTGCATACCATTTATAGACCTTTGTCATCGCTGAAAAGTGTCTAGCTATGGTGCCGGCTTTAAAAGTGGTTTTAATATGAGTTTGCTCGCCAAGCATCTTGCTTATATAGCTTTTCAGAAACCGCTTGTTGATCTCTCCAATGGTTGCCTCTCCAATATGCTTCGATATTGTTCTAAGCTGCATGGCGTGTTTGCTCGTTGAGTCTACCTCCTTGCGGTAAAGCTCTATAACATCGACAAATTTCGTGCCCATAAATGTTCGGGTATCCGCCTTTCCACGATTGGCGACATTCTTCCGGACGCGAAGCTCCTCCTTGTTGGCATATTTGAGCGCCTCGTCATATGTGGTAAATGTTTTATTGACTGTCTTGTGACCTTTTACTCGTATCTGGACAAGCCAGGACTCGGTATTTTCTTTGGTCGTACGTTTGGTTATTGAAGCCATATTTTCCTCCTTTAATTATCTATATAGGCGCTCAACTCCTTGGTTTTGGACAGCGAATCTACGAACGGTAGGTGTTCGTGTTGCAGTGAAAAGTGCAACGCAAACTGATATCAGACGGTGCCAAAAAAAAGAAGCCACCAACCTCTCCCTATAAAAAAATAGAAAACGGTTGATGACTTCAAGCTACCGCCACGATGCTAATAACGCAACGGCAAACGTATAATTTCTGGTTTAACGGTTCATTTTTTCTCGTTTTCTCTTGTTTTTACTGTTCAAAGCCCGCTTCAAGCGGCTTTTTTTATGTCCAAATCGTCTGATATCAGGCGCGAAAGCATCTGATATAAGTCAGTGCAACATGAGTGCAACTGCATTTTGGACGAATATCCGATGAATATCACTGCAATTTCATAGTGATTTGATTGAGCGTTTTGCAGACAAGCGGTTCTTGATGTTCTTGCAAAACGGTATACAAGTTGTATCGTTATTAATTAGCAAGATGCACAGCAAATACGCGATGATGCTCCCTTGTCGATTTTGATGCGGTTGATATTTCCCGCGCGAAGCAAACAAAAAATAAAAACTAGGAGTTATATATGAAATTTTTACAAAAAGGCTTTACCTTAATCGAGCTGATGATTGTGATCGCTATCATCGGTATTTTGGCTGCTGTTGCGCTTCCGGCATATAACAATTATACGGACAAGGCGCGTTATTCCGAGATGGTGATGGCAGTTGCCCCAATGAAAACTGCGCTGTCTGTTTGTGCGCAGCAAGGCGAGTGTGTTTTAGATGGTAATACTGGATGGGCAGAGGTTGGTAGCAAGGGTAATGACCATTTAAAACTATCTGGAGATGATCCTACTACTACTGGCACAGTCGAGACTGATTTTGAAGTCGGATCTGTGGCTATTCCCTTGCCTACCGCAACTGGAAAGGTTGTGCAAAGTGCATACGAAACAGATGGAACCTTGGATGAAGCTAAATGGGATGTTGCTGGTCATGGAACACCAGTGTTGAGGGTTACCGGAGTTCCAATTGCTAAGGGAAGTATCACAACTGATGATACCCTCGTTTTTGCTGCGACGTTAAATTCTGATGGAACCGTGGCATTTCAAATTGATCCCTCTTCTGGGTGCAAAGCACACAAGGGTGGTTCGATTTGCTAATGTATGTTTAAAAAAAAAGGGAGCCACACGGCTCCCTTTTTTATTTGCCATAGATTATTTATGGTTTTGAGTATTCGTTTTCGTGTTTCGTTGTGTGATCTTTTTTTTGCATGAGGTGTTAATTTTTCTTTCCTCGCAACTCTGTTTAGTGGCATATAGTCAATTTTATTTCTCTGTCTGTCAACAGAGGCGCCGGAAGATGACGCTTTTTAATTAAATTGGTTTCTTTGGGTGAATGGCATAATAATTTTGAATCTATTTCTCGATGATTGTAGTGAATAGGCGAAAAAATAGCCCCTTTCGGGGCTTTGGGTTTGGGCTCAACTGGCTGTCAGACTTTGAATTTTTCGATGTCACCGCCAGCATCAAGAATCGCTTGAACCCAAGCAGGTTTGCGACCGCGACCGCCACCCCATGTTTCTCCGTTTGGTCCACGGTATTTCACCTCCGCAGGCTCTTTGGCTTTGGTTGCCTTGGCGATTTTTTCACCCATGCTCACAGGAGCCGATTTGGTTTCGCCAGAGAGCACGGCAGCCGAAAAAATTTGACTGGGTTTGAGTCCAAGCTCTTTAATCTTCGACTTGATGGCTTTAATCTCGTCGGCAAGCAGTGCTTCACGGACCGACTTCGCCTTTGCTTCAAGCTCCGCGATTTGAGCTTGAATTTTTTGGTACTCGTCGTAGCTCACTTTTTCAGTCATGCTTTGAACTCCAAGAGGTAGTGACCGAGCGTTTTTAGCGCACTGCCGTTTTTCTGTCTAGTGACTTTTCAATCAGCTATGAGGGGATCGAGAAATTTTCTCTGAATGCAGCAAACGGGACCTGAACAGACTGCCAGGTGCCGAGTCCACAGTCGTTGGGTACGTGGGTGGCAACTTGCTCCACATCGAGTACGCAGAGGGCGTACGGCGTCTTGCTAACGTCCCAGAGGTGAAAGGCGTGGGTCCTTGTTTCTTGTGCCCGTTCCCACTCATTGACGGTCAAATAAAAGGAACCATGCACCCCCATGCTAGACGCCTTGACTTCAATGGAGAGCTTGCGGGAATCCGAGTCGGATACGACAGACAGAACGTCATACCCGTCCTCGTTGCTCTCGATGGATATCCACTTTGCCGGTTTTCCCGTGCGCTGTGTTTCGTAGTCCAGTGTCAGGCGTTCTCCGAGGCGCCCCACCTGATTTTGGCGCTCGTCTTTTAGCCCCCTTGCTCTTGCTGCAAGGGTGTCCCAAAAAGTCACTGTGTCTGAGTCCACTCCATCTGCGAGAAGCGCCTCAACAAAAATCTGTCCGATTTCAGCCCCTGCAAAATGCAAGACTTTTGCTCGCCCGCTCAGAGCACTTTGCACCCAGCTTGGGCGCTCGATGTCTATATAGTCCAGCAGCATCTGCCTTAAAAGTGCTGGATATCCACTAGTGTGTAAAAGGCGCTCCCCTTCGACGGTGGGGGCGAGGTTTCCAGCATCATCAATGCAAATCCAGCGCAGTGCTTGTGCGGTGCTAAATATCTTTTCAGAGGGTATTGATCCAAATGTGGAAAAAGCACTGAGAAAATAAGGTGCAGGGTTTGGGTGTTTTTTGGCAAGGATCAGAAGCTCATGGCATCCTTGTGCCACGCCGGGAGAGAGGCGCAGCATCATGCGACTCCCAAATCTCGCATGAGCGCCACAACGTCATTTTCTGCAAGTCCCGTGCTGTATTCGTCGTAGTCTGGAATATCCACGGGATCAAGGGCAATCGGATCAGGGCACAAATTGGAGTCTTCCAATGCTTTTGCCATCAAGCCAATTTTGTACCGCAAACGTTCGTCCACGGTTTCATCTACGCTGCCAATACACTGAACGATTTCAACCGTGGTGCTTTGATCGGGTGGAAGACCATAGCGATGAATACGATCTTCGGATTGAAGATAGTGGGCGGCGTTAAAGGTGCGATCTAGGTATATTGCGTGGTGACAGACCCGATGAAGGCTCACGCCTTCACTTGCAGCAGCAGGGTTGGCAACCATGATCCGTATGTTTGGATCGCTGTGGAAAAGTTTGATTTTGCCTTCACGCGTTTCATCATCGTCTTCATCCCCAGCATCGACACCACCATGGATATAAACTGCTCCATGGTCAGAAAGACGTTCAGCAATATATTCAACGTTGCGTACAAACGAGGACCAAATAAGAACCTTGTGTCCATCGTTCGCCAAGCTGCGAGCACGTTTTAAGACGTAGCGTAGCTTTGGACCATCGCCTTCCGCCAAAACTGCCGCTAAGAGATCGGCATGTATAAAACCAATCTCAGAGCCAAGTAGTGCAGGATTCGAGACAAACTGCAAAATTCGTGCGACAGATCGACCAAGCGAACGAAGTGCCTGTTTGCTGTGGGATTTAAGTGCCCCAGCCGCTTCCCGTGCCACCTCGAATTTCATGAGCTTATACAGCTCAAACTGCATCGGTGCCATTGCAAGGGGGATGCTCACCCGCGTCACTGGCGGAAGCCCAAGCTGTGCTTTATTGGTGCGCACATAGATTGGCTTCATGTAGTCGATCACTTGCTCGGAGCTTGTGGCAACCTCTGGATATAAAAAAGCGAATTGGGGGATCAGGTCATCGGAAGACTGTGGCATCGGAGTTCCCGACATAATCAGTTTTCCGATGGGAAGGTGCGCCAAGCTTAGAACGGCGCGTGCTGTTTGTTTACCGACACCGCTTTTAATTCTATGGCTCTCGTCCAAGAAGACGTAGCTTTTGTGTTGCGCTAGGTGGGCACGTATGACATCAGCCACCGCTGAACGAGCAAGCTGTTGGTAAGTGATCAGCATGAATCGAGGATCATCTTCCAAAAGCTTTTGAATTTTTTCTTTTCCGCCTTTCAAGCGCGTAAATTGTGCATTGAGGTGGGGCATGCACGCCGTGACTTGCTCGTCCCAAGCTGTAAACGCATTTTTTGGTGCAATAACGAGAAGGCGCTCATCGTCATGAGCCCGGAAAAAGAAGGTGGCAAGGGCTTCCGTGGTTTTACCGGCACCTGGAACGGAGAAGGTGGCACCGGCGGGTATAGCAGCTATGCGCCCGACGTTTTCAGTTTGTCTTTGTGTCAGTGGACGGGCAAAGCCGACCGCATTTAGCTTTGCATTAAGCGTAGCAGCGTCGATGGTAGATTGCGCTACCGCCTTGTCATAGCCCTCACGAGAGCGTTTGGCTTGTTTAAGAAGCTCGACTGCCTTTTGTGAAACATTGAAATTTTTCCCGGGAATCAGTTCCTCTTTCCTGCAAACTACTAGGAATTTTTCCCGTATTGCAACAAAACTCCACCACGGGATGGTGAGTGTGTATCCGTCAATTTGAGTGGTGTCGTCGCTAGAATCAAGCAGTAGGCGCTTGATCATATCGACCCAAGGAGCAGAGTCATCGGCTGGCGTCCAGCTTATGAGTGCAACCCCATCAAATTGGCGGTAATCGAGGTTAAGCATTTTTGCCGATAAACGTGCGAATTTTTGCTACTTGCTCTTCAATAAGTTGAAGTTGTTTTTCGACGCCTTGCGTCTTGGTCTCTGCTTTCAGATCCGCCACCGCTGCGGTTAGTGCGGCTTGTGCTTTTGAGCAGCAAGTGATGAGGAAATTTGCCCCTTTGCTGTCCTTTTTGAGCTGACGCTGGGTTTCAAGGACATCAACAATTAGTGTGCGAGCCTCGTCGGAATTTTCTGACTTCCCAACTTCCTTTGAGAGCGGGATGTCCAGCGCGCTTTCTGTCGAAGTGGGTGTTATGTCTCCAAGCAAGTCTTCTAGCACACCCGTATCGGAGTTATCCGGGTTGACGGGGAATTTTTCTAGAAGCTTTTCCGCAACCTTTTCAAGATGGTCATAAATTGCAGGTATTTGCTCATACAAGCGCCCGCCTGCATCTTCTGGCTTGTCAATCAAGACAAAGGATAGCTCTTTAAAAAGCTCCTGCTTTCCGATGCTAGCGATTTTGGGTCGGTATTGCGCCAGTTTTTGAAAAGCTGATTCACGGTCTGACACCATGGACCAGTGTCCCTCTTTGCCCCTAGATTTCAAAAACTCTTCGGCATATGAGAGCATGTCAAAAAGCTCTTTGACATCGCCCTCACTCATTTCATACATATCGGCAATTTCTTTGGTAGAGAAATTGTCGCGCTTTTGCTTGGCTTTGAGCATCTTGGCACGGGCGTCCCAAGAGTAGTCTGCTCGGATATCTTTGGTTATTTGAAGGCGCGCTTCAATTCGATCTATTTCTTTGTTGTCGCAATGGGGCAGAACAACAACGTCTATATTTTCAAAGTGTCCGTATTTGCTTTTGTCTTTATGAACAAGCTCACGCCATGCAGCAAGGCGTCGATTTCCATTGACCACAAAGCCGTTTTCATCCAAAAGAATCACTTCGACTTGGATGTTTTTGGGGTCTTCAAAGGTCTGCTGCAAGTCGGAGAGCTTTGCCATGTCCACGAGAAGCTTATGCTGTGCTTCTTGTGCGGTCCAAAGTTCAGGGTCTACGGTGAATAGGTCCTTTTGTGCAGATGGAGTTTTTGCCAAGTACTCTTCTTGGGCGCTTGCAGTGCGTCCGTTTTCAAGTCGATACTTGGGCAGATCAATGCTGATACGGATGACCGGGAACTCTTTCATTTCCCCTTTGAAGATCATCCGATGGTGAGAGGTTGAAGAGCTTTTGAGTTTTTCAAACTCTTCAATTCTTGCAGGTTTTGCCCAGCCAAAACGGGAGCCTTTTGGGTTTGTGACAGTTTGTTGATCCATCTTATATTTCCAAAGAGAACACCAAGGTTGGCAGGTTGTAGACTTTTTTGAATATTTCAAGCTCCCGTTCAAGACGGGTAGCGTTGGCGATATTGCTGCCAAGCTTCGCCGCCAAAGGTGCGGAAGGCAGAACCAAGGCGCCACAGCTTATGGAGCCATTGAGGTACAGAGCTTGGAGTTTTAGAAGGTCTGCATACATGCGCGCCATGTTGCCCGTTTGCAGGCATAGCCCCACATCAGATTTTGAGGATGTGATGGTGATGTTGGAGTCTGGCGATAACACCAGTTCTCCTGACCAGCCCGCTGTTACTAGGGCGGTTAGAAATTCGTCGCGTATTTTTTTGGCTGCGCCGTTTTTTATGAAGACGTCGATGCCATCAATAGCTTTTTGAATTTCTTTTTTTAATGAGCTTGGGAAACTTTTGTCGCCATCGCAGTGGCTGTGCACTAAATACTTCAACGCTCGTCCTCCCTGGACCTGTATCCGTCTGGCGCTTGTGAAAGTTTGCTTTGAGTGTGATCGTACAGTGGCAGGTCGTGTGGTCGATATTTAGCGACACCATCTAAGGCATCTTGAATACGCTGTGTCCCAGTCTTTGCGTACCCATCCATTAGCTCTGTCCCCCAAAAGCGCCTTCCATGTAAAGCGGCGGCTACCCCAGCAGATCCAACACCCGAAAAGGGATCGAACACCAAACCATTTGGGTTGCTCAGAGCTAGTATCAGACGTTCGATCAGTCCAACAGGGTATTGGCAGGGATGATCGGTTTTTTCAACGTGATTGCTTTTGACGTTGGGAATCGTCCAAACGTCTTCTGGATTTTTTCCAAGTGGGTTGCCAGAGAGTTGTCCAGCTTTTGGTCCCTTGAAGTGTTTTTTTCCGGGATACTTGGATGGAACACGTACCGGATCGAGGTTGAAAACGTAGGGGTCTTTGGCATTGTCGGTTTTTGTGTACCAAAGTACAACTTCATACCGACCAGAAAAGCGTCTTTGTGTATGCAGCCCATGCCCGAAGTGCCAGACAATTCTGTTTCGCAGGTGTAGTGGGTATTGCTTGAAAATAGGTGCGAATTCAATATCAAGCGGAAAAATTTGATTGTCTTCTACAAAATTTCCAACTTGCCAGCAGATGCTCCCACCTGTTTTAATTCGTGGGATGATCTGATCAATGATCGTTTTCTGCCACTCCAAATACTCTTCCAGAGCGGTCTTCTTTTCGTAAGATTTTCCAATGTTGTAGGGTGGCGATGTGACCACCAAATCAAAAATTGGTTCTTTGGGAAGCGATTTTAAAAAATCTTCGGTTCTACCTTGCCAAGTGAGGTAGTCTTTTTGAGCAATGCTCTCGTACTCAAAGCGCTTTCCTGCTTTGATTAAGTGGGCTTTTTTTGCCTCTGCTCTCACGTTCATGCACTCAGGCTTTATGCCGTCCGTGTGCGCTGTTTGGTCATCCAGTCGTTTGGTGTCATACATCTTGGGTCAAGCTACGGATGATTTTTTTGACATTCTAGCTACCGACCGCATTTTGTGTGGATTGCGCGCGGTGGTGCCATTCGATGTGGGATCGTGTCCCATCCCCAGCCCCAGCCCGTGCAAGACCAGCTGGGGGTCGCGGGGTGTGTCTGTGTTGGACAGATCTATATTAGGGCAGTGCCTTGCTCCTAGGGCGCTTGGTGTAGCCCTTGTGTAGCCCGATGGACTTTTTGAACGTGTAGCCCGACACGTTTTCGTGCGCTTTGCCTATGAGAAGTGGGCTACCCGTTGCGTCACACCTACATATTGGGCCATCATGGGGGTGTGGGCGCTCAGGTCAGGCGCGGTCGCCATGGGGTCTGGGGTGCTGTCAGAACGGCGCGTCGTCGCCGGTTTCGGCGTGGCCTTCGGATTCGGGTTCCGGAGCGTCTGC
>JACCDG010422340.1_pt1 | contig 12546 bp, 17 predicted proteins | sample 7442471 | NCBI WGS metagenome assembly JACCDG01 (sample SAMN15323444, study PRJNA562643) | freshwater metagenome | isolation source: river surface water | place: USA:Blue River Watershed | collected 2017-08-17 | reverse complement strand
TGCAGACTTCGTCGTCGTGGGCGGCGGCAACTCCAAGAAGCTCAAGAGGCTGCCCAGGAACTGCTGGCGTGGCGACAACGACAACGCTTTCCTCGGCGGCTGGAGGGCATTCTACCCGAAGGTCAAGCAGTCTCCTTCTCCACGACCTTGATGATGGACGGGTCCAGAACGATGGCCACACGGACTTCGATGCTCTCGAGCTGGTCCCAGACCATCAGCAGGTCGAACCCCATCTCCCTCAGCTTGGCCTGAACGCTGGGCACGTAGACGAAGTCGTTGTCGTTGTAGCCGTCGTACCCGCTGTGGGCCTTGATGTCAGGCCTTCTGGCCCCAGCTTTCACCGCAGCCTCTGCGAGATCCCTCGCCCCTCCGACCTTGCGTGGCGTCAGCCTTGCGCCGATGAGCACGCCCGGCTCGTCCTGCATGTACCACTCGGCGTCCCTCTTGCTCGCTGCGAAGAAGGCGGGCCTCTGGCCGAAGCCGGTGTCCCTGCCGGGCCGGCCATGCCAGAACACCTCGCTCGGGCTAGGTGGCTTGGGGTCCCTGTAGCCCGGCGGGAAGCCGGTCCAAGGCATGTCCTCGTCCTGCTCAAGCCAATATGCAAAGTCCATGCATTTATATATCTTATGGCGAGACAAACGGAGCTGCGTTTCACGGACTTCATCAACGAGTCCGAGGGTGCCGAGTGGGGCTTCTTCGGCAGCCTTTCGCCGATTCTGGGCGACGGCTCATCCGAGAGGCTTTCATACGGCACCAGCCCCAACTTTCAAGGCGACCCCATGCTCTACGTCCCCGTCGGCGAGTCGTCGCAGGTAGGGGCCGTCCTCAAGTCCGCAAGGCGCAAGATAGCGAAGAGGGGGATCGAGTGCAGGAAGGCCCCGAAGTCATACTACGGTTATGACTGCTCCCAGGCCCAGAGCCCGCACAAGGCGGACATCATGCACACGGGCGAGGCTCACGTCACCGTGGCCCTCGGCAACAACCTGAGGGAGCTTTTCGGCGGGGCCCTGTCCCCCGAGGACAAGGCGGCCAAGCTGCGGGAGGCGCAGCTCAGCGATGGCCGGCATCTGTTCGAGGGCAACATGGGAGTCCCCATGCCCGTCTCGGTGTCGAGGCCGCCCAAGATCGTCTACGGGGTCGCCAAGTTCTTCTCGGGCCAGCCTCTCGTCGCTCTCCTCGAGGTCGAGTGCCCCATGATCGAGAAGGTCAGGGGCGCCATCGGGCTGCCGAAGCTCTCTCAGGGCTACACGCCCCATGTCACCATCGGATACGCCTACGGCGTGGACCTGGGCAGGCTCCTGACAACCGACACCAGCAAGGGGGACGCATACGGCTCCACCGGCAGGGCGCACGACAGGTCCTACCTGCAGGCCATGGGCGTGACCGAGTGGCTGGTCGAGTCTGTCACTTGAGGGTCTTCACCCGTGCCTTGATGTAGTCCATGGCAAGCCTGTTGGCCATGCCACGCAGGGCGGTTGGGTTGATCGTCTGGGGGGCGGTCATCATCCTCTGAATCTCCCCGCTCACCTTCACCGTGATCTCGTCCTTGGCCTTCTGGTTCAGTATCCCACCGACCGTGTCCCACAGCCCGTCGTCAACGTCGAATATCTCTGCGTTCGGCACACGGCGCCTCTCGGCGTCCTTCAGGGCCATCGCCTGCTGTATCATCTTCGTTGCGTTCTGCTTGTTCTTGAGGGCGGTGAATATGTTGCCGACCAGGCCGCCGGCGTTGATGAGGCTGTCCAAGCCGGGGTACAGGCCGCCTGACTTCTGCTGGCCAGCCCCCTGCTGTGTCTGCGCCACGGTCTGGCCCATCCCCGGCCCCATGTTCGTCGGGGTCGTCACGGGCGTCTGCTCGTCCATCCTGCTGACGTAGTCGGCGAATGTCATCCTCTGGCCCCTTGTAAAATCCGGTCGATTTATCTATGCTCTCCAGTCGAAAAAGGGGGACAGCGATGGCCGACGCCGTTTTCATATACCCGGGCTTCCTGACCAAGGGGCTCAAGGGCACGATACGCTGGCATCCTGACATGCCGAGCTTCGACAGGCAGAGGTCGGACTGGGACGACCGTGGCTGCGTGGACCTGACAAGATGCGTCAACGACCCGTGGCCCGACAGCGAGGGCGGCGCCCTCTGCTTCATGGAGGTCAGGGCGCCCTAACTCCATTAGGGGATGAGAGTCCTGAGCCTATTTGACGGCATAAGCTGCGGCAGGCTTGCCCTGCTCCGTGCCGGCATACCGATCCGTGAGTACATGGCCTCGGAGGTGGACGAGCACGCAGTGCGGGTGACTCAGGCGAGGTTCCCCGACACCGTCCAGTTGGGCGACGTGAGGGGCGTAACCGGGCTGTCAGGTGTAGACCTTCTGCTCGGCGGCAGCCCCTGCCAGGGGTTCAGCTTCGCAGGCAGGCAGCTAAACTTCTCCGACCCGAGGTCGGCCCTCTTCTTCGAGTACGTCAGGGTCCTGCGGGAGGTAAAGCCGTCTTACTTCCTGCTCGAGAACGTCAAGATGAAAGCCGAGTTCTCGGACATAATCTCCGAGCACCTCGGCGTCCAGCCCGTGCTGATAAACAGCTCCCTCGTCTCCGCCCAGAACAGGGAGAGGCTCTACTGGACGAACATACCCTTCCAAGGCATGCCGGCGGACAGGGGCGTGACCCTCAGGGACATCATCGAGGACGGTCATTCATGGCCACAAGACCCCCTCGTTGACGGCAGCAGGATACACGTCGTCCGCAACATCTACCCGAAGAGGGGCCAGAACGGCAACGTCTACTCCGTGCACGGCAAGAGCAAGACCCTGAGCGCAGGGGTGGGCATAAGGGGCAACGGCATCGGGAGCTCCAACGCCCCCAAGATAGAGGCCAGGAACGAGGCCGGCTGGCGCAGGCTCACGGTTACCGAGTGCGAGAGGCTCCAGACCGTGCCGGACGGGCACACGGCTGGCCCCAGCGACACGCAGAGGTACAAGATGCTTGGCAACTGCTGGACAGTCGACGTGGTGGCGCACCTGCTGTCTGGAATATCTTTCGCAATCAGTTGATCATCGTGCGTATTACATATGTAACCAGGAGGTGGCATATGATTCACGCACAGTCTTGCATGGCGATTCTGATTCTAGGGCTTGGCGCAGCGGCGATGGCGCAGTTCAGGCCGGCGATGCCGCCAAGGCCGCCGGTTCCCCCGATGATGAGGCCGCCCGCCGTCGTGGGCGGTCAGTTCGGGATGATGGGAGGTTCGCAGAATGGTGGCGTTGGTGGCTTTTCTGGGGGCGTTGCTGGTGGTGGCGGCTTCGGTGGACTGGGCGGCCAGCTTGGCGGAATGGCTGGCGGAATGCAGGCCCTCGGCATGGGTGGCGCATTTGGCATGGGTGGGATGGGCGGTATTGGGGGCTTCTCTGGTTCTGGAATGGGGGGCTTTGCTGGAATGTCAGGTGCTGCTCTCCCAGGGTCAGGAAACAACAACCCATTCGGAGCCTACACCCCGGGCACCGTCGTCAGGCCAACCGGACAGGGAGGCCCTTACTCGGTGATTCCGATCGAGTCCGGCTACATGCTTGGGCAGGTCGGAGGCATGTCTGGGTTCGGCCAGTTCGGCATGGGCGGCTTCGGGGGAGGAATGTCGGGCCAGTTCGGGATGGGAGGCTTCGGGGGAGGAATGTCTGGGCTTGGAGGCCAGTTCGGGATGGGAGGGTTTGGTGGAGGAATGTCCGGTCAATTCGGGATGGGCGGGATGTCGGGCCTCGGCCAGCTTGGGGGCGGTCTAGGCGGAGGATTTGGCGGCAAGATGGGCTTCAACGGCGGCCCGGGCATCTAGCCCGCAGGCTCAGCGGCGCTGGGTTGGCCTCAGGTGCCAAGCCATGGAGCCGACGGTGAAGGCGATGCCGAATGCAAAGCCGAAGGTGAATGACCACATCATGGTTGTCTCCTGGGTTGATATAGCCATGCAGGCAAGGATGCCGCAGATGAAGCCGATCAGGCATCCGTGGACGACGTTGAGCCTGCCCATCACGCCTCGCCTCCGAACATCTTGTACCAAATCCTCTCGAACATATAACCATGGCACTCGTTTTGCAAGAGCACCTCGATGCACCTCTGGTAGAAGTCCTTGCTGTGCTTGAGGATGGCCTCCTTCTTCACGGCGAAGCATCCCGAGTAGAAGAACCTGTGGGTCGGCTTGTCGGGGTTGTCCGGAAGGTTGATCATATTGCAGAAGTGCTGTATCAGGTCGTCGCCGTCCTCAAGGTTATGGTGCAACTGCCTGTAGGCTCTTGAGAGCTCGACTATGTTTGGGTCGAGGAACCTCAGAGGGCACAGGTTGAAACGGCTTATCGTCTCCAGGTAGAAGGTGCTCCTCTTGTCGAATATGACCTCGAAAGGCGGGTGGTTGTGCTTCCACTGGTACGTAAGTGGCGTGATGTTCGACTCCATGCCTTTGGAGGCTATTTCAGCCACCGCTCTGTCGAAGAAGCTGTTGTGCTCAAATGGGTCGCCTTGACAGAAAATGGTGATTTCATCTAGTTTTTCGTAGTTGACGACGATGTGGTGGAGGTACGTGTGTGATTCTCTGCCGACGTTTTCAAGGTCGATTATCTGGCACTTGATCTTGTTCAGCGGCTTCTTGTTCTTGTTGTATATAAGAACGCTGCAGTTCTCCGGCATGTTGTGCACCCAGAAAACATTTTCGGCAAACCTGCTAACAACTAGCTTTATCATGCTCTAAATAAGTAATGCAGAGAAAATGAGAATTGGAGAAAAGTGATTTACCATCAAAAACCCAAGTACAGTCTTGATCATCTGGATCTTTTCGAGACATACAAGTTTGGCCCGATTCAAAAAGATGAGGCTCTGTTCCTTTTTTCTTTGGTGAAGATGACGAGGCCAAGCACTATTGTTGAGTTTGGTCTTCTTGAAGGGCATTCCTGTTTGAATTTTGTTTGCTCTAAAGATGAAAAAACAAGTTACTACGGCTTCGACAAAGATGAAAACGCCGTTGCTCGAGCTCAAAAATTTTGCGAGGGCCGTGCTAATTGTTTTTTGTCACAGATTGATTGCATTGACTTCGACTCTGGCAAGATTGACGGAAGAACGATTGATTTGTGCTTTTTAGATTGCTCACACATACTTGAAGTAAATCAAAAATGCCTCGAAAAAGTTATTCCTTGCATGTCCGAAAATGCGATTTTGGCAATTCATGATACCGGATACTACTACAAGAAAAACCTAAACATGTTGCCGAAGTCTTTTCTGGATCGCAAGCCTGCTTTTCTGAAAAGGTTTGAAAGCAAAGATAAAGTTTCAGCAGTCAAGCCAGAGCAACATACGGTCAACTGGTTTAAGGAACGCTGGCCTGATTGGCAGCAGTTGCATATGCACAGCGAAAATATCATGCGACATGGTATTACGCTTTTGCAAAAATATCAAAAACTCATGATAGATGGCGGCCAAAATGATAGATAAAAATCTTTTCGACAGTGACGTTCACGGTCTTATCGATTTGCTTCTAAGTGATAAATGGCCACAAGCCGTATCTCCATTTTTGATTTGTGATGATACCGATAAGGATAAGTCAGAAAGAGCAGAGTCTATTTTTGAGTTTATTGACTGTCCTCCCGAATGCAGCTTTTTAGACTTCGGATGCGGCGAGGGTCATCTCGCAAAACATGCTCAATCTCAAGGGAGGAAATCTCTAGGTTTTGACATAATTTGTCCTGACTCGGCCAGTTGGGATCAAGAAGGTTCAATCTTGACGAGTAGCTGGGACAAGGTGATTGATCGAGGACTATTTGATTTTGTTTGTCTTTATGATGTGCTTGACCACAGTGAAAATCCGATAGAATTGCTGTGCAAAGTCCGTTCTGTTTGTCACAAAAGCAGCAAGGTTTTCGTCCGATGCCATCCGTGGATGAGTCGACATGGCGGTCATCACTACAGGAAAATAAACAAGGCTTGGGTACATCTTGTTTTTACTGAGGATGAACTATTAAAAATGGGCTCAGAGTCAATTTTTGTCCACAAGTACTATTTCCCATTGAATGATCAGAAAAAATGGTTCATCGAATCTGGTTTTTCAGTCCTGCATGAGGACAGATTGATATCACAGGTTGAAAACATATTTCAAAGTGAAATTTTCCGAGAAAGATTACCTCTGTCCAAATACAAAAAGTTTCCAGTCTGGCAAATGTCCCAAACCTTTAACGACTATGTGCTTCAGCCATGTTAAAGATCAGATCTCATGATTCTGCTTGTTGGATTTTGTGCACACCAAGGACTGGCTCGACATATCTTTGTGATTTGTTGAATTCAAGTAACTTGTTTGTGCCAGAGTTTAGAGAATGGTTTGGCCAAAAGCTGGGCATCTACAACCAGCCCGAAGACCTGGAGCGTCGACCATGTTTTTACAACAAAGTTTTACACGTGCAGTTCAATCGCATTTTCAATCATCATGGCAGAATGATTGACGATCCTATTTTTGACGTTTGTCAGACAGAAAATCCGACTGCTGAAAATAGAATAAAGCTAGAGACAATTTTGAAGCCAAAGTATGTTGTTCTGAAAAGAGACATCTTCCAGATACTTGTTTCTTACTATGTTGCGACTTTGGCTAGTGCTGGTGCTGGCGAGTCGTTCTTTGTGATTCGTGACCATGAAAAGCAAAAAAGATTTTTACAAAGACAAGTCGGTATGGATGAAAAACTTTTGAGAAGGATTTATGCTGTCGTAAAGACATATGATGAAAAATGGAGTTTGTTTTTGTCAGGAGTTGATCATCTACAAGTGAATTACGATTTGCTATCCGAAAATCCTCGTGAGGTTGTGTCAAACATATTTGATTTTATTGGTGCTGAAAAGCGATTTTTGCCAGATAATTTTCACATGAATGAAATTAGTCGAAAAGCCGCTATGGCTCGCCCTGACATTGAAGAGTTGAGCCGTTGGGCTAGATCGGTAATTGAGCATGAATAAGTACATAATTCTCAGTCATTACAGGTCTGGCAGCAGTGTTCTGAATGAATCAATAGCTCCTGGCCACGACTGTAAAATAGCATTTGAAATTTTGCATGAAAGTCTCTTGTTCGACAACACAAATTTTGATGTCAAACCAGTAATCAAAAAACTTTATGGATTTGAAAATTGGCCAATGCAAAAGCAAAGATTTCATCCATCTTATGATGCTCTGTATGGCAAAGATTTATCAGATTTGTTCGGCAACCAAATAAGTGATTTGGTAGATTTGCGCAGTTATTTTTTTTACTGCAAAGATAACTTTGAAGGTTTCAAAATCATGTCTCAGCAGTTGTCTTTTGACAGTGTGCTGTGGAGTGCTCTTGAAAATTGCAAAGTAGTTCATGTTTACAGAAAAAACTACCTTGCGCAATTAGCTAGTCTTTTGTTGGCTAAGAAAACAAACGTCTGGCAAAACATTAAACACAACGAAAAAGTTACGATAGATCCTCGTTTGGCATCGGCTTACTTTATTCACATGGACTTTTTGTTGGATTTTATTTCGAGGAGGTACCCTGGAAGGTTAGACATAGAATTCGATGAATTAAAAAATTGGGATTTGGTAGTGAGAAAATTTCAAGATTTTGTTGGCTTGCGTCAATCGAATTTGATTTTGAAGCCAAAATATGAGGGAAACTCAATTGATTCAATTCAAAGAATCAACAATTTAGATGAGCTGAAGAAGTTTTTTTCGGATTCAAAGTATGAGATATTTTTCAAGCAAGTTTTACGGTAGGTTTCTAGGCAAATCTTTTCTTGCATGAAAAGATTCCATCTTCTTTTCGCACATGACATATGTTTGCAAACACACGGCATTCCGAATCAATCTTAACGGCAGGATAATTTTCGACATAAAAATTCTTGAACAATACTTGATCGGAGGATTGATATTGAAGTAATTCACTATCGACTTGTGATGCCATGTGTTCAAGCGCCTGCTTTGCGTATTCTGTCTTTGAAAACCACATGCCGGAATTGAGGTATTTGAAAGTTTGGCCTGGTGAAAGTTGGTCTTCCTTCGTTTTTTGTTCATTCCATCCTTCTGGCCAAAAGTTTCTCTCTGCGCCAAATATCATATCGCACGCAAGGTCCGTAAGTATTCTTGGGTTTGGAAAGTTGAAGACTGCGACATCTGCGCAATCCAAAGCGAGTACAAATTCACTTTTTACTGTCTTAATGTGATTGTAGAAAATCTTTATTTTGTCCCTGTTCGACCATGATGATTTGCAGCTCTCCAAAACCGTGTGTTTCATTTTGATTCTTTCAAGAAACATCAGGGTTTGATCGACTTTTTTATACTCATTCTCTCGTTTTTCATCTTTGAAAAGACATGTCATGACATGGATTCTTGGATCGTCTTGTACTTCTTTTGCGAAGCTAATTAGATCGATCATAGCTGGCCAATACGGGTTAAAAATTGGCTTGCCAGCAGCGTGTATTATGAAAGGTTTTGTCTTTTTTTCAGAAAATACAAGCATAGCTTTATGTATTTCAACCTTTTTTCTGGAGTGTGGTAATTCATTGATAGTCTTTGGCCGTTCAAGCCTATTCTTTCCGCAACGTCTGGATTGTTCAAAGCCAGGTCTATCTGATCGTCTAAAGACCTGAGGTCTTGCACATCATAATAAAGGATGTGTTTTCCATGCTCAGGTTTGCGTGGGAACTTGGCGCAAATTTCGTCTGAAATTACGCACGCCCCGCTTGCCAGCGCTTCCCACAAACGGGAGTCCCCCTCCCAACTGGATGGCCCACAGGTCACGATTACCTTGGACCTCGCAAGAATTTTCAGATATTCAACCACATTCGCCGGTAGATTACTTGATGTTCGATTTTTCCATGCTAGTTTGCCCAGTTTTTTTTCATCTAAAGCACCAATCAGACCGTATTCGGTATATTTTTTCATGTGCTCAAAGATTCGCTTTCTGTTAGGCGTGTCGCCCTTTCCAGATGTTCTCAAGGTGCATGAGATTTCAATGTCTTTTATTGACTTAAACATTAGGTATTCAGGCAAGCACATTTCCATGATTGGGAAAACATTGTCTGATAGTTGTAGTGATTTTTTTTTGACGTAACCATCATGCATCTCGATCGAGCACAAACTTTTTTTGAATACCGCCAAGTACTCGTTGCTGTTAACCTCGTTGTTGTCCGACCAATCCAGAACAACTTTGTTTTTTCCTGCAGTTGGTATTCTGTTGTTGAGTTTGTAATCTATCACGCATAACTCACCGCCAAATGATTGTTTTTCTATTTCCTTTTCAATCGGATTTGACCATTTGAAGTGTGCGCCCGGATAAGTTGCCATATCCAATTTTTCATGCACAAAGTACATCAGTTCCTCAAGGCAATAAGAAGGTTTTTGATTTGTTCGCAGATTGAAATCAGATTGTTTGCCAAATGAAGATTGACAACTCCCGCCGAATTGACGAAGAGAGTGTCCCAATTCTTCATGAATCTCTGCCTGCCAGATTTGACCATAAATTCATCTTCGCAATGTCTGTTGTCATCGTATGCAAAAATCCATTCATTAAGAGGAACCGACGACTTGGCGCACAAATGATCACGGCATATGAAAGAGCCGTGCGCAACACCTTTTTCTCGCAAGGTCTCAGGCCAATTCTCTCCTAAAGTGTTATTAAAAGAAAACTCTTTTCGACCACAGCCCGGCGACTTGTCAGGGGTAACTCTTGCACATGGAGATATCCTTCTGTCAAGCGCTGATGGTGCGTAGGTTTTTTTGATTTTTTCAATCGGTATCAAGCCATATGGACAGTAACAAGATGGATTGTTTCTGGCTTCATCTCCAGGGTTGCAAAAAGCGTAACCCATGATCATTCTGCCCGACAAAGGCCATTTGCCAACCTCTATGGAAAAATAACCATCTTCATCTTCTCTCGCTGGCCAATGGCCTAATAAAGGGAATACTTCGGCCCGGTCAATTTTTGAGTAAGCTAAATCGTTTTGCTCTACCCAAGTTCTCTCAGGACTGTGTCGCAGCCAAACTTTATCTAGATTTTCAAAGATCATGCCGATTGCAGGTCTAAAGTGTTTTTGGAACACAACCTGATTGTGGTTTTTGTAAAGGTTGGAGATTTTTTGCTTGTCCAACCATGTATCGCTGTCGGGATACCTGAGCAACTCCCACCTGTCGCCTATGACTAAGTCGTTAATGGTTCTTGGTTTGGCGTGATTGAATGTGTATTCAGGCAGGTTCGGGAAAATCTGCCTTAGATTTTCATCGTGGTTCTCATCCCCGAATATGCTTTTGTAGAAATCATGGAACAAACAGGCCGTCAGCAAAAATTCTTCTTCTGTGATTGCATCGCTCTTGTGTTCGCTGGTTTGTTCTTTTATGACCTCTGTCGGGATTCCACGGGGAAATCTATTCAAAAATGAGAAATACGCAGTCATAATTCCGTGAATGATCCCGTGATCGCCGTCTTTGAACCATTTCTCGATATGATCAGAGGGTATGTGTGGTCCGTCTGATATTATCCTTATAAAAGCTCCTTTGTTGTGAGCCTTCCATCTGGTTCGAGCAAACTGCAAATCACCCTTGAACTGGAGGCAAGATTTTGAAGGGCAAATCACAACAGCCAAGTAATCCATAAAATCAAGAAAACACTTTTCTGCATGAATATATGCTAATGCGTCAGCTTGATTTTGGAAAAATAGCATTATGGAACACCTTTCGTGCTGGCTCCTGACTAGCGTGCGTAGTGGGTCGTGGTATTTATGTGAAATTCTGAACAAAACAGGTGTTTTCCCAATTCCTTTTGGGGAGTACATGCACTGGAATTATCCTCTTAGGGAACCATATCCTCCCGTGTGTAAAGTCCTGAGGAGACATTTTTTGTCATACCATTCCGACCAAGACAAACTCAAGATTTTGCGCCGTCTACCAGGAGTAAAATTCATCTTGCTCCAGCGTGACGACGACATAGCCAGAGCCTCCAGCCTCTACTATTCTCTCGTCACACGAGAGTGGCGTGATTCTGATCATGATCAGGATGCTCCGATAGACAACCAAATGCTTTTGCGGTGTTACGCTGAAGTATCAGAAAGAAAATTTAATTGCTGGGATGAGTTTCTGTCTGGCTTGGATCATGTTGTTGTGAATTATGAGGATTTAGTATCCAATCCTCTTATCGTCGCAAACAAAATACTTGGCCATCTAGGTCTTGCAGAAATGAAAAGTCTGCCTGCAAATCAGACGAGAAATAAGGTTCACCGACAGAAAAATAAAATCAGGAAAAGACTTGAGTTCCTCTTGGGAAATTTTGCTCTGATACCAAGTCCTGAAGAATTAAGTTGTCGTGATGTTTATGACGCACTGAGAGGGCAATAATGGAAGCGATTTTGAACATAGGCCAAAAACAAGAAGTATTTTGGCATCACAGGAGCGGCTGGAATTATGCGATACAAAGCATCATGCCACTCCACAGTGATGATGGAATCAAATTTGAGGGATTTCTTGATCATGCAATCAAAAGGAGTCCAATTGAGGAGCCATTCGTGGCCTTTATTCACAACCCTCTTTACACCCCCGCTGACTACAATTCAAAATATGAACAGAATTCTTTGCATTATATCCTAAACCACAACAACTGGCATAAGTGTAAAAGGTTATGTCGTGGAATCTATGTTCTTTCCGAAAAGTTGCGCAAAGATTTTTTGGATATGTGTGATCTGCCATGCAACTCACTCGTGCACCCCGTCGAGATGTGTGAGACGAAATTCGATTTTGATATGTTTCTCCAACAGCCAACCATACTTCATCTCGGTCAGTGGATGAGGAGATTTGATTCATTCAAAAGAGTTAAGTTTTCCGGCAGAAAAATTTTGTTTCAAATTGACGAGAGGGATATTTTGCCGGATGAAATAGAAGTGATTAAACATGTTGACAACCAAACTTTTGATTATGTTTTGAGCCGAGTTTGTGTTTTTTCACATTTCATAGACGTTGTGGCCTGCAACGGGGTTCTTGACTGCATAGCGAGAGACACACCTATTTGCTGCAACCGTTTGCCTGCAACCGAGCAATATCTTGGAAAAGACTACCCGCTTTTCTTTGAAGACTTGAGTGAAGCTGCGGATAAACTCAAGGATATTGCCTTGATTCAAAAAGCTTCAGAACATATCCGTTCTCTTGAAAAGGGAATCTTTTCAGGACAGTATTTTTGCGATTCGGTCTACAGAAGCAGAATTTATCAAAATATACTTAAATCCAAATGGATTAAAACATTTTGAATTATTTCTTGCCTCCTCGCTGCCCGGCGTTTCCGAAGTCCTTGGGTGGAGTCACGCCCTGGCGACGCATTGTCGCATTCGCAATCTGAGTCGCTCTTGACCTCTCAATGGAGGCCTTGATGTCAGCGCCAGCCTGAGACAGCTTGCCCTGCATTTCGGCCACTTCCTTGTCGCTCATGGACATCATGAGCCGTGAAAGAGCCTGCCTGTTCACGGCCATTCCGGGCTTGAGCATCACCCAGTCCCTCTTCATGTACCTTTCGTACATCCTCATGTAGACAAGCTGCATCT
>JACCDG010202558.1_pt1 | contig 12546 bp, 11 predicted proteins | sample 7442471 | NCBI WGS metagenome assembly JACCDG01 (sample SAMN15323444, study PRJNA562643) | freshwater metagenome | isolation source: river surface water | place: USA:Blue River Watershed | collected 2017-08-17 | reverse complement strand
TGACCGGCTGTGTCCAGTCGATTTGCGCGTGCACGTCGGGGAAATGGAAGGCGATGAACTCCGGCAGGCAGCTGCTGATCGCTTCTTTCCACGGACTGTCGTAATTGTCGGCCACGCCGCTCCCTTCGCGAACTGGCGTACCGGACAGCCGCATGGCCGGAGCATGCCAAAACGCGATCGCGTCGACAGACAATACGTGACGAGCCCGCTAGCGACTTGCGTCGATGCGGGTCAATAGAAATAAGAATGTCGCTTTTTCAGCAGCCTTCAGACGGGCAGATCGAACACAGCCATCGACTCGACGTGGGCGGTATGCGGGAACATGTTGACGACACCCGCCTGAGACAGTCGATACCCGCCAACATTCACCAGCACGCCGGCATCGCGCGCCAGCGTGGCGGGGTTGCAGGATACGTAGACGATGCGCTTAGGCACTGCCGAAGGATCGACGGCAGCCAGCTCGCTGAGCGCCTTGCAGACTTCCATCGCGCCTTCGCGCGGCGGGTCGATCAGCATGCGGTCGAAATGCCCAAGCGCTTTCAGGTCGTCGACCGAAAACTCGAACAGGTTGCGGCAGGAGAATTGGGTCTTTTGCGCGAGGCCGTTGGCCTCGGCGTTTTCCAGCGCGCGCGTGGTCAGCGCGGTGCTGCCCTCGATGCCGATCACTTCCTTTGCCTGCGTCGCCAGCGGCAGCGTGAAATTGCCGAGGCCGCAGAACAGGTCGGCCACACGATCCGTCGGCTGCACGGCCAGCAGTCGCAGTGCGCGGGCGACCAGCACGCGGTTGATCTGGTGGTTCACCTGCGTGAAGTCGGTCGGCTTGAAAGGCATGCGCACGCCAAACTCCGGCAGCAGGTACTGCAAGGGGCGCTTGTTCGGATAGAACGGCGCCGCGGTGTCCGGGCCCTTGGTCTGCAGCCACCACTCGATCTGCCACTGATCGGCAAAGGCTTTCAGCCTGGTTTCATCGTCGGCCGTCAGCGGCTCCATGATCCGCAACACCATCACGATCACCTGCTCGCCTTCGTGCTCGCCGATGGCCAGCTCGACCTGCGGCAGCCGATCGCGGATCGACAGTGACGCGACCAGCGCGCGCATCGGCACCATCATGTCGGACACGCGACGTGGCAGGATCTGGCATGTCTTCATGTCGGCGATGAAGCTGGAGCGCTTCTCGTGGAAGCCGATCAGCACCCCGCCCTTTTTCTCGACATAGCGCACCGACATGCGGGCGCGGAAGCGGTAGCCCCAGTTCGGGCCGTGAATGGGGCGCAGCAGGGTCTCGGCGTGTACCTTGCCGAGGTGCCAGAGGTTGTCCTCCAGGACGCGCTGCTTGATCGCAACCTGCGCATCCGGCTCGAGGTGCTGCATCGCGCAGCCGCCGCAGATGCCAAAAAATTCACACTTGGGCTTGACCCGCAGCGAGGATTCGCGCAGGAGTTCGGTCATGTCGGCCGCTTCCCACTTGGGCTTGCGGCGATAGGACTTGAAGCGCACGCGCTCGCCGGGCAGTGCGCCTTCGACGAAGATCACCTTGCCGGGCGTGCCATCCTCGTTCTGCAAATGGCCAACGCCGCGCGCGTCCATGTCAAGGGCGTCGATATCGAGGATGGGATCGTGGTTCATGCGGCAGGCCTGCGGTAAGCGCGGAAAAAATGCGAAGCCGCGATTTTACCTGCTGGCGCGCAGTCCAAGGCGGGCGTCGATGCGCCGCGGCCGGCCGGATCCGCCACGATCCGCAAGGCTTGGCGTGCCGGACATGTTCCGAGGGACAGGCGCAGGGCAGCCTCACCCGGTCTCGCGTCAGAGCAAGGCGTCCTTGCCAACGCCCTTGGCCATCATCGCGCGCTTGAGGCGGTGCAGCCCTTCCTGCTGGATCTGACGCACGCGCTCGCGGGTGACGCCCATTTCATCGGCCAGCTCTTCGAGAGTGGCCGGATGGCCGTGGTCCAGACCGTAGCGGCGCATGATCACCAGCCGCTGCTTGACCGGGATGCTGTCCAGCCAGCGCCGGACCATCAGGATCATTTCGCGCTGTTCGGCATGGGCATCGGGGCCGGTCTCGGCGGCGTCGGCCAGCAAGTCGAGCAGGCTCGATTGCGGATCGCCGTCGAGCGGCGTGTCGAGCGAGGTCACCTGTTCGGCCATTCCGAGGATGTCCTGCACGTCGCCGATGCTGCGCTCGACGAGGTGGGCAATGTCTTCGATGCGCGCCTCGTGCGGCGCGCTCATGCGCGCTTCCAGATGGTATTTCGCGCGCAGTACCAGATTGAGCTCACGGATGCGATGCACCGGCAACCTTATCGTGCGAGCCTGGTTCATGATCGCGCGCTCGATCGCCTGCCGTATCCACCAGGTCGCGTAGGTCGAGAAGCGAAAGCCGCGCTCGGGCTCGAACTTGCCGATCGAGTGCATCAGGCCGAGGTTGCCTTCCTCGATCAAATCCAGCAGCACCACGCCGCGGTTCACGTAATGCTTGGCGATCGACACCACCAGACGCAGGTTGTGCTCGATCATCACTTGCCGCGCCGAGAACTCGCCTTGCTTGGCGAGGGTCGCGAAGTGCTGTTCTTCTTGCGGGGTCAGCAGCGGACGCTGCCCGATCTGGTTCAGGTAGCGCTGGGTCGCATCGGTGGCCAACTCGTTGGCCAGCAGCGAACGCAATTCTTCGACGCTGCCCGTGGCGGCCTCGTCGTCATCGATAGCGTCATCGTCAGCGTCATCGCCGGAAACGTCGAGGGCGCCATCCATCGCTGCTTCGACAGGCGCATCACCATTGCCATCGACGGTTTCTTCGTCGTCGCCGTCAGGCGTGCTGCCTGCCCCCCCTTTTGCGAGGCGACCTGCCGCGCTGCCGGCAGCGGCACCGCGAATACCGGGCACCTTGCGGTCGATGCGCTGCGCTATGGCCTCGCCGTCCACGCCCATCCCCCGCCCCGGCGCGACCTTCGCGTCCGGTATGTCGTCGACCGGCGGGTCCGCGGGGTGGGGTGTGCGTTTCATTCAGCGCCCTGGCAAGAAGCCTGTGGGGTCGACCGGTTTGCCGAGTTGTCGTATCTCAAAATGCAGCTTCACGGCATCGGCGTCGGTATTGCCCATTTCCGCTATCTGCTGGCCCCGGCTGACGGTTTGACCTTCCTTGACCAGTATGGTTTTGTTGTGCGCATACGCAGACACGACGCCTTCCTGATGGTCGATGATCACCAGGTTGCCATAGCCGCGCATGTTCTTCGCATATAGCACGGTGCCATCGCCGACCGACATGATGGGCTGGCCCATCTGCCCGGCGATGTCGATGCCCTTGCGTGCTGCATCGAAGCCACTCAGCAACTTGCCGTCGGTCGGCCACATGAAGCGCGCCGCTGCCGGCGGCGTGGTCTGCGCCGACGGCGCCGCATCGGTCTTCCTGACCAGTTCCTGCACGCGCGGCTGCACGAGGTCGGCACGCTGCATGTCCGCCAGCGCCTGTTCGGAATACGGCACCTTGTTGCCCAAAGGAGCGTTTTTCAATGAGCCGGCCACGCGCGGACCTTGGGTTGCCGGGCTTGCCGGCGTGCCTTGCGATGCGGGCGGCGGCGCGTTGCTGTCGAGCGACCTGACCTCCATGCCGGAATCGGGCACGCTGGCCATGCGCGCGCCTTCCGGCGGCACCACGCGCAACTGTTGACCGACCTTGATGTCGTTCGGGTTGGCAAGGCTGTTCCAGTCGACCAGGTCACGCCAGGTCTGGCCGAACTGGTAGGCGATGCGCGACAGCGTATCGCCTTTCCTGACGGTGTAATAGCCGGGCGGATCGGCGACCGGCGCCGGCTCAGCCTGCTTCCTCGGCTGTCGGGCGGCGGTGCGATCGTCCACCGGCGCATTGGACGGCATCTCGGCGCAGCCGGTCAGCAGCGCTGCCAGCACGGCACCGGCAAAGATGGCCTGGGTCGGTCTTTTCATGGGTACAGCACGTCTCTCGTTCAGGGCCGGCTGCGATGGCAGCTCAGCCGAAGGTTCCGGGTCTCAGCGGCACGAAGTGACAGCGCTCCAGCGTGTCCGCCATCCATTCATTACGTCCGGTACGCACCACCAGCTTCAGCACCTGATCGCGCTGGCCGATGGGGGCGATCATGCGGCCACCGACGGCCAGCTGCTCCATCAGCGCCTGCGGCACTTCCAGCCCGGCCGCTGCCAAAATGATGCCATCGAATGGCCCAACCTGGGGCAAGCCCAACATACCATCGCCATAGTGCAGGCGCAGGTTGGGGATGCGCAGCGGCCGCAGGTTGTTGCGCGCCTGTTCGTGCAGCGGGCGGATGCGCTCGATCGAATACACGTCTTCGGCCACCTGCGCCAGCACCGCCGCCTGATAGCCGCAGCCAGTGCCGATTTCCAGCACCCGCTTGAGCTTGCCGGGGGTGCCTTCGCGCAGCACCTCAATCATGCGCGCGACGATATAGGGCTGGGAAATGGTCTGGTGGTAGCCGATCGGCAGCGACGCATCGATATAGGCCTGGCTGGCCAGCCCCGGCTCGAGGAACAGGTGGCGCGGCACCGCTTCCATCGCCGCCAGCACCAGCGGGTCGCGCACGCCCTGGTCGGCCAGGCGCGTGACCATGGCCTTGCGCACGGCGTCGGACACCAGCGGCACATTGGCATGGCGGTCGGTGTTCAGGTTGGGCGTGGCCAGCGGTCTGGCGGTCGCGCTGCGCTGCACACTGCCCGCGGCCAAACCGGCGGCGCCGGCGGCCTTCGCACCCGGTGCTGCAGCGCCGGCCGGCGCGCGCATGGGGATGCTGCCATTCGCATTGCCAGAGCCTGTATTGCCGCCACGCGCACTGCCGGCATTGCGGGCAGCGGTCTGGCCGGCAGCCTTGGCGGCATTCTGGGTGGCGGTCTGCAGGCTGTTGAGGCGGTGCGGCGTGCCGGCCTGCTTGCGGCCGCCAATGCCGGTGACGAAGTCCAGCGTCAGCGGAAAGCGCTTTTTCGGCTGGCCCGTATCGCTCATGCCAGTGCCTGTTTCAGCCGGTCGAGCTGGGCGTTGTGGGTCAGGTCGATCTGCAGCGGCGTGACCGATACCCAGCCCTGTTCAGTCGCGTGGAAGTCGGTGCCCTCGGACGCTTCTTTGGCCTTGCCGACCGGCCCGATCCAGAAGATCTCGTTGCCGTGCGGATCCTGCGCACGAATTACCGGCTCGGATTCATGGCGCTTGCCAAGCCGAGTCGGCACGATGCGGTCCAGCTGTTCGTAAGGACGGTTCGGGATGTTCACGTTCAGCAGGTAAGGTGACTGCAGCATGTCGAGCTTGCGCAGCACGATGTCCTTCGCGATGCGCGCAGCCGAATCGAGGTGCGCCCAACCATGGTCGACCTGCGAGAACGCGATCGCCGGTATGCCAAACAGGAAGCCCTCGGTGGCAGCGGCGACGGTGCCCGAATACAGCGTGTCGTCGCCCATGTTCTGGCCCTGGTTGATACCGGACACCACGAGATCGGGACGCTGGTCCAGCATGCCGGTCAGCGCGATGTGCACGCAATCGCTGGGGGTACCGTTGATCGAGTAAAAACCATTGGCCGCGCGCATTACGCGCAACGGGCGGTCGAGGGTCAGGGAATTCGATGAACCGGAGCGGTTGCTGTCCGGCGCGACGACGACGATTTCGGCGATGCCGGCAAGCTGGTCGGCCAGTGCATTGATGCCGGGCGCCAGGTAACCGTCGTCATTGCTGATCAGGATTTTCATCGGGATGATTTTACCTGAAGCAGCGGATTCCCCTTGGCGATTTGATTACGCTCAAGACGGTGCGGTCACCAGAAAATTCTGCACGGCGGCGAGCTCGCGCGTACGCGAAAACGGCGGCAGGCTTTGCCAGATCCGGCGGCCATAGGGCTTGGAAATCAGCCGCGGGTCGCAGATCATCAGCACGCCGCGGTCGCCTTCGTCGCGGATCAGGCGCCCTGCCCCCTGCTTGAGGTTGATGACAGCTTCCGGCAGCTGGTGATGCATGAAACCGTTCAGGCCGCGCTTTTCCATTTCGGCGATGCGGGCGGCCAGCACCGGGTCGTCCGGCGGCGCGAACGGCAGCTTGTCGATGATGACGACTGACAGCGCATCGCCGCGCACGTCGACGCCTTCCCAGAAACTCTGGCTGCCGATCAGCACTGCATTGCCGGCAGCGCGGAACTGGTCGAGCAATTCGGTGCGACCCAGCTCGCCCTGCACCAGCAATGGCCATGGCAGCTGGCGCTTATCAAACTCTTCACGCAAACGCTCGGCCGCACGCTTCACCGCGCGCAGCGTCGTGCACAGCAGGAAGGCACGGCCGCCCGAGGCCTCGATCACCGGCAGCGCGGCATCGATGACGGCATCGGTGTAGCCGATCGAATTCGGCTCCGGCAGGCTGGTCGGCACGTACAGCAGCGCTTGCTTCGGATAGTCGAAGGGGCTGGGCCAGATGCTGGCGGGCACATCCTTCAGGCCCATCTGCGCGCTGTAGTGCGTGAAGTCGTTCTTCACCGCCAGCGTGGCCGACGTGAAGATCCATGCACGCGGCACGCCCTCGCGCTGCTTGGCAAAGATCGGCGCGATCGACAGCGGGGTCGTGTGCAACTGCAGCGATTGCGAATACGCCTCGACCCACAATACTTTGCCGGCTGCTTCGGCCAGATCGGCCGGCGGCGCCCATGCATCGAACGCGTGCCCGATCTCGATGGCCCGCGCGCGGCATTGTTCGATCGACTCGGCGCGCTCGGCCTGCCCGGCCAATACCTCGGCCATGTTGGACAACATCGCTTTCAGGTGCGCCAGCGCCGGGAAGAACGGGCTGCTGGGGGCAACCTGCTGGTAGGCGAGCTTGGTGCCTTCGGCGGGGAACGCCAGCCGCAAGTCGCGCGCTGCCTTTTCGACGCTCGCCACCAGCGCACCCCAGTCCGCGCCGTCGCGCGCATGCGTGAGCCCTTCGGCCAGCACGTCGCGGCACAGCTCCATCACTTGCGAGGTCGACACCGTGTCGCCGAAAAACAGCGTTGCGGTCTCGGGCAGCTGGTGCGCCTCGTCGAAGATCACGGTGTTCGCGGTGGGCAGCAATTCGGCCACGCCGGTATCCTTCAGCGCGACGTCGGCAAAGAACAGGTGGTGGTTGACGACCACCACGTCAGCCTGCTGCGCTTCCTTGCGCGCCTTCATCACGAAGCAATCCTGATAGTGCGCGCATTCATTGCCCAGGCAATTGTCGCGCGTCGACGTGACCAGATTCCAGACCGTCGCGTTCTCCGGTACACGCGACAGCTCGGCCTTGTCGCCGGTGGACGTGGTCTTCATGAAACGGGCGATTTCGCGCAGGTAGCCGACGTCTTCGCGCGCGGTCAGGCGGCCGTTCTGCAAGGTGCGGTCGAGATGGAAATGGCACAGGTAATTGCCGCGACCCTTCAGCAGTGCGACCGTCACCGGCACGTTGAGCGCCTTGCGCACGACAGGAATATCGCGCAGGAACAGCTGGTCCTGCAGGTTCTTGGTGCCGGTGGACACAATCACCTTGCCGCCCCACAGCAGCGCCGGCACCAGATACGCAAAAGTCTTGCCGGTACCTGTGCCAGCCTCGGCGATCAGCGAGCCTCGTCCGGCGATTGTCGATGCAACCGCCTTGGCCATGTCGGTCTGCGACTGGCGCGGGCGGAATCCGGGTATGCCTTCGGCGAGCGTGCCGTCGGCTGAGAACAATGCATCGACTTCGGCATCGTGCTGGCCGTCGTGCAACCCCTGCCCGCTCCCGGCAACGTCAGCCGGCAGCGGCGCAGATTCAGGAGGGCTTGCAGTCGTCACGGCAGGTGCGTTCAAGAGGCTGGAAAATCAGTAAAACGGGTGAAATGGCTGCAACACTGGCCGCCAGAATGCTGCGCGCGATTCACGCGGGAATATCGGGCACCAGCATCATCTTCAGGCGAATCAGCTGGTCCTTCAGTTGCAGCTTGCGCTTTTTCAGGCGGCGCAGTTGCAGGTCATCGCGATCGGCCGCGGCGCTCATGCGCACGATGACGTCGTCGAGGTCACGGTGCTCGATTTCGAGCTCGATCACGCGTTCGCGGATCTGTTGGGCATCATTCGTCATCGGGATTCCGGCGCGCTTTCGGCGGCATTGGGCGCCTCGGCGCCATCGCGCGCGGTGCCGGAGATCGGGATCGCCTTAGCGCTGTTGGCAGCCTTTTCCTGTCGTTCGGCGACGGCACGGTCGCGCTCGTCTGCCTTGTCCTTGCGCAGGAAGGCCTTCGCCTCGACCTCGATGCGGCGCACCGCATGCATCGACAGGCGACGCTTTTCCTTCGCATCGTTCAGGCACGAGGACACCAGGAAGCGCTCGAAACAGGCTGCCCTGTCGTCCGCAAACAGGCGATCGATCTGCTCGCGCACGGGCTTGATTTCACTGAGTGCCGCATCGGCCTGCTGTACGCTGGCAATCGACTTTGCCGGGTAGCGTTCCACCAGCTCGGCCTCGGGACCTGCCACCGCCGGCGTTGCCCACAGCGCAGGCAACAGCGCGGACAGCGACAGGAGGGCAAGCTTGGTCTGGCGACAGGTCTTCATGGGCTACGGCAATCCTTGGCAGGTGCAGGCTGTGTCGGTTATCCGGGGCTTCGAGCCAACTGATCAGGCGAGTGCACCGACAGCCTGGCGACGCTCGCTTTCCTTGTATTCACGCGACTGCATCTCGACGATGCGCGACACCGTGCGATGAAATTCGCCGGACAGCGTGCCCTCGGTATACAACAACTCGGGCACCACTGCAGCGGAAATCAGCAGCTTCACCCGATGGTCGTACAGCACGTCGATCAGCCAGGTAAAGCGCCGCGCCTCGGAAGCCATCTCGGCGGACATTTTGGGCACGTTCGACAGGATCACCGTATGGAAGCGGCTCGCAATCTCGAGGTAGTCGTTTTGCGAGCGCGGGCCGCCGCACAAGGTCGCGAAATCGAACCAGATCACGCCACCGGCGCGCCGCACGCAGCGCACATCCCGTGATTCTATCTTGATCTTGTGGTCTTGCTCGGCCGTTTCGGCGATCTCGAGGAAGGCGCGTTGCAACGCACGGTCCGACTCAGCGCCCAGCGGCGTGTGATAGGCCGACACCTGCTCCATGATGCGCTTGCGGTAATCGGTACCGGCATCGACGTTGAGCACGTCCAGCTTTTCCTTCAACAAGGCAATCGCCGGCAACATGCGCTCGCGATGCAGCCCATCCGGATACAGCAGGTCCGGCGCGTAGTTGGACGTCATCACGAACGACACACCATGGTCGAACAGTGCTTGCAGCAGGTTGTACAGGATCATCGCGTCGGCGATGTCGGACACATGGAATTCATCGAAACAGATCAGCCGATAGCGGCGCGCGATTTTTTTCGCGACGATCAGCAGCGGGTCTTCGACATCCTTCTGCTCATCCAGCGCGCGGTGCACGCCGCGCATGAATTCGTGAAAATGCACGCGCGTCTTGCGCACCACCGGCACCACCGCGTAATAGCTGTCCATCAGGAAGGACTTGCCGCGGCCAACGCCGCCCCACAAGTAAATGCCGCGCGGGATATCGGGACGGCGAATCAGGCGCGTGATGCGGGTCGATCGCTTGGCACGGTATGCAACCCACTCGTCATGGGATTGCTGCAGGCGGCCGACGGCGGCCAGCTGGGCGGGATCGGATCGGTAGCCGCGTTCGGCCAGGGCGTGCTGGTAATACTCTTCAACGTTCATGGATTTTTGTTTTGCGGTGCGGGCTGGGGCACCGGGACGGGGACAGGCTGCGGTACGGGCTGAGGAACGGGCTGCGGCGTCATGTCGACCAGAACCTGCGACGGATAGCGGCCACGGCTGCTGCCGCCGAGCGGGAAGCCAAAGCCCAGCGACACGCCGACGTTGCTGTGCCGGCCCCAGGTGCCGCCGCCGATGCCCACGCCGACGGTGCTGCCGCCGGGCACGTACATGCCGCCGCCACCGCGCACCAGCACTTCGGACGTGCGATAACCCAGGCGGTTGCAGACCACGCGCAAATCGCCGCGCGGTTCGCCGACTTCGGCCACGGCGGGCGTGACAACTTTCCAGCTGCCGGCGCCAGTGTCGACCGCGCATTCGGCGCCGGACAGGGGCGTGCCCTGGCTTGTGGTGAGGATTTCGATCTGGCCTTCGGGACGCTGCGACGTGCTTGAGCACGCGCACAATAAGGCGGTCGCGAACATGGCAAGGATCAGGGAACGGTGCGTCATGATGCTTCTCCCGGGCGCTGCGGCGCAGGCGGGGTTGCGGGTCGCCCTGCGCTGCCGGCTGCCGCGCTGCCCCGCAATCCGCCTTTACCTTGCCATGCTACCCGAGGCCGCCGGATCGCGCGGCCTCGGGTAGCATGGCAAGAGGCAGGACGGGCCGGGACGAACCCGGCCGGGCCTGTGTCGCTCAGAAGTTGAGCGCGCGCTTGTCGACCGCGAGTGCGGCTTCCTTCGTTGCTTCCGACAGCGTCGGGTGCGCATGGCAGATGCGCGCGATGTCTTCGGCGGACGCGCGGAATTCCATCGCCACCACGGCTTCCGAGATCAGCTCGGAGGCCATCGGGCCGATGATGTGCACGCCCAGGATTTCGTCGGTCTTGGCATCAGCCAGGAACTTGACGAAGCCCGAGGTATCGCCCAGCGCGCGCGCGCGGCCATTGGCCAGGAACGGGAAACTGCCGGCCTTGTAGGCCACGCCGTCAGCCTTCAGCTGCTGCTCGGTGCGACCCACCCACGCGATTTCCGGTGTCGTGTAGATCACCCACGGAATCGTGTTGAAGTTCACGTGGCCATGCTGGCCGGCGATGCGCTCGGCCACTGCCACGCCCTCTTCTTCCGACTTGTGCGCCAGCATCGGGCCACGCACCACGTCGCCCACGGCCCACACGTTCGGCAGGCTGGACTTGCAGTGATCGTCGACGACGATGAAGCCGCGCTCGTCGAGCTTCAAGCCCACCGCTTCCGGATTCAGGCCGATGGTGTTCGGCACGCGGCCGATCGACACGATCAGCTTGTCGAACTGCGCCTTGTGTTCCTTGCCGGCCGCATCGGTGTAATGGACGGTGACGTCCTTGCCGGCCTTGATGTCGCCGATCTTGACGCCCATCTCGATGGTCAGGCCCTGCTTGACGAACAGCTTGTGCGCTTCTTTCGCTACCTGCTCGTCGGCAGCGGCGAGGAAAGCCGGCAGCGCTTCGAGAATGGTGACTTCGGCGCCGAGGCGGCGCCAGACGCTGCCCATCTCGAGGCCGATGACGCCGGCGCCGATCACGCCCAGCTTCTTCGGCACCGCGTCGATCGCCAGTGCGCCGGCGTTCGACAAGATCAGCTTTTCGTCGAATGGTGCATTCGGCAGCGCGCGCGCGTTGGAACCGGTAGCGATGATGATGTGCTTGCCCGTCACCGACTCGTTGGCCGGCGCGGACACCGCGATCTCGTAACCGTCAGCGCCCGCCTTCACGAACGAACCACGGCCGTGCAGGAAGGTCACCTTGTTCTTCTTGAACAGGTACTGGATGCCGTCGTTGTTCTGCTTGACCACGCCATCCTTGCGCGACAGCATCTGCGCGAGATTGAGCTTCAGGCCCTTGATCTCGACGCCATGCTCGGCCAGGCCGTGATGCGCATGCTCGAAGTGCTCGGCCGACTGCAGCATCGCCTTCGACGGGATGCAGCCGACGTTGGTGCAGGTGCCGCCCAGTGCCGGGCCGCCCTTCTCGTTTTTCCATTCGTCGATGCAGGCGACCGACATGCCGAGCTGGGCAGCGCGGATCGCGGCCACGTAACCGCCGGGGCCGCCACCGATGACGACGACGTCAAAATTCTTCGCCATGTCCGCTCCTTACAGGTCGAGCAGCAGGCGCGCCGGATCTTCCAGCGCTTCCTTCATCGCGACCAGGCCGAGCACGGCTTCACGGCCGTCGATGATGCGGTGGTCATACGACATCGCGAGGTAGTTGATCGGGCGAATGACGATCTGGCCGTTCTCGACCACAGCACGGTCCTTGGTCGCGTGCACGCCCAAGATGGCCGATTGCGGCGGGTTGATGATCGGGGTCGACAGCATCGAGCCGAACACGCCACCGTTGGAGATCGAGAAGGTGCCGCCGGTCAGTTCGTCCAGCGTCAGCTTGCCGTCCTTGGCCTTCTGGCCAAACTCGCCGATCTTTTTTTCGATCTCGGCGATGCTCATCTGGTCGACGTTGCGCAGGATAGGCACCACCAGGCCGCGCGGCGAACCGACGGCGATGCCGATGTCGAAGTAGCCGTGATAGACCACGTCATTGCCATCGATCGATGCATTCAGCACCGGGTATTTCTTCAGCGCCGCGACGGCAGCTTTCACGAAGAAGGACATGAAGCCCAGCTTGACGCCGTGCTCTTTCTCGAACTTGTCCTTGTACTTGTTGCGCAGGTCCATGACCGGCTGCATGTTGACTTCGTTGAAGGTGGTCAGGATCGCGTTGGTGGCTTGCGATTCCAGCAGGCGCTCGGCGATACGTGCGCGCAGGCGGCTCATCGGCACGCGCTGCTCCGG
>JACCDG011145957.1_pt1 | contig 12549 bp, 9 predicted proteins | sample 7442471 | NCBI WGS metagenome assembly JACCDG01 (sample SAMN15323444, study PRJNA562643) | freshwater metagenome | isolation source: river surface water | place: USA:Blue River Watershed | collected 2017-08-17 | reverse complement strand
GCAACGACTTCTGCGCTCATGCCGTAGACTTCCTTGGCATAGCGAGAGGCCGACTCAGAGATGCCATCTATGGGAGTCAGCAGGCTGCTGCCTAGGGATTCAGATATATTTTTCCCTATATCGCCGACGTTGAAAGCGCCAGCAAGGTCGGCAACGACTTCTGCGCTCATGCCGTAGACTTCCTTGGCATAGCGAGAGGCCGACTCAGAGATGCCCTCTAATGGGGTCAGTAGGCTACTGCCTAGTTTGCCAATTACGCTTCCTAAGCCTCCTGATTCAACGCTTTCAGAGGCCGTCTTGCTGACCAAACCCCCAGCAGTCTGCCCTATGAAGCCATCTAGCGATCCGAATGCGCCATTACCCTCTGCCATTAGTTCTTTTACAATACTCTTCGGGAAAACGACTTCGTCTTCGTGGAGTATCGCCATGCCGGACTTCTTGATTTGGCGTGCTCCCTCATCAAATCCGAAGAGGCCGGTGATGCCGCCCCAAGTCGCCGCTGCTCCCTCGTAAATTCCGGAGCCAACCTTGCTGAGGCCCTCTGACAGATTGCCAGTCAGCACATCTGCTGCGCCGCCTAGAACATTTCCTGCGCCAGCTATGTAGCTTGCTCCTTCCTTGGCTATTCTCTCGGCCGCCTCGTCTGAAGTCTCGCTGAAACCCGTTGCGCCTTTTCCGAGTTGATCTCCGACAAATGCACCGGCGTCCATCAGTTTGTCACCGACATACCCGACGCCATCCATAAGCTTTTCGCCGACATAGGCAGCGCCGCCCTTCAGGCTTTCCCCGACAAAGCTTGCTCCGTCCATGAGCTTGCCGCCGACATAGCTTGCGCCGTCTTTAATTGTTTCCCAAGCCGGTCCCAGATTGGTGGCTACAGCGTCTCCGACAACACTGCCTGCGATGGATCCGAGAATTTCTCCGCCCATGGTCATGAACGGCACAAGAGGAGCAGCCAGACCTCCTGTCAAAGCTGTCAGACCAGCCCCGAGAGCTCCTCCAGCAAGTCCTCCCAAGGCCCCTCCCGCAACACCTCCGACTGCAGATCCAGTAGCGCCAAGAGCAGCTTCGCCGATGTTGTCCCCGCTCATGACCCGCATGCCCAAATCAAGTCCAGCTCCGAGCAAGTTGCCTTTTATGAGACCGCCTGCTTTGCTCATCAAGCCTTTTGCCCCAGCCTCGGCAGTCTCCTCAATGGCCTTTTTCTCTATGGCTTTTGCTGCGTCGTCTACGATGCTGGCTGCGCTGCTACTTGCCGCCTTGGCGGCGGTTTTAGCACCATGCGCCACAGTCGAAGCTGCGCTACTTGTATGCTCAAGAGCCTTTGCTGCGTTCTTGGCTACATCGTCGGCAACGTTGCTGACCTCGGAAATTGCATGCTTACTTCCGTTCTTGATTGCATCGTCGATGGAGGAAGCTGCTGAACTCGTGTGTTCAAGTGATTTTGCTGCGTTTTTAGCGACATCGTCAGCCACATGCTCGACTTGCTTCAAGGCCTGCTGACTGCCATTCTTGACTGCGTCGTCAATTGATGAGGCTGCAGATGTCGAGTGCTCAAGTGATTTTGCTGCGTTCTTGGCGACATCGTCGGCCACATGCTCAACCTCTTTGAGGGCTTGCTTGCTTCCGCTCTTGATGGCGTCATCTGCCGACGACATGAGTTTTTCGCCGCTCTTGGCAGAGTTCTTGAATACGTCTACGCTTTCCATGGCCGACTGCATGACCATCTGCGCAGCCGACATCGTTGGCGCCGTTCCTGACTGTATGCTGTCAGCCAGCCCCTCGCAACAAGGGTCGGAAAGACCCTCGCCTCCGGCGGCTCCTAGGGCCATGTCAGCCGCAAGCGTTGCTCCCGTTCCGAACAAGAAGCCGCCAAGACCTTTCATCTTACCGCCAAGCGACTTGCCCTTGTCCTTCATCCAGCTCATGGCGCCGCCGGCTTTGTCCTTTATCTTGTCTTTGATCGAAGGCAGCTTTTGACGGCCTGCCTGAACAGCTCCTGACACCCTGTCCTTGATTCCACGGCCCCTCTCCTTTACTGTCTCCAGAGCCCCAGCCATCTTGTCCTTCAGGCCACGACCCTTATCCTTGACTGTCTCCAAGGCCCCAGCCATCTTGTCCTTCAGGCCACGACCCTTATCCTTGACGGTTTCGAGAGCTCCGCTGAGCTTTTCCCTCATGCCCTTGTCGCCAGCACCCTTGAACTTGTCCTTGATGGCACGACCCTTGTCCTTAAGGCTATCGACAATTGATGTCATCTTGTTCTTGAGCAGACCGCCCTTCTCCTTGGTCCAGTCAAGGGCGGACGCCATCTTTCCCTTGAGGGCAACACCCTTCTCCTTGGTCCAGTCGAGGGCGGTAGCCATCTTGCCTTTGAGGGCAACACCCTTATCCTTGGTCCAGTCGAGGGCGGTAGCCATCTTACTCTTGAGGGACATCCCTTTTTCTTTGGTCCAGTCGGCTGCGCTGGCCATTTTTTTCTTGAGAGAAATTCCCTTCTCTTTTGTCCAATCAACTGCGGTCGCCATTCCTTTCTTGAGCGACTTACCCCTCTCCCTTGTCCAGTCGATGGCGGTTGACATACTCTTTTTGAGAGACTTGCCTTTCTCTTTTGTCCAGTCGATGGCTGTCGACATCTTCTCCTTGAGAGAAGTGCCCTTGTCCTTCGTCCAGTCCAAGGCAGTTGACATCTTCTTCTTAAGAGATACACCTTTTTCTTTGGTCCAATCGATGGCAGTTCCCATCTTCTTCTTCAGAGAAACTCCCTTTTCCTTCGTCCAGTCAAGGGCGGAAACCATCTTCTTCTTAAGTGAAACGCCCTTTTCCTTCGTCCAGTCGACAGCACTTGCCATCTTCTTCTTAAGAGAGACGCCCTTCTCCTTCGTCCAATCAAGGGCGTCCGTCATTGTGCTCTTCAAGGCCGACCCGGTTTCCTTGGCGCAATCAACCATGCCGCCCATCTTGTCCTTGAAGTAGTCTGCCATCTGACCCATCCTGCCCTTGGGCGCAGCGGGCGCTGGAGTCTTGGGAGTCTTGGGTGCTTTTGGAGTCTTTGGGGTTTTGGGTTCCTTAGTCGGCGCAGGCGCAGGCGCAGGCGCAGGCGTTTTTGGCGTTTTCGGTCCTCGTGATTTTGGCTCCTTGGGTACACCAGGACCAGGCGTAGGTCTGCCGGCTGGAGGCTTGCCTCCTTTTGGTTTGTCGGGTCCGCCAGGTCCAGGTCTGCCTCCTGGTTTTGCCGCATCCTTGGACTTGCCTTTCAGGATGTCTCGCATCTTGCCGAAAATTGTCTGCATTTCCTGATAGCCACCCTTCATCGTCTTGTAGACGCCAATCAGGGTGTACAGAATTGTTCCCAGCGCAGTGGCTGAGGCGCCGACTCCAACGGCTATTGCCAGAACTTTGCCTGTCCAACTGCCAAGTATTCCTTGCAGGGCGTTAAGTCCTTGTTCTATTTTTTGTTGAGAAAACTGCCTTAGTGCGTCGTTGGTCTCCATGAGCTCTTGCTGCATCTCGCTGAATGGCCCTTCAGCTTGAGCTTTCTGAGCGGTCGTGAGCCTTCTGTTTCCTTCATCTATCTGAGCAATCAAATCTCTTAATTTGGTTTCATCTTTTAACGCCTCCTCTATCTTGGTCGAATCAATCTGAAGCACATCTTTACCAGCAGCCTTTAGACCCTCGTTTACGCCTGCCAGAGATCCCTTTATCAGTTGCCTAGCTGCGTCAGTTTCGTTCTCCCATGTCATGCCAAGAGCTTTCATATCCTTCTCGAAAGCTTCACGGTTCTTTCCGAATTTTCCTAGGGCTTCACCCATGCTTGAGGAATTCTTGGCTGCCTTGTCAAGCGTGCTGAGCATCTCCATGCTTGAATCTATGGTGAGAACCCTCTTCTTCTCGGCTAAAGCAGCACGTTCCGCTACTGTAAGTTTTTTTTGCTCTTCATCAGTCAAGGCCTTCATTCTTCCTTCGAGAGTCTGCGCCCCCTCCTTGAATGAATCAATAACGCCACGCATAGTCCCAGCTTCCATGCCGTGCGTTTCTTTGAGGAATCTATTTAGATTGTTACGCTGCGTAGCCGTCAAGTCATCTAGGTTGTCAGTAACTCCGCCGCTCATTTTCCTGACGGCGTCGTGAAGAATATCGTCATATGCTTGGCCCATCTTGGCCATGTCTTCGACGCTGTCCTTAATCTGTCCGGTCACAAGTTTGTTTTGCAGGCCAACTCTCTGAGCAGCTATCAGCAAGCTCGCCTGAGTTCTCTCGTCCGTTTCGTCGAAGAATGCGACACCGCTCGACATAGCTTTGAGAAGCGGCTGCATGGCGTCTTCAACGCCGAACTTCTGGGCCGATGCAGTCAGTTGCATCATTGTTTTAGCGGACTGAGTTGTGAGACTGGCGCTGTTGCGAAGGATCTTCATGATCTCTTTGCTTCTCTCCATGGCTGTCTTGAGAGCGTCGCCGGTTAGGCCCGTATTCCTGGCAACAGCCTTCATGCCCCGGCCCATGTCAGCTATTTCTGCGTTCGTCATCCTTCCAGCTAAGGCAAACTCCTGAAAAGTGTCCTGAAGCGAGCCGGCTTCTAAACCAAGCTGTTTTTCGATGTTGAGTTGAGTTTTAGTAATCGTCACAGCCTGCTTTAGATCTCTTACGCCGCTACGGAGAGCTTTGGTGTAAGACTTCTGGAACTCCGTCCTGTCTACGCCAGTCTCACGGACTGTAGCGCCTATATCAGTAAATGCACGTTGGAGTTCGTGACTGTCCTTGGTAAGACCTTGCGTTTCGTAGGCAGTAGCACGCATTTGCTCCGTGAATTTCAACTCGGCCTGGTACAAGTCTCCAAAAAGGCTTTTTTGAACGTCTATTCCGCCAGTTACTTTTTCTATGCCTCCTTGAATAGTGCTTAATGCGTTGTTCACCCGCCAAAGGCTGTTTTCAAAGTCACGAGTAGAAAGTGCTATAGAGTCTTGGGTGTTAGAAAACTGAGACTGCAGGTCATTTCTCTTTGAAAGCGTCTCGATTTCTTTCATGATCTCAGAATTCGCTTTGAGACGGGACATAAGTTCTTCCCGAGTCAAGAATCTCTGCGTGCGGTAAACTTCCGCAGCCATGTTGATTTTTTCTCTTTGCTCGGACGTCCATCTCTTTCCGAGCTTCATCTCGAGCGACTCAATCTCCTTGAGCTGGTCCATCTTGACTTGCTCTGGTGAGACTTTGCTCTTTTTCTCTTTGCCGCTCTCCTTTTTATCGCCCTTTTTATCCTTTTCTTCTTTAGCTTTCTTTTCCTCACGATCCTTTTTGACGCTTTTCATGGCCTCAACAATCTTGTCGAGATGCCCCTTCTGCTCGTCGGCTACAGCCTTGAAATCCCTGACAAACTTCTCCATGACGCCTTGAAGCTCTGAGGCGTCACCTTTCTTGCCGCCAACGGGTTCGGCTGGTCCTGTCCTCGCTGATTGCACGAGCTTCTGAATCTCAGCCAGGCTTGCATTGAGGCCTGGCAAGATTCGACCGAATGCGTCAATAATCTCCGTCGGGTTTGGGTCTGGCATGGATACCTGCGTCAGTTGTCAGTCGAGTTATCTAGGGTTTTTCCTCGGTATTTAGATGGTCGTGCCGGCCGATGCCTGAGCCTGCTCGTTAACCATTCGCCGGATTTGCTCACGGACAGACCTGCGGATGGCCTCTATCTCGTTGGGGTCAAAGGATCTGGACATAGCCATGGCATTCACGATGAATGCACAATCGAGTTTTCTGAGGCGCTCGATGCCCGTCCTCTTGTATTGTCTGAAGGCCGAAGTTATATAGCTATTTCCCTTGATATATTGATAGCTGAACATGGGGCTGTCGCAGACGCTGCGGCCGGGCGCCGGGAACATTAGCTTTTTGATAACTGGGAATGTCAGGTAGTGCAGGTTAATGCCACGAATGTAGTTGGCCCAGATGTCAGTTATCAGAACCATCGGGGCGGGGTCGTGGCCTGGTTTGTGGAACATGTAGTTGAATGTGACTAGGCTGCCACGCATTACGGCCGTTGACGTAACATTCTGTGTCAAAAGGCCTTGCGGTATAACTGCATCGACGAATGGTACGGCCATGACATATGTAGCACGAGATTTTTTAAAAAAAGCCCATCGTCCTGACGACTAAGTGCTGTGGAAGGTACTTTTGGAGGACAGGCCGATGCACCTTATATGCCCAAACTGCGATGATGTTTTCGACACGAAAAACATCACTAGGTTCTCGCTCTTCAACTGTAAGAAGTGCGGATACCACGTGCGTGGAATCCACTGCGAGCCGTCCAGGAAATGGCTTGCTTTCGATTGGGTCAATCCGTTCTCGACGGCGAGCTTTGACAACTGGGACCACACCGCATGCCCTTTCTGCGGTGTCATGTTGCGCATCTACTACAGCCAAGACCATACTGGCTTCGACGGACCATCAGTCTGCAAGGCATGCACACGCAACCTCCCGACTTGGGAATCAGATCACGCCGATGGTGGCCCCTACCATGTGCAGGAGTCTTGGAATAGGGCATCTTGAGTTCACGGGCGCAGAAGCCAAAACTGATTTCAACTGATACAGCTAGTTCGCTGTGACGGTCGTTAGATTGCGTCGTTAACGACTGAATCATAAAGACGCTTTTGGAGAATGAGATGTCATCTTTCCGTCCCAGCTTGGAGTCGCTTGAGGGCAGACTCACGCCAGCCAGTCTTTCCTTCCTCGATTCGCCTTTGGGTTTCCGAGGGCAAATCAACCAAGTCGAGAAGATTGCCGTGCAGTGGAACGCCCCTGTTTCCGAATTCACGATCGACGATGTGTCTTTCACCAAGAACGGCACAGAGATCGGCAGGGGGCTCACGAATGTGATTTCAGCCGGAAACGGCAGGAATTTCACGGTGATAGGTTTGCTCAACATCGCATCAGGGCCTGGCGATTACACAATGACCGTGAACTCATGGGGTGTCAACGAGGTTTTGCCCGATGGGTCGAAAATACCTTCTGGCAACCTGTCTTACACCCTTTCTTGGAAGCAAATGACGGGATCAGTCAGTTCTTTCGGCGCCGACTGGTACAACTTCGGTGTCCTTAATGTGCCGTCTTCGGCCAAGGGTTATGTCACTTCGGTTGTGTCGGGCGCAAATCACGGCGTCGCCCTGAAGGGCGATGGCTCCATCGTCACTTGGGGCATTAAGGAGAGTAATCTTCAAAACCCGCCCGTGACATACGATCCGACCAACCCCTTCGTGCAGGTTGCTGCGTCGTGGGGAGGCAGTGCGGTACTTCGCAAGGACGGTTCGGTGACCATCTGGGGTTCTTTCTGGGGTACTTTCGGGACTACGAATGTCAACAAAACATTCAACACTAACGATGTTGTAAGCATAAGCATGCAGAGCAATCTTCTCATGCTTCGTCGTGACGGAACTGTTGTGAGTGTTGATCTTGACCCGTCTTACAAGGCCACCATGACAGCAGTCGTCACCAATGCAGTTGATGTATCGGCAGGACGGGAGCTGCATTCCGTGTTGAAAGCGGACGGCACTTTGGCGACCTGGGGCTACTCGAAAGTAGACACTAAGATTCTCACCAGTGGCTCTTCTTTCGGATTCATCGTTGACGTGGCTTGCGGAACCAACAACATCATGCTGAAAAACAGCCGTGGTCAGGTTCAGGTTCTTGGCCCAACTAATTATCTTTGCGACAGCATAAACGCAACAGCATCCAAGACGATTAGGCCTTGGAAGCTTGTCGCCAACAGCAACTTCGCAAGTCTGATAACGAACGATGGCAATCTGGCCTCGACTTTCAACGATTGGCGGAGGTACTCGACTGGCAACAATGTCATGGACAGCTCAAATGGCTGGACGCACAGCTTTGTGGTTCTGGGTTCAAACAGGAGACTGCCGATTTCGTGGATGCCAAGGTTGAGCGTCAGGGCCTCTTGATTTGTCCCGACTTAAGGATGACGTACATGGCGTGAAGCACGCCTGGAAGCCATCCGAGCAGGGTCAGGAAGATGTTGATGACAAGCTGCCTGTCTGCGCCCCTCTTGAAGAGGACGCCGAGGGGAGGCAGCACGACTGCAAGTATGATGGCGACGATGTTGAGCTCCTCGAGCTTGGCTTCGTCGCCATTTTTTCCGTCTTCCACCGCAACCCCCTAGAGCCTGTTGAGGACCATGGCGCTGTAGTCCGTGCCGCCGGTCTTGATGATCGTCCCGACCCCGTCCTTCTGGCCAGTCCTGACATCCTGCTCGGCCTCTGCGCTTCTCTTGAAGAACTTCTTGATCTCCTTGACGACGCTCTCCATGACCTTCTTTCCGGCCTCCTCCTCGGTCATGTTCTCGCTCATGAAGTCGTTGAACATGTCCTCCATGTTGAGGGCGTAGGCCCTGCCGTAGGGCTCCGTGTCGCTCAGGTTCTGGACACGGTATGCGATCTGGTCTCCGATGTGGTAGACACGCACGCCCTCGAAGGGGAGCTTCTTGTTGTTCGCCTTCACGAACAGGAAGGGCTCTTCCTTGTCGAGGTGGTCTTTAACCTCCATCTTCCCGTCCTCGAGTATCTTCTTGACGATCTCGAGCTGCTCCCTGCTCTCACGCTGCTTGCGGTCGACGAATTCCATGAAGTTACGCATCTGTCTCCTTAGCACTGTCTCAAGAGGATCTCCGGGGCGTTCGGAACGCACCGCATCAGCGTCCTGAGGTCGCTCGGGTTGCCGTTGTATGGGTTCTCCTTCAGTACGATGCCGCTGAAGGAGCTGGCCGCCTCCTTCAGGATGTTGAACTGTGCCGTCAGGAAGAGCATTCCGTCGATCCGCTCCATGAAGTCGTGCTCCTCCTTGGCGGGTCGCCCCTCGTCGTCCACGCCCCCCTCGGCGTCCTTGAGGTACTTGACCTTGATGTCGACGTACGGCACTATTGCGCCATCGTCGTCGATCATCGCCTCGTTGTTGTCGCTCTGGGATGTCCTGACCACCAGCTTGCCGGACGTGTATGCGTTCCTCAGGCTGCCGGCTATGTCCCACCCCAGGGTCTGGATCGTCCCGTCCGTGCCGACCACGTTGATGACGAACGCCCTCTTCTTGAATGTCTCTGCGATGGACTCCATGACGACACGCCTGCGCAGCACGTCCTTCTCCTCGGGGCTACCGTCCTCGAGCCTCTTCTGCTCGGCCTCGGCGAGGTAGCGCTCGGGGTCGTCCTCCTTCAGGCTCCACCTGCCGATGTCCACACGGCCCCACTTCTCGTTGAAGCGTGTCGAGGCACGGATGCTGTAGTCCTTCTCGTTGAGGATGATGTCCTCGGTGTTGCCGCCGGAGCCAACCTGGACCGCCCCCAGCAGCGATGCTATGAACTTGCGGTGGAGATCGGCTTTCATGCCGAGGAGGCCCTTTAGCTTGATGAAAACGCTGTTCAGCTCGGGGACCTTCTGCAGAACCGTGGTCATGTGGTTCACGACGCTGACCGACGGGTTGTTCTGGTCGAGGTTCTCCTTGATGAGCCTCCTGATCTCCTTGCAGGCCTTGTCGATGTTTGCGTTCTGGCGGAGGAAGAGTATCTGCAGGTTGTCCTCCACGAACTTCCTCGGGTACGGCTCCAGGTCCATGTCACGGACCTGGTTGATCAGGTCGATCATGGCGTTTACGTCGCCTGTCGTTGACGATTTGAAGTATGCGCTCTTCCACTGCTCGAAGTCCTTGTCGTCGACCTTCTCGGGCATGTCCGGCGCTTCGGGGTCGCTGGTCACGTCCGGCATCTCCTTGGCGGCCTCGGCGGGCCGGGCGACTGGCTGGGGAGGGTTAGCTGCGCTGGGGTCTCCGGGGGCTCCCATCTGGGCCATGGCGTCTGGGCCGGCCACCTGCATAGCCGGGTCAACCCCGCCGGCTGCGGGCGGACTGTCAGGAGTCATCATGGGCGCCTGGCCGGCTGGAACGTCTCCGGATGCCTCGGCCAGCCACTCTGCGATTGCGTGTCTCGACATTTTTACACCTTCTTCTTCTTTGCCTGGTTGATTGCCTTGATGAGCTCCTTCCGGTCGAAGGAGGTGTTCTCTGTACCGATGTTGAAGTTGTTCTGCTGCATGGCGTTGAGATGGGGGCCGGAGTATGCGTACGTGTTCTTCAGCTTAAGCCTCGTCATCAGGTCGGCGGCCTTGAGCATCTTGTCCTGCAGGTCGACCTTGCACTTCACTAGGTTGACCAGCGCCTCCTTGCTGGAGGTCGTTGCGTCGCCGTCGTTCATGACGAGGTCGGCGAAGGTTTCAAGCAGGTCGGAAACCTGCTTCCTGTCGTCCTTGATGTTGGTCATGATCTCGTCGAGCACGCCGAGATACCTGTCGTCGGATATCAGGGCGGTCTCGTTTGGCCTCTCTGATGGCGGTAACGCCACGTTCATCGCCGGCAGCAAAGACTCCACGGCCTCCTCTGTGGTCATGTGCTCTGGCACAACCTCCACCAAGAGGGGCTCTTTTTCGGCGGTTTTTTCCATGTTGCTCATGACTAAATATATAGCGTTAGATAAGGAATAATTGGAACTACATGGCACCCAAAGACAGCGACGATGTACTAGAGACTGTGGTCAGGAACGACGAGCGGCTCAAGCTGATCCTTGAGACGCACCGGAGGCTGGAGAAGCGTGACGAGTCCCTGGACAAGAGAATCGACAAGCTTTCCGAGGACATGCAGAGGCTGAAGACCGTCGTCAAGGAGCTTTCGGAGAGGGCCAGCGTCTCGGACAGCAGGTGGGGCAAGGTGTTCGACTCAGCCTGGAAGCTGGGGCTCACCGTGCTTGGCGCAGTCATACTTTACATGCTCAACATCAAATGAAATGCGCACCAGCCATGTAAATACAGCAGGGCTTATTAAGGAAGAGGCACATGGAAAACCCATTTCTTGCGTTTATGAGGCTGCGTGAAGAGAAGTCCGCCGCCCCCGTCGAGGGCGTGACGGCGTCCATCAAGCTGCAGAAGAGGGACGGGAGCAGCGAGTTCTCGCCGTTCGTGGTGGACAGAACGAGCCACCCTGCCCTCGCAAAGATTGTCAAGGCCTTCCTCGACTCCGCCAAGGTGCCGCTCGGGTACACCACAATCGACAAGAACAAGGGCGAGGTCGCCCCGACGATGAAGAAGAAGTCGCTGTGGCTGACCGGTGGAGCCGTGCGGGACCACCTACTCGGGAAGACCATACGCCACTTCGACCTAGTCACAGACGCAACCCCAAGCGAGATCAGGATGATCCTGTCACATGCCGGTTTCATTGGCGGTGACTCAGATATGCCGGCTATTCGCTCGAGGAACAAGACCTACCGTGTCAGCCGCAAGGACGGCAAGGGCAAGGACATGGAGTTTGTCGTTGACGTCGGAGGACAGCAGTTCCACCTCGCAACCCTATCGCTCTCACCGAAGAGCAGGCTCGCCCAAGCCGACGAGCTCAAGGCTGCCTCCACGGTCGAGGAGGACGCAGCGAACAGGGACTTCACCGTAAACGCCATGTACATACCTCTCAAGAACGCAGACGGGGCCAACACCGAGCTGATCGACGTGTTCGGCGGCGCAAACGACCTCAAGTCCGGCGAGCTGAGGCCGATCGGCGGCCACTTCGGGCGGAGGATGCAGGAGGACCCGCTGACCGGTCTGCGTGCCATCAACCACGCAAGCAGGATGAGGGACGGAGACCTTCCTGACGCCATGAAGTCCGAGATCAAGGACGCAGACATGTCGTCCTGCGACAAGGGCAGGATGCGTGACATGTTCGTGCAGGGCCTTGAGCACCCTGACGCAAACCCTAAGAAGCTCGTAACCTGCTACAAGGACTGCGGCGTTTTCGACCACATGTTCCCGGAGCTGGAGATCGACTCTGATGTGCCGAACGACCTCCGTGGCGACCGATGGCTTGCGCTTGCGCACCTGCTCGGTCCGAACAAGCCCGAGCACGTCTGCAGCGGCATGGCCGACATGGGCTGGAGCAAGCCGGAGGCCCGTGATGTCGCCTACTTGATAAAGCTGGGGAACTGGTCGAAGAACAAGTTCGACCCGGATCAGTTCGTGGACATGCACGACTCGCACTGCGGTCTGACCAAGGGAAAGATACGAGACTTCATGCATATGACCAAGAGGCACGCCCCTGAGGTCGATCAGTTCCTAGACTACGAGCACGGCGACCTAATGCCGTACGAGAGGGACAGCATCGGCGGCAGGAGAGTCAACCCCCTATACATTCAGGTCCTCGGCAGGACGCCCCAGGGCCCGGAGTTCGACTCCGTGAGGCGCCATCTCATGCTCAACCGCTGGAAGGACGGGCTCAACAGGCTCAAATGAAATCATTTAGCAATTTCGTGGAGTCCAAGTCCATGCGCCTGGTCGTCTACGACTTCGACGGGACGCTGTTCCACTCGCCGGACAGGGAGAAAGGCTCTCTGTCCTACGAGGAGGCCACCGGCCAGCCGTGGCCGTTCAACGGCTGGTGGGGGAGGCCGGAGTCCCTCGAGCCGCCCGTCGTTCCAAGCGTCCCTACTCCCGAGTGGTACGTCTCCGCCGTGGTCGAAAGCCAGCGGAG
>JACCDG010714394.1_pt1 | contig 12549 bp, 19 predicted proteins | sample 7442471 | NCBI WGS metagenome assembly JACCDG01 (sample SAMN15323444, study PRJNA562643) | freshwater metagenome | isolation source: river surface water | place: USA:Blue River Watershed | collected 2017-08-17 | reverse complement strand
CCCCAGGCTACTAAGAAATACCAAAACCACCTTCGTGAACTAAGCCCAAAAATTAGACATTATGTCCAGTTTATTGGAAGGAGGTCAAACACGATCTTAAAAAAGTGCTAAGATTAGTACATGTTGAAAAAGTTGCTACTCATCGCTTTAATGCTTGTCTTGCCAATCCAAGTTTCGGCAGGAATAGACATGTCATTTAAGCATCAAGCAACTGTTTCTAATGTTGAAGCCAAAACATCTCCTCATACTTGCCATCAAGACATCTCAGCATCGAACAAAGATGCTGTTGCCTTGGATGCTAAGTCAGACAGTGGTAGTTGTAGCTCCTGCGTGCTTTGTGTGGGTTCTGGTTTTATTTCTACTCACTTCAGCCTAAATTCCATCACTTCTCCTGGAATTTTCAATTCCAGCAAAACTAGCTTTGCTAGCCGCGATGTTTCTTTGCTAATCAAACCACCCATTCTTTAACTTTCCTAGCATAAATCCGCCCAAAATTTGGGCTTGATTCTTATTGGAGAGTTAAATGAAAAAATTTGTAATTGCTTTATTAGGCTTTGTGATATCACAAGCCTTTGCCAACTCAGTATGGGTTGAACAAAATAAATTAGTTGGTGAGATAGGTGGGTGGCGTGTCTACTCTAAGGAGCAAGTCTCACGCGAAAGACTTAACAATCAAAACCCCTTTACCTTAAATCAGGCTACAGAGAGATCACTCAATCACCAGCTTGATTGGGTGAGCTATCTTCCAGGTTCTGAGTCAATATCTGACTATTACTTTTTAACACCTGCGCAACGCTCAGCGTTACAAAAGCGTTCGTCAATTATTTATGAGACAACTAAATCATATTATGAGCTAGTAGCACTCAAAGAAAAGCTGATACACATGGAAGATGTGCTTGATGCTGTAGAGGCCGCATCCGAACTGAGTGCTCGTATGTATAAAGTTGGGAATATCAATGAGCTAGCACTTTTGAAACAGAGCAAGGTTTTATACAAAAAAAGGCTTGAATACAAAGCATTACAGGGCAAGTATCTAGAGGCTAAGGAGCGTTTCATTCGACAAATGAACTTTGATAGTCGCGATGTCAGAATTGATGTTGATGCTCGTTTACCAGAGCCGCCAAAGGAGCAAAGAAAGCTTAGTGCTAAAGAGCTAAAAGCTATTGGGCTTGGAGATATTAATAATCCAGAGTCAGTAAAAAATCGCTCAACAGCTCGCCTTTCGTATGAGAGCTATTTGGAAAAATATCAAATAGCTAAGTCTTACAAAGAAGAAATTTTGCCGACTCAAAAGAAAATTTCTGAAGAGAATTTACTGCGATATAACGGCATGCTCATTGATGTGTTTCATTTACTAGAGGATGTGGAGGCCCAAAGTAAAACTGTTATGGACTACATCGATGCTAATACAGCCTATTTAATTCAATTTGCTCGATTAGATAAAGATCTAATGGATGTCCAGATGGATTTCTCAAATATTAATGTGAGGTAAACAATGAATACTCGTAGAAAATTTCTAACTGGAGCGGCAGTAACGATGGCTGCGGCCAGTGTAAGTCGTCATGCTTTGGCAGGCTTGCCTGAGCCAATAATCCAAAATAGTCCGAATACACAAAACCCTTTCATACCAAATAGTGGTAGGGAGTACAACCCAGTTGTGACATTAAATGGATGGACTTTGCCTTGGAGAATGAACAATGGCGTTAAAGAGTTCCATCTTGTCGCTGAACCTGTGGTGCGAGAGATGGCTCCTGGATTTAAGGCGCACTTATGGGGTTACAACGGACAGTCGCCTGGCCCAACAATTGAGGTTGTTGAGGGTGACAAAGTGCGAATATTTGTAACAAATAAGCTGCCAGAACATACTTCTATTCATTGGCATGGTCAGCGTTTACCAAACGGAATGGATGGTGTGGCTGGTTTAAATCAGCCAGCTATTCCATCGGGTAAAACATTTGTATATGAATTTACCGCCCGTCGACCTGGCACATTTATGTATCACCCGCATGCTGATGAAATGACGCAAATGGCGATGGGAATGATGGGTTTTTGGGTAACGCACCCCAAAGAAAAAAATCCTGATATCAGTGAGGTTAATCGTGATTTCTGTTTTTTACTAAATTCATTTGATATTGACCCTGGAAGCTTTACCCCTAAGCCAGCAACCATGCTCGATTTTAATATCTGGGCGTGGAACAGTAGAGTATTCCCGGGCATAGATACCTTGAATGTGCGTCTAAACGACAAGGTGCGCATACGTGTGGGTAATTTAACTATGACTAATCACCCAATCCATCTTCATGGACATGAGTTTCAAGTCACTGGTACAGATGGCGGTCCAACACCAAAAGCAACTCGTTGGTATGAGGTCACTACAGATATTGCTGTTGGGCAAATGCGCCAAATTGAATTTTTAGCAGATGAAGAGGGCGATTGGGCATTTCATTGTCATAAAAGTCATCACACAATGAATGCGATGGGTCATGATATGGCAAATCTAATAGGCGTGGATCATCGTGGAATTGCTGGAAAAATTAAAAAGATTATTCCGGACTATATGGCGATGGGCGAGCGAGGAATGGCTGATATGACTGAAATGGAGATGCCATTACCTATTAACACATTGCCGATGATGACAGGCGATGGTCCTTATGGCTCTCTCGAAATGGGCGGTATGTTTAGCGTCTTGAAGGTTCGCAAAAATCAAGCCCCTAATGACTATAAGAATCCTGGTTGGTTTAAACAGCCACCCGGCACGAGGGCTTATGAGTGGAAAGGCGCGGCACCGGCAGTAAACAGAAGTACTAATGCTGGCGACTCTGCGATGAAGCGTATTCAACCTAAACCAGAAGTAGAGGTTCAGGTTAAGAAACCATCTATAAATTCTCATAATCACTAGGAGTAAAAAATGAAAATTACCTATTTAATTGCCGCCTTATTATTTTCTCAATTAGCTTTCGCCCATGGTGAACAGCATAAAAAAATGCATTCGCAAGTCACATACCAACAAGAAGATTGGGGTATTGGAGCTAAAAAAGATGAGGTTAACCGAACTATCCAGTTAACGATGGGTGACGATATGAAATTCAAACCTGAAAAGATTGATATCAAAATGGGTGAAACCATCCGTTTTGAAATCAAAAATAATGGAAAGCTTATGCATGAAATGGTTATTGGAACTAAACCAGTGCTTGATAAACATGCAGAAATGATGATTAAGCACCCAAATATGGAGCATGATGAGCCGTATATGGCGCATGTGTCACCTGGCAAAAAAGGAGAAATTATTTGGAAATTTAATCGAGCTGGCAGCTTTGATTTTGCTTGCTTAATTGCCGGCCACTATCAAGCTGGAATGGTCGGAAAGATTGAGGTGAAGTAATGAAAAAAATATTATTACTAATGATGTTCTGGGCTAGCTTTGCTGTTGGAGCTACCGAATGGACTAAGGGTGAAATTCGCCGTGTAGACATTGAAAATAAGAAGGTAACTATTAAGCATGAAGAAATTAAAAGTCTTGATATGACGCCCATGTCTATGGTCTTTAATGTAGATACTCCAGATATGTTGAGGGATATCGCTACGGGAGATCAAGTTGAATTTGTCGCAGAGCAAAGAGGTACAAAACTCTTCGCCAAGCAATTAAAGAAAATTCAATAGGAGACCTAATTGAGCTTATTTAAAGATGAAATAGTGAAAACTGTTAGATCAGTAAATCAACAAAGAAGGCTTATTTCTTTTGGCCTAGCTTTGTTGCCGGCATTGAGTTTTGCTGTGACAGAGAAGCCCTTAATTACGATATGGAAAAGCCCAACTTGTGGATGCTGTAAAGATTGGGCGGCGTACTTAGAAAAAAATGGCTTTCATGTAAAGGCAATTGATATCGGCAACACTGAAATGCGTCAAAAGCTGGGAATGCCAGTTAAGTTTGGCTCATGCCATACAGCTCAAATTAATGGTTATGTTATTGAAGGACATGTGCCCGCTAAAGAAATTAAGCGACTCTTGGAAGAAAAACCCAAGGCAATTGGGCTGACTGTTCCTGCTATGCCGGTTGGCTCACCAGGCATGGATGGTCCAGAGTACAAGGGCAAGAAGGATCCATACGATGTTCTATTAATTGGGTTGAATGGTGAGCCTAGCATTTATAAATCCTATAGATAAAGGAATTGAAATGAGTGAAATTAAATTAGCTGTAAGTGGAATGACTTGTAGCTCTTGTGTTAAGCATGTAACAAGCGCACTTAAACAATTGGATGGTGTCGAAGATGTGTCTGTAGATCTGGCGACTGGAAAAGTTATGGTGACTAGAGCCACTGATAAAGCAGACGATTTAATTGCCGCTTTGATAGAAGATGGTTATCCAGCTCAATTGGATGCTGGTGGAGCTACGCAGGCCAATCAAGGTGGCAGCTGTGGTGGTGGCTGTTCTTGCTCTTAATACTTTTGAAGCTATCTAGGGGTAGAGTCAGTTAGCCTTGGCTCATGTTCGATTCTAACCCGGGTAACCAAGAAACACCAAACCCATTGCGAGGCTTTTCTATCCCTGATAGTATTTTAGGTGGCTCTTGAGGTCTTATGCCCTCCATAATTCACTCTTGTTGGGCAGCTTGTTTTGCAGCCAGTACAAACTAATTTAAATACAAAACCACCTTATTAGCATCCTCAATTCTTCCGGCTACAGAGCCGGTCTTTTTCTTCCGGAGTACAGCACTAAGTGCATCGTTAAAAGTGCCGTAGACCCCGATCGTTTGCCAGGCTGCATAGGCATTAGCGTATTTGTGTAGGGCTTTATAGGGCCCTTTAGGTTGCTGGATATGCTCTAGTTGATTTAGTGACTGCTGCGCTGACTGCATTTTCTGCCTAGCCCGTTCGGCTTTGACTGCAACCTGGGCTCTTTTAGCCTGATCTTTAAGCGCCTTGATGCGGGCTTGTTCAGGGTTGAGTGGCCTTAAGGGTTTGATGGTTTTAAATTCATAAAATCGCATCAAGTATTTAGTGGTTAATATTCGCTGGGTAACAAGATGATCCAGCGTTCTTCACCCCAACAGGCATATAAGCGCATAGAGTCCAGAGGAAAGTCCGTATAACGAATATGCTGCTTGGCTAGTACGTTGCCGTTGCCATCATCGATAACCAATTCAGCGCCTTGTTTTAGCTTTACTAACATACAGCCAGCAAAAGTCTCTTTCTTGGGTAAATGCAGGATATGACTAGCGATAGCATCCATAAGCCAATAGCAGCCCACAGTTTCAGCAAGGTACTTGGTGCCATCGGTGAGCATGACTTTAGGCCACAGGGGGTAGTAGTACTGGGTACCCGTAAATTGATCCAATTGATTCAAAATCTGGTGTTTTGTTAAATTCATTTTTGCTATGCCTTGTCGGTAAAAAAGTATCCCTTGCGGTAATACTTGGAAACGAGGCAAAACCATGCGATTCTGACTCGTTTGATGTATTTATGAAGTGGGTAAATTGGCTTATTTGGCAAAGTTCGCCTTAAGAGCGCCGCTGGCCTGATCAATGGCTGCGTCCAAACTGCCTTTAGCCACTGCGGATTTAATCAATGCCAATGTAGTTAATAGCTCGTCAAAATCTTTGACTGCAATCGTGGATCTACCAGGCTTAATCTCTAACTGTTTAGCCCCATAACGAACGCTAAAACACAGCTGCCCATCTATATCTTGAAACCACCAGGGCTTTAATCTTTTATCAACTTCAATACGGCGTCGATTGCCTTCTAGATCTTTAACAGTCTTGTGCTTTTTGACTGCAAAAGCGGTGTTATCTAGCTTGGCTTTAACCAGCTGCTCTTGTTCCCATAGTTTGGCTATGAGTTTGTTCCTACGTTGCACAACAGGGGGTTGATGCAAGGGCTTGGTGGAAGTGACTAAATTGAGAGTGTCTAAACTCTTGTTATTGGTTGCCATGTTTTCTCCATAAAAGTGAATGGGCAACACAACAATATGATCAGAAAAGCGGTCTGGACAACCGAAAAATAAGGGTTTTTGCCAGAAATTTCATTATTTTTTGATGCTTGAACACTTAGCTAAATATTTTGCGGTTCTTTGTGTTCAGACTAAATAAAACAAAGAAACAATGTCCTTCTAGCAGTAAACAGTAAGGTAAAGGTTGGCACGCCGAAGGCAATAGTGCTGCAAAATCCGTTCTGATGTGTGACGGTATGCAATTCAGATCTCTTACTATCTGGCCTCATTGCACTACCCAAGACTATGTTTTGGATGCTTTAAACGACTCCCCAAGGGAAGTAGCGTTTGCAATGTTGTATGAGTTGGTAGCGTAGAGATACGTGAATGTAGGCATTTGTCGGAGAAATTCGTCTAGGCTGAAAGTGAGTGGGAATGCCAATGAAATAAACCCACAAGCTAATTTGCAATGGTTCCTGATATAGACCGTAAATTAGCTGCGTATGACGGCACGTAATAGGAGATAGCAAAACCTACCTATCTTGCAACAAGCAAGTTGTGTGTATATCAGTAGAAAACCTCAGTGAAAGGTAAGCATAAGTTGAGCCCTTTAACAGGGCTTGGCTTGTGCTTCCTAGTGAAAGAGATAAAAATTCAATTAATAATCAAAAGAAGAAAGCTGTGATGAGCGATAAGCGAAATCACAAGCGAACTTTAGTTCGCTCTACATCATGTAACTGCATTACTTAGCTAGTATTAATGCGTCCCAATAAGCTGATGCTACGTGCTATCTGGTTGAGTTCATCATAAGTTTGATCTGGAAGATTCAAATAATCATCTTCATCACCATATTCGTTTTCAGTGGATTTTTCGCAATAAGCAATATCGGATTTGACTTTAAGTGTAGCTGTGTCAATCACCACATCCACTGCAAGAATATGTAAGGAAGTCACGAAGAATAAACGACACATGAGCTGTGTATTGCCGCTATCGGCATGAATTACAGCGCTATCACTTATTAGATCGGTTTGACCAACTAGATAGCTCTTAAACCTCAAATAAATGGGGTTATCTGTTTCACCACTAATAACGTCATCTTTGGCTATGGATATTAGCTCTGCAGCATTATGGTCTACTTCGTTGTATATCTGATAGGTTTCGCCGACGGATCGATCTAGGCTATCTAAAAAGTCATGAAATTTGCTCATTAGCTTATTTACGAGCCTTGTTGCGTAATTTTTGAATCTTTCTTCTCTTGGCTTCAAATGCCACTTGATCTTCAGCCATTGCTGCTTGCATACGATCAGCCCAGCGATCAGCCGATTTATATGCAGCACCTAATTCTCGTTCCATGAGTAAGCTGGTCATGTCATGTGCCCATACTTCTTCGGTTTTCTCTTCGACCTGCTTTTCAATATCGTCGATATTAGGCACTAATTCCCTGGCAACGCGGGTAATGATGTCATTGATTAAGTCTACATTGGGTGGAATAAAGTGCAGGGCAGAGATCTCAGCCATTGGCACGCGAGTAGCAGCGGGGTTTTCTGGATCAAAATGAACATCTCGATTGAACTTGCGAACGCCACGGCAAATGACAAGTATCAAGTCATCAGGCAGGTGTACTTGCTTATTGGCTAGGTATTCAGGATAGTCAAAGTGACCTAGAGGCCATTCTTCCCGAATATCAAAGTAGCGAAGTAGAGCAATTTTTGCTCGTACGAGCTTATCTTTATTGTCTGTAGTGGCTGATTTGCGGGCTTTTTCCAGAATACGTGTTTGCGTAGTTCCCGTATACCATTTAATAAAGTCTTTTTTGGCAACACCAACTTCTCGTGCGTAACGAATGACTGTGCCATATTCGCTGATGCGTTTGTTATATCGCTTGTTGTCTTCATCTTTTCGCATGGGGAAGATAAAGCGAGCTAAAAGTCCTTCGTTAGGCGTATTGCTTTGAATTTTTATCAAAGTTGCTTGATAGTAGGCTTTGATGGTGTTGTAAAAGATATCGGGATCATTGTGGTTTTCCACAAATTCATAAATGCCATAACAGTCCCGCAGGCCTTCGTGTAGTTTGGTTGCTTCTCTATTGCCGATCTTCTCTAGGCGATTGCGTATTGTTTCAGCTTGTTTGAATAGCCTTTGAAACTGCTTGGATCTTTCGGTATTTCTAGCTTCTTGAATGGCGTAGTCATCACCACGCACCATAGGAGCTTGCTGCTTGACCTTTTTTATGGGGTTAAGTTTGACCTTTTTGACTGGTGTATTGCGCTCCTTAACTGTAGCAACCTGCGTAACCACGCTATCGTGTTTGCCAGAGACGGTGCTGCGCCTTTTAATGCTTTCAGCTAGCTTTTCAACTTTTGACTTGGCTGCTTCCTGGCGCTCTAGCTCTAAGCATTGTAGGGCTGCTTTGCTTAGAACCTTGTTTTTTACTTTTGTTGTGGGCTTAGTAGCCATAAAAAGTATTCCTTAGCGTAATACTTGTAAATCTTATCAGTAGTTTGTGGCTGATCTGCCACGAAATGCTGCGAAATCACCATGATTTTCCACTCAACACAAAATGTGTGAATTGTGTTGAGTACTTGTAACCACTTGAAATTCAAGCGGAAAAAAATCAGTATTTTTCGGTTGAAAACCCGGGAAATTGAACGTATATATGGCCAATTTCGGTAGGAATTTGGCAGCTCTGACCGCAAAATATTGCTATATAAGGCAAATAAATAACTGATCAAACAAACCTCGGGAGAAGATATGGCACAAGCAAGAACCCTTACAGATGCTGAACTAGATAAAGCATTGACCTATGCAGATACCACTAAAGCAGCGCTGCGTAATCGCACGATACTGCTGTTAACGCACTTATCGGGTATGCGTATAGGGGAAGTGGCTAGTGTGCGCTACAGCGACGTTTTAAGCAGCGATAACCAGGTGTTAAGTGAAATCCGCTTAGCGGCAGGGCAAACTAAAGGCGCTAAAAGTAGGGTGGTTTTGTTATCTGAACGGATGCAAGCGGCATTGCGCCAATATATTGATACTCATCCACCAAAAGACATCCATAGACCATTGTTTCCCACGCAAAGAGCCCAGGGATTTACCCCTAATACGCTGACACACATTGTGAATGGCTTATATAAGCAAGCAGGGCTGAATGGCGCCACCAGTCACAGTGGTCGTCGTGGATTTTTAACTAGATTAAGTGAAAAGGGTGTTTCAGTGCGTGTGATGATGCAGCTCGCGGGCCATTCACAAATGTCTACCACTCAGAGATATATCGACACTAGGCCGGATATCTTACGTAATGCAGTGGAGTTGATTTAAGTACGCTTTTTTCTTTTTGTCCCAATAGGTCTGCCAGCCTTTCGAGCATTTTTAGAAAGTTTCGCCTCTATAAAGGGCTTATTTGAAGGAAATCTGCCTCGCGCTGCATTTTCCGCAACTAAGGTAGCTGTCTTAATTAATCGGCTAGCTGCGATGCTCAAAAGCTCTTTGTTATAAGAGTACTTTTCCAGCGCTTCATACTTTGGGTTGAAGCACTGGTTGGGGTTGAGCATTAATGAATTGCCAATGGCCCATAGCGGCAAACCCTTTTGATATTGACGCAAGGCCTCAAGCCCTAACTGAAGGGTTCTCTGCGTGAGCTTTGTTTTGAGTAGCTCATATTTGGGGCTTAGCTTTGCAGGGGCTGCGCTGTTAAATTTGTATTGAGCTGCCAATTTACGAAATTGTTTGGTAGCTTCTGTGATGCTAATGCTAAACGGAACCTCAATGACTAGATAGTCATCAACCTGATGCTTGGCTGTCAAAGTCTTTGTTTTTGCATTGAGCTCTCCAAGAGCTCTTAGCTGCTGAGATGGTTTTTTAACGCCATATAGATGCATGCCATATTTTTGCCACCACTCTAATTCTTGGATCTTGTATATAGGGCCAAAATCTTTGACTACTTGGGCGATTAATTGACCATCTTTATTCAGACTGTTTGGGTCTATTCCCTTATTAATTAACCTAGATATCGCGTTATAGCTAGAGCTTGCTTTGAGGTAATCCACAACTAGTTCATATTTCCAGCTTGTAGCAGCAGATAGCCCTGTTGTTTCATAGTCAGAGCCAAAAATGAGTAGGGGATTAAGTCTTTTTCTTCCCATTTAATATTACCAATTTAAAGATATAAAAATAGATAATAATTATAACAGCTAGTATTAATTAATCTGTAAGTACAGCAATTTCGCTGTTTTTTATACGGAGTTTTTAATATGCAAACTAGCAATACACAACAGTACAACGCAGCAACTGTTAAGCACGGCAGCAATAAGATTGCAGTTTTGCTTGCTAACGTTAACTACAGCAATACAAGCTTTGCACAAGCTGCTGACTTTTACGAGCAGGAGCTTAAAGCTGCTGTTGGTAAAGGGGCGCTAGTTAAAGTAGTAGCTAACTGGAAACAGCGCGAAGTACACGCAGAGCGCTTTTGGGTGCAAGTTACTAAGACTGTAGTTAATAAAGCTGGCGTAAAGCAGCACTGGGGCAAGATTTGCAACGACACGCAAGTAGCTAGCTGCGGCGATGTAATTGGGCCGATTAACGAGTGCAATATTGCACAAGTTGATTGCGACTTTGTAGAACAGCTTAAGTATGCAGCGTAAGGGGGTGCATATGAAAGCCAATACGCAAACTAAGCTTGCTGCAGAGCTTGAAGCTGAACTGCTAGCAGCATGTAAGCGTAGCGAACGTGTGCTTAAGCGCTATGCGCTTAACACACGTGAAATGATTAACAAGATGGGGGCTGTACGTGCTGCAAAGCACATTGTGCAAATGCAGCGCATTAACGACGGGTTTGTGGACTTGTTGTTAAAGGGCAAAGCTAAGCTAACTGTGGAATACATTGTTGCGAAAAAGAAGTACGCAACGCTGTTTGACGCAGACGTGCAAGCTGTTGCATGGAACAAAGTAGCGTTTGCGTGCAAATAGCTTAAATGTACGTGCTAGAAGTAGCACGTACATTCTGCTGACTATGAAAATTAATTAAAGGAAAATTATTATGAAAAAAGAGATGGTGATGAATGTAAATTTGAGCAATCATGGTGTAGATTGCAATGTTGATGTGCCTGCAGCGATGTTTTTTGAGTTGATGGGGATCGTTCCCGAGATGTTGGGTCGAATTGGGCTCAAAAATTCTGAGAAAGAATATTTTTCAATGCTTGGCAAGATTCAATCTGAGTATAAAACTGTGAGTTCAAATCATTGGGATGAGGTCGATCTTAAAGGTAAAGAGTTCATGCGTCGCTGTCAAATTGTTGCTGTTCTTGGGGCTCATCTTTATGATATCCCTTTGCAACTTTCTGGCGATGGACTAGCGGGCTTCATGGTGGAGGCCGGCGCTGTAAATATCACTGATGAGGTAAATGCTGGGTTGATTCCTTGGTCAAATAATGGAGAAAGTAACTTGCCGCACCAGTAATCAAAGGACGGCTAGCTTAGGATAGGCCAGCCAAGCTTAACTGTTTTTCAACATCCATTAGGGCCACCTCAGTGTGGCCCTTTTTTACATCTTTCGTATCAGCCGATACCAAAATGTAATTGCCTTGTGTTTTCACGTTGATGATGACCACGCCTAATGCAGTCTTAAATTCATAAGCGACCCTAAATCGAGGCGCCAATTCCCCTTTATAACTCTCATGCTTGACCGTAACTTTAGATTTAGCGGCTTTAGCTAAATTCCAGTAAGTATCCAAATCCGTATCGCAGCGTTTGATCAAAGTCTTTAGTGATCCAACTGTATCTTTTTTAGTTAGCTTTTTAAGCTGCGGTAATTCATTACTTAAATCTTCACCCGATTCAATGCGGCGTTTAACCTGTTTGAAGTAGCTTAAGTCACTGGCACGATCTAAGCTCTGATTTAGTGCTTGGCGAGCTTTGCGCTCAAAGAAGGTCTGTATAAATTGACTCATCTTGGCACCATAGTCGTGAGAGATTAATGTTTATAAGTGATTTCATCTAATTAGTTCTTAGAGATTAATGCTTTATTCAGCTCTTCTTTGAGCTCTTTAGTTGCTCTGGGGTTTTGCTCTACTAGCGGTAGATATACTCCGGTTGTGATTCCAACTAAATTCATGACATCTGCGCGAACAGGGCTAGGGTTCATGTAGCGACGAATTTCTTCCGCTTCAGCAGTCTTATCATTAGGTATGTCACCAGCTAGCTGCTCAGCCACCATTAAGGGTTTGAGGTGGCTGTAGTGACGCTCAATCATCAAAATACTTGTACCCATCTGTTTAGCTAAAAGGCCAAAGCTCATACCTTCTAGTACTCGTTGGGTCGCATAGTAATGCCTCAGGCTATATAAGCTTCGTGGACGTCCATCTTTGTCACCCTTATCCATCCCAGCCTCACGTAGACAGTCTCCAAAAGCATTTACTAGGTTATAGGGGATCTTGCCATCACGGGTTCTAAAGAGGTGTTTATTAGACTTGCTGGCTACAAGTTCCTCCAAAGTCATTTCTTTGAATTCATCTTGTAGATCACGTAGTTTGTCTAATAGTGGCCATAGCTCATTTCTTGCCACTAGTTCTCGACTGCCACGCTTACCTTGAGGAAGAGTAATGTGGATGATTCGCATATTCGGCTTT
>JACCDG011736261.1_pt1 | contig 12552 bp, 12 predicted proteins | sample 7442471 | NCBI WGS metagenome assembly JACCDG01 (sample SAMN15323444, study PRJNA562643) | freshwater metagenome | isolation source: river surface water | place: USA:Blue River Watershed | collected 2017-08-17 | reverse complement strand
GACAACGCCGGCAACGTGATCAAGGAACTGAAGCTGGTCTACAACAAGACCCGTCAGGCCGCCATCACGACCGAACTGTCCGAGATCGTCGCCGGTGCGGCAGCGGTCTGATCCGAAGATTTTGAATTGATTGAAGGAACGAAAAATGGCTGACACGCAAACAGTGGGCAAGATCGTTCAGTGTATCGGCGCCGTGGTGGACGTGGAGTTCCCACGTAACCAGATGCCCAAGGTGTACGACGCCCTGAAGATGGAAGGCTCCGCGCTGACCCTCGAAGTGCAACAGCAGTTGGGTGACGGCATTGTCCGTACCATCGCGCTGGGTTCTTCCGACGGCCTGCGCCGCGGCAACCAGGTGTACAACACCAACGCTCAGATCACCGTGCCCGTGGGCCCGGCTACTCTGGGTCGCATCATGGACGTGCTGGGCGCGCCTATCGATGAACGTGGTCCCGTGGATCAGGCACAAACTGCTCCTATCCACCGCAAGGCTCCTGCGTACGACGAACTGTCGCCATCGCAAGAACTGCTGGAAACCGGCATCAAAGTGATCGACTTGATCTCTCCTTTCGCCAAGGGCGGTAAGGTCGGTCTGTTCGGTGGCGCCGGTGTGGGCAAGACCGTGAACATGATGGAACTCATCAACAACATCGCGAAGGGCCACGGCGGTCTGTCGGTGTTCGCTGGTGTGGGTGAGCGTACCCGTGAAGGTAACGACTTCTATCACGAAATGGCCGATTCCGGCGTCGTGAACCTGGAGAGCCTGGGCGACTCCAAGGTTGCGATGGTTTACGGTCAGATGAACGAACCCCCAGGAAACCGTCTGCGCGTTGCGTTGACCGGCCTGACCATTGCTGAGTCGTTCCGCGACGAAGGCAAGGACGTTCTGTTCTTCGTGGACAACATCTACCGCTACACACTGGCCGGCACCGAAGTGTCCGCGCTGTTAGGTCGTATGCCTTCCGCCGTGGGTTACCAACCTACTCTGGCTGAAGAAATGGGCCGTCTGCAAGAGCGTATTACGTCCACCAAGGTTGGTTCGATTACATCGATCCAAGCCGTGTACGTGCCAGCCGACGACTTGACCGACCCATCTCCAGCAACGACCTTTGCTCACTTGGACTCCACAGTCGTGTTGTCTCGTGACATCGCTTCGCTGGGTATCTATCCTGCTGTGGATCCTCTGGACTCGACTTCGCGTCAGCTGGACCCCAACGTGGTGGGTGAAGAGCACTACTCTGTGGCCCGCGCCGTGCAAAACACGCTGCAACGCTACAAGGAACTGCGCGACATCATCGCCATTCTGGGTATGGACGAACTGGCTCCTGAAGACAAGCAACTGGTTGCTCGTGCTCGTAAGATCCAGCGCTTCCTGTCGCAGCCTTTCCACGTTGCCGAAGTGTTCACCGGCGCACCTGGCAAGTACGTTCCTCTGAAGGAAACCATCCGTGGTTTCAAGATGATCGTGAACGGCGAGTGCGATGCGCTGCCTGAGCAAGCTTTCTACATGGTTGGTACCATCGACGAAGCTTTCGAGAAGGCCAAGGCCCTGAACTAATCAGTGCCCGCGGATGCCGGACGGATGTCCGGTGTCCGTTTCGCTTGAACCAACAGAGAGAGCCCTATGTCCACCATTCACGTAGACGTCGTTTCGGCCGAAGAGTCCATCTTTTCGGGCGAAGCCACGCTGGTGTCACTGCCAGGTGAAGTGGGTGAGCTCGGCATTCTGCCCCGCCACACCCCCTTGATCACCCGTATCAAGCCCGGCGCTGTGCGCATCCAACGTGCTGACAACAACGAAGAAGAATTCGTCTTCGTGGCAGGCGGCATTTTGGAGGTGCAACCTCACTGTGTGACCGTGCTGGCCGATACCGCGATTCGCGGTGCCGATCTGGACGAAGCCAAAGCCAATGAAGCCAAGCGTTTGGCTGAAGAGGCACTTCAGACCGCCAAGGGCGATCTGGACTTGGCCAAGGCCCAGAGCGAATTGGCTGTCATGGTTGCTCAGCTGGCTGCTATCCAGCGCTTGCGCAAGAAGTGATCGAACGTATTTCAGCCCATTGATTTGGGTTGAGATCAAAAAGCCCGCAGCCAACACTGCGGGCTTTTTTATTGGCTGATCCAGTCAGAACGGGCGCGGCTTGTAGACTGTCGGGTTCTACAGTGATATTTGTCCCGGAGACTTCTTCGATGGCCACCGCGCGTTCCGCCGCTTCGTCTGCACCCCGTACTGCTGCCCCCAAGTCCAAGTCGCCTGCCAAGGTCAAAGCCAAGCCTTTGACCATTCAGGACTACTTGCAAAAGACCCTGACCAGCCGTGTGTACGACGTCGCCATTGAGACGCCCTTGGATGAGGCCAAGTCTCTGTCACGTCGGCTTGGTCACCACGTTTATCTCAAGCGTGAAGACAAACAGCCCGTGTTCAGCTTCAAGCTGCGCGGTGCATACAACAAGATGGCCAAGCTCAGCCCCGCCCATTTGGCCAAGGGTGTGATCTGTGCATCAGCGGGCAACCATGCGCAAGGCGTCGCGATGGGCGCACGACGATTGGGCTGCCAAGCCACCATCGTGATGCCGACCACCACACCTCAGGTGAAGATCGATGCCGTGCGCCATTTCGGTGGCGATAACGTGCAGATCGTGCTGCATGGTGAGAGCTACTCTGATGCGGCCTTGCACGCCAAAGAGTTGGAAAAGAAAAAGGGCATGACCTTTGTGCATCCCTTTGACGATCCGGATGTGATCGCAGGTCAGGGCACCGTCGCCATGGAGATCCTGCGTCAGCACAGCGGCCCGATCGATGCCGTGTTTGTGGCCATCGGCGGTGGTGGCTTGATCAGCGGTGTGGCCGCCTATATCAAAGCCGTCAGGCCCGAGATCAAGGTCATCGGGGTGCAGATGAGTGACTCTGACGCCATGGTGCGTTCCGTCAAGGCTGGCAAGCGTGTGACCTTGGCCGATGTGGGCTTGTTCTCTGACGGCACCGCGGTGAAATTGGTTGGCGAAGAAACCATGCGTCTGACCCAGGCGTTGGTTGACGACTTTGTGATCGTCAGCACCGATGAAGTCTGTGCCGCGATCAAAGACATCTACCAGGACACCCGTTCCATCGTCGAGCCAGCTGGTGCGCAAGGTGTGGCTGCGGTCAAGCAATACGCTGAACGTCACGGTGGCCAGGGCAAGACATACATCGCGATCAATTGCGGCGCGAACATGAACTTCGACCGACTGCGATTCGTCGCGGAGCGTGCCGAAGTCGGCGAGCAGCGTGAGGCCTTGCTGGCCGTGACCATTCCGGAGGAGCGGGGCTCATTCAAGCGGTTTTGCGAAACCATTGGGCCGCGTAGCGTCACAGAGTTCAACTACCGCATTTCGGACGAAAGTCAGGCTCACGTGTTTGTGGGGCTGACGACCAAAGAGAAGGGCGAGTCCAAAAAGATCGCCAAGCAGTTCGAGAAAGAAGGCTTCAACACCGTTGACCTGACGCACGATGAGTTGGCCAAAACGCACATCCGCCACATGGTGGGTGGTCGGTCCTCATTGGCTGAAGGCGAGCGCCTGTACAGCTTCATCTTCCCGGAGCGTCCGGGCGCTTTGATGACCTTCTTGACCAGTTTGCCCCCAGGCTGGAACATCAGCCTGTTCCACTACCGCAATCAGGGCGCAGATTACGGTCGCATTCTGGTGGGCTTGCAGGTACCTAAGGCCGACACCAAGGCGATCAAGCCCTTCCTCGACAAGCTGGGCTACATCTATGTCGATGAAACGCGCAACCCAGTCTACCGACTGTTCTTGCGCTGATCAGTTGCTCTGCGGGGGGCGCCGCATGCCGTCTTGAGGCGGCATGACTGGCATACCTGGGGGCAGGCCAACAGGGGCCGCAGCGGGCGTGTTGGTAGTCAGGCCAGCCACGGCAGGGATCACGCCAGTGGCCGGTGCCGGCAGCAGGGGCAGGTCCAGGGTCACGGCAGTCGGGCCATCGGCTGGGCCGATTTCAGCGCCACGTTGTGTCAATGCCTTGAGGACGTGATTGCCGTCGACGATGCCGCCCAATCGGATCGCACGGGGCGGATTGCCGTCGACACTGATCAAGGCGACGCCACCCTTGTCTTCGGGGTTTTTCGGCGCCACAACACCCATCAATTTGATGCGGCCAGCCAACAGCGAGTTCTGTCCGTTATCGGGCGCCGCAGGGCCGGATGCTTTGGCGGGCCCTGTGAGCAACTTGTGCGGGTCACCCTTGCCCGCATTGTCCAGCGACACCGCGCTGGCATTGGGCGGCACCGCGGTGGGTTGGGCGAGCCAACGCAAGCCCCAGAACGCCAAGCTAGCGGCGACGGCGGCCCAAATGATGAGTGCAAGGATTCGTGATGCCATGGTGAGCCCATTATGATGGGAGAACACATGGGCTAAGGGGCGAAACAGCTAGGGGGACCCCGGGTAGATCCCTCATCCGAGCGCCTTTCCTGTCGGGCATGCTTGACACCTGTTGGTCAAGGGCATCGTCTGCGGCCCTTTTGACGCATTGATACGGACCCAAAAATGAAACTGAATGTGAAACTTCCGCGTGTGGCCCGCGCCGCCATCCAGACTGCTCAGCGCGGCTTTACCTTGATTGAGTTGATGGTCGTGTTGGTCATCATTGGTCTGTTGGCCGCTTTGATCGTGCCCAATGTGCTGGATCGTGCCGATGATGCGCGCGTGACCGCTGCCAAAACGGACGTGTCCAATCTGATGCAGGCCTTGAAGCTGTACAAGCTGGACAACATGCGCTTCCCGACCGGTGAGCAGGGCTTGCAAGCCTTGGTTGCCAAGCCTTCCGTGGGCCCGATCCCGCCCAACTGGAAGCCGTATCTGGAAAAGCTGCCCAATGATCCTTGGGGTCGTGCCTATCAGTACGCCAATCCTGGGATCAAGAGTGCCGTCGATGTTTTCAGCTTTGGCGCTGATGGCCAAAGCGGTGGTGAAGGACGGGATGCCGACATCGGTTCCTGGCAATAAACATCAACGCGCCGGCGGTTTCACGCTGCTGGAGTTGATGGTGGTGATTGCGATGATTGCGATCACCACGGCCGTGGTGTCTTTGGCCATTCCGGACCCGTCTGCGACGCGTCTGGAGCGAGAGGCTGCGCATCTGATTGCGCAATTGGAAGCGGCGAGAACCCAAGCCCGGGCCGGCGCCATGACCGTGTTGTGGGTTCCTCAGCCCAATGGCCCTCAGGCTGATTACCAGTTTGTGGGCTTGCCGCCCGCTTTGCAGTCCACACCCAAATGGCTGGAGCCCGAGGTGGTGGCCCAGGTTGTGGGTGGCAAGAGCATCGTGCTGGGGCCAGAGCCCGTGATTGGTCCGCAGCAGGTGGTGCTGACCTTGGGCGATCGTCAAATCACGATTGGCACGGATGGTTTGGCGCCCTTTGATGTGGTGCGCTCGGATGCCGAAGAGGCCGGTGCGATCACCGATGGCGGGAGTGCCAATGCGCGCTGAACAACAAGGCATGACCCTCATTGAGGTTTTGGTGGCCTTGGCGGTGGTCGCCATCACCCTGTCGGCGGGCATCAAAGCCGCTGGCGGGCTGACCTTGAATGCTCAGCGCATGGTGGATCTGACCATTGCCCAGTGGTGTGCGGAGAACCATTTGACGGCGTTGCGTTTGTCCCGGGCTTACCCCTCGGTGGGTGACAGTGACTTCACGTGCCAGCAGATGGGCCGCGAGTTGCCGGGCAAGATGGTTGTTCGGCCCACCCCGAACATCAACTTTCGCCGAGTGGACACCCAGATCCTGGATGAAGAGCAGCGTCCGATTGTTCGTTTGTCAACGATCTTGCCGAGGTTTTGATGTTGCCCTTGCGCATGATTCGACGCTCGCCCGTGCAGGGCTTTACGCTGATCGAGGTCCTGGTGTCTTTGATGATTCTGGCCGTCATGTCGGCCACGGCCTGGAAGGGCCTGGACGGGATCACCAAGGCGCGGGATGTGGCAGACGGCAAGCTCAAGCAGACCCTGCGCTTGCAATCGGTCATGACGCAATGGGAGGCCGATCTGGCGTCGGTGATGGACACCTCGGTGGTGCCTGCCTGGCAGTTTGATGGCGCCAATGTGCGGCTGACCCGCAAAACAGGAGCAGGGTCACAGATGGTGGTCTGGAGTTTGCGCAACGGGCAATGGATGCGCTGGGCCAGCGTGCCCACCACAACGGTGGGTGATTTGCAGCAGCATTGGATGAGGTCATTTCAGTTGCAGGGGCGCGAAGCTGGCACCTTGGTGGCCTTGAAGGGGCTCGATCAGTGGCAGGTTTATTGCCATCGCAATGGCAGCTGGTCCAACTGCCAGTCGTCCAATGATGTGGTCAAGGGCGGGGCGAAGCCTCAAACCAAAGAGTTGCTGCCGCAGGCCATCCGACTGGTGATGACCTTGGGGGCGGACAGTGGGTTCGTGGGGCCCATCACGCGTGATGTGATCATGCCGCCGCAACCCAATCAAGGAAGCTGAACCGATGTCGTCTCGCAAGCTTCGCTCGGCCAGCGCTCAGTCGCAACAAGGTGCCGCCTTGTTGATGGCGATGGTGATCGTGACCTTGATCGCCACCTTCTCTGCCTCCATGGTTTGGCAGCAGTGGCGAGCGGTTCAGATCGAAGCGGCAGAGCGTGTGCAGTCTCAGTCGCAATGGGTGCTGATCGGCGCCTTGGATTGGGCCCGCTTGATCCTCAAGGAAGATCGGCGCAATGGCGGCCCAGACCATTTGGGCGAGCCTTGGGCGATCCCATTGGCAGAGGCACGGTTGTCCAGTTTTTTGGCGACGGACAAGGACAATTCTGACGACGCCCCTGAGGCCTTCTTGTCTGGGGGCGTTGAGGACATGGCTTCGCGCTACAACCTGCGCAATGTGGTCAGCGAGCAAGGTGAGTTGGTGCCTGAAGAGTTGGCGGTGCTCAAGCGCCTGTGCGAGTTTGCCGGGTTGCCCGCTTCTCTGGCCAATACCTTGGCTCAGTCCTATCGCAAGGCGGTGGTTGCAGCTATGGGCGATGATGCTGAAACCCAAGCCAAGTTGGGGGGGGCAACGGCGAGGGCGCAGGCGCCTGTCTTGCCTCAAAGCATGGATCAGTTGACTTGGCTGGGTCTGGATGCCGGCACGGTGGAAAAGCTCAGGCCTTATCTGACCTTGCTGCCAGATCGAACCCCAGTCAATATCAACACTGCCCCCAAGGAAGTGATTGCCTCGGTGATCGATGGGTTGGATTTGGCGCGGGCGTCTCGATTGGTGCAGGCCCGCCAGCGCAATGCTTTCAAAGCGGTTGACGAGGTGCCGACCTTGTTGGCCATGTCGGCCCTCAATGTCAGCCGGGTGGGCGTGACCTCCGACTTTTTTGAGGTTCGGGGGCGTTTGCGGTACGAAGACAATGTGATCGAGCAGCGACACCTTGTGCAGCGAACCGGCGATGATGTCGTGGTGCGCAGTCGGGCCCGGTTTGCCGGTGTCGACCGCCTCAATGAGGGCTCACCCCCACCCTGATCCCCCCGCGAACATGGTGTTTGGGCGTTGTTTTGGCCAGTATCGGGGCTGAAAAGCGCGCTATTTAGGCCCTCCACCCCTTTGATTACGCCTAAGCTAGGCTTGTATAACTGTCCACATGACCAGGGATTCCTCCTTTCGGGTATGAGCTTTCTCATCCTTCAACTGCCAGCGCGTGCGCGCCTGAGTGCCGAATCGGCTGAGTCCGAGCCTGGCAAGTCCTCGGCTGCGTCCAAGGAATACGACTACGTGTTGAGTCCAGATGGGCAGACCGTGGCGCGTCATGGCCGTTGTGTGGCCAATATGTTGCCTCGGGCGGACATGGTCATCGCGGTGATGGCACCCACGGACATCAGTTGGCACCGCCTGGTGCTGCCGAAAGCACCTGGTGGGCGCTTGCGTGCCGCTTTGGCCGGCATGCTGGAAGACGCCGTGCTGGATGATCCAGAGAATTTGCATTTCGCGGTCGACCCGATGGGGCGCGCAGGTTTGCAGTCTTGGGTGGCCGTGTGCGATCACACGTGGTTGACCAGCCAATTGATGGCCCTGGAAAAGGCCAAGATTCGCATTCAGCGTGTGGTGCCTGCCGTGTGCCCCGATGAGCCCGCAACAGCGTACTTCCATGAGGCCGCTTGGGGTGGAGATGCCGAGGACTCGTCTTCCAACGAGGTACTGTTGACCTGGTCGACCTCCGATGGCGTGGCCACTTGGCCGATCGTCGGCGGCATGGCCCATGGTTTGTTGCCTGATCCCGTGCCGGATCAAATTCGATTCTTTGCCACACCGCCTGTCGCTTCGCCTGCCGAGCGGTGGCTGGGACGCGTGGTCACCGTTCAGACGCAAGCCGAGCATTTGACCTTGGCTGCGCGTTCGATGTGGAACCTGTTGCAGTTTGATCTGACGCCGCAGAGCAAGGGCTTGTATGCCCTGAGCGATCAGTGGCGGCGATTCATGGGCGTGCAGTGGCGTCCCGTGCGCATGGGGCTGGTGTCTTTGGCTGTCGCGCAATTGGTCGGCTTGAATCTGTGGGCACTGAATCAGGAGCGCATGCTCAAGCAAAAGCGCGCTGAGATGGTCACGGTGCTCAAGCAGGCCCATCCGCAAGTGCAATATGTGCAGGATGCTGTCGTCCAGATGCAAAAAGAGACCGATCAGATGCGCGCTGCAGCCGGTCAAGTGGGAGACAGTGACCTCGAAAGCTTGATGGCGGCAGCCGCGACGGTGTGGCCTGCGGACCAGCCCTCTGCCTCCATCCAATATGACGGTGTCGCGTTGACGCTGACGCCTCCACCAACGTGGGGTCCATCCGATCTTGAGCAAATCAAAATGCGCCTCCAGGCTGCCGGCGTGATGGCAGATGTGGGCGGTGACGGTCGCTTGACTTTGCGCCGTGCGGCACGGTCTTAAGGCTCAGGGGTAAGCAGACATGTCAGAACAACTTCAATCCCTGAAGGCACTCAAACAAGAGTGGCAGACCAAATGGGCCGCCATGCCAACGCGTGAGCGTCAGTTGGTGACAGCCGCAGCCTGGTTGGCTGGACTGGTTTTACTGGTCATGCTGGGCATTCGTCCCGCGTGGAAAACCTTGCAGGAAACGCCCAAAAAGCTCCACGAAATCAACGGTCAGCTGGAGGTCATGCGCCGTCAGGCAGCCGAGGTTCAAACCCTGCGCTTGCGTCCACCTGTGCCCCCCGTGCAGGCCGAGGCCGCTTTGCAGGCCGCAACCGAACGGTTGGGGCAGTCGGGGCGCTTGATGATGCAAGGTGATCGCGCTACGCTGAACGCCAATGGCGTCTCGGGCGAGGCTTTGGCCATGTGGCTGGACGAAATCCGTGCTGCCGCGAGAGCCAAGCCTGTTGAGGTCAATCTGACCCAGAGTGAGCCTGGGCGCTACTCCGGAACGGTGATCCTGGCTGTTGGGCCTGGGTCGGAAGGTCGATAGGGCTTTCGCATGGCAGTTCCATCTTTCTTCCATCGTCGTCCGGCCTGGCTCAAAGGCGGTGTGGCCGTGACCACTCGCTGGCTAGAGTCCACGCTGGAAGTCGCCCGCTGGGAGAACATGCGCAAAGCGGGCAAGCGCTGGGGCAAGTGGGGTGCAGCGCTGGGTGCATTGATCGGCGTGGTGCTGTTTGCGCCGGCCAGTTGGTTGGCACAAGGCGTGGTCGATTTGACCGGCGGCAGATTGCTGTTGGCCGAGTCCCAAGGCACGATCTGGCAAGGTGATGCGGTGGCGGTGTTGACCGGCGGTGCGGGTAGCCGCGATGCGCGGGCTTTGCCGGGTCGTCTGGCCTGGCGGATCAAGCTCAAACCCTGGGGGGTTCGGGTGGCCTTGCAGCAAGACTGCTGTCTGCCAACCCCTGTGATGCTGGACATCAAGCCGGGTTGGGGCCGTGTGCGCGCTGAACTCAAGCTCAACCCTGCTAATGACGAGGCACAGTTACAAACCATGGGCCCCGTGGGTCACTGGCCTGCCGCTTGGTTGGGTGGACTGGGTACGCCTTGGAATACCTTGCAACTGGGTGGCTTGTTGCGCATGAACACCCGTGATCTGGCCATTGAGTGGGTACAAGGTCGGGTACGCATGGAGGGGCAAACCGATTTGTCACTCGACAATGTGTCCTCACCCATCACCACCTTGGACCGCTTGGGCTCCTATCGTCTGGATGTGCTGGGCGATGACCAAGGCCATGTGCAGTTGAATTTGACAACCTTGGACGGCTCTTTGCAGTTGACCGGACAAGGTTCTGCAGGCCCAGGTGGCACGCGCTTTCGTGGTCAGGCCACGGCCGTGGAGGCCGATCGCGGCGCCCTGGATAACCTCTTGAACATCATTGGTCGCCGCTCAGGCAACCACTCTGTTATTTCGATCGGATAAGTCATGCAGACCCATCCTACTCAGTCATGCTCCCGTGCCATCGCTTTGGCGACTGCATTGGCTCTGGCATTTGGCCCGACCGGGCTTTTCCCTGGTGTGGGCAGTGTGGCCGTTGCCGCAACGGTGAAAAAGGCGCCCCCCAGTGTCACGTTGAACTTTGTCAACGCTGACATCGAAGGGGTCTCGCGCGCGATGGCTGCGATCGTGGACCGCCAAATCATGGTCGACCCCCGCGTCAAGGGCACCATCACGCTGTACAGCGAACAAGCGCTGACACCTCGCGAGGCCTATTTGAACTACCTGGCGGCCTTGCGTGGTCAAGGCTTCAGCGTGGTCGAGGTGGCTGGCATGCTCAAGGTGGTGCCTGAGGCAGAAGCCAAGCTGCAAACGGGCACCGTCGATGTGGGCAATGTGACCAAGTCGGGTGACCAGGTCATCACGCAGATCTTCCGTCTGCAGTACGAAAGCGCCAATAACTTGGTGGCCGTCTTGCGCCCCTTGATCAGCCCGAACAACACCATCAACGCGAACCAGGGGACCAATACCCTGGTCATCACCGATTACGCCGACAACCTCAAGCGCATGGCGCAAATGATCGCGGCCTTGGATGTGGCATCCGCCACAGACATGGAAGCCATGCCTTTGCAATACGCCATTGCATCGGATCTGGCGCCTGTGGTGCAAAAACTGGCCGATGGCGGGGCGTCGCCTGGGGTGTCGGGCGGGGGCTCTCAGCCCACGCAGGTCATCGCAGACCCTCGTACCAATACGCTGATGGTTCGTGCGCCCAATGTGGCCCGCATGAACATGGTCCGCAATCTGGTGCAGCGCTTGGACAAACCGGGCACCAGCGGTTTGGGCGGCAGCGGTATCCATGTGGTTTACCTGCGTAATGCGGATGCCGTGAAATTGGCGCAAGTGTTGCGCGCAGCGTTTCCCGGTGGGGGCTCCGGCGGCGCATCGTCCGGTGGCGGTTCGTCAGGCGCCGCACAGGGTGGCGTGGCGCAGCAGATGGGCGGCATCAACAGTGCAGCAGGCGGTGCCAGTGCACAGTCGACCTCTCCCGTATCGGCTTCTGCGCAACCGTCCACAGGTGGCTTCATTCAGGCAGACCCGAGCACCAATTCATTGGTGATCACGGCCACCGATGCGCTTTACAAGCAACTGCGCGCGGTGATTGATCAGTTGGATGGCCGTCGCGCGCAGATCTACATCGAAGCGATGATTGTGGAAGTCAACGAGCAGAAGTTGGCAGAAGCGGGCTTCCAGTGGTCGGGCTTGTTGGGCAATGAAAACTCCAAAAACGGTGTGGCGGCTGTGACCAACTTGCCATCGGGCAAGATCCCTAGTTTGGTCAGCGCGGCGACCTCGCCGCTCACCGCCTTGGGTTCTGCCACCGGCTTGAATGTCGGTTTGATCCATAACTATGGTGACGGCCGTTACGGCTTGGCTGCCTTGGCCACGTTCTTGGAAACCAAGACCGATGCGAACATCTTGTCCAAGCCCAATATGGTGGCCCTGGATAACGAAGAGGCCAAGATCGTGGTGGGTCGTAACGTGCCTTTCGTGACCGGTTCGTACACCAATGGGTCGACCAATACATCTTCGGGTACGGTCAACCCGTTCACCACGGTGGAACGCAAGGACGTGGGTTTGACCTTGCGCGTGAAGCCACAAGTGGGTGAAGGCGGCACAGTACGCTTGACGGTGTTCCAGGAAAAGTCGGACGTTGAAAAGACCGATCCGACACAAGGCCCGACCACCACGAAGAGCTCCATCGAAACCACGGTGGTGATCGACGATGGCCAGACCTTGATCCTGGGTGGCTTGCTGAAGGACCAATACGGCAACGGTGATTCACAAGTGCCGTTGTTGGGTGACATCCCCGTGATCGGTAATCTGTTCAAGAGCCGCTCACGCTCGCGTGACAAGACGAACCTGATGGTGTTCCTGCGCCCTGTGGTGCTGCGCAATCAAGAAGCAGCCAACGACCTGACGGTGGACCGCTACGAGTTCATGCGTCAACGTCAGGTTGATGTGGCGCCTCAACGCAGTGTGGTGCTGCCGATCAACGAAGCGGCGGTCATCGAGCCTTTGAGCACAGGTGATGCCAAGCCGGTACCCAATGTCAGCCAGCCGCTGGACGATCCCAATGCCCGCCCAACG
>JACCDG010817699.1_pt1 | contig 12553 bp, 13 predicted proteins | sample 7442471 | NCBI WGS metagenome assembly JACCDG01 (sample SAMN15323444, study PRJNA562643) | freshwater metagenome | isolation source: river surface water | place: USA:Blue River Watershed | collected 2017-08-17 | reverse complement strand
GTATCAAATCTATGCCGAAAAGCTCGAAACAAAACCAGACAATGAACGGTTTGGATTTGGTCTCGATCTATAAAAAATTATATATGAAATCATCTAAACACTCCGGCTTCACTCTCATCGAACTTCTTGTAGTCATTGCAATCATTGGTATTCTTGCAGCAGTAGTTCTTGCATCCCTCAATACTGCGCGTGCAAAAGCAAGGGATTCGAAACGTATCCAAGAAATTACACAAATCAACACTGCAATCGCACTCTATATGAATGATCACAACGGAGTACCTCCTGATCTAAACAATCCTACCTGTCTCAATCATGGAAATACTACCTATCTCGCGACCTGTACTGCAGATAGCGCAATATACACAAATAACTGGCTCATCCTCCAAGACCAACTCTCTCCGTATATCGGATCACTCAGTACCGACCCACTTGCGATGATACAAATGCCGCATGAGTATACGGCATTTGCTCAGGGAACAAAAACAATAACAAGACCTAAAAAATGTGCCAAGCGCAAACCTTGCCCGACCAACCAAGAGCCTGCCTACGGATACGCCTATATCTACCGAGCCCCTGCTGCAACGCTTACCTCAGCGCCCTACCAACTATACGCAAATCAACTTGAAGCAACATCCGGCATGTTCGGATTCGGACTATAAAATCTTCTTGAGATAGGTTCCCGTATACGATTTTTTAGTATTCGCCACATCTTCAGGCGTACCTTTTGCAACAATCGTCCCACCATTCACACCTCCCTCAGGACCGAAGTCAATGAGATAGTCAGCGCATTTGATGAGATCAAGATTGTGTTCGATGATCACGACAGTATTTCCTTTTGCAACAAGTCTATTTAACACACCAATGAGATTTTTCACATCATCATAATGAAGTCCGACGGTTGGCTCATCCAACAGATACATGGTTTTTTCCAAGTATGGGCGATAGAGCTCTGATGCAATCTTTACACGCTGCGCTTCCCCGCCAGAAAGCGTTGTTGCAGACTGCCCAAGCTTCACATAGCCAAGTCCGACATCATTGAGTGTTGTGAGACGATCTGATATTGCAGGAATCTCTGAAAAGAATTCCAATGCTTCCTCAACTGAGAGCTGGAGCACATCATAGATACTCTTCTTTTTATATTTGACCATAAGTGTCTCTTTATCAAATCGTTTGCCGTTACAGACATCACAGGTCACGTAGACCGTCGGCAAGAAATGCATCTCGACAGCAATTTCACCATTTCCTTCACATGCTTCACAGCGACCACCTTTGACATTGAATGAGAACCGATTGAGCTTCCATCCACGCAGACGTGCTTCTTCGGTTGCCGCAAAGATTTCTCGGATATGAGTAAATGCGCCGGTATAGGTTGCAATATTTGATCGAGGAGTTCGACCGATCGCAGACTGATCAATCATAATAGCTCGTGAGATATATTCACTCCCTGTGAATGACGCACAGTTATAAATCTGTGCACTGCGATGTTTACGTTCAAACTTTGCCTGCAAGTTCTTGTATAAAATTTCGTAGAGGAATGTACTCTTGCCTGACCCTGACACGCCAGTGATACACACCATTTTACCAAGTGGGATATCAATATTTTGATTATGAATATTGTGAAGGTTTGCGCCGACTACTTTGATTGTTCCCTTATCAGTATCGCGGCGTTTTTCAGGGATTTCAATTTCCTCTTCTTTACGCAGGTATGCAAGCGTACGGGATCCTGATGGATTGGTCTTTGCTGCAAGCAGTTTGTCGAGATACCCAGAGACGATGACTTCACCGCCATGAATACCAGCCTTTGGTCCTATATCGACAATGTAGTCAGATGCATAGATAGTATCTTCATCATGCTCTACCACAATGATCGTATTCCCAATATCACGAAGATCTTCGAGTGTCTTGATCAAGCGCTCATTGTCGCGCTGATGCAGCCCAATCGTTGGTTCATCGAGCACATACATCGCACCCACGAGCCGTGAGCCGAGCTGGGAGGCAAGGCGGATACGTTGCGATTCACCACCTGAAAGGGTATTTGCTGTACGACTGAGCGCCAAATATTCAAGTCCGACGTTGAGCAGGAATGTAAGACGATCTTCGATCTCTCGCAATACCGGCTTTGCGATTTCTTTATCCTTTGGAGTAAGTTTCAGTGATCCAAAAAATTCAAATGCTTCTTCAACAGAGAGTGAGGTTACCTCAACAACATTTCTGCGATTTGATTTTCCTTTTGTTTCGCCTTCTCCGAGGAATACATTGAGCGCTTCTGGACGAAGACGCTTACCTTCACAAACTTCACACGGTTCAGTACCACCGAAAAACTTTGTTCCAATACCATTACATTCTGGACATGCACCATACGGCGAGTTGAATGAAAAGAGACGTGGCTCAATTTCCGGGAAACTATAGCCATCATTTGGACATGCAAACTTTGATGACAACAGAAATTCCTGGAGCTCATTGGTTTGCATTGAAAAGTCTTCTGAAACCCCAAATACTATTTGAACCAAGCCATCAGCTTCGTGGAGTGCACGCTCTACCGCTTCTGACAGACGAAGCTCTGCATCACGGAGGTTGTCTTTGAACTCATGGACTGCAAGTTCATCCACCATTACTTCAATCGTGTGCTGATTGTTTTTTGTAAGCTCGATTTTTTCGCGGAGGTTCTTGATAACACCATCGACACGCACGGTACTAAATCCTTTGCCAAGCAAATCATAGAGGAGCTGATAGTACTCACCCTTACGCCCACGGACAACCGGTGCAAATACTTGGATACGCGTGTCATTCCATGCAACACCCATGACTTCTTTATTGGATTTATTTTTAGAAAGATCTTTTATTTTGTTGAGAATAAAGGTATTAATTTCTTCTTGTGAGAGTTTGGTGATGAGAGTGCCACAGACCGGACAGTATGCCTTGCCGATACGGGCATAGAGCACACGGAGGTAGTCGTAAATCTCAGTGATTGTTGCAACCGTTGAGCGAGGATTATTGGAGCGAGATTTTTGGTCAATAGAGATAGCAGGCGAGAGACCACTGATCTCATCAACATCAGGCTTTGGCATCTGATTCAAAAATTGTCGTGCGTATGCAGACAGACTCTCCACATAGCGGCGCTGTCCTTCCGCAAAGATCGTATCAAATGCAAGCGATGACTTACCAGAGCCAGACATACCCGTCACCGCAATCATCTTGCCGCGCGGCATCTCCACATCAATGTTCTTGAGGTTGTGAGTACGTGCGCCTTTGACGACGATATATTCCTGTACTTTGTCTGTTTGTGGGGGTGTTTTTTTCATATGTTTACTCGTACGCACAAATCCCCTCGCAGTTGGCGTATAGGGGTATATATGAGTATTACGAGCCCATTATAGTATACTGGCGCAATGGAAACAACATACAGCACCGACGCTCGGATCATCCATTTCTTCCGCCGGATTAGTATCCCGACTGCACGAATTGCACTCTTTATCGTCTTCTTTTGGTTCGGATTATTAAAGGTAATCGGACTATCACCTGCAGGCGGGCTCGTTCACCGGCTCTTTGATCAGACACTTGCATCAGTGATCCCTTTTGATACTTTCTATATCCTGTTTGCACTCCTTGAATGTCTCATTGGTATTCTCTTTCTTATTCCAAAAGCTGTACGTGTCGTTATTCCTCTTCTCTTCTTCCACATGGTTACGACATTTCTCCCGCTCATTTTCTTGCCAGGCGAGACATTCAGTAGACCGTTTGTACCGACACTCGAAGGGCAGTACATCATCAAAAATCTCGTCATCATTGCAGCTGCGATAGGTATTGCGGCGCATTTACATCCGCTGCCGAGAAAAAATTAACTTTCTTGAACGTTAAATATTTTATTCTGCCTTGTACTCCCCGACATCAGCTTCACCCCTGTACCGAAATGTTTGGTGAGTAAATGAATGGTCACTCTATTAGCATGATTGTTTTGTGCACCGGCCCGTACATTCACATAGTACGTATCAATACCTACTTTCTCTACAGCATCTTCACTACTCTCCGGAAATACTTTTACTTTTATTAGCATTAGAAATTTTTAGGGATTAATATACGTCTTCTCCCCATATAGATGCATAAGTGTTTCAATTGTCATCATCATTTCCCCAGCTCCACTCTCATCATTTTTATTGGTAACAATAAAACCGAGATTTTCTGCAATCTGCGAATTTTTATAGATTAACGTCGAATACCCAAGCAACCCTTTTATATCTCGATATTTATTTTCAGATACTACTTTAGTGGCAAGTATTCTAAGTGCTTCAATAAATAATGTCTTTATTTCAATTGGGTTTTGTACAAAAGTAATTGGGATATGAAGACGAAGAAATAATATATTATTTTCATTTACAATTTCCACGTCTACCAGTCGATTTATTTTCTCCATACCATTGTCTTCTTTAAAATCTGGCTGTAACTGTTTTTCTATTTCTTCAAGAGAATAGTTACTTGCAAGCAATGGTCCAATTTTCTGTGATACCTCAGTAACTAGAAATTCTTCATTATCGATATGTGCATCTTCGAGCTCTCTAAATAATGCCTCACATACGTCCTTCTGTTCTGGAAAAACTCTCATAATCCGTGATTTAAAAATGCTTAGTATGGTGGAGATTTTTTCCGGATTATCTCCTTCATAAAGCAATGCGTTTTTTAGGTTATGTTCAATTGCCCTACCCACTCGCAGAGCATTTTGTTCGGATATATTTTCTTGAGATTTAATTTTTTCAAACATATTTACGGATTTATATACGCCTTCTCCCGCAACACCCCGATCTCATCGCGCAATATTGCCGCAGTCTCAAAGTCAAGAAGTTTGACTGCTTCTTTCATTTCAGCTTCTTTGAGAATGATCAACTTTTCAATCGGATTTTTTCCCTTCGTCTTTCGTCCCTTCTGATCTTTTTCAATCTGCGCAAAGAGTTCCATATCGAGTGCAAGTTCTGCATTCACTGCTTTTGAGTGATCACTCTCCATACCCTGTGTGATATCACGGATCGTTTTCTGGATAGTCATCGGTGTAATACCGTGCTCTTTGTTGTATGCGAGCTGTATCTCACGACGACGACTTGTTTCTCCAATCGCTCGTTCCATAGAACCTGTCATATTGTCTGCATAGAGAATGACACGACCATTTGAGTTACGCGCAGCTCGCCCAATTGTCTGAATGAGTGAGACCTCACTACGGAGGAATCCTTCCTTGTCCGCATCAAGGATACCGATGAGTGACACCTCCGGCATATCAAGTCCTTCTCGAAGCAAGTTGACGCCGACGAGCACATCAAACTCCCCTTTTCGAAATTGCGTAATGATTTGAATACGTTCTATGGTCTTGATATCACTATGGAGGTATTCTGCTTTGATTTTCTTGTCCTTGAGATAGGTCGAAAGATCTTCAGCCATTCGTTTTGTAAGTGTAGTAGCAAGTACTCGCCCACCACTTTTGATTTCCTTTTCTGCTTCTGCGATGAAGTCATGCACCTGGCCTGGATATGTCGTATCTCGGTTTTCTAAAATCGGTCGAACTTCTACGAGTGGATCGACAAGTCCTGTCGGACGAATGATTTGCTGTACGACTTGTTCTGAATGTTCAGCTTCATATTTACCTGGTGTAGCGGATACAAATATCGTTTGACCGATGCGTTCTTTAAATTCTTCAAATTTGAGCGGTCGGTTATCTTTTGCACTTGGAAGTCGAAAACCAAACTCTACAAGCGTCTGCTTGCGTGATGCATCCCCTGCATACATGCCACCAAGCTGTGGGATGGTCACATGACTCTCGTCAATAAATAGCATGAAGTCAGGGCTTCCATCAGCCTTGTGTGGGAAATATGAAAGCAATGTCTCTGGTGGCTCCCCTGCAAGCTTGCCTGACATATGGCGGCTATAGTTCTCAATACCCGAACAATATCCCATTTCTCGAATCATCGCGAGGTCATAGGTTGTGCGGCGCTTGATGCGCTCTGCTTCGAGGAGCTTTCCTTCTTTTTCAAAATGTTTGAGTTGCTCATCGAGTTCGTGTTTGATCGCTGCAACTGCGCGCTCTTTTTCATCGGCATTGGTCATGAAGTGCTTTGCTGGGAAGATATACACATATTCTTCATCATTTAAAATACGTGATGACACCGGATCTATTTTTGTAATGCTTTGCACGACATTGCCCGTGAAGTCGATCTGATACATGATCGTGTCAGATACTGGCATGATATCGACCTTGTTGCCGAGCGCACGAAAGGTACCACTTTCGAGATCTGCAGTCGTGCGAGAAAAATGAATGGAAATAAGTCGCTCCATCGCCTCCGTACGGGAGAGCTTCATTCCTTTTTCAATCTTAAAATTCGTCTTTTCATATTCGACTGGTGAACCGAGACCGTAGATACATGATACTGACGCAACGATAATCACATCCTTGCGTGTGAGCAATGACTGTGTGGTGGCATGACGAAGACGATCAATCTCTTTGTTGATCTGCGCATCCTTTTCAATAAATGTATCCGTGATCGGCATGTACGCCTCAGGCTGGTAGTAGTCGTAGTATGAGACGAAGTAGTGGACCGCATTGTCCGGGAAATATTCCTTGAACTCAGAGGCAAGCTGGGCTGCGAGTGTTTTGTTGTGAGCAATCACGAGTGTTGGCTTCTGTATCGACTCGATGATGTTTGCCATAGTAAACGTCTTACCGGTCGCCGTCGCACCGAGCAGTGTCTGCATCTGCTTGCCATCTTTGAGACCCTTCAAAAGGGACTTAATAGCCGCTGGCTGATCACCTGCGGGCTGATAGCTGCCTGAGAGTTTGAATTTCATGCCTATAGTATATAGAAATTAAGAGTTATTGACAAATTAATGTAATACTATATAGTATTTAAAATCTTAAATTATGATAAAAAAGAAATATCTCATTCTATTTTCTGCTATTATTTTCTTTTCAATTATGTCTTTACTGTATTTAAAAGAAGGAGTGTCATTCACTGATATTCGAATGTATCTTATTCCATCTGGAATACTATGCCTTTGTGCCACAGTATATATTCTGGAGGAAATGAAAGAATATTTACATATACACAGAAAATACATAACTATTTTTGATGGTAAAAAATAATTACTAAGCTGTTCATTACAACAAATGAACAGCTTTTTTTATTTCTTATAATATCCCTCCAAGAAATCCTTTTTATATTCAAAAAAACTATCATCCAAAATACTTGCCCGGATTTTTTCCACAAGTCTCAAAATAAAGTGGAGGTTATGAATCGATGCCAATGTCGCCGCTGTCATTTCCTCTCCACGGAAGAGATGCGCGAGATATGCACGGGTATGATGGGTGCAAGTGTAGCAGGTGCAGTCATCTTCTATTTTTGAAAAGTCATCGACGAATTTTGCATTCCGGATATTCATGCGGCCATTTTTTGTATGCAATGTCCCATGTCGCCCCATGCGTGTCGGCGCAATACAGTCAAAGAGATCACATCCTGCCTGTACTGCCTCAAAGAGATCAATCGGTTCCCCAATACCGAGCAAATGTCTCGGTTTATCTTCTGGGAGGATCGCATTCACCCACCCTACCGCTGTACCGATATCATCTTTTGTAAACGATCCTCCAATGCCGTATCCATCAAATGGCAGTGCACCGAGGTCCCTTGCTGCCTGCTCACGGAGATCTTGGAATCGTCCGCCTTGAATCACACCAAAGAGTGCTTGTACATTTGAGGTATCAAGTGCTTCATGCGCATCAAGTGATCTTTTTGCCCATTCGTATGTGCGTGCGAGAGACTTCTGCTGGTATTCATAGGGCGCTGATGGACTCGTGCATTCATCAAATGCAAATATCATATCTGCCCCGATTTTCCATTGCGCTTCCATCGAAGACTCCGGTGTGAACAAATGCTTGCTGCCATCAAGATGTGACTTGAACGTCACTCCTTCATCAGTGACTTTTGCAAGCTGCCCAGATGTCTTGGAAATATTTTCTACTGCCTCCCCTGTTGCGACTTTGGATACATTCGATCCAAATGCTGCTCCGAGCGAAAATGCTTGGAACCCTCCCGAGTCTGTCATCGTCGGACCATGCCAGTCCATAAACTTCCCAAACCCTCCTGCTTTCGCGACGATATCAGCACCTGGTTGGAGATAGAGATGGTACGTATTTGCAAGCACAACCTGTGCACCGAGACTGCGAATCTGTTCTGCGGTGAGTGCCTTTACGGTAGCTTTTGTGCCCACTGTCACGAATGCAGGTGTTTGTATTACCCCATTTGGCGTTTCAATAGTTCCTGCACGGGCAAGCGTGCCGTCTAGTTTTTTATGTATGGAGAATTTCATGGTGGTACTCTACTACAATTAATACCAAGAAACAAAAAAACGTCGCATTGCGACGTTTTTCAAACAGTTTTTTAAACAAGAAGTCCATCTATGTTTTGGAGACCTTTTCCAAAAGTAAACGGTTCATTTGGATTGATTTCTATATCACGACCTTCATCATTTGTTATTAGGGGAATTACTTCACTTTTTTCAGACATAGTTCCATCTGAATTAAGATTAGTAATAATTTCCGCATAACTAAATCGGCGAGCAAACTCCAAAAGTTTTTTCTGCTGATCATCTGTTCCATAGAAAAAGCCTATGTATTTCGTATGGATATCAGGGCGTTCATCTGAAATCAACCTGCCGATTTTCCCAGGTACAAACCAAAAATTAAATAAACATGGATTATTAAACCCTATGAGTAATTTAATTGTCGGGCATACCGGTAAATTTGCTTTATTCCAATACCAGAAACCGTCAGATGTTTCTGAATATAAATCAGGTCTTAGATTTTTAATCTCCTCATCATGCATGATGGGTTGTTTAAAAAATATTGGAAATAGATATCTAAATATTTTTTTCATGGTGGTGTCAATTTTTTATTTTAAAAAACATTCCTTGAACCTAATCATATCACATATATTAAAGTGTGTCAATACTGGATATATGACCTTTGTCCTAAGGGTCTATTTCACTATTACCCACTTCAATGCCTGCAGATTCACCGGTGCCTTTGCGAGGAGTCGCTGGAATGGATCGCGAGGGTCAGTCGTAATCTTTTCAATCTGTGCAAGGACTGCACTCGCTGTCGACTGATACGCAATGAGCTCCCCAATATCAAAATGTACATCGCGTGGAAGATGAACTTCATATTCCCCGCCACCACGACCAATAAGTGTCACTGCGACATTGTTGCCAGTTGCAGTCCCTGATGTTTCTCGTCCCGGTGCACTATAGAGCAATACGGTTGCGTTGTTTTTCTCAACGTTACTGATCGTGCCGACCGCAATACCGTCAAACGCATACGCTGTCTGCCCAACCGATATACCCTGTGCTGCACCTCCATCAATAATGAACGTATCATAAAAACTTCGTCTGGGCTGTGTGATAACATGCGCGAGTATGCCGTGAGGAGCGACTGAGCGACCCAATTCTTTTTTGAGCATTTCATTTTCCTGGCGCTGGAGTTCTGCGGTCTGGAGTAGTGCATCATATGAGGCAATTGTATTTTGAAGCTCAGCAATGCGGTCGACAAGTGCTCGTTTTGGAGTGAGGGTATTGTATACACGAGCGCCGGATACTGAGGGAATAACTGAGGCTTTTTTTCCGATCACTGCACGTGCAATAATCCAGACGATGATAATCCCAACAATCACGAATCCGACACGCACGATATAGTCGCGTGTTGTCCTTCTGTTCCTGCTATTTTTTATATTAAATGATGACATGATCGTCTATTGAAAGAAGTACTGCACTATACATATCAAAGTTTTCTAAAATAATGCCCGTACCGCGTGCGACCGCAGAGAGCGGATCTTCTGCGACACGCACTGGCAGTCTGAGTTCTGCTTCGAGGAGCACTGCAAGCTGTGGAAGCAATGCGCCACCTCCAGTGAGTACCAGTCCACGTTGCAATACGTCAGATGTCATTTCAGGTGGTGCAGTCTCAAGTACTTCACGGATTGCAGTGAGCAAGAATCCAAGTGGTCGTGCGAGCGCCTCACGAATGTCCCCATCAGTGACCATGAGTGCACGTGGGAGTCCTGTTACCAGATCTCGTCCTCGCACTTCTATTTCTTGATAATCAGTCTCTACCGCAGAGCCGAGTGCGAGCTTTACCATTTCTGCAGTTGGTTCACCCACAAGGAGCTTGAATTCATCCCGCAAGTATTCAATAACGCGTTCATTAAAATGATCTCCTGCAACACGCAGATTGAATGATCGCACTACACCACCGAGCGCGATAAGTGCGATGTCAGTTGTTCCTCCCCCCATATCCACGATAAATGTTGCAACAGGATCAAGTACGGGTAGACGCACACCGATCGCCGCAGCCATTGCTTCCTCCACGAGATAGACTTCGCGTGCACCTGCATTAACTGCGGCATCGTATACTGCACGCATTTCGACATTTGTAATACCACTCGGCACACCAACGACTACACGCGGACGGAAAAATTTCTTGCTCATCTTTTCTGCCTTACGGATGAAGTATGCAAGGATTTCTTCCGTCATTTCAAAGTCAGAAACCACTCCTTCGATGAGTGGACGTACAATCTTGATATGTGCAGGCGTTTTGCCCCACATTTCTTTTGCTTCTCGACCGATAGCAACAATTGTCCCCGTCTTTTCATTCACTGCGACAATTGATGGCTCGTTGATGATGACACCGTGACCTTTGAGGTATACGAGTGTGTTTGCAGTACCGAGATCGATACCGATGTCATTTGAAAATCGTTCGTAGAGTTTCTTACGCATGAGATATCTTTGATGCAATATCAGTGAGTGCGACTATTTCACTTTCGGCACTAGTGCGAGATTTATATTCTGCACCACCATTCTTGAGACTGCGTTCAGAGATGACGATACGATGAGGAATACCAATGAGATCTGCATCTGCAAATTTCTCACCTGGCATGACACCGGTACGATCATCGAACAATACTTCAATACCTGCTGCCGTGAAGTCTGCATATGCTTGTTCTGCTTCTGCGGGGATATTCTCACCGAGCGCAATAAGATGAACCTTAAATGGTGCAATGGATTCAGGCCAAACGATTCCTTTGTCATCTGAGAATTTCTCAACAACAACTCCCATGACGCGCGTAATGCCTATACCATATGAACCGAGGTGAACATGTTGTTTCTCACCTTTTTCATTTGTGAATGTAAAGTCAGTGTCTTCACTTTTTTGTGTACCAAAATTAAATATGTTTCCAACTTCTGCAGTCTTTACTGTTTCGAGCTCATCACGAGTGATACCGAGATCCACCAATGTCTGATCATTGAGCACTTCTTCATTGATCGCAATATTTTTTCCGCGATGGAGATATACCGTGTCTTCTCCTGCATCACAGATAGTCTGAAACTCATGACTGAACTTTGTAAATGCGCCGCCTGATGCAAATGTCATATAGGTATCTTCGCCAATACCAATACGGCTATAAATTTTTTTATATGCTTGGATAGTTGCTTGGTAAAATGCTTCGTGCTGCTCTGCATCAATACTGCATGAATACATATCTTTCATAACAAACTCACGCCCGCGCATAATGCCGCTCTTCGCACGGAGTTCGTTGCGGAGCTTTGTCTGGAATTGATAGACATTGATTGGTAGATCTTTGTAGCTCGTGAGATATTGCTTCACCATTTCAATAATCGCCTCTTCATGTGACCAACCAAATCCAACTTCAGTCTCATCCTTGAGTTTTGACTTGAACCATACATCCACCACTTCATCGTCCCAGCGACCTGTTTCTTCCCAAGTGCTTTTCTTTTGAAGACTGCTCATGATGAGCTCCTGTCCACCGATTGCGTCCATTTCTTCACGAGTGATCTGTTTTATTTTCTCAAGAACTCGAAAACCGAGCGGTGTATAGACATAGACACCCGCCATGACCTTGTAGACAAATCCAGCACGGATCAATAGCTGTGCATTTTTTGCCACCTCATCACTTGGGGCTTCCTTCCTAGTCTTCGTAAAAAGCTGACTTTGGCGCATAAAGTACTCATATAATGCCACAAAATGGCAAATAAAAAAAGCTCTAAATCATTTCATGATCAAAATGATTTAGAGCTTTTACACAAAATTCCTTAATTATCCATTTTTTTGAGAAAACGAATTAAGCAAACAATTAATCAGAGAAGCGGCCCCCATTGTATAGAAACCTGTTTTATTCTGAAGAATAGCAAATCCTACTGCAAGAATAGAAATAACTATTGCTACTAACGCTAGTGTTTTCATATTTTTATTTTAAATTTGAACAATTTAGATGCCTTGATTATATTAACATATATTATAAACAGAGTCAATAGCACTCATTTGCCAAAACCCCTTTTAAATGCTACTCTAAATCGTCCTTATTCGGACGAAATTATTCAGATATTAAGGTCGGGGCCGCTTGTCAGCGGACACTATCCCCTTCCTGCTACAGATTGTTATGTCAACTACATATTCAGCCGAGTCTCTCATGGAGGCCGGCGTACACTACGGGTACAGTCGCACTCGCCG
>JACCDG011010719.1_pt1 | contig 12556 bp, 8 predicted proteins | sample 7442471 | NCBI WGS metagenome assembly JACCDG01 (sample SAMN15323444, study PRJNA562643) | freshwater metagenome | isolation source: river surface water | place: USA:Blue River Watershed | collected 2017-08-17 | reverse complement strand
GACGGCAAGGGCCGCCTCTGGGTCGCGACGACGCCGACCTACCCGCACCACCGCCCGGGCGATCCCGCTCCGGACGACAAGCTGCTCATCCTCGAGGACACCGACGGCGACGGCCGCGCCGACAAGCGGAGCGTGTTCGCCGACGGCCTGCACCTGCCCATCGGCTTCGAGATCGCGCCCGAAGGCGTCTACCTCTCGCAGGAGCCCAACCTCGCCCTGCTCATCGACGACGACAAGGACGGCAAGGCGGACCGCAAGGAGCTCATCCTGCACGGCTTCGACTCGCACGACACGCATCACGCCATCTCCGCCTACTGCTCCGACGCCTCCGGCGCGTTCTACCTGCTCGAAGGACGCTTCCTGCACAGCCAGGTGGAGACTCCCTACGGCCCCCGCCGCTGCAATGACGGTGGCGCCTGGCGCTTCGATCCCAAGTCGTTCCGGCTCGAGCGCTTCAACCAGACCGACGTCTCCAATCCCTGGGGCTTCTCGTTCAACCGCTGGGAGCAGCCGCACCTCTCGGACGCCTCCCCGGGTGAGAACTGGTGGGCGCTGCCGCTTTCGGCCAAGATGCCCTACGGCATCGAGATCCCCAAGATCGAGCAGTTCGTCCCCAAGCGCTCCCGGCCCAGCTCCGGCGCGGAGTTCGTGTCCTCGCGCCACTTCCCCGACGAGTACCAGGGCGACTTCATGACCTGCAACACCATCGGCTTCCTCGGCATCAGCCTGGGCACGCCGAAGGACGACGGCGCCGGCTACGTCGGCACGGCGCACGGCGACCTCATCGTCTCCGAAGACGGGAACTTCCGCCCGGTCGACCTGGAGTTCGCGCCCGACGGGTCGCTCTACTTCCTCGACTGGCAGAATCCTCTGATCGGCCACATGCAGCACAACGCCCGCGATCCCAACCGTGACCGCGAGAAAGGCCGCATCTACCGCATCACCTACCCAGCCCGCCCGCTGCTCAAACCGGCCAAGGTCGACGGCGCCACGGTCGCCGAGCTGCTGGAGAATCTGAAGGAGCACGAATACCGCACGCGCTACCGCACGCGGCGCGAATTGCGCGGACGTCCGGCCTCCGAAGTGCTGCCTGCCGTGAAGGCCTGGGTCGAGAAGCTCGACCCCGCCGACCCTGAGTTCGAGCACCACCTCTGCGAGGCGCTGTGGGCCACCTGGGCCCAGAACGCGCCCGACGAGGCGCTGATCCGCCGCCTGCTCTCCGCCAAACGCCCCGAAGCCCGCGCCGCGGCCGCCGACGTGGTCCGGCACTCCTTCTGGAAGCTTCCCGCTCACGCCGACCTGCTCCTGCAGGCCGCCCGGGATGAGCATCCGCGCGTGCGCCTCACGGCCCTCGTGGCGGCCTCCTGGATGGACAACGCCGACGGAGCCCGCATCGCGCTGGAGACTTTCCGCAAGCCCATCGACCGCTGGGCCGGCCCGGTGACGCACTACGTGATGACCTACACGCTCGCCGATGACGTGAAGTCGTTGCTGGGCGGCGGACTGAAGCTGGATGACAATCCGGCGGCGGCCGACTACCTGGCGGGCAAGAGCTCCATCAGCAAGCCCGTGGCCGAGGAAGGCGGCACCGTCCGGCCCTCTCGCAAGCTGACGGCCGACGAGCAGAAGATCTTCGACCTGGGCAAGTCGGTCTACTTCCGCGACGCCCACTGCGCCACCTGCCACCAGGCCGACGGCAAGGGCCTGCCCAACGTCTACCCGCCCCTGTCCCGCAGCGACTGGCTCGAGAACGATGAGCGCGTCATCAAGATCGTGCTGAAGGGGCTGTGGGGCCCGATCAAGGTCTCCGGCAAGGACTTCGACCCCACCAAGGGAGTGCCGCCCATGATGGGCTTCGCGGGACTGCTCAACGACCAGGAGGTCGCGGCGGTCATCACCTTCACCCGCCTCGCTTTCGGCAACAACGGCAAGCCCGTGACCGCTGAACAGGTCGCCAAGGTGCGTGAAGCCACCAAGGACCGCGTGAACTTCTACATGACCGAGGAGATCCTCAAGGAGCATCCCCTCCGGCCGGCCGGGCAGGCCAAGGGCGGGAAGAAGAAATAAGCCGCCGCAGCCTGACCGGATCCCAAGGGGCCGACGATGTCGGCCCCTTTGTTTTTCGATGGTTGTAAGCCTCCTGACCGACCCTAGGACAACCTCATGCGTCTCCTCGCCTGCTTCCTCACGCTCGCGGCCCTGCCTGCGGCCGCTTTCAATTTCAAGGGCGTGCCGGCCGACGCCGCGATGGTCTTCGCGACCGAGTCGACGGCCGACCTTGCCATCTCGAAGTCCCCCGCCGCCCAGGCGCTGAAGGCGCGGTTTCAGAAATCGCAAATGTCCGACCTCGCCGGTCTCGACATCCAGAAGGAGATCAAGGACGCGACCGGCCTCGACCTGTCCTCGCCTGACATCTCCTTCGCCGGCGGCATGTACGGCGCGCTCGCTGCGACGCCTGACTTCGTGCTGATCATCCGCGGCCAGTACGACCGTTCGCGTCTCGACAGCTTCTGCGCCGCCCAGGGGGTCAAAGCGGCCCAAGCGGCGGGATTCAAGGGCTGGGAACTGCCGGACCTGGTGAACGCGCTGGGCAAAAGCCCGACTGCGCAGAAGCGCGAGGTCGATCCCCCTGCGGTCTTTCCCTACGACGCGCGCACGCTGGTGCTCGTCAAGCCGTCGCGCGCCGCGGCCGTCTTCGCCTCCCTCAAGGGCTCCGCGCCCTCGTATCAGCCCGGATCTGACGCCTCCGCCACCACCGCAGCGGTCGGCAAAGGCTACCTCTACCTGTCCGCGGACAAGTCGCTGATGCCGGCCGAACCCAATGACCAGAGCGGCTTCAACGGGCTCGCCGCCGCGATGGGCGAAAAGGGTGACTCACAGGTCATGAAGTTGGAAGTGCGCTTCACCGCACCGGACAAGGCGGCGCCGTTCGCCATGCAGGCCCAGGGCATGATGGCCATGCTGCCCCTGATGGTGGCCGGCGATCCGACCGCCCCCAAGTCGCCGGCCGACCAGGCCAAGGCCAAACTCGTCGGCGATTTCATCTCCGGCATTGGACCGGTCGAACACAAGGGCGACCGGGTCGTCTTCTCCGCCAACTGGAGCACCGAACGCCTTCTGACGATGGTCAACCAGATGCTCGACCAGGCCGAGCAGGACCTGAAGAACGGCGCCGCCCCCTTCAGCATCCCCGGCCCGGACGATCCGCCCGCGCCCAAGCGCAAGTGAATCAATCCTGATCCGCAACAGAAAGGGCGGGACCATGAGGCCCCGCCCTTTTCACGGACAGGCACGAATCGCTCAGCCGCAGCAGCCGGTCTTCTTGTCGCCGGAACCGCAGGAGCCGCCGTCCTTGTTGCAGCAGCCACAGGTGCCGAGGCATTCGCCCGAACCGCAGCAGGCCAGGCAGCAGAAGCCCTTGCGGCCGACCCAGGCGAGATAGAGTCCGGCGAGGACGAGGACGATGACCAGCGGGTCCCAGACCTTCTTCATGAGCACGTTGACGAAGAAGATGTTGAACAGCAGCGCGCCGGAGAGGACCACGCCCCAACCACGGGTGCACTTCATGATGAGCAGGACGCCAGCCACGATCTCAAGGGCCTTGATCACGTTCATGTAACCGGAGCCGCCCATGGCCGCAAAGAAGGCCTTGGTGATCTCCTGCGCCTCGGGCCCGTTGGGCGGCGTGGGAGCCGGAAGCAGGGACTTCAACGCCGGCACGAAATTCGCGACGCCGAAGATGATGAACGCCACGCCCAGCAGGAGGGCGACGATGCAGGGTAGTTTTTTCATAGCGCCAAAAGGGTAACCCAAATGAGCGCTTATGAAAGGGCTAACTTCAGAGGCCCTTGTGGGCTCCGTCGCAAAGAGGGCCCTTCTTGGAGTGCTTGCAGGCGCAGAAATAGACGGTTCCGGCGGCTTCCGCCTTGTAGGGCACGGGAACGAACGCGGTCCCCTTGTGCGCACCGTCGCAGAAGGGCTGGCTTTTGCTCTGTCCGCAGGAGCACCAGTAGTAGGTCTTGCCGGCTTCGACGAGGACGGGAATCGGGGACTTCTGAGGGATGCGAGGGGAGGACATGAGGATGAGATGAAGGATGAAAGATGGACGATGGTGGATGGAAGCAGTGGGTCAGGCGAGGTCGAAGAGGAGGGCTTCGATCGGGCCGGAATGCACGAAGGTCAGGACGCCAGGATCCTCCGTACTGAGGGCATCGCCAGGCGAGAGCTTCACATCACCGACCTCCACCTCGCCGGCGATCAATTGGAACCAGAGCCCCCTGCCCGCTCGCAACTCATGGGCAAGGACTCCCGCGCCGGATGTCTTCACCCGCCAGACATCCGCGTCCTGACTGATGGACGCGGACCGTTCGCGACCGTCCTTCGAGATGATGAGCACCTTGTCCGCCGCAAGCTGGGCCTCCGTGGGCTTCCATTCGGCGTAGCGAGGGCGCAGGCCTGGTCGGTCGGGCTCAATCCAGACCTGGATGAGATGCAGACGTTCGGCCTTGGAGGGATTGTATTCGCTGTGCCGGACTCCGCTGCCGGCGCTCATGACTTGGATCTGGCCAGGTCTGAGCTGGGCATGGTTGCCCAGGCTGTCGCGATGCTCAATCACGCCCTCCAGGACGTAGGTGAAAATCTCCATGTCTCGGTGGCCGTGCGGCGGGAAGCCCATGGCGGGGGCGACAACGTCCTGATTGATGACCCGCAGAGACCTGAAGCCCATGTGGGCAGGGTCATGGTAGTCGGCGAAGCTGAAGCTGTGCCGCGCCACGAGCCAACCATGGTCCGCGAAGCCCCTTTCGGCCGAACGCCTGATTTGAACGCCCATCCCGCAAACGTCAGGGAAAAGCCGCGCCATGCAAACCGGCCATGCGGGGGATTTGGGTTGAACTAAGGCCCTGCACCTGCTCAATGGACGTTCCTTTGTCGGGCTGTGGCTCAATCTGGTAGAGCGCTGCTTTCGGGTAGCAGAGGCTGAGAGTTCAAATCTCTCCAGCCCGACCACTTAAAAAGGCCCCGGCGGCTCAAGCAGTCGCCGGGGCCTCCAGTTGTGGATTGTCGAAACGGGACCGCAGGGCTCTAGTGCCCCATGCCCGCTCTGCGCGCCCTGCTGTTCGCCCTGACGGGACTCCTGGCCGCCTGCGCTCCCGAAGCACCACCGCGCCGTCCGGCCGTACTGGTCCACGTGATGCCCTGGTTCGAGAGCAAAGATCGCTCCGGCGCCTGGGGCTGGCATTGGACGATGGACAAGAGGAACCCGGACCGGGGTGAACTCGCGGCGCATGACCGTCCTCTCATCGGCCCCTACGACTCCTCCGATCCTGCGGTCGTCGCCTATCAGGTCGCGCTGATGAAGGCGGCCGGCGTCGACGGCGTGATCCTCGACTGGTACGGGCCGGGCGGGTTCAAGGACTACGAGGCGATCCATCGCGCCTCCCTGCTCCTGGTGGCGGAGGTCAAGAAGGCCGGACTCAAGTTCGCGGTCTGCGTGGAGGACAACGCCGGCGCACGCTTCATGAAGGAGGCCGGCCTCTCCCGCGCCGCCGCGACATCCAAGGTCGCCGAATCCTTCGACTGGCTGGAGAAGCACTGGCTCAGAGATCCGGATTACTTCCGTCTCGGCGGACGCCCGGCGCTGCTCATCTTCGGTCCGCAGTATCTCACCGAACCGGAATGGACGGCCATTCGGACGCGGATGCCCTCCTCGCCCCTGGTCTTCACCCTGCCGCATCTGGCTTTTCGCGCGGGCGGCTCCTGGGGCGTCGATGGGGCCTACGCCTGGATTCCCGTGAGCGAAGGCCGCACGATCGCACCGGAAGCATGGAAGGCCGAATTCGCCGCCCTGCATCAAGGTCCCGACAAGGACCGGATGCTGGCCGCGGCCTTTCCGGGATACCGGGACTTCTACGCCGAGGCCGGGCTGCATGCGAGCTACGGACGCATCGACCACCGCGACGGCGCCACGTTCGCGGAATCCCTGGACCTCGCCCTGAACAGCGGCGCCAAGGTCGTGCAGATCGCGACGTGGAACGACTATGGCGAGGACACCGGCATCGAGCCCACCGCCAAGCGAGGACACCGGGAACTGGAAACCTTGATGCGGCGGCTGCGGCCCGGCGCCGATACGGCCGAACTCAGTCGCATAACAGAAGCTTACCTGAAGGCCTGCGGGCGCTGATAGGCCAATTTCCCCATCCCCGTCTTTGCAGGAGGGGTTGCGGTCGCCCGGGGATGAACTTTATTTCGGGACATGAGGGCACCCCTCCTCACCCTTCTACTTTGCGCTCCTCTGCTGGGAGCCGACCGCAAGGTCTCCTTCAGCCGGGAAATCCGGCCGATTCTTTCCGAGAACTGCATCGCCTGTCACGGACCCGACGAGAAGGGCCGCAAGGGCGAACTGCGCCTCGACGATGAACAGGACGCCAAGCGCGACCGCGATGGGGAGCGCGTGATCTCACCCGGCAATCCTGACAAGAGCCTGCTCATTTCCCGCATCCTCTCGAAGGATCCCGACGAGGTGATGCCGCCGCCCAAGCAGCACAAGACGATCTCCCCCGCCCAAGTCGAACTGCTCAGGGAGTGGATCCGGCAGGGAGCGCAGTGGGGTCGACACTGGTCCTACGAGCCCGTGGTCCGGTCCGAAGTTCCGGCCAACGGCGAGAAAAATCCGGTCGACGCCTTCCTTGCCGACCGTCACCGCCGGGAAGGCCTCCGCTGGTCAGCTCCGGCCGATCCCGCCATCCTGGTCAGGCGCACCGCCCTCGACCTCACCGGTCTGCCTCCCACCGCCGAAGAATTGGACAAGCTCACCGGCCGCCCTCAGGCCGAAGTCGTCGCCCACTTCCTCGCCAAGCCCGCCTACGGGGAGCACTGGGCCCGGCAGTGGCTCGACCTCGCCCGCTACGCCGACAGCGCCGGATACCCGAGCGACCCGGGCCGTGAAATCTGGGCCTACCGCGACTGGGTCATCCGCGCCCTCAACGCCAACCAGCCCTTCGACCGCTTCACCGTCGAGCAGCTCGCCGGCGACCTCCTGCCGAACCCGACCGACGACCAGCTGATCGCCACCGCGTTCCACCGGAACACCATGACGCAGAACGAGGGTGGCACCAGCGACGAGGAGTTCCGCATCGCGGCGGTCATCGACCGCGTGAACACCACCTACGCCGTCTGGATGGGCACGACGATGGCCTGCGCGCAGTGCCACACCCACAAGTACGACCCGATCACGATCACGGAATACTTCCGCTCCTACGCCTTCCTGAACCAGACCGCCGACGCGGACAAGAAGGATGAGTCGCCCCTGCACACCTTCACCACCGATGAGCACCGAGCGCGCCGCAAGGAGCTCGAGGGAGTGATTGCCGAGCTCGACAAGCGGTTCGCCTCCCCTCCCGCCGGCTGGCTGGCCGGACAGGACAAATGGGAGTCCTCCGTCCGCCTCGACGCCGGCTGGAAGAGCGCAAGGCCGGCCAAGGTGGCTTCCACCGCGAAGCGCGGCGTGGAAATCGCCGATGACGGCACGGTGTCCCTGGCGGGCAGGCCCGAGCAGGACGTGCAGACCGTCGACATCCCTCTGGATTCCGAGCGGCTGACGGCCCTGCGGCTTGAGACTTTCCCCTCCGGCGGAAACTTCGTCCTCACCGACATCCGGGCTCAGCTGATTCGGCCCGCGGCGGCCGCCACGCCCGCCGCGAAGTTCGTACGCATCGAGCTGCCAGGCAAGAAGCGCTTCCTCCAGCTGGCCGAAGTCGAGGTGTTCAGCAAGGGCGCCAACGTCGCCCAGGGCCGCCCGGCCAAGCTGAGCAGCCAGTATGTCGACGCGGCCGCGGGACGCGCCGTGGACGGCAATACCGACGGCGCCTACGCCAAGGGATCCGTCGCGCACAGCGCCGAAGAGGACTCTCCCTGGTGGGAAGTCGAACTCACGGGCGAACTCCCCGTGGAGAAAGTGACCGTCTGGAACCGTGCCGACGGCGTCAGCGACCGGCTCAAGGGCTTCGAATTGGTGCTGCTGGACGCCGCCCGCAAGGTCGTGTGGCGCAGCGCCCCGACCCCTGCCCCGGCCAAGGACCACGCCTTCGCGGTCGGCGGGCCTTCGCCCGTCAACTTCACCGCCGCCTTCGCGGACCACGAGCAGCCCGGCTTCCCTGCGAAGTCTCTCGTGGCGAAGGCAGGCAAGGCCGAGGGCTGGGCGGTGGCACCGCAGGCCGATCGTCCACATCGGCTGACGCTGGCGACGTCCGCTCCGCTCAGTGTGACGCCGGGCTCCCTGCTGCGCGTCACCCTCACTCAGAAATCCGTCCACAAGCAGCACGTGCTCGGCAAGTTCCGCCTGCTGACCTCCGGTGACCCCGCCGCGGCGACCGGAGCCGAACTCCCCGCCGAGGTGCTGGCCGCCGCGGCGGTCGAGCCCGCCGCACGTAATGATGCGCAGAAGTCAGCGCTGGCCTCCTACTATGCGCGCAAGGTCTCCAAGGCCTCTGCCACCGAGCGCAAGCAGCTGGCGACCGCGCAGGAGATGCTCGCCACGCTCAAGCCCGTCACCGTGCCGATCATGAAGGAGCTCGGCGAAAAGGAGCGACGCGTGACCAAGGTCCAGCTCCGCGGCAACTGGCAGAACCTCGGCGACGAGGTCAGCCCGGGGACTCCCTCCGCCTTCCCGCCGCTGCCCAAGGACGCAGCGGCGGACCGCCTCGCCTTCGCACGCTGGCTCGTCAGCCGTGAAAACCCTCTCACCGCCCGCGTGACCGTGAACCGCATGTGGGAGACCATCTTCGGCGTCGGCATCGTGCGCACCTCCGAGGAGTTCGGCAGCCAGGGTGACCTTCCCATCCATCCCGAGCTGCTTGACTGGCTGGCCGACGAGTTCGTGCGCACCGGCTGGGACGTGAAGCGCATGCTCACCTTGCTCTGCACCAGCCGCGCCTACTGCCAGTCGTCCGCCAGCGACCCCAAGCTCAACGAGCGCGACCCCGACAACCGGCTGCTCGCGCGCGGCCCGCGCTTCCGCCCCACCGGCGAACTCCTGCGCGACCAGGCGCTGGCGGTGTCCGGCCTCCTGAGCTCCAAGATGTACGGCAAGCCCGTGCGGCCGCCCCGCCCCGCTCTCGGCCTCAGCACCGCCTTCGGCGGCAGCAATGACTGGGTCACCAGCACCGGCGAGGACCGCTGGCGTCGCAGCGTCTACACCGAGACCCGCCGCAACAGCCCCTACCCTTCCTTCGCGACCTTCGACGCTCCCAACCGCGAGACCTGCACGATCCGACGCGATCGGTCCAACACGCCGCTGCAGGCTTTCGTGACTTTGAATGATCCGGTGCACGTCGAGGCCCAGCAGGCCTTCGCGCGACGCCTCATGAAGGAGGCCGCGGATGATGACTCACGCATCCGGCTGGCCTATCGCCTGACCGTCGCCCGCCAGCCCTCAGCCAAGGAAATCGAAGCCGTGCGGATCCTGCTCAGCAGATCGGAAAAGCAATACGCCGGGGATCCGGCCCTCGCCCTCAAGATGGCATCCGAACCGCTTGGCGCTCCCCCTGCCGGCACCGACGTAGCCAAACTCGCCGCCTGGACCGTGGCCGCCGGCGTCATCATGAACCTCGACGAGTTCCTCATGCGTCGCTGACCCCCTGCCTAGTCCTGCCCTTAGCCCTGCCCCTAGCCCTGTCCCTGCCCCTGCCCCTTTAATTGACATGAACCCCCTTCGCGAAGCCCAGCTTCAGCTGACCACTCGGCGCCAGTTCCTCAGCTCCGCCGGACAATTTAGTCTTGGCGCCATCGCCCTGCACGCCCTGAAAGCCGACGCTGCGCCCGCCGAGGCCGCCAACCCACTCGCCCCCAAGCGTCCGCCACTCAAGGCCAAGGCCAAGCGCGTCATCTACCTGCACATGTCGGGCGGTCCGCCCAACCTGGACATCTTCGACTACAAGCCGCAGCTCGTGAAACGGTCCGGCGAGGACTGCCCTGACAGTTTCCTCAAAGGACGCACCTTCGCCTTCACCACCGGCGTCCCGAAACTCATGGGGACGCCGCGCACGTTCAAGCAGCACGGCAAGTCCGGCATGTGGATGAGCGACGCCGTCCCCAACTTCCATGGACTGGCCGACGACGTGACGATCCTCAAGGCGATGCATACGGATCAGTTCAATCACGCGCCCGCCGAACTGCTCCTCTTCACCGGCCACAACCGCCAAGGCCGCCCGTCCATGGGCTCCTGGGCCACCTACGGCCTCGGCACCGAGAACGCCAACCTCCCCGGCTTCGTCACCCTGATCTCCAGCGGCGTCCAGCCCAGCGGCGGCGTCGGTTGCTGGGGGTCGGGCTTCCTGCCGTCGGTCTTCCAGGGCGTGCAGTGCCGCAGCAAGGGGGACCCGGTGCTGTTCGCCGGCGACCCCGCGGGCATGACCCGCGACCTGCGTCGCGCCTCGCTCGACGCGCTCAATGACCTCAACCGCATGCAGGCCGACGAGCTCGGGCACGCCGAGACCGTGACGCGCATCGCGCAATATGAACTGGCCTTCCGCATGCAGGCCAGCGTGCCCGAGGTGATGGACATCACCCGCGAGAGCGCCGCGACGCTCGAGGCCTACGGCGCCAAGCCCGGCGAGTCCAGCTTCGCCAACAACTGCCTCCTCGCGCGACGGCTGGTCGAGCAGGGCGTGCGCTTCGTGCACCTGTTCGACTGGGGCTGGGATTTCCACGGCACCGCGGCGGACACGGGCATCGAGAACGGACTGACCAAGAAGATGGCCGCGACCGACAAGCCCGTCGCCGCGCTCATCAATGACCTGCGCCAGCGCGGGCTGCTGGACGACACGCTCATCGTCTGGGGCGGCGAATTCGGCCGCACTCCCTTCCGCGAGGGGCGCACTTCCAAGAGCCAGATCCTCGGTCGCGACCATTACCCGGACTGCTTCAGCCTCATGCTGGCCGGCGCCGGCGTGAAGGGCGGCATGCAGTTCGGCGAGACCGACGAGATGGGCTTCGCCGGCGTGAAGGACAAGGTGCACGTGCACGACCTCCAGGCCACCATCCTGCATCTGCTGGGCTTCGATCACGAACGCCTGACCTACCGCTTCCAAGGCCGTGACTACCGCCTCACCGACGTGCATGGGCATGTGGTGAAGCAAATTTTGACTTAGGGCCGGGGCTAGAGCTAGGGCTAGGGACAGAAAAAACATGGGGCAAGATTCTCCATGCTTAGGCAGGGCGGATTGCCATGACCGCCGTTCACATCACCGCGTGCGTCCAAATCTAGTCCTGGTCAACTGAGCCTCTAGGCCTCTGAGCCTCTTTTACCAGCCCCAGCCCTATCCCTAGCCCCAGCCCTACTTCCCCCTTTATCCTCCATCTTTCATCGTCCATCTTGCATCTACACCCCACCCCATGCGTTCCCTCCTGCCCCTCCTGTTTGCGTCCGCCCTCATCGCGGCTGACGCGCCCAAGAAAAAGCCTGCCGCCCCCAAGGCCCCCGAGCCTCCCGTCTACCTGACGGTGGAGACGGCCGGGCCGGACTTCCCTCTGCAGGGAGAATACGCCGACCCTCAGTCGCATCCCGAGGTCGGCGCCAACATCATCGCCCTCGGCGACGGCAACTTCCGGCTGGTGCTCATGCGCGGCGGCCTGCCCGGCATCGGCGAGGCGAACGGCCGCTCCAAGGTCGAATCCGAAGCCGCCCGGCAGGGTGACCGCATCGTCTTCAAGGACGCCACGCTCGCCGACGGCAAGCTGACCGGCTCGCTCGACGGCAAGGCCTTCACGCTCCCGCGGCTCGTGCGCGTGTCCCCCACGATGGGCCTCGCGGCCCCGCAGGGCGCCACCGTGCTCTTCGATGGCAAGAACGCCGACGCCTGGGATAACGGCAAGGTCGACCCCCGCGGCTTCCTTGAAGCCAACACCAAGACCAAGCAGGCCTTCCAGGACTTCACGCTGCACCTCGAGTTCCTCCTGCCCTTCAAGCCCCTCGGACGCGGCCAGGGCCGCGCCAACAGCGGCGTCTACCTGCAGCACCGCTACGTGGTCCAGGTGCTCGACAGCTTCGGCCTCGCCGGCTTGGACAACGAGTGCGGCGGCATCTACAAGAACGCGGCCCCGCGGATCAACATGTGCCTTCCGCCCCTCCAGTGGCAGACCTATGACGTCGATTTCAAGGCCGCGAAGTTCGACGCCGACGGCAAGAAGACCGCGGACGCGGTGGTCTCGGTGCGCCACAACGGCGTGACCGTGCACGACCGCCTGACCCTCAAGGGCGCGACGCCCGGCGGTGGCTTCAAGACCGAGGTGCCCGCGCCCGGACCCTTCCAGCTGCAGGGCCACGGCAACCCCGTCGTCTACCGCAACGTCTGGGTGGTCGCCAAATAAGGGCGAGGCGTGAAGGAATGCGGAAATTGTTTTCCGCATTTAGTCCATCTCTTGCCGTCGTGCTGAATCGATAGGTGTTGCTACCCCCACCCCTAACCCTAGCCCCAACCCCAGCCCGATCTATAAAATGAGACTGCCCTGCCTCTTCCTCGCCGCTTCCCTCTTCGCGGCCGAACACAAGATCAAGCCG
>JACCDG011388265.1_pt1 | contig 12557 bp, 2 predicted proteins | sample 7442471 | NCBI WGS metagenome assembly JACCDG01 (sample SAMN15323444, study PRJNA562643) | freshwater metagenome | isolation source: river surface water | place: USA:Blue River Watershed | collected 2017-08-17 | reverse complement strand
TATACATCTGGATTCCCAACTGTTTGTCAGTACGACGATGCAGGTGGTGAAGTCCTGGGAATAAGGGGTTCCGGCAATTGTGCAATCGTTGCTTAAATTAGCGAAGGCGTAAATTATCTCTCTGCAACCTCGAACACCCTCAACTTCTTGGCAGAGAAAGCCGATGCCCCAGTTGTAACTACCGATACTTTGAATCCGGTCTCATACAACAATGGAAATGCAATTTCGGTTAGTCCTTCGGTGATAATCACGGGGCTTAAGAGAAATGACGCAGCAGGTGGCGTGACCTATTCATATACCTTTGCATCCAGCCCTGCTGGTTCATTCTCATACTCAAGCACCACTCCGCCAACTGAAGGTGGTACTTATTCTGTGGCCCCTTCTTCCCTCACGCTTTCAACTGGCTCACTAGATAACTATTGGACCCCAACATATGTGTCGTCATATCTTGAAGTTGAGCAGATCGATCAGCCTGAATTAGTCATCCAGAATTTAACGGGTGAAGTTACCTTCCCAATTAAACTAATAACTTCAGGTGGAGCACCTTCGACGCCAGCTGTTGCTTATTACGTTACAGCTGCGACTGCAGAAAACTGCCGAGCGGTTTATGGACCACTCGTTGCAGGCGGAGAAAGCATTTGGACCCTTCAAGCAGATTCGGCCGGCTCTTGTTCTGTCCGAGCCGCTAAGTTGCAGAATAGAAATTTCCGACTTGTCATCTCAGAGACGGCGACCGTGAGTGTTCTTCAGTTTGTGAAAGTGGTTCAACCAACAGTCTCCAACTTCACGACTGGTGTAACCATCTCTTCAAGCGTTCCACTCACCGTCGGTCAGAGTGCCTGCACATCAGGCTGCACTCCTCGTATTGATTCCATTTCAACTTACACAGGTTATGTGGGGGATATGTTGGTTCTCACTGGAATTAACTTCACGGGTGCTACCAGGGTTATCTTCAATGTCTTTACTAATGCCACGAATTTCAGCAACGATCCAAGTTCTCCAGATACCCAAATAACGGTCCAAGTCCCAACTGGTCTCACCGCAGGCGAAGTCGGAATAGAGGTGGTTACCCCTGGCGGAACATCGCCTAGAAACTTCGATTTCGAGCTACTTCCGTAGTTTTTCTCGGCTCAAAGCCGGTTTTTCTTAGACCCCCAAATCGGTAGACTCTCGTCCTATTCTTTACTTTTTGAGGAGCGGTTGTGGAATTCGGTTCGCCACTGAGCAGCGATGCTCAAGACTCACGCGGTTTTTTCTCGCGTCGGTCCAGGGGTTTCCGCTTTGGCCTCGCAGCAGCCGTAATCGCCATGGTTGGCGCAACCTTCGCAATCAATATCAACCTCAATGGAAATAGCAACTTTGAGTACGGACAAGGTATTTATCGCATCCAATCTTGTGATCAATTTGTTTCAGTGGCGTTAGGTTCAACCACGGCATATGCAGATGGACTTTCTCGAGTTGGAAATATCAGCTTGCAGGGTGTTGACGTTGGCCGATGTGCGAACACATCAATTCGTCTTAAACTTTATGATTCAGTTACTGCAACTTCACTTGATCTGTTCACAAACCCGTCATATGTGAGCCGCGGTGTCACCGTTCCATGTTGTACTGAAACTGGAACTGCGGTGATCATGGTCTTTGCTGCAGGTGCAACTCAAAGCACGGCTTTACAGAGCACAACATTAATTTCACCTTCAGGAAAGAACATCAATCAAGGTGATCGCTCACAGTCATTGAGTTACGACGCTGGTACAGGAACTTTCACGATTGCTTTTACAAGACCGCTAGCGATTATGGCTGATGTCTATAGAACAACATTGGAATCTGCATCAAATGTATAAGTTTGATCGCAAAGTTTGGAACCACCGCGTTCGGAAGACTGTAATAGTTTCACTCCTGGCGCCATTGTTTAGCACATTTATGGGCATAACGGCGCCTAGTGCAAACGCCGCATTTATCGCGGCAAGTGATGGATCTTGTATTCAGGATGTTGGAGTCGCCACCGGAATTACGGTAACTAAAGTTGGAAATGACTGTCTTATAACCTTTAACGCACCGTCAAACACGACCACAACACATACCTGGAAAGTTCCTTCTAATGGAAGCAACTTTCAAATTCTAGTTGTTGGCGGCGGCGGCGGTGGTGGAGCTGACGGCGGAAATGGTGGCGGTGGTGGTGAACTTCGATTCGGTTCTGCAGCTAGCGCGTGGGTACCTGCGGCTGGAACCGAACTTACGCTCCAAGTGGGCGCAGGTGGAGTAGGAGGAAGCTGGTCTGCTGGCACGGTTAGTTCTTCGGGCGTTCTGTCGCAGGTTTCATGGGGAGGGTCAGCACGCTTTATTGCAAATCCTGGAACTGGTGGTGGAGGGTGGACATCTTCAGTTGTTCCAACAGGTGGCAGTGGAGGCAGTGGAGGAACGGGCACTGTTGGACAAAGTGCTACTGCAGTCCAGTCCGGATGTGGAACTCTCAGTGCAACACAAAACAACACAGCAGGTAAGTGGTACACCAGTCGGTGGTTCTTAAATGGCGGCAGTGGAGCGGGAACTGCACTCACGACAACAGCCCCAAGTAATTCAATTACCGGTTCAGATAAATTTTATGGTGGTGCAGGTGGTGGCGGTTGGGGTGGCAGTATCAATAGCGGCGCTACTGGTCCAATTTATGGCTTAGCCGGTGGTGGAACTGTAGACAATGTTTCGACAAGCGGTGGTCGAGGAGCTAACTGGCTATATGTTCCAGGGGATAACCACACAACTTCTTGGAGTGGTGCATCAGCTGGAGCTCAAGGCGTAGATGCTACTGGTGGTGGCGGTGGTGGTGGTCACGCTTGTGATCCAACTATTAATGGATCGGCAACTACAAATGGAACTACCAAGAGAACATCTGGTGGACGCGGTGGATCCGGCGTAGTTGTAATTCGCTATACACCAGTTATCTTTACAGTTACTTTTGATGCAAATGGTGGATCAGGTTCACCAAGTGCAACTACAGTCAGCCAGACTCCTACATCTAACTCCATCACTCTTGCGAACGCAGGGTCTTTGAGTAGAAGTGGGTATCGATTCGCGGGGTGGAACACAGCGGCGGATGGGACAGGTACTAATTACGCGGCTGGTTCAACATTTACTCCAACGAGCAATATAACTTTATATGCGCAATGGAATTCGACGATCAGTTACAACGGAAATACGGCAACTTCGACTCGAGCAATTGAATCCTCCTCAAGCGTTTCCGCAAGTGCAAGTACAACGCTATCTAATGGCTCTTTGCTCCGAGGAGCTCCAATTTCAAATGGACTTGTCCTTCACTTGGACGGTGCAGATGCAAGCACGGTCAGCGGATCATCATGGACAAATAAAGTAGCGGGCGTAACCGGCGCTGAAGCAAGTGCAACGATGGTTGGAAGTCCTACCTACGACGCAACCGAAGGTGCATTTACTCTCAATGGAACGAGTCAGTACTTCTCATTAGGCACAACCAATTATCTCTTCAATGGAGCAGTCCCATTTACCCTGAATTTAACTTTCAAAGCATCCGACCCCAATAAAGATAACTGTTTGATCGGCAACTTCAATGGTGGAGTTGGAGCAACGTATATGTACAGGCTTGTTAGCAATGTACTAAGCGCTGGTCGAAATGTCGCGCCGTGGTCTGTCACTGGCACCACTCTTGTTCCAGCTGGTGAAATCGTCCATGCCTCATACTCCTTTGATGGTTCAAATATGCGGCTTTACCTCAATGGAAATCTATATGCGACAAGTGCTCTCATAAATAGTTCTGTTTCCCACAACGGGAATCCCCGCATTGGTGCCTGTCAGGATAATTCTGCGACGAGTCGCTTATTCAAAGGTCAGATTTATAATGCGCAAATTTACAATCGCGCTCTCTCAGGAACAGAGATTGCGACAAACTTTGACAATCTGATGCCAGGTCGACTAGTCGTGAAAGACAACTTCACATTGGGTGCATGGAACACTCAGTCGAATGGTTCGGGAACTTCGTACGGTTCACTCAATACAGATTTAGCCGCACTGCCAACTCCTCATTTTCGTGTCAGCGCTGAAAACTATTCCGGTGGCACGCTCAGCGCATCAGTAGGCGGATCAAATTTATCCATTAAGAAAAACGGATCTCCGATTCTCAACTCCAACTCTGGTGGTGGGTTTGGGGCAAATGCCCGTTTCCCTACGATTAGCGGCGCACCGGGAGATGGTTTCCGTCTTGGTAACGCCGAACTTCCGAATTACACATTCTGCGGAATGGCCAGATATAAAGATTTAGACACGGGTGTGCGCTCAACCCGTGGCCGAATCTTCGCTCATGCCAATACCACAAACTGGATTTCTGGCTGGTACGGAGGCGGAACTAAAAACTTCTACCATAATGATTGGTTGCTGACTTATACCGATGTTGGAGATTCTAAATGGCACGTCATGTGCGAATCAGGAAATCGAATTTACTGGGACGGCGTACAACAAACAGTCACAAATCGAATAGCAACAACTTTGCCTCCATTAGCCATTAACTGGACTGAATTTGGAGACAATTCAAATTTCGAATTCACGGAAGCGATTGTCTATAACCAAGCACTTTCGGCTGCGCAGATAAACACAATTTTCCGGTATTTCGAAAATAAATTCGGCCTCACAGATATTGTTACAACGTCTCAAAGTGCTGCAAGATTTGTTCCACCTTCAAATTATGCAAGCACTGGAGATACAACGCTTCAAGCAACTTGGGTCTCTCAAATTACTTATGACGGAAACAAACAAACCAGTGGAACCGCACCCAGTACACAAACCATCACCAATTCCGGTGGAACAGTCGCAAGTGTTGGAACGCTAGCTCGTACCGGATATGTTTTTGCTGGATGGAATACAGCTGCCAACGGATCTGGAACACGATATGCACCTGGCGCTGCGTTAATCAACGACGGAAATAAACTTTTGTATGCGCAGTGGGTACTTCCTGTCACTCTTCCAACAGCGGCATTTAACCCTTCATCGCTCAATCCATATATGAGGCTGGAAGCACCAAATTACGATTCAACAAATAAAATTTGGAGAGATTCCTCAGGAAATAGTCGAAATGTGACTCGAGTTGTTGGAACTCCAACAATAACTACCTCAACAATCGGTAATGGTTCATCGAAGAGCTTCCAAACAATTGCCGGGGTCACAGCAGATAAGTTTTATTTCGACAATGATCCAATCTCAACAAACTGGACCGTTCTTGCATTGTCACGATATTCCGGTGCTGGCAATAGAGCCCGAATTCTCGCTGGAAACTATTCTGCCAGTGCATATCAAGATTCAAATGGAAACTGGCTGATGGGCCACTGGAATGGTGGAGCAGCGATTGCACATCACAATGGATGGATTGCAAATGTATATACGACGCCCGCCGGTTACACAGTTTCAGACTGGATTATGTCCACTTCTTTCCCTTACAACTATCGCGCAAACGGTATCTCGCGTGGAACATCTGGCGGGACAGCCGAGCTGCCACCTATCGGAATCAATACCCACACAGGAGAACAATCAGATTATCAAGTAGCGGAAGTTATTATTTTCGATAGAACTCTTTCGTCTTCTGAAATTAGTCAAGTCGAAGACTATTTTGATGAGAGATATGGACTTTCTTATGCAAAAGTTGGAAGTTATAAGACTGCAAACACACTTGCAATTGGCGCCGGAGTTGGTGGTCGGAGCGATACGTTTACAGCAATTGATGGACTTGGTAATAAAACGTTTTCAATTTCACCGGTAGTTAGTGGAATAACTCTAGATACTTCCACAGCCAATGGCGTTGCAGTGGTCGTAGGGCCTTTAGTCCCAAGCGGAATTTATGTAGAGACAATTACTGCAACTGATCAAGCTGGATTTACTTCATCGCACGTTTTGACTATTACCGTCAGTTCAGCTGTTAAATTTGATACCAACACAGCAACTTCAGTTATAACAACCTCGGGTCGCGCTGCAAGATTACAACTCAACACTATAAACGGCGTCGGAGCCAAGGTTTTCACCATGACTCAGACATCTTCGCAAACATCTACACGAATAACTTTGGATACGAGCACCGCATCAAGCGGTTTTGCAACAATTGTCGTTGATACATTTACAGCACCTGGAACCTATGTAGTCAATGCCGTGGTTACAGATTCTACGAATTTACGTTCAACGTACATTGTGACGATCACAGTAAACGCGCCACCTACCCTAAGTTCAACTTCTGCGATATCAACTGCACCGGTATTGAGTGATTTGCGAGTTAACCTGGATGCAGGAAATCCTCTGAGCTACTCAGGTTCTGGATCTACCTGGACAGATTTAAGTGGTAATGGAAGAAACTCAACTCTGCAATCAACTCCAACCTTTGATAAATCAAACGGCGGAATTTTAAATTTTAATGGATCAAGTCAATTTGCAACGGTGCCGAGTGTTCGCTCAGAAACCTTTACCGTTGAAGCGTGGGTAAAGTTCAATGCACTAGGCACAGGTAACTATCCATGTGTTGTCACAAATCAATACTCCGCAGACAAAATCAATTACATGATTTGCTTCTGGAACGGAAGCTCCATTCGTGCTGGTTATCACCAGGCAGGCACAGGTTGGATTGGAGGGACTACGGGTGCATTTACTCCAGTCGTTGGAACTTGGTACCAGCTGGTGTACAAAGTTGAGAAAGTTGGGACCAATTACATTGGTTCTCTCTACCAAAATGGAAATTTGGTTTCTGGCCAGACGACAAGCACAATTGCCCCCAATAATGACCAGCTTGTAGACATAATTGGTCGCCAATGGAATTCGAATGTGTATATCAATGGATCCATTCCAATTGTCAGAATTTACTCTCGCTCGCTGAGCGATGCTGAAATCATTCAAAATTACAATGCAACGAGCCCTCGATTTCTGAATTCACCAACGAACTCAGTTGCGCTTTCGACTACCCAAGGTGTGGCAACTTCAACCAGTATTTATTATGCGGGGCTTGGCACTGGCGCTAAAACTTTCACCATTTCACCAAGCGTTGCAGGTGTAACTCTTGATACTTCTACCGTAAATACTGTAAAAGTTAATTATTCAAATGCCTTAACGGCAACAGATAGCGCTACAGCGAAGACCATAACCCAAACAATTACTGCATTCGATTCGCAAGGACAAGTTGCAGCTACTCCTCTATATGTAACGACTACCGTAAACCCACCAATTGTCATCACCGCTTCTACACCACTAACCCTTTCAACCACGGCTGGCTTAACTGCGTATGACACATTCACCGCTACCCGTGGAGCTGGTGGTCCTTACACATTTACAGTCACAAGCTCGGCATATCAATCAGCCTTTACGATGACAAAACCTTCAGCAAACGTGGGATTGTTGACTGTTGCAAATAATCTCCCCGCGGGTACTTATTACGAAACAATTACTGCGACGGATTCAACTACTGCCTCAACATCGTACCTACTAACGGTAATTGTCAACCCAGCCTTGACGCTAACGGGTGCAACTTCAAACTCCGTTAGCACAACATTGGGTAGATCGATTTCGTTGCGAGTCAATGTAGCTAATGGCACTGGCGCAAGAACAATGACGATTACTAGTCCGCATAGTGGAATTACATTGGATTCCAGCACAATTACCAGTGGATATGTGACTATCAATGCTTCGACTGCCGTGCCGCTAGCTAATTATTCGGTTCCGCTCACGGTTCGAGATTCAATTGGTGCAACAAGAGCTGAAACCTTCACCATAACGGTAAACAAGTGGCCTTTCATAAACGCAGCTCCCCTGATTTCAAACGGCTTAGTTCTCAATCTTGACGCATCCTCTTATTCTGGAACTGGTCAGTGGGCAGATTCTTCAGGTAATGGATACAACGCGACGTTAGGTTCTGCATCGACCACTCCGACTGGAACGTCACCAGTATTTACGCGTGAATCCGGCGGCTTTTTTGACTATACAACGAATAGCCAGCATATACAGGCAAGTGCACTTCCATCTATGGAAACTTTCACAGTATCTACTTGGGTAAAGATGTCTTCGGCAACACAAAGTGGGAATCCGGCGATAGTTGCTCAGTATTCGACAGGAACCAACAACGTTAACTTCACGATTCAATCCCTAAACGGAAAAATTGTGGGCGGTTACCGGGTAGGCGGAAATTGGTCCACTGCAATGACTGGGTTTACTCCTGACGTAAATACTTGGATGCACATTACGTATGTAGTGGCCAAGAATGGAACTAATAGTTATTCAAACCGTCTTTACAAGAATGGTGTTCTACAAGAGTCGATGACGAGCACCACTGTGCCCACTTCTAATGGTGGGGTACTTCTACTTGGCCGTAGATGGGATCTCGCCACCGCTACGTTCACCGGTGACATCGCTGGTGTGACTGTTCACAATCGTGCTCTTTCGCAATCCGAGATTCTCCAGAATTACAATATTCAAGGCACTAGATTTGGTTCAACTAGTTCTGGATTGATTGCAGTCGAAACTACAGAAGGTTTATCAAGAAACCTCGGGCCTGTTGTTGCCGTTGATGGAACAGGCACAAAAAATTTTGGGTTAACGGGAAGTCCAACGACCTCAGGCTTTACTCTTGAAACCTCAACTCCAAACCAATTCTCACTCGCAATTGCAGGTTCCGTAGCCGCTACAAATTCAACAACTGCCAGAACATATTTCGAGACTGTGACCGCAACTGACACTTTAGGTGCCTCAACTGCACTTACTTATGTGGTTACCGTTAATCCACCAGTTCAAGAAACCTTTACCGTCGGCAGCATTACGACTACTTCGGGAATTGCAGCTTATGAAACCTTTACTGCCACTTACGGAACTGGAAACAAGACTTTCACCCTAACAGGATCGCCAACCACTTCTGGATTCACCTTGACCCAGTCGAACAATGTGGCTGTTTTGAAGGTTGAACCAACAGTAAATCCAGGTACTTATTACGAGACAGTTACCGCAACTGACACTCTTGGAGCATCTAGGTCTCTGATGATTACGGTTATTGTCAGACCTGGCCCATCACTATTGGGATCCACAAATCTGGTAAGTGCTCGAGGTATTGCCTTTGTTTCTCCTCCATATTCCGTAGTCAACGGAATCGCTCCTTATACGTACAGTTTGACGTCGAAGGCAGTTTCGCCGGATACAAATACGGTCACTGGAATTACCTTCGACACTGCGACAATGACTCTTCGGGTTTCTGCCGCAGTAGGTGCTGGAACTTATTTAGAGACAATTACCGTTCGCGATTCAAAGGGCGCGACCTCGAATTATCTAATCTCGCTCGAAGTGAAGCCACCGGTTGTTTTGAGTGGGTCTATGTCAATTACGAAGACATACGGTGATTTAACTGTAAGTAACTACACAACGACTGCAGGAATTGCTCCATTCTCATTCACGACGTCAACGTCTGCTGTCAATAATGTTTGCGTGCCTATGACCGGTACATACATTGGTGATGGAACAAATGGAACGCTTGGCGTTTCCTATACTTATGAAAAGATTGTGAGCACTGATCGTTGTAGCTGGGTCGCTCCGGTAGGTGTTACCTCTGTCGACTATTCAGTAGTTGGCGGCGGTGGTGGTGGTGGAAACGGTCGCGGCGGTGGCGGCGGTGGCGGCGGTGTAGCCAGCGGCACAGGTCTTTCCGTAACTCCCGGAATTGTCTATGACATTGCAGTTGCAGTTGGTGGTACTGCGACTAACGACGGTAATGATTCATGGATTCGAAGTGCCGACCAGAGCACGACATTTGTTTACGCAGCAGGTGGCGGCGCTGGTGGATCAATGTCTGAAAATCAAGATTTGATAAATGGAAATAACGGTAAGAGTGTCTCCCCAAGCGGTAGAACTGCCGGAGGTTCAGGCGGTGGTGGTGGAAATAACTTCTACACAACTGCCGCATGGACAGGGGCACCGGGAGACGGTGGAACTGGAGCTGTATCTGGGTATGTAGGTGGTGGAAGCTATCGCTGTTCCACAACCATAAATTCTCAAGATGGAAACACTTCTGCAGGAGGTAATGGCGGTCGAACCACAGGTGGTGGTGGTGGTGCCGGTGGTGCAGGAATTGGATATTCAGGAAGCTGTCCTACTTATTCTGCTTCACAAGCACCGAATGGTGGCGCAGGTGTTGTCTCACGTCTTACTGGTTCTGCTGAAACTTACGGCGGCGGTGGTGGTGGTGCTGATGGCCGTACCGAAGCGACAAGCGAGGCAAATTACAGGAGTAGTGGTCGCGGTCTTGGAAATGGTGGCGGTGGAAACGGACAGACATATCGCCAAGCAGATGGCACTTTGTTAGGAACGCCGATTCCGGCGACTTCAGGTGATTACAACACTGGTGGCGGTGGTGGCGGCGGTATTTATACCGCTGGAAATGGTGGATCGGGTGTTGTCGTACTTCGATACTTAACCCCTGCGGCAGATTCGCAAACTGTAACGATGTACACCGTATCCAACGGTGTATCTAGTGCTGGAAGTATCACATTAACAATTCCAGAGAACACTGCTGTCGGATCTTTAACGTCTAAGTTGATTCGGGTAACTCAAGCCGGTGGAGTAGTTACAGATTACACAATTAGCGTAACGATTAATAAAGCAACTCCAACAATCGCATTATCCCTTCCTGGATCTGTGACAACCGCCAAATACGGAACGCCAGTCTCAATTACAGCAGTGTCAGTGACTCCTGGATCTGTTATCTTTAAAGACGGCACGAATGTGATCTCTGGTTGCGAGAGCGTTACTGCGACAAGTGGCATTGCAACTTGCTCTTGGACTCCATCTGCTATTGGGTCTCGAACCATTACTGCAAAGCTAACCCCAACAGATACTGCAAATTACAACAGCAGTGCTGATACAACCTTTGGAGTTACTGTTGGAAAAGCAGACACCATGACTGTCACAGCAACAGATGAAGCATTTGATTTCACAAATTCAGCCGTTCTCGTTACCAAACGATTCACCTATAACGGACTAGTTTCAATTGATACCTTGACTGCGGTATCGATGGTTTATAGTGGAACAGCGAATGACTCAACTGTTTACAGCAGCTCAACAGCTCCAACTTTGGCTGGAACTTACTTGATTACTCCAGATACAAGTACAGCGGGGATCTCGACTATTGCAGGAAATTACGCATCGATTGCAGTCGTTCCAGGTACTCTCACTATCAATAGAATCTTGCCTACTACCTTCTTCACTTTTGCAAATTCAAATACTGTCACTTATGCACCAAATGCGACCTTAGCATCAACTGCGAACTCTCGATCTGGCGATGGCGCTCGCACTTATTCCACAGACACACCTTCTAAATGCTCCATCTCGGATACCCCAACTGTTTCGGTTCTCGAAGCTGGTAGTTGTATCGTTAATATGATCGTGGCTCAGAGCGCAAACTATCTAACGAAGACAGACTCAGCGACCATCACAATTAATAAAGCGTCTCGCACTATCTCATTGAGTTCAAATGTTGCAAGCCTGAAGTACACCGAGACTGCAACTGTTACGACAACAATTTCTGGCGGAAGCACCGATGGCACAATCACATACGGTCTGAATGCAAACCCAGCTTGTTCCTTTGATGCACTAGGGGGAGTGCTAACTGCAACGGCAGGAACAGGTACTTGTACTGTCAGCGCAGATATTTCAGAAGGAACTAATTATTTAGCAAATACGGTTTCGGGGACATTGACGCAGACAATAGTAAAAGCTGACGCACCAACAATTGTTATCGATACCGTTACAGCGGTTGATTATGTTCCAGGTGTCCGCGCTCAGATTTCACCAACCTACACAATTAGTGGATTCAAGGGCACAGATGCAGCATCCTCATTGACCTTGACGTATAACTTTGTCTCAAACCCGTTTGAAACTTTCAGTTACTCAGATACACGCACCCCGATTGATGCTGGAACATACTCAATTGTGCCTTCTGCGATTGTGATGAGCAGTGGACTAGCTACTAACTACGAGACACCAAATTATAGCGCTGCAGCGATCAACTTTACGGTGAATCGAATTGCCCAGGCAGCCATCACGATTGATGGTGTTAACGGTGAAGTAGATGTGCCATTTACACTGGTTTATCGAGGTGGAAATAACCCAACAGGGACTGCAACATTCACAAAGGTTTCAGGTACAGCCTGCTCGGTTACTGGAAATGGGCTTAATGCAACAGAGGCAGGACTTTGTGTAGTTACAGTATCTCTGACTGGCAATAGAAATTACTTACCTATTACTTCAGATTCAATAACTGTACGTGTCCGTAGCTATACCTTGATTCCAGTGTTCGTATTTGGAAATGGATCAACAGGTATTTCAATCGCTTCGAATACGCCTTTGACCAAGGACGAAGATAGTTGCACGACTGGCTGTGTGCCGACCTTGACCTTGTCGACTCCGTATGAAGGAGCTGAAGGTGATGTAATTACTTTGACCGGAACATTCTTTACCGGCGCAAGGCGCGTAATTTTCAATGTCTTTACCGATGCATCCACGTTCAGCGTGGATTCAGATACTCAGATTAC
>JACCDG011348288.1_pt1 | contig 12557 bp, 12 predicted proteins | sample 7442471 | NCBI WGS metagenome assembly JACCDG01 (sample SAMN15323444, study PRJNA562643) | freshwater metagenome | isolation source: river surface water | place: USA:Blue River Watershed | collected 2017-08-17 | reverse complement strand
TTGTGTATAGCTAGTTAGAATTTTCCCCAGTATTGATATACACTTAGGGTGTATTTACTGTATGTAGCAACATGAAAGAAACGACACAAAAAAGAATTTTAATTATCGAAGATGAAAAACCTCTCGCACACGCCTTACAGCTCAAACTTGAACACGAAGGCTTTTCGGTTGTGGCTCTCGGGAGTGGGCAAGAAGCGTATGACCTTCTCTCAAAAGAAAAGTTTGACGCAGTACTCACCGACCTTATCATCCCCGGCGTCGATGGGTTCAGCATTCTCACTCTCATTAAAGACAAGAAAATGAAAATACCAGTTATTGTTATGACTAACCTTAATCAAGAGGAAGATAAGAAAAAAGTCTTCGATCTTGGTGCGTCTGATTATTTTGTTAAGTCTAATATTTCTATAAGCGACATCGTTGCTAAAGTAAAGGAGAAGGCGTCCTGATTTTATACTACATTTGCTACCTATGATCGTTGACAACCAAAATATAAAAGAGATTCTTATACAAGGAAACTACATTAGCGAAGAAGATGCTAAGAAGGCAGAAGACCTGGCTAAGAAGGGGGTTATTTCTTTTGTAGACGCACTTTTGCGTGACGGTGTGGTTAATAGTGATATTGTGGGGCAGGCGATTGCTGAAAGTTTCAAAGTGCCATACGCAGATCTCAACTCAGCTGCCATTACTGCAGACCAGGTGCGTATTATTCCAGAGGAAGTTGCTAAGAGATTGCGTGTCGTATTGTTTGATAACAATGACGAGAAGGAAGTAATTATTGCGACAGATAATCCTCTATTAGAAGGACTAGAAAAAGAGCTCAAGGAACTATTCAAAGGAAGAAAGATAAATATCTCATACTCACTTTCAGACGACATTAACAGCTTCTTCGTTCATTATCAGAAGCCTCTCGATACGCGCTTCCAAAAGATTATTGAGGAAAGTGATAGAGTTGCTCCAGAAATTCTAGAAGAAATTTTTGATGATGCGCTTACCTATAAAGCGTCTGACATTCACTTTGAGCCACAAGCCAAAATCGTAGTGATTCGTTTTCGTGTGGACGGTGTACTCCATGAAGCAGGGAACCTTCCAAAAGAAAATTATGAAAACGTTCTTAACCGCATCAAGGTAAAGAGCGCTCTTCGTATTGATGAGCACTACGCTGCGCAAGATGGCTCACTGCACTATGACAGCAAGCTTGGAATCTCAGTGGACATGCGTACATCAATCGTACCTATCGTAGAAGGAGAGAAGGTGGTGCTCCGTATTCTCGGTTCGTATGTTCAAGGGCTTACATTTAATGATCTTGGTCTTTCTAAGAAAAATCAGGAGCTTCTTCGCGAGGCGGCAGATAAGCCATTCGGAATGATTCTCGTGGTGGGGCCAACCGGCTCTGGTAAAACAACGACACTTTACTCGCTTCTTAAGATGCTTAACACTCCAGATACGAACATCACAACAGTGGAAGACCCTGTGGAATATAAAGTACAAGGTCTTAACCAGATACAGGTAACACAGGCAACCGGCCTCACCTTTGCTCGCGGGTTGCGTGCTATCGTGCGACAGGACCCAGATATTATCCTCGTAGGTGAGATTCGTGATCTTGAAACTGCAGAAATCTCAGTGAACGCAGCGCTTACTGGCCACATGCTCCTCTCAACATTCCACGCAAATGACGCAGCAACCGCAGTCCCTCGACTTCTCGACATGGGAATAGAGCCGTTCCTTCTTTCTTCTACGCTTAATGTTATTGTTGCTCAGCGACTTGTTCGTAAGATTTGTGAGCACTGTAAAGTGAGTGTGGTTAAGAATGCTTCTGATTTTGACACTCCTCAGCTAAAAGGTGTAGCAAGACATCTAGGAAGTAAGACCATCACTCTTTATGAAGGCAAGAAGTGTGAAGCATGCGGCTTCACTGGTTATAAAGGAAGAACCTCTATCTATGAAGTAATTAAGATTACTCCTAATCTTCAAGAGCTTATTATTAAGCACCCTTCTGCTCAAGAGATATGGGAGCTTGCTCGAAAGGAGGGGGCAACATCTGTGTTTGATGATGGGTTAGAAAAGGTGAAGAACGGGGTTACTTCGATTGAAGAATTGGTTCGTATTGCTCCGCCTCCGGATAAGATTACTGATGATAAGGAAGAAGCAAGCGTAAAGGTGAAGAAAGCTAAAAAATAATCTTATGCCTAAGACAGTAACGTCAAAAAAAATAACAAAAGAAGAGAGAATAAAAAACCAGGAAGTGACAGTTGGTGCAAAGGAAGAAAAGAAAGTTGCCTTAGAACAGGAAGAAGCAAAACAACAGAGTGTCCAAAAAGGAGAAGAGAAGAAAGAGCCGAAAAAAGAAGAGCTTTCTAAACCACAAGAGCGACAACATGAAGTGCCAGCTATTTCTGAGCCTGTAAAAGCTACTCCGATAGAGAGAAAGAAGATAGAGAGAAAACCTATCTCTACATTCGGTCTTTCTAAAGAGCGTGATCACTTTATCGAGAATTTAAGCATGCTCGTTCTTTCTGGTATGACAATCACAGAAGCCCTTCGTTCCGTCGTAAAGGAAACGAAAGATGCACGTATGAAAGAAATTCTTAATCGTGTAATGGAAGACATTGAAGCCGGGTCTCCTATTTGGAAAGCTTTTACTGAAACAAAATTATTTCGCGGGTATACACTCTCACTTATTCGACTCGGAGAAGAATCTGGCAAGCTCGCAGATAATCTAAAGGTGATAGCGATGCAAGAAGAGAAAGATAGAGAATTCAAAGGGAAAGTAAAGTCTGCTCTTATGTATCCAATATTTGTCCTCTCTCTCACAGCATTTATTGGTATAGGTATCTCTTGGCTTATTCTTCCGAAACTTGCTAAGATTTTTACCGATCTTAAGCTCGATCTCCCTCTTATAACAAAGGTACTTATTGCGTTCGGTGAGTTCCTTAATAAACATGGTCTTATTGCTGTGCCGATCGGTATGATGGTAGTTGGTGGGATATTTTATATTGTCTTTATTTATAAGAAGACAAAGATAATGGGGGAGTATATTATCTTTTCTATCCCAGGGATTAAGACGCTTATGGGTGAGATTGAAGTGGCAAGATTTGGGTATTTGTTAGGCACGCTTTTAGACGCTGGGCTTCCTATTACAAGAGCTATCGAGTCGCTAGAGAATGCAACAGAGACGGTCAGGTATAAAAGATTTTATGCACACTTGAGGGAGTCAGTTGACATGGGGAACTCATTTCAGAAAAGTTTTGAGTCTTATACTAAGATACGAAAGATACTTCCTCAGTCAGTGGAGCAGCTTGTTGTATCTGGTGAGCAATCAGGTAATCTGGTAAAGACTTTGATGAAAGTAGGTCAGGTTCTTGAAGCTAAGTCAGACCAGACAACAAAGAACCTAACCATCATTATGGAGCCAATTCTTTTGGTTATTGTGTGGGCTGGTGTGGTAACTGTAGCGTTTGCGGTTATTCTTCCGATTTATAGTCTCGTAGGCGGACTTAATCAATTTCAATAAGTATGCAAACACCTAAAGGTTTTACTTTGTCAGAAGTTCTTCTCTCAGTTGTGCTTCTTAGTATGATAGCCGGGATGTCTATTCCTTTTTATAAAGTATATTTAGATAGAAATGAGTTGGATCAGACGACGATGACTCTTGCTCAGACGATGAGACGCTCGCAGTTCATGTCAATTGCTCAAGATGGGGATAGTGCGTGGGGGGTTAAGGTAAGTTCCTCAAGTATACTTCTATTTAAGGGGACCAGTTATCTCACACGAGACCAATCTTTTGATGAGAGTACTGCACTTGCGCCAACGATCAGTTTTTCTGGGATGAGCGAAGTTGTTTTTCAAAAAGGGAATGGCACTCCGTCAACAACAGGAACATCTACGTTTATCTCTAATAATGGTGAAATAAGAAATGTTACTATCAATCAAAAAGGAATGGTCGATTACTAAAATGAGAGGTTTTCTTTTGGTTGAGGTTTTGTTATCAACGGCACTTTTTGTGCTTTTATTAACTGCTTTTTCAGGAGTCTTTTACTACGGAATGGAAGCTTCTCATCTCTCAGGAAATCGATCAAGGGCGGTGATGTATGCAGAGGAAGGACAAGAGGCTCTGAGAAGTATTAAAAATGCCAACTTTAACAGTTTAAGCGTCGGGACTTACGGATTAAGCTATGCGAGTGGTACATGGAGCCTTATCCCAGGACAAGATACGATGGGGGGGTATACACGAAGCGTCACAATAGTGAACGCAGGACAACATAGAAAAAACACAACTGTCACTGTTACGTGGCAACAGACACCCTCTCGAACAGGTACAGTAACTCTCTCAGGGAGAGTTACTAATTGGAAAACCATTCTTAATCCAGGGCTCGGGGTAACAGTCAATAAAGTAGTTATTAATAAAGGGCTTAACCTTACTGCGAGTAGCTTTGCACCATATCGTGTTGGAACAACAACTATTACTCTTGCTTCATCTACAATGTTTCCTCCTGGGACGTACTCAGTGACAGAGGCATCAGACGCGAGGTATAACCAAACATTCAGTGGTGATTGTAATGCATCAGGTCAGATAACAGTGACGGCAACAGGAAGTGCTCTCGTTTGTACCATAACTAACGAAGAAAAACAGGCTTATGTAACTATTAATAAAACAGTAATTAATCACGGCGGAGTAAAAACAGTAGCAGATTTTGCGCCTTATAAAATTGGATCGACAACAGTGACTCTCGGAAGCCCGGTGCCTGTCAATTCTGGATCATATGTGATAACTGAAAATTATAACCCTACACACAATCTAACATACAGTGGAGATTGTTTTACTAATGGATCAATAACTATTTTTTCAGGGGATAGTAAGATATGTAATTTAACTAATGAGCAAATAGTGGTGGGCGGTGGATTAGACATTGCTAACGTTCTTATATATGGAGATGGAACAAATATTCCTAAGTACAGAAGCTACAATAAGGCTACAGATTTACTCTCGGTAGAGACTGGTACTTTCGTAGCAACAGTTGGTCCTACGTGGATTGTGCGTACTGCTCCTAATCGTCATATTGCTTTTGCAGGATACTATGACTCAACCGGAACATTAACTATCATGTGCTTTGATGGTACAAATTGGAATGAAGAGTTTCGAGCTCCTTCCGGAGGAATTGGCAATCGACATAGATTTGATATTGCGTACGAGAAGACAACAGGGGATGCGCTTGTTGTTTATAGTAAAGGTGAGCATGTATTTAGTCAATTAGGGTACAGGACGAAACCGGGAACAGAAGGGTGCGGCTCCTCGGGCTGGTCCAGTGAAAGCCTTTTCAACCCTGCTCGAACTTCTAACGATATTATGTACGTAAAGCTGGCAACAGATGAAAGGTTGAGCTCTAATCTTATAGCTATGTCTTGGATAGACACAAGCGATGATATCTCTGCGGCGATATGGAATGGGAGTGCTTTTGTTAATGAACCTACAGCAGTTACAGATAATAACGTGGAACGAGTATCTTCTTCTCACGATGTAGAAAATTTTGATCTGGTATATGAGTCACTTTCTGGTAACCTTATGCTTGTATGGGGTAATGCAAATGGCTCTAATGGCACAAATGGTGTGAGGTACAGAAGGTGTACAGGAGGAGTAGCTGCATGTACGTGGGGTGCTGTAACGACACCACCAACATTCTCTGACGATGCTACTAATCTAGATTTATCTGCCAATCCTAATACTAACGAAATGGTTTTTGCATCTATCGGTAATTCAGGCGGCGATCTCCAGCTCGGATATTGGAATGGAAGTTCGTGGACAAATACTGCAAACGCTGATACTTCATGTAATGTTCCATTTACAGGGTCACGTCTTGTTTCTGTTGGGTGGCTGACTAACGGAACAACTACACGTTCAGTCGTTGTATATTCTGACCTGAATTCTCAAAATATTAACTGGTACCTCGGCAATGGGGGAATATTTACTAGACAGTCGGATTTTGCTCCAACACCCCTTATGGCAACGGGGCGTGGATATATGGATATACAAATGAGTCCAATCGATCAAAATATGCTGATGTTCGGAACATCAGATAGTGCGAATGATCTTCACATTAAACGACTCACGCTTACGCCTGCTGGTGTTTTTCAGTGGAGTAACCCTCTTACTTCTGCTGTTGAGACAACACTCCCGCAAATCATCTCTTCACCCTTTTCTTTCGCATGGTGGCATCAATAATAAAAAATAATCGAGGCTTCACACTCATAGAGATGATTCTTTATGTGGCGATTTGCTCCGCCCTTTTACTTTCTCTGTCCGTAATGTTTTCTTATTTGCTTTCATCTCGCGTTAAAGGTCAGGCAGTAACTGAAGTGAATCAACAGGGGTCCTTCGTGATGCACTTACTTACTTCTACTATCAGAAATGCTAAGAGTATAGATGTTCCATTAATGGGCACTAGTGCAACCTCACTTTCGGTTACTGCACAGTCGCCGGCGATTAGCCCGACTCTCATTAGTGTTAGTAGCTCAACGCTTTTTATTCGTGAAGCAGGTGGAGTGAGTATCCCGCTCACAAGCTCTCGAATATCTGTCAGTTCATTGTTGTTTGAGAATGTGTCTTCTGCAAGCTCTACTGATAAAATAATTCGTATTACGTATACGCTCTCATATAGATCGGGGAGCGGAAGACAAGAGTATGTTTACGTTAAAACATTCACAGGTAGTGCTACACTAAGATAATGAATATAATGAAAAGCTTTTCTAAAAGTCTAAGAAAAGGATATGTGGCACTCATGTCAGTTATTTTGATGGGAGCTCTTGGCACTGCTGTCATGGTTTCTGTTATTTCTCAAGGAGTGACAAGTTCAAAGACTGAGCTTAGTCTGCAACAGTTAGGACAAGCAAGGGTTTTGGCAACTGCGTGTGCGGAAGAGGCTCTTCAGGTTATTCTTGAGACTTCTACAACATCAAAAACAGACGTTCTTGTTTTAGGTAGCGGGTCGTGCTCCTATACTATTAGTAAGCCATCTTCTTTTGTAATCATTAATGCGACAGGTAATTATGGTTCACTCGTTAAGCGTGTTCAAGTCACTCTATCGACAAGTAGCCCTTCTATTGTGTTATCCTCATGGCAGGATGTTTCTGATTTTTAATTAAAAAAAGTCTGATATACTCTTTAGTATAGGTTTCTAAAGGATTTTCCTGTATTTTAAGAGCTTAAAAATCCTGGCTATTATAAATAAATAAAAAAGAGTACTATTCTAAGTATTCATTCATACGTATGAAAACACTACTTCGTAGTCAGAAAGGATTTACACTAATCGAAATCCTTCTTGTGGTTGCAGCTATTGCGATTCTTGCAGGTATCGTGATCGTTGCTATTAACCCCGCTAAGCAGCTTGGGGATACTCGTAACGCAGAGCGAAAGTCTGCTGTTAACACTATTCTTAATGCTGTTACTCAGTATGCGGTTGATAATAATGGTGTTCTTCCAGCTGGGGTTGGAACAACTACAGTTGAAATCTGTGCTACCGGAGCACCTTCATGTGTAGGTTTTGCTGATCTTACAGTTCTTACCACTAACGGTAGATACCTTGTAAGTATTCCTAACGAGCCACAAAAGGTTAATGCTAACGGAGCCGGATATCAGATAGTCCGTGATGTGAACGGTCGCATCACTGTATCTGCTCAGTACCCAGAACAGGGTGCAACTATTTCGGTTACTCGCTAAATTGCATGCTCGGTTGGTTCAAGAACATTTGGGCTTCTCAGTTTCGGTCGCATCGTAGTAACTTTGCATCAGTAGCCTCTCACGAGCTAAGGACGCCACTCTCGATAATTAAGTGGTATACCGAAATTCTTCTCGATGAAGATATGGGCTCGCTTAACGAAGACCAAAAGAAGTACTTACGTGTTATTGAATCTAGTAACGAACGTGCTATTTCGCTCGTAACATCACTTCTAAACGTGTCCAGACTCGAGCTGGGCACGTTTAGTGTTTCTCCGGAACCTCTTCTGTTTACAGATGTATTAGAAGAGGTTCTTAAGAAGCAAGAAAAAAGAATAGAAGAAAAAAAGCTGATCCTTTCTAAGCGGTTTATAGGTAATATGTATCCTGTTCAGTTGGATAAGGGGCTTACATTGCTCATCGTGCGAAGTATTCTAGAGAATGCAGTTATTTTTTCTAAGGAAGGAGGAAATGTAAATGTTTCAGTTTCTTTTACTCCATCGCTTATTGCATACACAGTGAAGGACTTTGGTATCGGTATTAAGGCAAACGAACAAGAGCTAGTTTTTACTAAGATGTTTAGAGGTAGTAATGCAGGAGATGATATCAAAGGTTCTGGGCTTAGTTTGTATATTATCAAAACACTTTTATCTGAAATTGGAGGGACCATTTTTTTCTCCTCAAAGGAGAACGAAGGCTCAACCTTCACCGTCAATATACCTGCCACCGGGATGGCAAAGAAGAAAGGTATCACACGGTTAGATGTTTAGCTGATAGCTGCCCTCATACTCCTTTTATAACCTGAATGTCTGCGCCTATGCTATTAAGGCGTTCAGCGATGTCCGCGTATCCTCGCTTAATTGAGTATACGTTTCTTAAGAGTGACTCTCCTTCAGCTGCGAGCATGGCAATGAGTATTATTGCCGTAGGGCGCAGTGCGGGAGGGGAGACGATTTGTGCACCTCGTAGTTTTTTAACACCTGTAACGAGTGCTCGGTGTGGGTCGAGGAGCTTAATATCAGCTCCGAGTCTGTTTAACTCTGTAAAATAAATAGCACGGTTTTCCCAAGTCCAGTCGTGGATTAATGTTTGGCCTTCTGCAAGGGAGGTTATTGGGACAAAAAAAGGTAAGTTGTCGTTGTTAATCCCAGGAAATGGTTGAGTATGAATTTTGTCGTGTGGTGCGGTTAGCTTTGATGGTGATATTGTAATATCACTAAGTTTGGTTCTTCCATTTTTAGCAAAGTACTCTTTAGTTTTTTTGTAACGAAGCCCCATCCGCTTAAGCTTTTCAAGCTCAAGGGTTAAGAATTCTATGGGGCAGCGTTTAACAGAGAGGGTAGATGTGGTGACTATGCCTGCTGAGATGAAAAACATGCTCTCTATCGGGTCTTCAGAGTTAAAGTGCTCTACTCTTTTATTAATCTCCTCGACGCCGTGGACAACCAGTGTCGTAGTGCCGATACCTTCTATTTTTACCCCCATTGCTTCAAGTAAAAAACAAACATCTTGAACTTGATAGTTAGGAGGTGCAAATTGTATGGTAGTAGCGCCAGGTATTTTTGCTGCCGAGATAAGAGCTGTAATTGCTCCAGTGTCAGAAGATTCATAAAGTGGAATAACCCCATTGTGTAGCCCTTTGTTAGAAATGATGTAGTGGTCACTCTTAGTTTCAACAGAAACACCAAGGTATTCTAGTGCGTATTTATGGGAAGCTACAGTTCTTTCGCCCATCTTACACCCACCTGAGTGTGGAAGTTTAAATGAATTTGAGTAATGGACGAAAGCTCCAGCAAAAGTAAAAGAACGGATACGCTCAGCCACATCCTTGTTAATTTTGTTAAATGAGAACTTTTTTGGTGGGGTTATTTCAAGAGAAGTGTCGTCGTGTACCCACTTAATCGATACCCCGACACTTTCTAGCAACTCTTTATACCTATAAACCTCTTCAATGTGTGGGATGTCTCGTAGGATTGTAGTGCCACTGTTAATAAGAGCGGCTACCATCATGTTTATTGCGCCATTTTTCGAAGTGTTTGTGGTAACGGAACCATGGAGTCTGCGCCCACCTTTTACCTTAAAGTCTATTGTGTCTTGTAAGGTAACTATATTATGGTTTAGTACCTCACCTATCTTCATGAGTTGCTCAATGGTGACGTTTTGATTGCCTGACTCAACACGAGCAACGGCCGATTGTGACGTCTTGAGACGCTTTGCGAAGTCAGCTTGAGTAATCCCTTTCTCTTCTCGTAACTTTTTAATGAAAAGCCCTATTTTTTCTTGCTCTGAGGGTGACATATACAGTTAGTATATCATATGTGATATAAGTAGAAAGGCGTCACAAGTGCCAAATATTTTTTATTGCATCTGGCGGAGAATGTGAGTTAAGTACCCACGGGTTCAAGCACCATAAGGGTGTTTTAATAAACTTTTAGAAAAAGGAATGAGGTAAGTGGGTCGGTGTCTATTTTTACTTTATTGGAGTTCCTTGATGAAAAAACATTCTCCAAACACCATTTTCATTTCTCCACAAAGAAGTTCTTAATGAAGATACTTTGTCAGTATTATTAATAGTTCTATCAGTTTTAAAGTTAGCCATTACTATACCTTCTGACAATGAGATAACTTCAAAATCAGATACAACATAAACAGTCTTGTTGGTGTTTGAAGGCAGTCTTTCAAGCACACTTTGCTTTGTGTAGACTAATCCAGAACTTCCAAATTCTTTAAAATCATCTGCAAGTAAGTGATTAAGCTGATCAAAAGAAGATCTAACTTCTGGTTTCAGAAGTGATGTTTCCAACTCATAGATTGTATTTTTTATTTCTTCCATATTTGTAATTATAGCACTCGGGTCACGTCCGATACTAAGTTCTCTTAGCGGTGAATATGGGTTAAGTACCCACACGCTTAAGTATTATAAGGGTTATTTTAGTACACTTTTATATGTAAAACTAGGACAGTGGGTCTATTATAAAATCAAGTTGTTCTTCTGGTATTTGAAGAGATCTTCCATATTCAAGAACCTTATTCCAGGTACTCTTATCATCAAAATTAAAAGAAATTATTTTATCCTTAAATACAGCAACTACATCTCTTCCTTTCCAAAAGTGAGCGTACCAAGTACCATTATCGAGATTTTGTGAAAGTCTTTCAAAGAAATCTTGAGTAACAAGAACGGTGTACATATGCCATTCACCATCATCTGAGACTTCTATTTCTATAATGTTGAGATTTTTAAGAAGAGTCTTATCTTTAAGGCTTTCTTCGACAATAACTCCTTTATATACATTTTTATCTACTTGGGTCATGTACGATACTTTTTTATTTTAGCGGAGACGGAGAGATTTGAACTCTCGAACAGGTTTCCCCGTTGCCTGGTTTCGAATCAGGTGCCTTCAACCACTCAGCCACGTCTCCAAATATAAGCACTTTACTCTGCTACGTGCTATTTGTCGTCCAAAAGGACCCACGGCTTCATGCTTGCCGTTAAACGTAAAGCAGCTTACATTTAACCTATTCAGCAGCGTCTCCAAATGTATCTTACTACTCTATCGTATTAAAGCCTCTATTGTAAAGATAGAGATTATTGCCATAACAAAGGTAATTGTTCCTACGAGAATGTTGCTTATTTTTCCGTTAACTTTATCCCCCATAACACGACGATTATTTGCTATAAAAAGAATGATAAACAAAATAGGCGCAGCAAGGAGGCCGTTTGCAGCAGCTGAGTAGTACAGCATATGTATTGGGTCTATATCTATGAAATTAAGAATTACACCAACCAACATGGCGATGATAAGAACGGCATAGAATCCAGTTGCCTGCATGAAAGTCTTGCCTAAGCCTACTTTCATGTTAAAGGTCTCGCCGATGGCATAAGCAAAAGAGCCTGCTAGGATTGGGACAGCAAGAAGGCCTGTTCCAATGATTCCGTATGCGAATAGGTATACTGCGAAGTCACCTGCAAGAGGACGAAGTGCTTCTGCAAGCTGCGCTGCTGTTGCTATCTCTCCTGTATTGGATGCATGCAGCGTACCGGCCGCAGTTATCATGATAAAGAATGCGACTATGTTAGAGAGAGTCATCCCGATGACAGTATCTACTTTCATTTGCTCAATATCTTGTTTTGTAATCTTGGGTCTCCCTTTGCCAAAGCCAAGAATATTGCCTTTTTCTATTTGCTCCTCAACCTCTTCGTCTGCTTGCCAGAAGAAGAGGTAAGGGGAGACGGTTGTTCCAAGGAACGCCATCATGTTAAAAAGGAATTGTTCATTCCATATAATCTGAGGAATGAGCAGAGATTTAAAAACTAGTTGCCAGTCATAGTTGATAAAGAATGCAGTAATCACGTAAGCAAAAACAGTAAGAGCTAAGTACTTTAGTATACGAGCATATAGTGGGTATGGAATGAGAATCGCTGTAACAAGGCTAAATGCAGTTATACATATAAGAGCTACCCCCGTTGAAATAGGGAGTATCATGTGTGCAGCCTGACCCATAGCTCCTAAATCTGCACCGATGTTAATGATATTTGCAAAACCTAGGAGAAGTACCACAATAAAAAGCACAGGTTTTGAGTAGTGAGATTTTATTATTCCAGCGAGACCTTTTCCTGTTGTCATACCGATGCGGGCGCACATCTCTTGTACCGCAATCATAAATGGGAGAGTATATAACGCTAGCCATAATTGTGTAAGTCCAAAAATAGCACCAGTTTGACCGTATGTCGCAATACCAGACGGATCGTCATCTGCAACTCCAGTTATGACACCTGGGCCGATAGATTTTTTAAGACGGTTCCAGGTAAATTTCATGGTACTAGTATAATATAGCCAGTAGCCAGTAG
>JACCDG011709108.1_pt1 | contig 12558 bp, 13 predicted proteins | sample 7442471 | NCBI WGS metagenome assembly JACCDG01 (sample SAMN15323444, study PRJNA562643) | freshwater metagenome | isolation source: river surface water | place: USA:Blue River Watershed | collected 2017-08-17 | reverse complement strand
GGGGGGCAGAAGGCCGACATGGTGTTTACTGATCCGCCGTATGGGATGAACCTCGACACAAACTATGACTCGATGTTTGAAAACGATTCCTCTCATGCAAAGACTGGGAATCGTTTTCAAAAGGTTCACGGCGACGACGTAGAGTATGACCCAAACCCAATTTTCACTATCCAGGCTAAAGATTATTTTATTTGGGGGGCCGACTATTTTTACGACAAGCTACCGGCCAAAGGATCTTTGATCGCCTGGGACAAGCGTGACGAAAGGCTTGATAACGTTCCTGGCAACACAACAGAGTTCTGCTGGTCAAAACACCCCAAGCGGCGCATGTCGATTAGAATTAAATGGTCCGGCCATCACGGAATGCAAAGAGATGACACAAAGAAGCGTGTGCATCCGACTCAAAAGCCAACAGCACTTGCCGAATGGTTTTTTGAGCAATGGGGCAAAGACGCCAAAAACGTAGTCGACATTTACGGCGGCTCCGGCTCCACTCTCATCGCCTGTGAGAAGACCAACCGTAAATGCTTCATGATGGAACTGGACCCGCACTACATCGACGTCATCGCCTCTCGCTGGTGCAAGTTTACTGGAAACACAAAGATCAAACGAAACGGTGAGGAGATTGAATGGCCCGACCAAAAAAGAACATAGACCCCGACCAAGTGCGACGCCTTGCCATGATCAACTGCACCATGGTCGAAATAGCGGCCGTCGTAGGGTGTTCCGTAGATACCATTGAGCGGCGTTTTGCGGACGTCGTAAAAGAAGGATGGTCACAGGGAAAATCATCCCTAAAGCGTATGATGTGGGAGTCAGCTCAAAAGGGTAACACCTCGATGCTAATTTTCCTTTCCAAACAAATGCTCGGCTACTCGGACAAAGTAGAACAGAAAGTAGACGCAACCGTTAATGGCGAGAACCTCACACCGGAAAGAATCGCAGCTGCCTTTAAAAAGGACCCAGCTTTTCGAGAAGGTCAAGACTGAAGCCCAGTATGTGACCATGATCGAGGGCTTGCACGCTCACTGGGAACCTCACAATGGGCAGACCCGTGTACTAAAAAGCCTTTTTAAAGACGGCATCAAAGAGATGTTCATTCAAGCCGGGCGCAACTGGGGCAAGACCGAGCTCATGTGCTATTGCCTTTGGCGATACGCCGCAAGCTACCCAGGAAGCGAGAACTACTACTTCAGTCCCTTCCAAAGACAATCCCGAGAGATTTTGTGGGCCTCTCAAAGACTGCAAAAGTTTGGACCCGAGACGTGGATAGAAGGAAAACCAAACGACTCGGAAATGCGTGTTAGGTTTAAAAACGGTTCATTCATCAAGGTAGACGGCTCCGATAACGTAGAGAGTTACCGCGGCGTTAAGCCAAGAGGCCTATCCGTCTTTGATGAGTTCAAAGACTTTAGGCCCGAGTTCTATGAGGCGTATGACCCCAACCGAGCGGCCCACGACTCGCCACTATTAATCATTGGAACCCCCCCACACCGCGAGTGTCAGTTTCTAGACGTAGCCGAAGACCACAAAAACAACCCAGCCAAGCGGTTCTTTAAAGCACCCACAAGCGAGAACCCGCACATTTCAAAAGAGTGGCTTGAGAAAAAGAAATGCGAACTTATAACGCGTGGCGAGGAAGACGTATGGCAACGGGAATACCTAGCCGAATACGTTCCGGGCGGCGTCTCAAAGATCTTTCCTATGCTCACCAAAGACATCGTTAAACCACACAACGAGGTCCTAAAGTCCCTTTATCGAGATCGCCGAAAGCTTGAGTATTACATCGTGGCAGACCCGGCAGCCGCATCAGTCTTTGCGGTCCTTTTCGTAGCGATTAACCCCTATTCCAAACAAGTCTACGCGCTCTCAGAGCTCTATGAGACGGACCAAGCCCGGATGTCTACCCGTGTAATCGGAAAGACCATCCAAGAGGAAGCGGAGAGCATGTTCCCAGACGCCGATTGGACCAGGGTCTACGACGAAGCCGAAAGTTGGTGGTCAAACGAAATGCTAGACGCTTTTAACGAAGGATGGATGCCCACACACAAAGCCGCGCACGACAAAGAGGGGGGGTTGTCGCTTATCAAGGACGTTCTAAACGCGGGACGCCTTACGATATCCGATAAGTGCGAAAAGCTATTTTGGGAGGCCGACAACTACTACAAAGACAAGAAGGGCAAGATACCCAAAGCCAACGACCATCTTCTTGATTGCCTTCGCTACACGCTCGCCGCGGCGCACTACAGCCTAAACCAAGAAACTGAGTACATAGAAAGTAAAGACGAACGATTCCGGGGAGCAAAGATCGAAGATGACTTCCCGGAGCTTCGTGATAACGATCTTTTATGAGCCGAAAACACACTGAGCCAATGATTCCTATCTCGGGAATGTTTACGCTGATTGTTGATTTAGCTAGATACAACGGTAAGCCGCTGACCTTCCCGCTTGAGTGGAAGCGCGACCAACTTGCCGTATTCTTTAAGACCATGGTCGAAAAGGGCTTCGCCGTATGGGAGACCCCAAAGGAGGAACAATGTCAGGAGAGTTCTACGCCATCCTCGGAATCTACTTCGTCCTCGCCATTAATTGTGTCGCCTTAGTAAGACTCTGGGTCGAAGTGAAGGCTATGCAAAAGGCCACGCACACCGTGCAGTATATTGACCCTTTGAGTAAGGCCGAGCCGCAAGGTATAACTGAAGAGTTAAGAAAAGCCATGAGTCAAACGGATCTGCAAAACATCGTTTGATCACACACAAAAGGGGTAGGGGATGGGTTACTCAACGTTTTTTGAAGATCTAGATTCGACATATCAAAGCCCCATAAACAAGGACCCTATCTGGACGCTTGGCCTTGATAAAGAGGCTTCGGAGAAGACTGTCCTCGATTGGCTTAAAGGCGAGATCGGATTCCTTGCCGACTACAACCAAGACCGCTTCCAAGAGATCAAGAAAAACTTGATGCTCTTTAAAAACATTCAATATCAAACCCAAGAACTGAATCGGAACCTTGTAGAGCGCCAAGAGGTTCGGTCGGCCGCAATGAATAAGATCACCGTTAACCACTTGGGTGACGTGACCAAGAACCGCGTAGCACGTCTTGTGAAGTACAAGCCCGGTGTTGCAGTGCTCCCGAGTAACGATGAGCAAGGCGACAAAGTTGCGGCCAAGATGACCAAGGCGCTCCTTGATCACATCTGGTACAACCAAAACTTTGAAAACGTTGTGGTGCCCGATGTTGCGCTGATCAAAAGCGTCATGGGTGAGGCGTATCTGTGGATCAATTGGGACCCAGATCTAGGCGATAGGCACCCCGACAGCCCGGAAAAAGGCAAAAAGGTTGCGCTTCTCGATGAAGCAGGTAGGCCCGAGAAAGACGCATTTGGGCGCACGATTTATATTAACGAAGAGATCAAGGTGGGCGACGTCTCTTACGACGTTGTTCTCCCAATGGACGTACTTATTCATGCAACCCAGCGCATGAAAGACGCGGAGTATTGCTTCCGACGCAGGGTCATGCCTACCGCTCAGGCAAGGCTCTTATGGCCCGAAGGCGCGCACGCAATTAAGATTGATGAGACGGCGCGGGTCTATGACTTTCAAAGCCAAGAGCTTAGGCGTCAAGGCAACATGACTGTGGTATGGGAGTTTTGGCACAAGAAAACGAAGGCGCTCCCAGGCGGAAGAAAGATCGTCTTCACAAAAGACGGTATCCTAGAAAACATTGAGCATCCCTTTTCACACGGCGACTTTCCGTTTGAACGCCTCACCGACGTTGAGTATCCGGGCGAGCTGCATGGTGTGTCGTTTTACCGAAACGTCCGCTCACTTCAGGGCGTGTACAACAACCTCACAAACTTCATCGTGAGAAACCAGCACATGGTGAGTCATCCAAAATGGATGGTGCCTGCGGGTTCGGTGCGGCTTGATAGCCTTGGCAACGACATCACGCTTGTGCAGTACAAAGGGCCTCAGCCTCCCGTGCTTGTGCAGGCAAACTCAACCCCGCAAGACGTGTTTCAGTTTAGAGAGCAGATCAAACAAGAGCTAGGTCAACTCTCGGGTGTGTTTCAGGTTTCGCGTGGTGAGGTTCCCCCCGGAATTAAAGCCGGCGTGGCACTTCAGTTTCTAAGCGAGCAGGAGTCAGAGCGTCATAACGAAGACGTTATGAAGTTTAACGAGTGGATCAAGCAAGTAGCCCGAAAGACCATATCGGTTGCGGGCGATTACTATGATTCAAGCGATGAGCGAATGATCCGAGTCATTGGCAAAAATAACCAGTGGATGACGATCTTCTTTGACGCCGCAAACCTTGCGAAGAGCTACGACATTCGAGTGCAAAATGCGTCGGCCCTTCCTCAAAGCAAGGCAGCGAGAATGCAAACGCTTCTTGATCTCAACCAACAGTTCCCGGCACTTGTAACTCCCGAGATGGTTCTAGACATGCTCGACATGGCGCAGAGCGATAAGTTTATTGATCTCACGACCGTGTCGGTGAGAGCTGCTCAAGCAGAGAACGAGCTCATAAGCCAAGGCCAAGACGTGCAGGTGGAAGAGCACGAAGACCACTTTCAACACTGGACGTCTCATGCGCCGGTTGTTCAAGAGCTTAGCTTTAAGACCCAAACTCCAAAGAAGATCCAAGAAAAGTTTAAAGCTCACATGATGGCGCACGAAATGGCGCTTATTGAAAAAGCAAAGCGTAACCCCGCGATTATGCAAAAGCTTCAAGCGCTTTCAAACTTCCCGATGTTCTTTGTGCCTGAGGAATACGTTGAAAAAGACCCAAGCCCCGCACCGGAAACGGCACAGCCGGCACCGCCCGCAGGCCCAATTCAACCCGAAGAGCAATTGCCTACCGTGATGGCAGGTCAACCTATGGTTGAAGACATGCCTACGGTTGAGGAGCAAGTCTTCCCCGAGGCCGGACCGGTAGAACAAAGCGGCGCTGTTTAAATAGTTTGTAATTGTTTATATTGTTAACTAATCCTAAGAATTAGGAGAGGTTAACAATATGGAAACTAGCCAGGGGGCAACGCCTACAGCTACCACGACCGCCCCGGTAGCTCAGTCATTCACATCGTTCGATGAACTAGACGCAAGAATTGAATCAAAGCCCGAGATTCCGAAGCCCGAGCCCGTCACACCGAAAGAACTTCCCGAAGATCCCGAGGACGCCAAAGAGGCGATCCTAAAAGAGCTAAAGGGAGAAGATGAACAGGTAACTGTAAGTAAAGACGGAAAGAAGGGTCACTCCGATAAGGGCAAAGACGGCGATAAATCTAAAGTCCGAACCTTCAAGTTTAAACACGGTGAGTCAGAATCCGATCTTAACCCTGAAGCTACGGTAGAGATCAAGGTCGATGGGAAGCTAGAGACCCACAAACTTCAAGACCTTATCGATAACTTCTCCGGCAAGACCAATTGGTCACGCAAGTATCAAGAACTCGCTCAAGAGCGAACTAGCTTGCAAGACATGGTCAACCGGCTTCATACTGAGTTTGTCCAAAAAGGTGATCCGTTTACGGCCATAGAGGTGCTAGCCGAGGCAATCGGGGCAGATCCTCTAAAGGTGCGTAAGGATTTAACCGCCGGCCTCTTAAAACAGGCCGATGCTCTCGCCAGCCTCAGCCCAGAGGAGCGAGAAGTTGCCCAGCTTAAAGAAGAATTAAACTGGCGGCAACGAAGAGAGGAATCTGAACGAGCCAAGATCGAACAGCAGAAGATCACTGCTGATTTGACCGGACGGCTAGACAAAGTTCAGGAAACCTACGGGGTAACAAGAGAAGATCTTGCCAAAGCGTATGCCGAGGTAAAAGACCACGTCCCTGAAGCAGAGCTAACGCCTGAATTTCTAGGGGACTACGTCAAATACAAGCAAACGCGTGCTGGGGTTACGGGTTTACTAGACGAAGTAGAAGCAGAGTTCGAGTCACAGACCGAAAAGGTTAAGGCCATCGAGAAACTTGAGAAAGTTTTGAGGCTCTACCCTGAAATGTCTTTGACGGAGCTACGCGACTACGCGGCAGAAGCTTACGGCTCCAAGTCGGCAAAGAATATCTCGCGAAAACTTAAGAAAGCGAAGCCGACTTCCACGGCTAGGCCGGCTGAGCGAGTCAAAGAGCCGATAACATTCGACGATTTATAAAGGATAGAAACACATGCCAGCTTTTAGTTTAACTAACGTTTCTAACCTGTTTAAGATCAAGTACGGCAAAGTAAGCGAAAACGTTTACAACAGCCAAAACGTGGTCTTGGGACGGGTTAAAAAGAACTACAACTTCACGGGTCGACAGATGTTCGTTCCCGTACCGCAATCTTTCTCGGGCGGCGTTGGATCGGGTTCACTCCCTACTGCCAACTACACGACCGTTGAAGACGCGATCATCACGGCAAAGAAAGTCTACGCAGTTGCTCAGATTGACCGCGAGTCGATCAAGGCTTCGATGGACAACGAAGGTGCATTCGTTCAAGGAACAAAATGGACCGTTGAGCGGACTGTTCAGAGCTGGATGCGCAACATGTCGCGTATCTTGTTCAACGACGGCACGGGTATCCTTGGTCAGTTCTCCGGTAACGCCGGTGGAACGGCTACGGCCCCAACGCTTACGATCTTGAACACTGGCTCGTACGCTTTCAAAGAAGCAAACTTCGAAGAGCGCGATTACGTCAACGTCAACTCGCTCGCCTCGGTGTTTGAAGTGACAGCTGTCAACCCAACGACTCGCGTTGTGACTCTTTCGCGCGTGTCGGGATCTGACGACTTGACTGGTATCGGTGCTGGTACGCACTCGGTCTACATGCAGAACTCCGCCAACAACGACCCAACGGGGATTGCTGGCGTGTGTAAAGCCACCTCTGGTTCGCTCTACACCATCTCGGTGGGACGACGCTGGCAGGCCGGCTCGCAGATTGCTGCGGGCGGAGCAGGCTTGACGACGGACCTCATGAACCAGGCGATGCTTGAAGTTGAGCAACGCTCCGGTCAGGTTCCGAACTTGATCGTGTGCAGCTACACCCAGTACCGTAAGCTCCTCAACGTCCTTGAGGATCAAAAACAGTACATCCTTGAGCCCCGCATGCCGGAGCTTAAAGGCAAGGTGAGCTTCAAGGGTATCGAGTTCATGTCGAGCCAAGGGCCTGTTGGGATTTTCCCAGAGCGCTTTGCTGGCAACGATGAAATGTACTTCTTGAACGATAATTTCATCGAGCTCCACCATCGACCCGATTTCGGATGGTTCGAGGACGATGGGACCGTGTTCTTGCGCGATGCATCGTCCGATACATATTCCGCCAGATTTGGGGGCTACCTTGAAGCCTTCATTAATCCTTGCTTCCAGGGAATTATTACAGGGCTGGCGACCTAATTAACCTAGGATAGTGGCCTCCCCGGGGGAAACCTCGGGGGGGTCCTAACCTGAGACAAAACCAGAGGACTATCCAAATGCTTAGATCAATCAAATCAAATCAACGTGCTCCCCGAATCATTGCGGCCCAGATCGCATGGTCTGGCGGCGTTCCTTCTATCGTATCCGGCCTTGGCTCAACCGAGCTTACGGTGACGGACAACGGTGTAGGCGATGTTACGCTTACCTTCGTTCAGCCATTTAGACGCGCGGCAATGGTTCAGGCTACGCCTGTATCGGCTACCGGCGATGCGATCGTGACACTTCAGGGTCAACCAACAGCTTCGGCATGTCGGCTCCTTGTGTGGGACGGAACAGACGGAACGACTGCGAAAGACAACATTCCGCTTAACGTGCTGATTTACGGTTACGACACAGCCGATCAGACATAAGATCAGCTAAAATTTAGGAGGCTGATTTTATGGCAAGTGTTGCAAAAACAGTACTGACTACGGCTCAAGCGTTTACCGGAAACGGTACGACGACTGCCGTAAGCCTTGGACCGAAGACGGACAAGTTCTTGTTGTTCTTGAACGTGACTGCAATCGGTGCCGGCACTTCGCTAGTGGTAACGCTTCAACATAGCCCAAACGGGTCTGACTTCTTTGCTGTGGTGCCGTCGTCGGCATTTACTGCAACCGGAGTTCAGTCTTTGAGCCAGCAAAGCTTCACGGTTGCGGGCTCTGGGTTATATCCGTGGGTCAGGCTTAGCCTTGTCTTCACGGGTGGAACGACTACCGCAACGATTACGGGCGAGCTGTATTACGATTCAACCAAGGGGTAAACCCAAGTGGCGAGCACGATAGTCGCCTACTCTTCGCTTAATGCTGCGGTTACCGATAACCATCCGGTTACGGCGACCGCAGCGAGCGGAGATAAGTGGGCATTAGACGTTAACGTTGTAAGCGGTGGGGGTGGTGGCGGTGGAACGCTAGACTATGGCGTTTCTTCTCTTGCTCTGAGAACCGCTGCTCAAATCGGTAATGCATCCGGAGCGGCAGCGTTCGGAGCTGGAGCGACTTCGACCCAAACCCTTCGCGTTGTACTTCCCACAGATCAATCAGCTATCCCAGTTACTCAATCCGGGTCGTGGACGGTTACGGCAAACCTTGGGACTATCGCAGGAGTAGCAACCGAGACCACGCTTGCAGCACTAAGTGCCAAGCTTAATACACTTGGTCAGAAGACCATGGCGAACTCCGCGCCAGTGGTTATTGCATCAGACCAAAGCGCGGTGCCCGCCTCTCAAAGCGGAACCTGGAACATCACAAACATTTCTGGAACCGTAAGCCTTCCAACCGGTGCGGCAACTGCGGCCAATCAGTCCACTGAAATTACATCCCTGCAGTTAATCGATAACCTCGTACTTAACCAAGGGTCGACCACATCAGGCCAACAAGGGGTTCTTGTTCAAGGCGCGGTAAGTACGGCGCCTCCGACTTACACTGACGCTCAGACTAGCCCGTTCTCGCTTGATACGACGGGCAATCTAAGAACGTATGATGTGGCCGCTGAATTACAGCTTATCGCGGCAAACGGTCTTCTAGGTGGAATAGACGGGAATATTTTTAACATCAACGCTTCAACGTCCAACTTAAACACTATCGTTAACGGATATGTGGCTAACAACGCTTTTGCGACAGGGCGAGGCGTGCCCGCCATGGCCGAGTTTGATGACACGGCAACAGACCTTCCAACTGAAGACCGTGTGTACATGCTTCGAATGACAGGCAACCGAGGCTTACACGTCAATCTTCGAACGGACGGTGGAGCAGAGTTTGCCACAAGTTCCAATCCGGCCGCTGTGGTTGGGTCAGGCGCTGAAGGAACTGCAATTGGTAATCCTGTCACCATTGCGATGCAGGATTTAACGACAGGCCTCAGAGTTGTTCCAAGCACGTTTGACTTTCTTGGCGCAACGTATCAGCTCAACTTGAATCCAGACCTTGCGCTAAACTTTTTACAATACGCGGCCGACGGTTCGATGAACTGCCGAACTGGCAGCCCAGACGGAACGCTTGCAAACGCGGTATATCTTGCAACCGACTCTAGCCGAAACCAGTTAATTGTTGGCAATGTGGCGCACGATGCCACCGACTCGGGAAACCCGATCAAGGTTGGTTCTATTGCCACGTCGTTAACGTCTGAACAGGCTGCGGTGTCTGCTTCTGGGGATCGGGTCCACGCGTATTTTGACACCAAGGGCTATCAACACGTAAAGACTAACGCCCACCGATCAACGATCACACAAGTGATGACGGCTCAGGTGTTTAACAACGTGACGACAACCGCCAACTCTTCCACCTTTGATTGCACCCGCTATCGCTATCTTGTTGTGTATGTGTCTTTAACGGAAAGCGGGAGTGCTACCGATATTAGGCTTAGAGCGCAGTTTGATCGAGGATCTTCAAATTTTCATGACTGGTACATTGACCAATGGGTTGATCTTAGGTGGCCAACCGGGGTTATGCCGGTCACCGAAATTATTCCCGTAAACCAGGTTGTAGGAACTACCTTTAGAGTGCGAGCGGACGCTACCGGAACCACTGCGGTTAACACCATCACCGCTTCTATTTGGGTCGAGGGAATTACTTAAATGGCGACCTCTTTTATAGACCCGTCAACCGGAGAAGAATTGGTTATATCGGACTGCCAGGGCAGAGATGGTTTAACTTGGGACGGTAAGCGCACGTGGGCGTTAAGTGGGAATGATTTAATTCAGTCCGACGTTATTAATGGTGAACTGTATCGGACTACGCTGCCAACCACTAACGCTATTGGCATAACCTTTGACGGCACTGAGTTTATTGTGATGGAAGACGACGGCAGCGGTGTGTTGCTGTTGATAAACTTTACACCACAAGGTGCTTCGCGGCAGTCTCGCAAAACTGGGTCCGATTATTTTCGTCTTTGTTTTTTAAATAAGCATTTATACACCATACGAAGATCGCAATACGTATCGGTGCTATCGGTGGGTGGAACCGTTGTGAAAGACGACATTTATGATAGTGGGTCTAGTTCGGCGTCTGGTATCGCAACTGATGGGAAATACCTATATTTAAGCGACCCGGATACACGCACTATTCACAAGATCACGGCCGAAGGACAGAGGGTCAGCTTTATAACTCCGAGTGTGAACAACCCTGTCAGCGATTTAACGTTTTGTGGAAGGTATTTAGCTTTAACGGTTTAATGGTGACTATATGGCTTTAGTGCTTAAAAGAATATTGAACCCTGAGCAGAAGCGGCAACTGCTCAAGAATCTTCTTAAAATAGCGGCTAACTCTGGGCGCACAAGAGCGCAAATTGCTCAAGACATGACGAAGCGCGGGTTTAAGATCCCAGAGATTCAAGCCGCTGTACAAGAGCTGATATCTGAAGGACATGTTGAAGAAGTAGAAGAAGAGGTGACACCATGAATTTAGAACAGTCGCTTGCACTGCTTGCAGAAGTAACGGGTAAACTTAACGCGACCCGTAAAGAACATGAGGCCATTGTGTCCGCAATCAACCAGATCTCTCAGGCATTGAGAGAGCTTGAGGCGCTCAAGAGCGAGCAGAAGCCGGGGTGATATGCCAGTATTTTTAGCCAAGAAGGCAAACAACGCGGAAGACGTGGCGAAGATCAAGAAGATCATAGTGAGCCAGGCCGGAGAAAAGGGCGGGGTAAACAAAACCGTTTTGGTGGCGGGACTTCTTCGGGCCGGGTTTAAACTAGCCGACGTCAACGCGGCGATTACTGAGATCTTGGCGGAAGGAAATTTTGAAGAAGTGAATCGTGCGTGATGCTGGAATGTTTGATAGTGTTTAGAAAAGGATCGGTTGGGGGCTTATGGCGATAGGGATTTTCTCTAACTCTGGAAACGATGTACGCCTACTAAAGGACCAACTTGATCTTAACGGCACTGCAAAAGTACTTACAGGAACCGACGACCCGCGCTCGGTTGCAAAGAACGCCCCACAAGGATCGATCTATCTTCAAACCGGAACAACTGGCGGGAAGATCTTTAAGAAGCTTGATGCGGGATCTAGCACCAACTGGACTGAAGTAGGATCTGGTGCGGGCGGTATTAACTACATTCTCAATCCTGATGCTGAGGCTGGCACTACGGGTTGGGCGACCTATGCGGATACTGCTGCGAGCACTCCGGTAGACGGCACGGGCGGAACGCCTAACGTAACGTTCACAACGTCTTCGTCTTCTCCGCTTCGTGGAAACAACTCGTTTCTCATCACCAAGGACGCCGCAAACCGACAAGGACAAGGCGCGTCATACGCTTTTACGATTGATACCGCTGACAGATCGTCAGTAATGGCGATAGAATTCGACTATGCGGTTGCTTCTGGAACTTTTGCCGCCGGTGATTCTAGCGATATCCGCGTTTTTGTTTACGATATTACAAATGCTCAGCTAATCACTCCGGTTTCGTACACGATTCAGAGCAACACACAAAGCAAGTTTAAAGGGTTGTTTCAAACCAACTCGAACAGCTCTAGCTATCGACTTATTTTCCACGTGGCCACCACCTCGGCAAGCGCCTACACATTTAAGATTGATAACGTACGGGTTGGGCCGCAAACGGTTGTCTTCGGTGCGGCGGTGACGGACTGGACGGAGTACGCGCTAACGATTGGTGCCACGACTACGGCTCCGACGCTTCCGGTTACCGTGTCAATGAACCGCGCGATTTACCGAAGAGTTGGCGGGGCGCTTGACTGGCACTTTGAGCTTGAAACGTCTGGCGGCAGTGGCGCAAACGGGTCTGGCGACTACTTGTTTCCTTTGCCTGCGGGCCTCTCGATAGACACGACTAAGCTTCAATTTGATCCGGCAAACGGGCTCGCGGTCGTGGGTGTGGCTCGCTTTGGCTCTGGAGCGACTGACGTTCCGTGTCAGGTTGCCGTGTACAACGCGACAAACTTGGCGTTAGTTAAATCGACGGGTGTCAGTGCCGCGTCCTACTTAAACAACACCGACAGCTTGTTTGCGTCTCCAAACCCAAACCTTACGGCGCACGTAAGTGGTCTTCCGATTCTTGGATGGGCTTCGGGTGTTCAGATCTCTAACGATGCTGAAACGAGAGTGGTGGCTGCCAGATATTCAACTGCCGCGGGGCAGTCGATACCCAATGCGACCGACACGGTATTAGACGC
>JACCDG011870410.1_pt1 | contig 12559 bp, 14 predicted proteins | sample 7442471 | NCBI WGS metagenome assembly JACCDG01 (sample SAMN15323444, study PRJNA562643) | freshwater metagenome | isolation source: river surface water | place: USA:Blue River Watershed | collected 2017-08-17 | reverse complement strand
GCGGGAGGAGGTCGAGTGGGTGCGCAGCGAAATCCCGAAGCTGATGGCGGATGTGGCGCAACTGCGCGTGCCGCTGGTGGCGGAGATCGGGGTGGGGGAGAACTGGGAGAAGGCGCACTGAGGGGGCGGCCGGGCCGGTCGATGGCGTGCCGTCGAAGCGGCTGGATGACAGCCTCATCCCCCGCCGCCGATCTTCGGCAGGACATTGCGGATGATCTGGATGATGGCCGGTCCCAGGACCACCATGATCACGGACGGGAAGATGAACACCACCAGCGGAAACAGCAGCTTGGTCGGGATCTTGGCGGCGCGTTCCTCGGCACGCGCCTCACGCTTGTGACGCAGGTCGTCGGAGAAGACACGTAGCGAATCGCCCAGGCTGGTACCGAAGCGGTCGGCCTGCGTGAGCATGGCGGCAAAGGTGGCGACCTCTTCCACGCCGGTGCGCAGGGCCAGGTTTTTCAGGGCCATCTCGCGGGATGCGCCGGCGCGCAGTTCCAGGTTTGCCAGGTGGAGTTCCTCGGCCAGGGTGGGACTTTTGCGTGCCATCTCGTCGGTGACCTTGGTCAGGCTGGCATCCAGGCCGAGTCCCGCCTCGACGCAGACCAGGATCAGGTCCGCGGCATCCGGGAAGCTGTCGAAAATCTCCTGCTGGCGCTCCCTGCGCAGGAGGTGGACCACGATATTGGGCAGGTACACGCCGACCAGGGCGGCGATCGCGGTCGACAGCATCAGTCGCAAGCCTGTCTGGTCGGCCTGCGCCTGGGCGATGAAAAGTGTCAACAGGCCCAGGGCCACAGGCAACACGGTCTTGGCCGCGAAGTACCACAGACGTGCGTCATCGCGGCGCAGTCCGGCTTGCAGCAGTTGCAGTCTCAAGGGTGATTTGTCCCAGTCGCCCTGCGGCAGGGACAGGCGTGCCAGCGGGCCCACGATCCTCAGGGCGGTGTCGCTCCACCCGTTCGGCCCTGCGTCTCCCCCCCCTTCCAGGGTCATCCGCCGCAGGCGCTGCTGGGCCTGCGAAGGGGCCAGGTAAAGGTACAGCCCTGTCGCCGCCATGAAGACGGCCAGGAAGATGAGGATGGACAGGATCAACATGGTGCACCCCTCTTCACACGCGGATTCGGATGATCTGCCGCATCACGAGGGCGCCAATGACCATCATGACCACCAGGTACTGAATCATGGCGATACCGATCGGGTCGGTCCACAGTGGCTTCATGAATTTCGGATTGACCAGGCTCAGCACACCCGCGAGCGCGAAGGGCAGCAGCATGAGGATCCAGGCAGACAGGCGCCCTTCGGCCGACAGGATCCGAATCTTGTCGAGCAGCTTCTCGCGGTTGCGTAGCAGGCGGCTCAAGTTGCCCAGCACTTCGGTCAGGTTGCCCCCGGCCTCGCGCTGAAGGAGGACAGCGACGGTGAAATAGCGCACCGAGGTCAGGGGCACCCGTTCGCACAGGTGTTCCAGCGCCTGCTCCAGCGTCACGCCGAAGTTGATTTCCTCGTGCACCATCTGCAGCTCGTTGCCGATGGGTGCCGAGGCCTCGGCCGCAGCGATCTGGAGGGAGGAGCCGAATGCGTGGCCTGCGCGCAGGGCACGCGCCATCAGGTCCAGTGCGTCAGGCAGTTGCCGCTCGATCCTGCGCAGGCGCTTGGCGCGTTGCAGGAAAATGAATCCCAGGAGTGACAGCGGCAGCAGCACGGAGACAGCAGCACCGAGCATCAGGTCACCACCGAACAACAGGTAGGCAAGTACCGCGCCGCTGATGCACAGCCCGCCGAGTGACAGCAGCACCCTGCTGACAGACCAGTCCAGGCCCGACTGCATGATCAACCGGTCCAGGAACTGCATGTGGGACAGGCGCTCCAGCCAGTCCTGCACCCAGGGCGATTCGCGTGCCATCCGTGCCTTGAGTGCGGACGCCTTGGGCGTATTGCCGGTCGACAGGGCCTCGAGGCGCCGCCGCATCCGGTTGGCCTGAGGGCTGCGGTGGGTACGCCACAACAGGTAGAGACCTTCGACCGCCAGCATGAGGGCGATGAACACCAGGAGGCCGAGGACGAGTTCGGATTGTTGGAGAACAAGCATGGCTGGGGCTCCTGGTCGCGCCTACTGCAGGCGCCGCGTTGGATCGAACATGGTCTCGGGCAGGTGCACCCCGAAGGACTGCAGCCGTTCCCAGAACCGCGGCCGTACCCCGGTGGCCTGGAAGTGGCCGACCACCTGGCCCTTAGCGTCGATGTCGGTCTGGCGGTAGGCGTACAGCTCCTGCATGGTGATGATGTCGCCTTCCATGCCGGTGATCTCCTGGATGCTCACCACCTTGCGCCGGCCATCGGTCAGTCGCAGCACCTGGATCACCACGGTGATGGCGGAGGCGATCTGCTGGCGGGCCGCTTTGTGCGGCAGGTTCATGTGGGCCATGCCGATCATGTTTTCCATGCGTGCCATGGCATCGCGGGGGGTGTTGGCGTGGATGGTGGTCAGCGACCCCTCATGGCCGGTGTTCATCGCCTGCAACATGTCAAAGGCTTCTGCTCCCCGCACTTCGCCGATGATGATCCGGTCCGGCCGCATGCGCAGGGCGTTGCGGACCAGCGCGCGCTGGGTGATCTCGCCGCGTCCCTCGATGTTGGCGGGGCGGGTTTCCAGGCGAACGACATGGGGTTGCTGCATCTGCAGCTCGGCTGCGTCCTCGATGGTCACCACACGCTCGTTCTCCGGGATGTAGCCTGAAAGGATGTTCAGCATCGTGGTCTTGCCGGCGCCGGTTCCGCCCGAGATCACCATGTTCACCTTGGCCTTGATCAGGCCCTCCAGCAGCCTGGCCATGTCGGGGGTGAGGGTCTTGTACTTGTCGCTGGTGAGGTCGTCCATCCGCAGGGGAACCCGCGCGAAGCGCCGGATCGACACCATCGGCCCGTCGATGGCGATGGGCGGGATCACTGCGTTCACCCGCGATCCATCGGGCAGGCGGGCGTCCACCATCGGGCTGGATTCGTCGATGCGCCGGCCCACGAGCGAAACGATCTTGTCGATGATGCGGCGCAGGTGCTTTTCGTCGCTGAAGGTGACCTCGGTCAGCTCGAGCCGTCCCCGGCGTTCCACGAAAACCTGCCGCCAGGAGTTGACCAGGATGTCGGACACGCTGGGGTCCGCCATCAGCAGCTCCAGCGGTCCAAACCCCAGCATCTCGTGCTGGATGTCGCGAATCAGGTGGCTGCGTTCTGCGGCATTCACCGCCACCGACTCCTCCGCCAGCAGGCGCTCGACCATCGTGGCGATTTCCTGCCGCAGTGCGTCAGGCTGCAGGGTTTCCAGGGTGGCGAGGTCCAGCCGTTCCAGCAGCTTCATGTGCAGCCGACCCTTGACCTGCAGGTAGGTGCCGACTGGCACCGGGGCATGGGCGGCTCGCGGGACGCCGTCGCCCTCGCTGGGGCTGCCCAGTGAATCGCGCAGCGATCGATCGCCGGGAATCGGCGCGAAGCCGACCGCGGAGGCGGCGGGCGATGAATTCGGCTGTGTGCTGGGAGCCATGGGTCATGCCTTCCGGAACAGGAGTTTGTCGAGCAGTCCGCGATGCGCTTCGGGCTGCTGGGGGCTGATGCTGTTGGCGAGGTCGAGCAGGTGCCGGGCCACCCCGCTGCCCCGTGAATCGCGTACCAGGGGCGCCCCGGAGGCGATCGAGGCGTGCACGTCCTGCCAGTCGTTCGGCACCGTCTGCACCTTGACCGGGCCCAGCGATCGTTTCAACTCCGCCAGGCCGATGTCCTGGTTCTTCTGGAACCGGTTGAGGATGAACTCGACCTTGTCCTCCGCATAGCCCAGCGAGCGGAACGCCGTGTAAAGGCGGGCAGCGTGGCGCAGGTCCGGCAGGTTGGCCTGGAGCACGGGGTAGATGCGCCAGGTGCGATCCAGGGCGGCCACGCTCAAGCTGTCGAGGTTGCGGGGCATGTCCAGGACGACGAAGTCGTAATGCGAGCAGGCCACTCCCAGCAGGGCAGAGATCACCTCCGGGCGGATGTCGGCGGCATCGCGCAGGTCCTCGGGTGCGGGGAGCAGGTGATAGTTCGCCCCGAGCTTGACCGTGCTGCTACTCAGGAGGGCCGCATCGAGTCGCCGGATCTCGCGGGCCACGTCGGCGATCGAGCAGCGGGCCTTGCCATCGTAGAGGAAGGCCAGCGCATCGCCGAATTGCAGGTTCAGGTCGATCAGCAGGACCTTGTGCGACTCCGCCAATTGCCAACCCAGGTTGGTGGCGATGAAAGTGGCTCCGCTGCCGCCCTTGCACCCCATGAATGCAAGGATCTTTCCTTCGCGGGAGCTGGTGGCCGACCGACGCTTGCCGTCCAGGCGGTCCACGGCCGCGCGCAGGGCTTCCGGTGTGGGCGGAGACGGCAGCACCTCCCGCACGCCCGCGCGCATGGCCTGCAGCAGGAAGTCGGGCGTGTGGCTGGAGCACAGGAGGACCACCGCCAGTGACGGGTCGCGCGCGGTGACTTGCTCCACCAGGGTCAGTTCACTGATGTCCCGGCAGATGCCGTCCACCAGGACCAGGTCGGGCCGCTGCGTTTCGACCACCTCGCCCAGGCGGCTTTTGCCGCCTTCGATCGCAGTGACGGCATGCGCGGCTTCCTTGAGTACCTGGGACAGTGATGCCAGGTGTTCGGGGTTGGGGGAAATGAGGGCGATCTTCATGACGTAGGCATTTCGTGGTCAGGAGCACAGGCTTGCGCTGTGCGGGTCCTGCCGCATGCGCTCCCTCGGCAGGGCGGCACTGGTCGCCGGAATGTCGATGGCGGCGAGGGGCAGGGCGCCAGGAATCGGTGACAGCCATTGGAATTGCATCCCGCTGATCGTCACGCGCACGCGTTCGCAGTTGGCGCTGGTGCAGCCCACCGGTTCCCAGCTCACGTTCAGCGACGTGGACTGGATCTGGGGCAAGTAGCCCTGCATGCGGCTCAATACCGTCGTGCTTGACGTGGCCGTGTCCATGCAGACAGCGGCATAGCGGGCGCCCACCCAGGCTGCCTCCCGGGCGGCGCTCCAGGTGAACAGCATGCGGGCGAAATCCGTGACCCCCAGCAGGACCATCAGGAGCAGGAGCAGCACCAGCGCGAACTCCACCGCGGTGGCGCCCTGTTGCGAAGCCTGTGGCGCTTTCACAGGAAGCTCCTCATCGAGGCCTGGATCGGCGGAAAGGTGAGGGTGCCGAACTCCTGGCCGAAGACGGTGGTGAACATCGATTCGAAGGCATAGCCCGTCACGGTGACGGTGACGATGCGGATGGCGGGGCTGGTACCGGTGACCTGCCAGCTGCTGCTCACACGGTCGACGGACAGGCCGCGTGCCAGGGGGGAGCCCGCGCCGCCGGTATTGCCATAGACCACCAGGTTGGCGGCCTGTGCCTGGCCGCTTTCCGGGTTGAGTGTGGTCAGGTGCCTGGCCGCATCACGCACGGATTGCGTCACGATGTTGTACTCATGGATCGCTCGGCCGAATTCGACGCAAAGGATCGACAGGAGCAGGATCAGGGGCAACACGAGCGCAAACTCGACGAGGGCGACGCCGGACTGCGTAGAGCGGTGCGCGGTCATCTCGGCTCCTAGCGAACGAGTACCGGAACGAGCGGGCCCGCCGTCCCGCCGGGCAGCCCGCTGGTGGTGCAGGGGCTGTTGACCTCGCCTGCGTTGCCGATGAACTCGAGTTGCACGTTGGACATCGGGATCGTCATGGGTTGAAGCATCAGCATGCAGGCATAGTCCTGGACGCGGCCTGGGTAGGTGTTGCTGACGGGGACCAGCACCAGGCGCTTGCTCAGCCCGTACTCGGCGTGGCCCCCTTTGATATCGGCCCCTGGGAGAATCAGGTTGGTGAATCCGCCGCCGATGGTGAGTCCCGTGATGGACGCGCAACTGTCATTGCCGGTCATGCGGGTGGTCGTGTCGGCGCACGAGGCGTAGGAGTCACGCTTGGTGACGAAGTTGGCCGCTGTTGCATGCGCGCCTGCCGGCGTGGCGCCGTCATAGGCCTCACGCTGGGTCGGCCAGTTGGCTGCGGTGTAGACATAACCTGTCCTGTCCGGCTGCATGAAGGGTGTCGACGGACCGGCATTGTTCTTGTAGATGCCGAACCGGGCATTCCATGCATCGGCGATCGAGGCCTGGACCCCGGGAGTCCCCAGGTCGTCGTTGAGGCGGACCTCGCACTCGCCCTGCAGCAACTCGCGCTCGGTCTCGCTGGCACTGTTGGAGCCGTCGAGGTTGGCCCAGCCGATGTAGCCGTTGCTGCCGCTTCCGCCGCCCGTCAGCAGGGTCACCCAGTCGCCGCGGGTGTAGCCGTAGTTCGGGGCGCCGGCGCCAGCGGACTTGGGCCGCAGCAGGAGGGGGATAGGGCAGGTGGACTGTGCACTGGCGCGTGTAGCGACCGCGCGCGTCGCCACGCTCTGTGAAGACGGAAACGCCTGTGCGTCGCCGAAGAACGCCCCCATGGCCTGCAGCAGCCACAGGCGTACGTCGGACTGGGTATGCCTGCACTCCACGTAACGGGCGGCCGGCGCCGTGACAGTAACGTTGTAGTTCGTATCCCGAAACTCAAAGCTACCCGCAGTGAGTTGGCCCTTGGTGTCCCAGTTGGCCGACTGGAGGTTCACTCGATTGATATTGCCGGCAGTCGTTCCTGCCGTGATTGCGCGGGTGATGGAGGTGGATTGGCCATCGAGTTCTTGCGCCGCTGCGAGGGCGCAGCTGTCCAGCGCCGTCTGCAATTCGTTGCGGACGATGAATAGCCGGCCGATGTCAATCGCAAACCCGATGAAGCCCAGGAGGAAAAGCAACAGCAGCGCAACGGTGACAAGGACTGCGCCTTGTTGACGAGACCGTGCGGCAGTAGTGCGAGGCCGTTTCATGATCTGCGACTGACGTATCAAGGTGCTGGGCCGCAATGAGCGGCCCCGGGAGGATTGACCTTGTGAAGTTTTCAGGTATCAAGGTGTCGGCGTTTCGCCGCCGCCGCCGCCGCCGACCGAGCAGGCACCTCCAGTCAAGCAGTCCGTGACGCGCTGGATGAATTGAGCGAAGCCACCGTCCAGTCCTTGTAGCGCCAGCACCAAGGCAATCGAAACAACGGCGATGATCAATGAGTACTCGATGACCTGCGCGCCGTCTTCTTCGATGGCCAGATCACGAAAGAGTTGGATGAGATTCATGTGGAACTCCTGGTTTGTGGGAATGAATGTCCGGTGATGTCATGGGGGAGTGCGTGGCTTTCACGTCATGCGGTGCTCCTTTCCGGCATGGCGCTGTCTCAGCGCGTGCTTCCCGTTGCGCCGCCCATGTTGATCACATTGACCACCGGGGGCGGCGACTTGAAAGATTCCTGGTAACGGCCCATGGCCTCCCGCGCCGCCTTGCCGTCCAGGCCCGCGGCGGGCGCGGTCGATGGCGTCGGGTTCAGTGTCTGGGCCGTGCGGGCGTCACGCACCGCCTGCCCGAATCGCAGGTCGTAGTTCGGCGTGACGCTGGTGGCGCATCCCGCCAGCAGCATCGCTGCAGCGGTCATGAGGCGGGTGGTGTGCATGGCGGGTCCTTGGGCATCAGGGATTGACGGAAGGCGAAGGCGCGGGTGCCTGCGGTGCGGTCGCCGGTGGCGCTTGCGCCGGCGCTTCCCCCGCGCCCTCGAAGACCGCCTGGTTCCGGTTGGGTGCCGTGTGGTTGTCCGTCGGCAAGGTCGTGGTCCCCGTCAGGGGCTTGACCAGGCGCGGCGTCACCACGAACATCAGTTCGGTCTGGTCGGTCTGGAATTCGTTGGACCGGAACAGCGCGCCGAGGATCGGCACCTCGCCCAGGCCGGGGATCCGCTTGAGCGTCTCGTTCAGGTTGTTCTTCACGAGTCCGGCCACCACGAAGCTCTGGCCGTCTCCCAACTGCACGGTCGTGTCCACTCGCCGGGTCGACATGGACGGCAGGACAGACGTGATGCCCCCCGTCGTGGTGAAGGGTGATCCGGTCTGGGACAACTCGGACGCCTCCGACACCAGCTTCAGGTTGATGCGTGAACCGTCGAGAACGGTCGGCGTGAACTTCAGGCCGACGCCGAACTCCTTTTCTTCCAGGGTGATGGTGGTGCCGCCGCCCGAGTTGCTCTGTGCGACGGGAATGAAGATCTTGCCCCCAGACAGGAAGCTGGCCATCTGCCCGCTGACTGCCATGATGTTCGGCTCCGCCAGGACCCGGATGATCCCGTCCTGCTTCTGCAGGTCCAGGCCCAGCAGGGTGCCGCCCCGGCCGGTGGCGCTGGTGGCGGCCGTCGCGGATCCCACGCCGCTGGTCACGCTGCTTCCCGTCACACCCGTGACCGTCCCGGGTGCGCTGATGCGGCTGAGCAGCCCGCTCGCGCCACCGACGATCCCTGAAATGACGTTCGTCGTGCCGCTGGAGTTGAAGGCGCGGCTGAAATCCAGGCCGAAGCGATCGATGATGTTCTTGCTGACCTCTGCGATCTTCACCTCCAGCATCACCTGGCTCGGTGCGCTCACGCGCAGGAGGTTGACCACCTTCTTGCCGTCCCCATAGGCCGTGGCCACGTTGATCACCTGGTCCAGTGAGGCCGAATCGCTCACCGTTCCTGTCAGCACGATGGCCTGTTCCGCGGCGGCCACCCGGACGCCGCGCTCATTCGGCATCACCTCGGTCAGCTTGGACTGCAGCGTTCCGGGATCGACGGTCACGATGATGTCGCGCACGACGCATCGACCTTCGCGGTCCTGCACGATCACGTTGGCCGATCCCGCCCGGCGGCCGACCACCAGCAACTCGGTGGGGCTGAGGAGCGTGATCTCGGTGTCTGCCACGCCGTCCGTCGATGCGGACATGGCCCGGTCCGTGGCCGAGTTACGGCCCGGTGCCTTTTCTTCCACCTCCACGGCCTGGCCGATCCAGCTGCTGGAGCGGCCGGCTCCGATCAGTCGGGTGGCTGGCGCGCCCAGCGAGATCACCATCGACTTGCCCAACGTGACGTGGGTGGTCGGCCCGGTGACCAAGGAGGCGCAGGCGTGCCGGGGCGCGGGTGCTGGCGCAGGTGCCGGCCGCGCGGAGGTGGCCGGGGCGGCGGTTCGCGCGGCCGGCCGTGCCGGCGTCGGCTCTGTCGTCTGCGCTTGCGCCATCCCTGCCGTGAGCGCCAGGACGGTGCAGGCAGGGACGATCACGGTGTGAGCTGGCTGACGCCAGGCCGAGAGGGCATTCTTGTTGTTCATGTCGCACCTGGATCAGAAGCAGGATTGGGTACGGGTCCCGTTGGCGATGACCTCCACGCATTCCCTGGGGGGCATGGCCGCCACCAGTGCGGGCGACCGGACAGGCGACGGACCGCGCGGCTTGGTGGCCGACCGGCCGGCCGCAGGCGGTGCGACTTCCATGAGGCGGACGACAGCGGCGGTCTTCATGTCCAGCAACTGCTCGCGGGTGACGCCTTGCGTGGCCACGTTCTCCTTGTCCAGCTGGTTGCGCAGCACCAGCGACAAGGTGCCCACGCTGCGCGCCAGGTCCAGCTTCTCGGCATCCTGGGGCGTGAGCTCCAGCGTCACCGCGCTCACGACCTTGGGCTTGAGGTCGTCGCGGCTGGCCTCTTGCGCCACGGCGAGGACAAGCACCTGCTCCAGGACGGTCAGGCTGATCTGGCTGTCCTTGCCGCTCTTTTCCTGCTTTTGCGTGTTGACCATGACATCCACGAAGTTGCCTGGCAACGCAAACCCGGCCACGCCGATCACGTCGTTGACACGCACGGTCATGGCACGCTTTCCCTCCGAGATCACTGCCGACAATCCCCCTTGGGTTCCGGCCGGCGCCAGCTTGCGATCCAGCACCGCATCGCCTCGGGGAATCGTCACTTTCACGACCCGTTCGCTCAGGTTCTTGATGTCTGTGAAAGAACCCGAAGGAACCGCCGACGTTGGCCATGCCACCGTCGTCAGCATCTGGGGGTTGATACGACTGCCCAGCTCGATGTCGACAGCGGCGACCACGATCTGGGATGTCTGTCCTTCACTTCGGCTGGCCATCCATCGGGTAGCGTAAAAGGCCGCCCCCAGGCCGAAGACCACGGCGAGGCCCAGCAGCGACAAAGCCTTGATGTTTTTCATATCACCTCCAGCAAGAAACCTTCAGGAACCCGCCTGCTGACGCAGCACCAGGTAGGCCAGTGTCCCCAGGGCAATGCAGCCGCCGTAGCGGATCCGCCCCAGCGACCGCATGGGCGTCGCGGGCGGGCTGCCGCGACCGTGCCGGAGCAGGCCCTGGGCCAGTGCCAGCGAATTCGCCAGCAGCAGCCCGGTGGCCCCGAGGGTGGCCGCATGCAGTAGGGACGCCACCCCCCCCGCGATCATCACGAACAGTGCTGCCACCGCCGTCGGCCCTGCGCCCAGGAACGCTCCCACCATCGCCATCAGCTTCACATCCCCCGCGCCCATCGCCCGCATCGCATACAGCGGCAGGAACAGCACAAGCCCGGTGCCCAGTCCCAGCACGCCGGTGCCCAGGCCGCTGGTCATCGAGGCGCCCTGGCTGGCGTTGAACGCCAGTCCCCAGGCCATGCCCGTGAGCGTCAGCCAGTTCGGGATCCGTCCGTTGCGCCAGTCGATCACGGCTGCGACGGCCAGCAGCCCGATCAACACGCCCCACCCCGGATGGGCTACCAATTGCCAAAGCGCATCAATCAATGAGGAAAGGCGGTTCATTTCCGGTCCCGATGGCTTCTGTTGATCGTGGTCATATTGATTTTTTGTTGATGTTGACTTTAAGGATCGCAGGTGGCCGGTGCATCGTCGAAACGTCCTGACTTGGGCAGTCCACTTGTCATGTGCTGCGTGGTACGTGATGCGTCGCAGCCTCTATCGCCAGCGTTCTCGTCGGGGGGGACGGCCGGTCGACGGGGCTATCCGGAGGTCTTGCAGCCTCAGCGCCACACCGTTGCGCCAGATGCCTCGTTCCACCCGGACCACTTCGCACCGTGCGTGCGCGCGGAGACCGCAGCCGGGGAGGTCCAGCTCGATCTCGAAGGGGCCCGCCGTGTCATGCCGGGGCGGAATGAACAGGTACAACCCGTTCGCACTGATATCCCGGGTCACCGCGGTGCCGACACCGTCAACCTGCAACTGCAGGCGGATCGGTGCGCGGGGGGCATGCCGGCGCTCTGAATGCATGCGCCAAGTCTGTGCATCCGGTGCTTCCCTGCAATGGGATGACATGCTCATCTTGAGCGGGTGACTTGTCCCGGAACGATCCGTGACAGCGTGCTAGTCCCTTATTACTAACACGTAACAAGCTTTCAATTCGATACGTAATTGCCTACTATCACTGTCCGGTCTTAATTGGAAGACGAGGCATCTAGATGCAAGTAGTACAACCCAACCCGATACGGGTGGCCTTGTGGGCATCGCAACTGACCTGCTGGGGGCTGGAGCGCCTCTTCGAATCTTCTGCAGCCTTGTTCGAGTTCGTGGGCGCTACCACGCACGCCGCAGGCCTCGACGAACTGGTTGCGGGCGCGCGGCCGCAAGTGCTGGTGCTGGAGTCGGACGACTGCCCTTGCGAGGACCTGCTCGAGCGCCTGGCCCGGCTGGCGCCTCTGCGCATCGTGCTGCTCACCACCTGCCGTGAGGAGTCGGTGTTGGACAAGGCGATCATGAGCGGCGTTCGGGGAGTCGTGCGCCCCCAGGATGCCCCCCAGGTCCTGCTCAAGGCCATCGAAAAGATCCACGAAGGCGAGTTGTGGATCGACCGGGGCACCACGGCCCGGATCTTCATGGAGTTGGCGCGGCGTAAGGCCGACGAGGTCGACGACCCCGAGACGGCGCGAATCCGCACCCTCACCGCGCGTGAGCGGGAAATGATCCAGGCCGTCGCGCGCGAGGCGGCCGCGCCCGGCAAGGTGATTGCGCGCCACTTGTGCATCAGCGAGCACACCTTGCGCAATCACCTGAGTTCCATCTACAACAAGCTTGGCCTGAGCAACCGCATGGACCTGTACGCCTTTGCCACGCGTCACCGGCTCGACCGGCCGGGCACCGGCAATTCGCGTTTCTGACCGCGCTGGCAGGCCGGTGTGTCAACCGCTGCGTCAACCGCAGCGGATCTCCGCCACCACGCCCTGCGCGTCCAGCAGCACCGTCAGCCGTGACGCATTGAATTCCTGGGTGACCATCTCGTCAGCGCCGATCACGCGCAGGAGGCGCGCGCCCGCGAGCACGCGGGCCTGCTCCAGCCGTTCGCGTGTGGCGCGCTGACCGACCAACGCCTGCGCGGGTGCCGCCTGGCAGCGGTTGCGCGGTGTGGACGGGTCCTCTCGCTGGCCTGTGAGGTCCATGGCAGGTGCCTGCAGGGCGGGGCGCGGCGGGGAGGCCGGGGGCTGCGCGCAGGCGGGCAAGGCCAGTGGCAGGGCCAGGGCCAGCCGCCGCAGTCCTGGCCGCCCCTGGCGTCGTCGTGACAGCCGCGTCAGGACTTCTCGGACCACAGCACCCCCCCGGTGGCCCAGTCGTGGCGCTTGATGTCGTACAGCAGG